>Ga0114938_1001231_pt1 | contig 17853 bp, 18 predicted proteins | sample AshMeaBigSpring_FD_88675 | JGI IMG/M metagenome (GOLD analysis project Ga0114938, IMG submission 88675) | Groundwater microbial communities from Big Spring, Nevada to study Microbial Dark Matter (Phase II) - Ash Meadows Big Spring | ecosystem: Environmental > Aquatic > Deep subsurface >...
CCCCGCAAACCCCGAAGAAGTACTAACGCCCAGTACGAATCCAAGGATTCGGGAAGTGGGACCCGATCCACCGTCTGGGGCGTCGTGGACCGGCGAGACCCCACGATCGTTTCCAGTCGGTGTGCCGGCCAACGTCAACGTGCGGCAGCCACCTCATACACCTGGAGGTACTGCTGTAAGACCACTGCTCTATCGAACGCGCCCGCTCGCGCCAATCCACGGGCACGGTGCTCGGCCAGCAACCCCGCATCAGAAAGCAGCAAGGCGATCTCGGTCGCCAGCGCTTGAATGTTGCTGACACCAACCACTCGTCCGGCGTTGCCCAGCACCTCAGTGAACGCCGCCAACTCTGAAGCAACCACCGCGCAACCTGAAGCCATCCCCTCGATCAACACCACCCCGAAGCTTTCTCGACCGGTGTTGGGAGCGACCAGCAACTCGGAGGCAGCCAGGATCTCTCGCTTCTGTTCTTCGCCGACCGTGCCCAAGAACTCGACTCCTGGCATCGGCGCCCGTTTGGCTCCGGCCACGATCAGGTGGGCGTTGGGAAGCGCGCGCTGCACCTCGGGCCAGGCCGCCAGTAGCACATCCAGACCCTTACGAGGATCGTCACGACCCAAAAAGGCAACTTGACCTGGTTGTCGGGTTCCATTCGGTTGGAAGCTGGCGACGTCGATCCCGTTTGGAATGATCCGCAGGTCAGGCCGAGCGCTACGGATCGGAGCTGCCGCAACATCGCTCACCGCGGTAACTGTCGTCAGACGATTCCCCCAAACCGCGAAGGCGGCACGGGAAGCGCGCTGGCCCCAACTCCCCGGCCCGGCGTGGAAAGTCCCCACACTGGGGATCCGCGTCCCAATGGTTGCGCCAAGTCCGACCATGGGAACTAGCGGCTCGTGAATGTGCACAACATCAGCTCCGCGCAACCCTCTCACCACCTCGCGCCGAACCCCCGGGGCGAGCCGGATCGGAGCCACTGATCGGTTGGCGCGCACCCGCAGGCTCGACCCCAAGAGAATGGTCCCCTCTGGTCCGCCCGATTTCCCCGGGGCCACCAACCACGCCTGGTGTCCGGCCGCTCGCAACCACTCCACCAGCTGGATCGCCTGAAGCTGGACGCCGCCAGGGCGATCGACCGCATACGGACAGACCATGGCGATCTTCACGACTGATCGAAATCCGATGGCCAGTTAGGTTGGAAGATATGCCAGTCGGTGGGGGCCTTGCGGATCAGTTCTTCGAATCGGTTGGCGAGGAGCTGGGCGGCAGCCGCCAGCCGCGCCGGGTTATCGCCTTCCGGGGGGATCTCAAGCGGGGGAAGCACCACGTTGTGGTGGCCTTGCTCGGTGAAGTAGGTTCCCGCCGGCAACAGCATGGCGCCGGTGCGCATGGCAAGAAGAAAAGGGCCCGCCGGAAGCGTCGTCCGCTCTCCAAAGAAAGTCACTGGAACTCCTTTTCGCTTGAGGTCGCGATCGGCCACCAGGGCCACCGTGCCTCCTTGGCGTAGCCTGGTCTCGATCAAGGAAGAGACTCCCTTGCTGGCCAGTGCGATCTCGATTCCAAACATCGCCCGCCTGTGAGTGAACCACTCGACGATGCGGGGGTCGGAGAGCACTTCAGCAACTGCGGTCACCGGCACGCCCTGACGGACCGCCTCCAACCCGGCCGCCTCCCAATTGCCGAGATGTGGAAGTGCGACGATTACCCCCTTCCCAGCGGCCTTGCCGGCCACCAGCCACTCCTGCCCCTCGATGGTGGAGTTGGCAAGCAGACTCTTCAGCCGCCGGGGCCGAGTCCAGAAAACTTCTGCGTAGTACCGCCCATACGAAGCGAACATCCGGCGCACTTGTGACCGGCTGGGCGGCACTCCCACCGCCCGTTGCAAATGACGACGAGCTAACTGCTTTCGGCGGCTAGGGATCAACCACAGCAGCGTTCCTACTCCTGCCCCGAGGGCTCGCATCATGGCGGCGGGAAGTACACCCACCACCCCGGAAAGGATCCGATAGCCCCAGTAACCCAGGTTCACTTGGGCAGTTGCCGAAACAGGGAGCGGTATCGCTGGACAACCGTGAGTCCGGTGAGCACCAGCATCACCAGCATCATTCCCCGCAGCACATCGGGGCCGAGCGCGGCCAGGCCGACCCCCCCACAGAAAAGGATCAGCCGTTCCGCCCTGCCCATCAACCCGCCTTTGCCACTCAGCCCTGCCGCCTCCGCCCTCGCTCTCAAGAACGGAATGATGGTCGAGAACCCAAGGCAGCCAAGCGCTAACAGCACGTCCACCCGGTTGGGTGCTAGCCAGTAGGCCATCCCCGCCCACAGGGAAACCTCCCCCAGCCGATCGGCAAAGGTGTCCAGCAAGGCGCCTCGGGGCCCCGCCATCCCGCGGCGACGAGCGAGTGGTCCATCAAGGACGTCCAACGCCGAGCCGGCCAGGATGGCCGCCGCCGACCACCCCAGACGTCCCTTGCCAAGTAGAACTGCACCGACCATCGAGAGCGCAAGCCCCGCCAGCGAGACCGAGTTCGGAGAAAGATGGAGCCGAGCCATGCCGCCGGCGACTCGATCGAGTACCCCACCCAAGCGGCCGCGAACATGCTGATCGAGCACGGCGGAAACCTACCACGGGCGGCTGACCTCCTCCGGCGGCCTCCCCTAGTATCGGCAGCTTGGAGGTAAGCGCGCCTGGAGCCAGGGACCATCCGTAACGTCGTACTGGTCGGACATGGCAGCACCGGCAAGACCTCGCTAGCCGAGGCGCTGCTGTTCGTGTCGGGAACCTCCGGCCGGTTGGGGCGGATAGAGGACGGCAATACGGCCAGCGACTTCACCCCGGAAGCAATCGAACGTCGCCAGTCGCTCTCGCTTTCCCTGCTCTCTTTTGAGTGGAGAGGCAAGCGGGTCAACCTGATCGACACCCCCGGCTACCCGGACTTCATCGGCGAACCCTTGGCTGGCTTGCGCGCTGCTGATCTAGCCATCTTCGTGGTGGGAGCACCAGAAGGTGTCCAAGTGCAAACCGAGCTGCTATGGAAGGCGGCCGAGGCGGAGGGGATCGCTTGCGCCTTCTTCGTGAACAAGGTCGACCGCGATGTCAGCGGCTTCCGCCGCACCCTTGATCAGCTCTCCCAGTTGTTGGGGGCTCGCATCGCTCCTTTTCTGATCCCGCTCGAGGGCGAGCCGGGGGCGGTCGACGTCAGCACTTCACGCGCCTTTCGCTATCCAGGGGGGGGGACACAGGGTGTGGTTGGCGACCTGCCGGCGGCAATGACCGGGCAGGTGGCAGACCTCCACCGACGCATCGTGGAAGCGGTTGTGGAGACCGACGACGCCCTGCTCGAGGCCTACCTGGAGACAGGAGCCGAGCCTGACGCCGAGCAGTTGGTACCTGCCCTTCACAAGGGTCTGCTCTCGGGCACCACTTATCCGGTGCTGTGCGGCTCGGCAACCGCTTTGTTCGGGGTGGATCTGCTGGCTGACTTCATCGTGAAGTATGGCCCGTCTCCGCTCGAGCGACCACTGCCACCCACCCAAGCCGATCTGAATGGCAGCGAAGCCACCGGCGCCTATGTCTTCAAGACCATCTCTGATCCATACGTCGGGCGGATCTCGTTGTTCCGGGTGTATGCAGGAAAGATCGCAGTGGATGCCGAGCTAGAAAACCCGCGGGCCGGAGCGCGAGGGCGGATGCACAACCTGTTCTTCTTACACAGCAAAGACCACACCCCGGCCAAGGAGCTGGTAACCGGGGACATTGCCGGAGTTGCCAAACTCGAAGTGACTGCCACTGGCGACACGCTGCGAACCCCAGGTTCGAAGCTGGTCTTCGTCCCGGTGGCGATGCCCAAGCCGCTGGTCTCGGTTGCGGTCTTCCCCAAAACCGCCCATGACGACGAGAAGCTATCGACTGCCCTCGGCCGCCTGGTCGAAGAAGATGCCACCCTCAACCTGGAGCGGAGGGCCGACACCCATCAAACCTTGCTGGCTGGAATGGGCGACACTCACCTCGAGGTGAGCTTGTCAAGACTCTCCCGCCGTTTCGGAGTCGAAGTCACTACTGCGGTACCCAAGATTCCGTATCGCGAAACCGTGACCGCCAGCGCCGATGTCGAAGGCAAACACAAGAAGCAGTCCGGCGGCCGTGGTCAGTTCGGGGTGGCGTCGGTTCGCTTCGATCCGCTCCCCCGCTCGAGTGGATACGAGTTCGTGAACGCAATCAAGGGGGGGGCGATTCCCCGCCAGCTGATCCCGGCGGTCGATCGCGGCATCCAGGAGGCTTTGGCCCGCGGGCTGCTGGCCGGCTTTCCGGTGGTTGACGTCCGCGCCACCGTCTACGATGGCAAATACCACTCAGTCGATTCCGACGAGCTCTCGTTCCGGATGGCAGGCATCCAGGCGGTCAAGGAAGCTGCCGAGGATCTAGGACTCAAACTGTTGGAGCCAGTGATGTCTGTCACGGTGCGGTTGCCTGAGGAATACCTGGGAGATCTCATCTCCGATATCAACGCCAAGCGCGGTCGGATCGTAGGAACCGAGTCGGAGGGTAAACTCAGGATCGTGAGCGCCGAGATCCCGCAGGCCGAAATGCAGCGCTATGGCGCCGGGCTCCGCTCCATCACCGGCGGACGGGGAACCTCCGAAGCCGTCTTCCACCACTACGAAGAGCTACCCGCTCACGAAGCCCAGCGGGTGATCACCGCCGCCGCCGCCAGCAAGGAGCACTAGTGCACCCCGCCGACCCAGACAAGGCCGAGCTTGTCATCAACGGAAGCAGCCACCCACTGGCTCTGGTAAGAGGTACTGAAGGTTTCCCGGCGCTGGATATCTCCAAGTTGTTGACCGACACCAACCTGCTCACCCTCGACAACGGCTACGCCAACACCGCCTCTTGTTCCAGTGCGGTCAGCTATGTAGATGGCGAGGCCGGGATTCTTCGTTATCGAGGTTATCCCATCCAGCAGCTGGCTCGTCAAGCCACCTTCCTGGAAGTGGCCTACCTGTTGGTCACCGGTTCGCTTCCTAACCAATCCCAGTTGGAGAACTTTGTGACCGCGGTGAAGCGGCACACATTGCTCAATGAGGAGATGAAGAAGTTGTTCGACGCCTTTCCGGCCAAGGCGCACCCGATGGGGATCCTGGCTTCAGCCACTGCCGCCCTCTCGACCTTTTACGAGGACTATCACAACCCTCGCGATCCCGAGGCGGTGAGTCAGAGTACGCGCCGGCTTCTGGCCAAGCTTCCCACCATCGCCGCCTTCGCTTACAAGAAGTCGGTGGGTCAGCCCTACGTCTACCCCGACAACCAGCTCGACTACCCGTCCAACTTCCTCAACATGATGTTCAGCGTCCCCACCGAGTCCTACCAAGTCAACCCGGCAGTGGCTCGGGCGCTTGACATCGTGCTGATCCTTCATGCCGACCACGAGCAAAACTGTTCCACCTCGACTGTGCGCATGGTCGGGTCCAGCCAAGCCAACTTGTTCTCATCGGTGGCTGCCGGCATGCACGCCCTGTGGGGACCGCTGCATGGTGGCGCCAACCAGGCGGTTATCGAGATGCTGGGACAGATTCACGCCGACGCCGATGACTACAAGAAGTACGTCGCCAAAGCCAAGGATCCGGCCGACTCCTTTCGCCTAATGGGATTCGGACACCGGGTTTACAAGAATTTCGATCCCCGCGTCCAAATCCTCAAAGACGTCGCCCGTGAGCTCTTTGCCGAGCTGGGCACCGACGACCCGCTGCTGAACGTGGCCCGAGAGCTGGAGACGGTGGCACTATCTGACGAGTTTTTCATCGAGCGCAAGCTCTACCCGAATGTCGACTTCTATTCGGGCATCATCTTTCGGGCGATGGGGTTCCCGGTGCGGATGTTCACAGTTCTGTTCGCGCTCGGCCGGCTCCCGGGCTGGGTCGCCCAATGGAAAGAGCTGATCGAAGACCCAGCCACCCGACTCGGACGACCTCGCCAGGTCTACGTCGGCGAACCAGAGCGAAGCTTGGTCCCAATCGCCCAACGCACAGGCGGAGAAGCCCCGCCGACCCCGCTAGCGACCTAACAGGCGGGGACGCCCCACAGGTGGGGAAGCGGGTTTTCCACAACTGAGCCCGAACCGTTGGACACTTTTGTACCGCCGCGGTCTGTAGCAACCCTGGGTTTGGGGTCTCTGTGGAAAACTAGATCGGGTTGTGTTCAACCCAGGAGCCCAGCAACTCGCGGGAGACGGCGTCCACCCGTACCCAACCACGTTGGGTGGGTGGTTCGTCCGCCGAATAGAGCAACACGTTCCACACCGGTCGAGCTCGCCAACCAACGAAGGACACCGCGGCACCGGCATGCCCCACCGCAAATGGGACTTCCGAGGCGGCAACCGCCAGCGCTTGGTGCTCATCCACTTGGATGCGCCAGGCTCCAGCCAGATGGAGCGCGCCAATCAAGAGTAGCAATGCGACTGCCCACCACATACCTGCCGGCAACTGCCCGGCCACGATCGCAATCGCAACCAACCCGGCGCCGACCAGATAGAACAGCCCGGCTCGGGCCCGGCGCCTAGGACTGGGAACTGTGAAGGGCCCCAGTCGGGTCGAGTCAAGATCGTGGGGGACTCCCGCCTGCCGGGCAACCTGGTCGGGAACGTGAACCATCAGCGCGGCGGCGTGCACGCGGCTGCGATTTCAGCTACCGCCTCAGCCAGCGGCACTCCTCGCCGCTCGGCGTCCTCTCCCCGCCTGCGCACACCCACCGTCTTAGCTTCGAGGTCTTGGTCGCCAACCACAAACGCGACCGGGTAGTGACGAAGCACTGCGTTGCGGATCTTCTCCCCCACCGTGTCGTTGGAGGCATCGACCTCCACCCGGATGTCAGCCGCAATCAGCGCCGAGGCCACCTCAGTCGCGAAGGCGGCGTGGCGATCTGCCACCGGGATCACCAGCGCCTGCACCGGCGCCAACCAGGCCGGGAAGGAGCCGGCGAAGTGCTCGATCAAGATCCCGGTAAACCGCTCGATCGACCCCAGCAGGGCTCGATGAATCATCACAGGGCGCTGGCGGTGGTTATCTGCGGTGCCGAACTCGAGCCCGAAGTTATCCGGCTGGGCGAAGTCGACTTGCAGCGTGCTGATCTGCCAGCGGCGTCCGATGGCGTCGCGCACGTGCACATCGATCTTGGGACCATAGAAAGCCCCTTCGCCCTCGGCCACTCGATACGCGAGGTCGGCCTTGCTAAGCGCTTGGCTCAGCGCGGCAGTGGCTCGCTCCCAGGCCTCCGGGCGACCAACGAATTCCTCCGGCCGGGTGGAAAGCTCGGCCTCGAACTGGGTGAAGCCGAAGTCCTCGAGCACCATCAGTACGAAAGCCAACAGGTTGGAGAGTTCCTCTGGCAGCTGCGACTCCATGCAGAAGATGTGGCTGTCGTCCTGGGTGAAACCCCGCGCCCGCAGCAGACCGTGCACCACCCCGGATCGTTCGTAGCGATAGACAGTTCCCAACTCGAACAGACGGATAGGAAGTTCCTTGTAACTTCGGAGCCGGGTCCGGTAGACCAGGATGTGAAACGGGCAGTTCATCGGTTTGACGTGGTAGCGGTGGCCCTCGTCCAGTTCCATGGCTGGGAACATTCCGGCCGCGTAGAAGCGCAGGTGTCCAGAGGTCTCCCACAGCTCCGCCTTTGCAACATGGGGGGTGAAGACCAGCTGATAGCCGTTGCGGAGGTGGGTCCGCCGGCTGTAGTCCTCAATGGCCTGCCGCAGCTGCGCCCCTTTCGGGTGCCAAACCGCCAGCCCGCTGCCGAGCTCGGGAGGGAACGAGAACAGGTCGAGCTCGGCTCCCAGCCGGCGGTGGTCTCGGCGCTCGGCTTCCTCCAACCGGTGCAGGTAGTCGTCCAGCAGCTCTCGGGTTTCCCAGGCAGTGCCGTAGATCCGCTGCAACTGCTGGCGCTGCTCGTCCCCCCTCCAATAGGCGCCGGCAGTCCGTAACAGCTTGACCGCAGCCAACCTCCCCGTACTCGGCAGGTGGGGACCCCGGCAGAGGTCGACGAAGCCATTATTCCGGTACACCGACACCGAGCGGTCCCCGGCCCCTTCGGCGGCGTCAACCCCTTGGATGATCTCGGTCTTGAAGGTCTGGTCGGCAAACACCTGGAGGGCAGCCGCGGTGTCGAACTCCTCGCGAACAAACGGCTGATCGGCAGCAATGATCTCGGCCATCTTGGCTTCGATGCGCTCCAGATCCTCCGGAGTAAAGGGCCGCCCGATGTCAAAGTCGTAGTAGAAGCCGTCCGTGATGGCCGGCCCGATCGCGAACTGGGCTCCTGGGAAGAGCGAGAGGACGGCTTGGGCTAGTACGTGTGCGGCCGAGTGGCGTAGCACCGACCGCCCCTCCTCGGAGGCGGCGGTGACCACCCGGAAGCTTCCACCCTGCGGCAATGAGCGCCGCAGGTCCAGCAAATCGCCGTCCAGCTCCACCGCCACCGCGTCCCGGGCGAGTCGGGCGCCGATCTGGCGCGCCACTTCCTCTCCGGTTGTCGACTCCGGAAACTGATGGTGGGTGCCGTCAGGAAAAATTAGTTCAATCACTACTCAAGAACGTCAATGCGAAGTACGCTTAGCCATCCAAGGATAGAACACGGGAAGTCCGCAACCACCAGCACATGCACACCATCGAAGTCGCCAGATCTCTCGCCCAGGACCAGCGAGTCCAATCGGTCGGCTCCAGCTTCAATCCGCTCTACCGGGTTTGGACCCAATCTGGCACCAAGCTGATCAAGGTTTATTCCAGCCCAGCCGCGGCCGAGCGGGAGCGGGCGACGCTCGCCAGCTTGCACGGACTGTCCGGTCTTCCCTGGATTGTCGAGTCTGGCCACGAAGGCGACCAGCACTGGCATGCCTTCCCGGATGCCGGCCGCTGGAACCTGGCCGCCCTCGCCGACAAACCCTCGCTGGCCGGCCGGGCTGGCGAGATCCTGACCGCCCTGCACGCCATCGGCGGAGAGCTGACCCCGCTGCATCGGGCCATCGACGCAGCCTGGATTCGCACCGACTTTGCAGCCACCTTCCGGCGCCTCCAGCACTACCGGGGACGGCTTCGCCTTGCCGCCGGTCTGCTCGAACAAGCAACCGCCCTCCCGCCTCCCTTTGCGGGAAGTCCCCGGCTGGCACACACCGATCCCCGTCCAGAGCATTTCCTAGTGGATGACGAAGGCCGAGTTACGCTGATGCATTGGGAATGGAGCACGCTTGCCCCCCCCGAGTGGGACTTCACCAAGACCCGCTGGCTGCTGGGGCTTGTGGCTGGGCCTGGAAGCCAGGCTGGCTTCGACGCTGGCTATGGACGAGACTCGGACCCACTCCAAATCGAACTGTGGACCGCCTATCACGCCGGCATGCTGCTGTTGCAGTCGGTCGAGGCTCGCGACCAGCAGCTGCGCGGCACCGACTTCTTGGTCAAGGAGTTGGCCCGGGCGGTTGGGGCAGCAACGGGCTAGAGCGCTATCGGAGCCAAGGGGAAGCGCGAAATCCCAAGCATCCGGGTCCCCCCCCTCTACTCTCCCACCGATGCTCGAACTGGTTGCCGCCGGCCTTCTATTCGCGGTGATGGTGGTGTTGTTGACCGACCGGCATCCCACCCTGGCCGACACCGATCACCCTCGGCTGCGGATCGGGCCCTCCGAGCGTCAAAGCGATCTCCCCTGCCCCTGGTGCGGGGCGGCCACCCGAGAGGACGACGATTCCTGCCCGGGCTGCGGGCAGCATTTCGGTTGATAGCCGGTTTCAAGGACTAGAAGCGGCGATATCTTTATGCTCAACCACATGAGTCGGGTTGGTCTGGTACTGGGCGGCGGCGGCATCACCGGAGCCGCTTTCGAGTTTGCGTCCCTGATGGCGCTTCGCCTCGCCACCAACTGGGACCCGGCCACCGCTGAACTGATCGTAGGAACCTCCTCGGGGGCAACGGTTGCGGCCGCAGCCCGAGGGGGGGGGTTGGACATCGCCACCATGACCTTGGGGGCCCACCATCGAGATGAGTTCGCGCAACGATTAGGAACTGTGCTGCTGAGTCGCACCAGTCCCCGGGGTTGGGGGCGATGGGTACGCCACGGACTACTTCCTGGTCTCCGTCGACCCGGGATCGACCTCGCCCTGGGCGGACCTGCCATCTTCGATCCGACCGGTATTAGCAACTATGTGGAGGCGATGGCGGGTCCACTCGCAGATTCCTGGCCCGACCAACCCACCTGGGTAGTCGCCTGCCAGCTGGATACCCGCCAGCGAGTGGTGTTCGGCGTCCCGGGTGCTCCCCTCGCCCGACTCCGAGACGCGGTAGCCGGTTCGGCGGCAGTGCCGATGCTGTATCAGCCGGTCGAGATCGATGGCGTTCTCTACGTTGACGGAGGCGTGATTTCCGGCACCAACGCCGACCTGGTGCTGGAATTCCCCGAACCACTTGACCTGGTGATCGTGGTGGCTCCCCTGGCCGGCCGTCAGCCGCGTTCATCAGCCCGCCTCTACCAAGGGATCTTCGAGCGGATCGGTTTCGACTCGCTAGATCGCGAGCTGCATACTCTCAAACGCCAGGCGCCCGATACCGACATCTTGGTGCTGCGACCCGATCAAATGGTGCTGACCGCGGCTCGCTCCAACCCGATGTCGCCAACCGCGGCGGTCCCCACTTTTGTGCGCACGCTGGCGTTCTTGCGGCGAGAACTAGCCAAAGCAGAAGTGTGGGAGATGTTGAGCCACCACTTGATCGACCGCCAACCCACCCGGCGCTAGCTCAGCCTTAGCCGCGGCGGGTGCCCCGACTGCCACTAGATAGATACCATCCCGGGGTGATCGAATCCTTCCGGGCACTTTCGCCGGCTTCCAAGCGCCTGCTGGCGTCCACGTTCCTATGGGGACTCGGCTTCTTCGTCTCGATCCTCTTTCTCAACTTCTTGTTCCGAGAACTCGGCTTCAATGACAGCCAGATCGGGCGGGCGATCGCGGTACCCGAGCTGGTTTCGTTGGTGGGAGCGCTAGCAGTGGCCAGGGTGGCCGACCACATCGGCTATATCCGCTGCCTGCGACTGGGATCGCTGATACTGGCGGCTGGACTGATAATCACTGTGCTCACCGATCAGCAAGCGATTGTGCTGGCCGGCCTTGCGCTGTTCGGGCTCGGATCGATCACACTGCTGGTAGTGCCGAGCCCGCTGATGGCGGCTCTCGAGCCATCTGAACGCCGAAGCTTCCTGTTCTCCACTCAGTTTGCGGTCGGCGTGTTCGCCGGGTTCCTTGGCAATCTGGTGGGTGGGCGGCTTCCCGGGTGGATCGAAGGCACTCTGAGTGCTCCGATCGACGCCATCCGGTTGACCCTGCTGGGCGCGGCACTCTGCTACGCGCTGTCGTTGATCCCGCTGCTGAGGGTTCCTGAACCGATTCGGGAGGATGCCAGCCGCACTGACGGAGTGCGACCCAGGTTGGGGCGACTTGGGGAGTTGCTGGTCCCGATCGCTCTGATCGGTCTGGGGGCCCAATTGGTGGTTCCGGTCCTCAACCTGTTCATCGAAGAGAAGTTCGGTCTCAGCTTCGCCGGCCTGGGAAATGCTTTCGCTTGGGCTCAACTAGGCGTGGTAGTGGCAGCTCTGGCGCAGGCGCGGCTCTCTCAATGGCTGGGCCAGCTGGGAAGTGTGTTTTTCGTGCAGGTGCTCTCGATCCCATTGGTCGCCCTGCTCGGCTTCTCCCGCACTCTGCCATTGGTGATAGGGGCGCTGTTTCTCCGAACCGCGCTGATGAACTCGGCCAACCCCTTGTACTCGGCCTACTTGATGGAGAAAACCCCCCCCCACTTGTGAGGCCGTATTGCCGGCATGGAAAATCCGGTTTGGTCGGTGGTGTCCGTGATCGGACCGGTGTTATCAGGTGAGCTCCGCCAACGGCTTGGCTCAACTCGCGGTTTCGAGTGGTTGTTCCTGCTGATGATCGGGACCTATGTCGCCTCGCTGATGTTCATCTACGTTCGGCTGCGTCCTCGCCGGGCAGCCGAACTCATCCCGGGGGTAAAGAGCCCAGAAGACCAGCCGGTCCGCTCGGCGTAGCCGGCGAATTGACAGACTTGGTGGTATGGAGCAGCTCTCGCCCATCGTTACCAGGAGCAAGATGCCAGAGAGTTCGAGCTCACGCTTCCTGTGGCCGGTGAGCTGTTACATCGCCAGCCGACCACCGCCGTGGTGCGGGCCTGGGCCCGGGCCGCTGGATTCGGTTTCGGATCGGGGACGTCTCCAACCCGAGATCCGGGAGGCCTACCTGAGTCGATTGTGATTCGACGGGGAATTCCCGCCTATTCTTCTTTCTTTGAGGGTCGGCGGGGCTTCCCTGCCTGTTCATCACCGGCGCAGCGTCTCACCCAACCCGAGCAGACGGGTGCGATTCGCGAGTCCGGCGACTGTGAAACCTTCCATCAGCTCCGCTACAGGTTGGCGAAAATGCGACCAGCCCTCCCGGTGCACAGGAATGATTTCGCCTGGGTCGATCAGCCGGCACGCCTCGATCGCCTGGGCAGCGTCAAAAGTGAACAGCTTGTCCCCGAGAAGCGGTACGCCCGGGAAGCGAACCCCACCGCAGTGGACAATGGCGACATCGATGCGCCGGCCATCAGTTCGAGTCGACTCGAGAAACCTGCGGACCCGCGCGGGCAGGATGGTGTCGCCTGAAATCCAGATGGTGGGTTCGCCGGGTGCCTCCAGCACGAAGCCACACACCTGGTCGATCCGCGGAGTGCCCAACGGGCCATGGCGGCCGGGGGTTGCGGTAATCGAGAGGCTGCCCAACTTGGTCGAGGCGCCCCACACCAGGCCGAGGGCGCGGTCACCTAGGCCAAGGCCTTTGCCCGGTGGGCTGGGGCCCCGTCTGGGCGGTGCCGCCGCCATTCGGCGAGCACCTGCCGGGGTGGTTACAACCCGCGCCACCTGACCGCCCGACAGTAGCTGCCGGCCGGCATGGTCCAGGTTGTCGGCGTGCTGGTCGTGGCTGAGCAGAACTGCATCGATCGCACCCAGCGACGCCGCCTCGATCGGCGTGTTGTAAGTCTTCTCCGACGAGAACCACGCCTTGGGCGCATACCAAGGTCCGAAGTCGTAGCGGCTGCCGATCGGATCGAATGCCGGGTCTGTCAGCAATCGGAGCCCAGCCATATCGATGAGGACGGTGGCAGTTCCCAGATAGGTCAGCTCCATGGCGTGCGATCGTAACCCCAGTCGAGACGGAGAGCGCCGCCAGGTCGATAACATTCGCGGTTCTCTGATCAGCCAGGGATCGGAAAGCGGGCTTCGAAGCTGACGCCTCCATGGCGGGGTTCGATCGCCCGCAGACTTCCGCCGTGACTGATGGCGATGGCCCTCGCCAGCGCCAGACCGAGGCCGGCGCCCCCGGTACCTCGGGTCCGGCTCTCGTCGAGGCGGACGAATCGCTCGAAAACCCTCTCCCGGTCCGCCGGCGGGATACCCGGCCCATCATTGCTGACCACCAACACCCCGGCGCCATCCTGGACTCTGGTTTCCAGCCAGATCCGACCAGCCGCATGGCTGATGGCGTTATCGGTGAGATTGCGGATCAGACGAAACAGCCGATCAGTTTCACCAATGATGCGCAAAGGTTGGATCCCGCTCACATCGACCTCGAGTCCGGTTCGTTGCCGGAGACTCGCCGCCTCGACTGCGACGATCTGATCCAGGTCCACCTTGTGGCCCCGGAACACTTCAACCCCTTCGTCTTGCTGGGCGAGGAAAAGCAGGTCGTCGACCAGTCGTTGCATGCGGTCGATCTCGAGACCGAAATCGCTGAGAAAGGCGGCAGGTTCCGGATCGGCGGGTCTCCGCCGGGTGACCTCCAACATAGTGCGGAGTGTTGCCAGCGGGCTCCTCAGCTCGTGGCTGGCATCGGACACAAACCGGCGCTGGCGGATCGCCGAAGCCTCGAGACGAGCGAGCATTTGGTTGAGGGTCATCGCCAGCCGGTTGATCTCATCCCGGGAACCCGGGATCGGCAGGCGCCGGTGGAGGTCGGCGTGCGAGATACGCTCGGCTTCGGTCCGGATTTCCTCAACCGGCCGCAGGGCGCGACCGGTAAGAACCCAGGTAGTACCGCCAACGATTGCCAGCAGGAGTGGAAGGCCGAGGCCGAGCAAGGGAAGCGCAACTTCCACTGCTTCGTCGGCATCCTCCAGGGAGGCCGCCACCAGCACCGCCCCTGGGCCGTCGGGAAGGACAATCCCTTCGCTGATCATCAGGTAGGGGCCGGTGTCCTCGAGTTCGTTTTCAGTCTCTTCCAGCTCCTCGAAGAGGTTGGGGGCGGGTCGCTCGACTCGCTCGCCCGGGGGGGGGAAGGTTCGACTCATGGGTTGCCGACCGACCAGCAACCGGTCGGCCGCCACCACCTGAAAGGAGGCGTCCACTACCTGGGCAAGCAACTCGGGATCGCCTCCCGGCAGCGGATCAGATAGCACTCCGGCGGTAACCAACGACACCACCCCGTCCAACCTGCTGCGGGCCGATGCTGTGATAGTCGACTCGATCCGTTCCCTAGTCACCCACAGGAATGCCAGCGCGGCAAGCGCCAGGGCTACTCCCACAACTGTCACTGCTATCCAGGTGGTGCGCGCCCGCATCCCCAACCTGCGCCGAGCGGGGGGGCGGGCCTCAGTGTCCATCTGGATCGAAGCGGTAGCCGGCACCGCGCACTGTCTGCAAGCGGGCCCGTCCAAATGGTGCGTCGATCTTCTTTCTCAAATGGAAGACGTAGACCTCGACGATGTTGGGATCGCCTTCGTAGGCCCAGTCCCAGCACGATTCGAGGATCTCGCTTTTGGAAACGACGTCGCCGGCTCGCCGCAGGAACAGCTGCAGCATGCAGAACTCAGTCGGAGTGAGTTCGACTTCGGTCTCTCCCACGAAACACCGGCGCGAGGCCGGATCCAGTTTGAGGTCTCCCGTCTCCAGCACCGCCGGGCGCTCTCCCGGCTGGCGGCGGCCCAGTGCTCGCAAGCGAGCCAGCAACACCGGGAAGGAGAATGGCTTGGAAAGGAAGTCGTCAGCGCCGGTGTCGAGCGACTCCACCTCGTCGAACTCACCGTGCTTGGCGGTTAGCATCAGGATCGGGCTCCAAACTTCACGCGCTCTCAGTTCCCGGCACACCAAGTAACCGTTCAGCTTGGGCAGCAGGATGTCGAGCACGATCAGGTCATAGGGCTCGGTCAACGCCAGCGAGAGTCCCTTCTCCCCATCAGGCGCGATGTCGACCGCGTAGCCCTCGCCCTCCAGGCCGCGTTTGACGTACTCCGCCAAACGGGCTTCGTCCTCAACCAATAGCACCCGCACAACAGCCTCGCTTCGCTAACCGCTGGCCTGAAAGTTAGTGCACCATCCGCAAGACGAACGTCGGGTCTCGGCCGCCCACCTCGACCCGAATTGATGGCGATTGGCTTGGCGTCTAGTTGCTTTCAAACTAAGTCTCAGACGGAGCACTGATCAATTCGACCCTTCCCGAGCCGCCTTCGACCTTGACCTCCAGCACCAAGCCGATGCCGCGGGCGTAGTACTTCTCCTCAACCACCTCAGGTTCTAAGGGTGTCCACTCCCGAATGATCAGCAGCCCGTCGAACGATCCCGCCCGCGTGGTCGCCGCGCCATCGGTACCAAGCACTTGGGCGAGGTCCTCGGCCTCTCCTTTGTAGAACTCCTGGCGGTAGGCGACTTGCGGAGCCGGGGCGCCGTGCATCACGATCCCCGGCATCGCCCCATCCACTCCAGCCTCCCAGGACCCAGCTGTGGAGACAACCTCGCCCTTCTCGTACTCCTTGGAATCCTCGCCCAGATACCACACGTTCCCGTCGCGGTCCTGGGCGAACCAGTCGAGCGTGTCTTCGACCAGCTCTCCACCCACTGTCACCGTGTCTCGCACCACCGTCGCCGTGATCCCCTTGATCTGGCGGGTCTGATCGGTGACTGTGACTTCGACGCGTTCCAGCTCATCGTTTTCCCCACCTTCGTACACCCAGTGATTGCCCACCAGCATGGGGAAGAAGGGGTTGTCGATGGTTGCTACGAAGGCGGCCGGATCCAGGCTCACGGTGTAGTTGCCATTGTCACCCGGGTCGATCACCACCCGTTCGGAACCACCGCAAGCTGCCAACACCAAGCTGGTAGCGAGCACACTCATCATCATCCTGTGCAAATAGGACCTCCCTGCTTGCGGGCCGAGCGGCGCGGTTTGCGCATACTCGCCGCTTACGACCTCTAGTGCGTAAGTGGCTCAGCAGAACTAGTCGTCGTTCTTGCCCTCGTCTTCGCCTTGTCCGTCTTCCTCGGAACCGACCACGTTGAAGCTGGTGTCGAGCTGGACGTCGACTTGGGTTCCGTCGGCACGGGTGACCTCGACTTCGTAGTAGCTCTCCTCGTCGCCCTGTTCGGTATCGGAGACGGTACCGCCGCCGGTGAAGGCGAGGGCGGCCGCCGCCGCTTTCTGGTAGTCGGCACCCGTGATCGGTTGATCGCTTTCGTTGGCTATCGCAATCCCGCCTGCCACCGCAATCGCGATCGCGGTCCCAACCACCGGTATCGCTCTTTTCTTGTTCACGTCGCCTCCTTTCCAAGTCATTCGTGAGTCGGGGAAACCGACTCTGTCACCCTCAGCGTGCTCCCCCAGGGCTGAACCGTTGCTGAAATCCAGGCCCGCCAAGACACCTCCAACTCTGCTTCGACCGCCAACCACCTGTCGTGGGACCTCGACTGCAAACGAGATCAAGAACGTGTCTCGCACACCGGCGGGAGGGCGGCCAGTGTTCATGACATCCATGGCCAACCGGTTGGACCTCCGGCGCCAGCTAGCGAAGGCTCCCACCGCCTCTTGGTTCGACACTGATAGTATCGACGCAAGCGATGAATCAGAAACTGTGGGCTGCCCAGATCTTCGGCGGACTCCTATTCATCTCGGTCGGGATCATGCACTTCATCGTGCCAGAAGACCTGCCCCGCCTGTTTTCCTGGATGTACGACCTATCCGACACCGTTCACGCCATCACGGGCACTGCAGAGATCCTGGGCGGTGCCGGCTTGATCCTTCCAGCTGTCACCCGCATCCAGCCTCGACTGGTTCCCTTGGCCGCCATCGGCCTAGCCGCGATCATGGTCGCGGCAGTTGTTTTTCACATCAAGCGAGGCGAGTGGGTCAACGTTGCCACCACCGCGCTGTGGGCAGCAATCATGGCCTTCATCGCTTATGGCCGCGCGGTGACCCATCCCATTCAGCCAAAGACCGCCTCCGCCTGACCATCCGGTAAATCCGGCATGCTGCCTATTCGACCAGCGATCGGTCGTTCGAGTCGAGTACCCGTATCAAGCCAACGCGCGAATTGGCGGGTCCCCGGGTCACGAAACGGATCACGGCCCCGTCCCCACCCGTGCTGACCCTGTTCGCCGTGTGGGGGCTTCCGGCCCTGATGCCGCCGGCCTTCGACCCGGCACGAGCTGAGCCAAGAAGCCTGCAATCGGAATCAAACATGCGGGCCGCGGGCGTGGCCGACGGAGCAACGGATCAACTGGGTCGTCAAACACCACCCTTGATGTAACACCGCCGATCTCGGCGCGCCGCCAGGGCTCGCACACGCACAACACGAGCCCGAAATACCAAGGAGGAGCTATGGAGCGCAAGAGACTCGCCATCGTGATCGTGTCCACTGGCACCAATCGGACCGCATAAGGAACTCTCACGAACGCCCCCACTCCGAGGTCGCCGGATCGAGTTCAACCCACCAGTCCTGATGCTTTGGACGAGGCGGCAATTCGGCCAGCCAAGAATGGCAAGTTCCGACGGCACACCA
>Ga0114938_1001232_pt1 | contig 17852 bp, 16 predicted proteins | sample AshMeaBigSpring_FD_88675 | JGI IMG/M metagenome (GOLD analysis project Ga0114938, IMG submission 88675) | Groundwater microbial communities from Big Spring, Nevada to study Microbial Dark Matter (Phase II) - Ash Meadows Big Spring | ecosystem: Environmental > Aquatic > Deep subsurface >...
CCACCAGGCCGGGCTCAAGGACTACAGCGCCTCCATCTGGTCGTTGCTCATGTTCGAGGCCTTCCTGGCCAACGTGGTCGGCGAGGCGCCGAGGCCGGCATCGGTAGCGGGGGCCACCTGAGGTGACGGCGGCCGCCAGGCCCGTTCGGACCCTGCTCTTCTCGAGCCTCTTTCCGAGCGCGGCGCGGCCGACCTTCGGGGTCTTCGTCGAGACCAGGCTGCGCGAGCTGCTCAAGACCGGGGAGGTCCAGACGCGGGTGGTGGCCCCGGTCCCCTGGTTCCCCTCCAAGGCGCCGCGCTTCGGGGACTGGGCGGCCATGGCCGCCACGCCCAAGACCGACCGGCGCGATGGGGTCCAGGTCCACTACCCGCGCTATCTGCTTCCTCCAAAGGTCGGGATGACCATCGCTCCCCTGACCCTGGCCCTCGGGGCGCGCCCGGCGATCGCTCGCGTGCTGCGGGAGGGGTTCGAGTTCGACCTGATCGATGCGCACTATTACTATCCGGACGGCGTGGCCGCGGCCCTGCTGAGTCGGTGGTTTGGCAAGCCCTTCGTGGTCACCGCTCGCGGGACCGACATTAACCTGATCCCGCGTTATCCGCTGCCGCGGCGGATGATCCGCTGGACGGCAGGGCGTGCCTACGCCTCCGTCGGGGTCTGCCAGGCCCTGCTGGACGAGCTCGCCGCCCTTGGGGCCGATCCGGCCAAACTGCATGTGATGCGCAACGGGGTGGACCTGGAGCGCTTCCATCCCATGCCCCAGGCGCAGTGCCGGGCCGCCCTGGGGCTGCCGACGGATCGTCGGGTACTGCTGTCCGTCGGCCACCTGATCGAGCGCAAGGGCCATCATCTCGCCGTCGAGGCCCTCCAGGCCCTGCCTGGGGTTCATCTGGTGATCGTCGGCGAGGGGGAGGAGCGCCCCCGTCTGGAGCGCCTGATTGCCTCCCTCGGGCTTGGCGGGCGCGTCACGCTGGCGGGGGCCCAGCCAAACGCCACCTTGGCACCCTGGTACAGCGCCGCGGACGCATTGGTCCTCGCCTCCAGTCGCGAGGGCTGGGCCAATGTCCTGCTGGAGGCCCTGGCCTGCGGGACGCCGGTGGTCGCCACCGCCATCTGGGGGACCCCAGAGGTGGTCAGCGAGCCCGTCGCCGGGCGCCTCATGGCCGCGAGGGACTCGGCCTCCCTGGTGGGGGCGGTGGAGGCCCTGTTTGCAGACTATCCGGATCGCGCGGCGGTCCGGCATTATGCAGAAGGCTTCGGGTGGGCCCAGACATCCGCCGCGCAGGTTGCCCTATTTCGGGAGCTGATCGCCCGCGTCGGGGCCTCCGCCGCTTGAGGCTGCCCCTCGGACCGGCGATTGGCTGGCCTGGAGGCGTAGGACTCTGAGCGGGCCATCCCACCCGCCAACAAGTAACGGGACAGGATTCACAGGATTTTTCAGGATTGACAGGATGAACAGGGGATTCTTAGGCCAAATGCCAGAGATGTAGCGCCAAAATTTCTTTTTAATTTAATAAAATATCTTAATTATCTGTTTTGTTGAGTTTGTCTTGTGCTGCTCGGCTCAAGGTGGCCCTAACCACAGCACCGCACATTCCAGGCATCGAGATCGGGGGAGGTACACATGCACCGTTGCGCACCGCAGGCCCTGCTGCTGGATCTGGACGGGGTGCTCTACCATGGCGATCGTCTGTTGCCAGGGGCCTTGGAGCTCCTGGCCGCGATCGCCCATCGGCCGCACCTCTTCGTCACCAACAATCCGGTGCGCTCCCCCCAGGAGGTAGCGCAGCACCTCCAGGGGCTTGGCCTGCCGAGACCCGACCCCGAGCACATCCTCACCTCGGCCCAGGCGACGGCGCGCTGGCTCGACCGGACCAAGCCCGGCTTTCGTTACTTTGCGGTCGGGGCGGCTGGCCTGCACCAGGAGCTGGAGCGGGTCGGGACGCCGGACACGCGAGCGGCGGATTTCGTGGTGGTGGGGGAGGGGCCCGGCCTCGACTACGAGCAACTGACCATCGGGATCAACCTGATCCTCGGTCATGGGGCCCGTCTGGTGGCGACCAACCCGGACAGCACCGTGGACGCCGTGCGGGACGGCCGGCACCTGGTCCTGCCCGGCGGCGGGGCCCTGGTCGCCCCCTTCGCCGCGGCCACGGGTGTCACGCCGACGGTGATCGGCAAGCCAGAGCCCCTGCTGTATCAGATGGCCCTGGAACGTCTCGGCTGTGGCGCTGGGGAGTGCCTCATGATCGGCGACCGGCCGGACACCGACATCGCCGGGGCCGCGCGCTTGGGGATGTGGACCGCCCTGGTGCGTACCGGGCGCTTCGCCCCTGGCGCCCCCTGGCCCGACAACCTCCCCCGGCCCGACTGGGATGTCGAGTCCCTGGCGGACTTGACCACTGCGTTGCGGGGACGCTGGCCGGGGTGGCTCTAACCCGTCGCCGGGGCTGTGCCCGCGTGCTGGTATTGGGCGCCCCGGTTAGTCCAGGAGGGGCAGCCCCAGGGCATGCAGGACCCGCTGGCACAGCTCCGCCGGCGTGCGGGAGATCACCTCTGGAGGAACCCGGTGCTTTTGCAACAGGCGCTCATGGTCCTCGAAGCCGTAGGAGACCATGAAGGGGTAGATGCCGGCGTTGACGGCGGCGAGGTAGTCCTTGCCCTCGTCGCCGCAGGCGAAGGCACGCGCGGGGTTCACGTCGAATCGTTCGCGCAAGGCCCGAAAGGCGGGTAGCTTGTCCTCGCTCAGGGGCAGGTGGACCAGGAAGTCGAGGCGATCCGGGTCACACCCATGGCGCTGGAAGAGGCGCTGAAGGGTCTCCACCGGGGCATGTGTGATGTTGCGGGTCACAATGCCGAGCCGCACGTTCGACTGGTCCGCGAGACGGTGCAGCAGTTGGGCCATGCCGGGGTAGAGGGCTGCCTCCTCCCGGTAGATCTCGGTCAGGGTCTCGACCAGCCGGGAGCGGCGAGTCCCGGCGACCTGCTTGCGCAGATTCGTTGGGAACTCCTTGATCCCGCCCAGATACTTAAACAGATTGCGGCGCTTCTGGAAACGCTCCAGCGGCCCTATGTCCATGCCATGATGGGCAAAGGTCCGGTCGATGGCGCTGAAGGCGTCGATCGTGGTCCCGTCGGCGTCGAGGATCACCAGCCGGTCGTCGCAATACATGAGGTCGGGCCTGGGCGGCATGGGACCCGCGCATTGTATAACGGCCGGCGCCTGACTTTCCCCCAGGTGCGCTGGCAAGGCCAGGGTCTCATCGGCAAATCGCTCGTCGCGCCTTGAGGCCGCTCCGGGAATCCTCGACCATAGCCGCTTTCGCATCCAGGACCCTGGACATGACAGAGCCGAACCACTTTGATGCGCCCTCCCGCGCCACACCAGCGACACACCAGCGGGGGCGCGACAAGGTCGCGCGCATCCCAGTCAAGGTCGCGCCGGCGGCAGCTACGCTGCGCAAGCCAGACTGGATCCGTGCCAAGGCGCCCGTGGGTCCGGCCGTGACGCGGGTCAAGCGGCTGCTGCGCGAGCAGGGTCTGGCGACGGTCTGCGAGGAGGCGCAGTGCCCTAATCTCGGCGAGTGCTTCGGTCACGGCACCGCCACCTTCATGATCCTGGGGGACATCTGCACCCGTCGCTGCCCCTTTTGCGATGTCGCCCACGGGCGGCCGCGGCCATTGGATCCCGCGGAGCCAGAGCAACTGGCGCAGGCCATCGCGGCGCTCGGCCTGCGCTACGTCGTCATCACCTCGGTGGACCGCGATGATCTGCGCGACGGCGGGGCGGGGCACTTCGCCGATTGCCTGCGGGCGGTACGGACCCGCTCGCCCCGGACCCAACTCGAGGTCCTGGTGCCAGACTTTCGCGGTCGGGAGGTCGTTGCCCTGGCGGCCTTTGCCGATGAAGCCGTACCGGACGTGTTCAACCACAATCTCGAGACGGTTCCGCGGCTCTACCCAGAGGCGAGACCTGGGGCGAGCTACGAGGGGTCGCTGGGGCTGCTGCGGGCATTCAAGGCGCTGCACCCAGAGGTCCCTACCAAGTCAGGGCTGATGCTGGGGCTGGGGGAGGAGGAGACGGAGGTCCTGGCGGTCATGGCCGATCTGCGCGCCCATGGGTGCGACATGCTCACCCTGGGGCAATACCTCCAGCCGAGCCGCGCCCACTTGCAGGTCCGCCGTTACTGGACCCCCGCGCAGTTCGAGGCCTTGCGGTTGGCGGGTCAGGCGATGGGCTTCTCTAACGTGGCCAGCGGGGCCATGGTGCGCTCTTCCTACCATGCCGATCGCCAGGCCGCGGGGGTGCTACCTTGAGAAGACCCCCTGTGAGCGCGGGGTGATCCCTTGACCCTGCTGGCCCTGGGTGCGGCCTTTCTGGCCTTCATGGCCCTGATCTCCGGCGTCCATGCCTTGGACCATTGGTCGCTGCGACGCTTTGGCTATGCCCCCTTTGCCCTCGTCAACGTCGTGTCGATGCTCGTGCCGAGTGGGGCCCTGCTGGCTGCGCTGGCATCGATGATGCGGATCGCAGCCGAAGGCGCTTCCCTCGCAGCTCCCCTGGGCCAGGCGGATCCGCTCTGGCTGCTCGTGCCGTCGATTGGCGCCGGCCTGCTCCTGGCCTGGCTTGTCTGGCGGCGGACCAATGTCTGGGTTGCCCTGGCCGCCGCCGCGCTGTTGCTGGTGGCGGCCCCGGCGCTGGTCTTCTCGGTCCTGTTTCGGACCTTCGCCGCGGGCGACCAGGCTGCGGACTGACCCCGTCGGAAACCTTCGGCCTCACAGGTCTCCCAAACCGATGCTCTACACGGTCCTCAAGTCCCTGCTGCTCCCCCCTGGCGGGATCATCCTGCTGCTGGTGTTGGCCTTCCTTCTGGTGCGCGGCGTGCTTGGGCGCGTGATTTTGTTTGTCGCTTTGGTGGCCCTGACGCTCATGAGTCTGCCGGACGTCGCTGCCAGGTTGATGGCGGGGTTGGAGACCTACCCTGCCGTTGCGGTCAATGGGTCATTGCCAGGAGATGTTCAGGGGATCCTGATCCTGGGCGCTGGGCGGTACGAGCACGCGCCCGAGTACGGGGCAGACACTCTGGACCACTTGAGCCTGATGCGCCTGCGCTATGGTGCCTACCTGCACCGGGCCACCCGGCTTCCCGTCTACGTCTCGGCTGGCAGTCCAGGGGCCAAGCCGGCCCTGGGAAGGCTCATGGCCAACGCGCTGAAGGATGACTACGGGATTGAGGTCGCCGGTGTCGAGGATCGCAGTCAGACCACCTGGGAGAACGCGCAGCGGTCCGCCGCGATGCTGAAGGCCGACGGCATCGGCCGGGTCCTGTTGGTCACCAGTGCCTGGCACATGCCCAGGGCGATGGATGCCTTCGAACGCTTCGAGGTCCCCGTGTACGCCGCACCCACCGGCTTCGTCAGCCGCTCCGTACCGGGGGCGAAGGACGCCGTGACCGACTATCTCCCGTCCATGAGTGCGCTGCGCAACAGCTACTACGCCGTCCACGAGTACCTGGGTCGCGCCTGGTATCAGGTGCGCGAAACGGTGGCCGACCCGGATCTGCGGCCAGTACCCGGGGGTTAGCCGGCGGGCGCCGTGCTGGTGATTCGGTGCGGGACGCGGTGGTCGTAACGCTCCATCAGGTAGCCCAGGCAGTCCTGGCGGATGACCAGGGCGTTGCAGGTCAGCATGGAAGGCATGACCGGCAGGCGCAGCCGCAGCTCGCCGTTCACCGCCTCCAGGTAGCGCGCGGCCAGGTCGCGACCCCGCTCGTCCTGTACCTCAAGCCTGGCGCCGGGGTTTCGCGCCCGGCCGAGGGTCGTCCCTGCGGCCAGCTCGCGGAAGTTGAGCTGGTCAAGGTCCGGGATAAAGCCGATGTCGCCGCTCTCCGGGCCAAACCCGAAGCTCACCTCCGTCGGTACCTTGATCTGGGCGACGGTGTGAAAGAGGTCGATGTCGTGGGGCGCGACCGGGTGCTCGGATAGGGCAGAGAGGTGCAGGCAGGCGGCGAGGTAGTCGCGGGCATGCTCGACGCCGTGGCGCTCGCCCGCCTTGCCGCACTCCAGGGTGACCGCCGGGCAGAGCCGGGACATGGCCCGGGATTGAACCCCCATGGGACGGGTGAAGTAGACCACGGTTCGACTGAACAGGGTCGCGAGGTGGAGCGAGGGGTTGTCGATGACATTGACGCAGGCGTAGTGGGGGTTACGCCCCGTGTTGTTGTGCAGGTCAACGCTGGCAAAGATTCCGCGGTTGGCCATGATCTCCACCACCCGGGCCATGAGGGCGTGCTCCGCGGTCTCGGGCAGCTCGCTGCCCGGCCAGACCCGATTGTAATCCGGCTGCCCGGGCAGGTGCCGTAACCCCTGGGCCGCCGCGGCTAGGTTCCCAAGGAACAGGCTCAGGGCCCGGGGCAGGCGCAGCCGGCCGTGCTGCCGGAGGTTGTCCTGCAGCAGGGCGCGCACCGCCTCCCAGCCGACCGCCTCGTTGCCGTGCAGCAGGACGCAGACGAACAGGGGCGGCTCGCGCTCCCCGGGCAGGTGGATCAGGGTGGGGCCGCCGAGCAGGGCGGCCAGGGCACTGGTCTCGGTGTCCAACAGACCGCCCGGGAGGACGTCTCGCTCGCGCAGCAGGGGCGACGCCATGCCGCTGCAATCCAGGTCGTTCACTCCAGGCTCCACTCGTGTACGGGCCGACCGCCCTGCTGGCGGTCCAGGTAGGCCGCGGTCAGGGCCGTGGCGTCCGGACCATGGGTGCCGATCCAGGCGCGCTGCCAGGCTGCGCCTGTCTGTCCGGTGCGCAGCCGTGCCGCGATGATGGCGAGCCAATGGTCGGCGTCGGCCTGGTCTATGCCAAGGGCCAGGAGCCCGCCCAGGGCGCGCGGCAACAGGTCCCCGGCGATGACCTCCGAGACCCTGACCCGACGACCGTCCAGCCAGCGGATCTCGGCGTCCAGCCCGTCGCGCGCCGCCGCGTAGAAATTGGCGCGGGCATCGAGGAAAGGGAGCCCCGATTCCGGTGCCGGCTCCTGCCGGGCCAGGGCCTCGACGGCCCCGAAAAAGAGGGCGGCGTTGGCCACGCAGTCCGCCACCGTGGGGCCAGAGGGGATGACACGGTGCTCGATGCGCAGCCCCGGCCGCCCGGCGCTGTCGAAGCCGATCAGCGGCCGGTTCCAGCGCCAGATGGTTCCGTTGTGCAGGCGCAGGTGGGCGAGGCGTTCCCTGGGCTCGTCCATCAACTGTGGCAGCAGGATGGGGTAGCGTGCCAGGTTGGCCTGGAAGCATTCCAGGATGGAGCGCTCGGCGTAGCGGACGCCGAAACTGACGCGCTCGCACAGGGTCGAGCCGCCGGCGGAGACGGCCTGCTCGAACAGCGGGATCCGCGTCTCGGCCCACAGGTCGCAGCCGAACAGGTAAGGCGAGTTGGCGCTCACCGCCACCATGGGGGCCGAAAGGATCTTGGCGGCATTGTAGACCCGCGTCGCCTGCTCGGGATCGACCTCCAGATGGACCTGGAAAGAGGTGGCGGCGGATTCGAGCATCACGTCCTCGGCCTCCATGAACAGGCGGTCGCGGCCCTGGAGCTCCAGGGTCAAGGGACGGCCGCGGCGCAGGGCAAGGATCTGGTCATTGAGGGCCCGGTAGCGGCGCCGCGGGGTCATGTGGGCGAGGTTCAGGTGACCGGGCTCTACTGTGGGTAGGATGCCGATCATGGCGAGCCTTGCGCCCAGCCCGGCCGCCGCGTCCCCGCAACGTCGCCACGCATCTTCCAGGCTCCTGGCCAGGCGCGTCAGGGCGGTGCCGCTGAGCTCGACCGCCGGGCCATTGATTTCGCAGTTGAAGGTGGCGAGCTCGGGGACCACGGCGGGATCATTGAGGTCGCGCAGCATGGGGCCGACCAGCGGCGACGGGCGCATGTCCGGGCCGACCAGCCAGGCCTCCAGCTCGAAGCCCCCGTGCGTAGGTCCGCGCTCAAAGGCCCCGGCGGCGAACCACTCCTCCAGCAGGGCCTGCTCAGAGCGCAGCCGCTCGCCGAAGGCGGCGAATGCCTCGGTGGTGAAGTGCGACTCTTCGATCTCCTGGCCCATGGTTGTCCCCGCCAGCGGCCGATGCAGCCGCAACCCTATTCTAGCGATTGCCGGTTCGGCTGCCGGACTGCCCCGGCATCGCCCTGAGCCGGAGCGCCGGCGGGGCCCTTTGGCATGCTCAAAGGCGGTTCTGGAGGATCAGGAACCAGGGCCGCCGCGGCACGGGTTGGAGCCGTCCCTGGCCGTCAAGCTCAAGGGTGCTCTTGGATACGGAGTTGCGGACATTGCCCCCGATGACATCCAGGGTTTGACCGTTCTTGGCGACGACCAGGTCACAGTGTGCACTCAGTCCTTCAAGCGCGTCCGGCCTGACATAGCCATTGAATGCGGCGGGGCGGTAGCCGCCGCGGGAGGCGCAGACCAGATCCCCTGGGTTAGGGCTGTAGTCGACGATCCGCCTGGGGACGAAGTAGCGACCCGGATAATCCGACTGATTGATAAGGCGGGAGAGATAGACCCAATGGGCGGACGCGGGGGGGAACTGTCCCTCCGGAACCCCTGACCCCTGCATCACCCAGCTCATGAAGGCGGCGGACCAGGGTTGCTGGCAGTCCAAGCCGTCCAGGCCGGGTTTTCCAGCTGTGCGCCAATAGGCGTTGACCCGACCGATGTAGCCGCCCTCGTCGTCCTCCCAGGCCCCGACGTGGGGGATGCTCTCCTCGCTGCCCTTGAAGACCACCGTCTGACGCCCGAAGAACTCCCACTCGCGGGTTGCCCGGGAGATGAGTGTCTGTTTGAGTCCAGGGTTGGGGGAGGGGGGCGGGCCTATGGGCCTGCCGGCCCAGGTCGCCGGCCCGGCTGGCTCTGGCGGCGGGGCGGTGGCACAGCCGAGCAATGAAAGGCACAGCGTGAGGGCGGCCGCCAGCCTGGGGAGCTTCGTGGACGCGGTTAGAAGGGACCGGCATGCGGGGCCAGTCGCCGTAGCCTGGTTGGGGGTCGGGAAGGTCATGGCAACGGTTCCTGGGTAGGGCGGACTGGGGTCACCCGGCTGAGATGGGCTGTGGCATGTGGGGCGGTGGGCCACCGGCGATGGCCTGGCGCCGGACGCTGATTGGGCTTCACCGCGGCGGCCTGCGGGCCTCATGGAACCAGGGTCGGTACTCCTCCATCCGGGCCCTCTGCTCCGCGGGTGCCTGGCGACGGCAGGTGGCATGGTCGGCGGTCTGCGGTGAGGCGCCCCAGCGCCGCTCGACGCAATCGTTAGGGTTATAGCCCACCTCGAGCCCGGCGCGGCGGGCATAGATGTCCGCCAGGGTTAGGCGCCAGGGGCTGCCGTCGCTACGCCTGTAGGTCACGGAGTGCTCCTGCATGCGCCGGGCATGGAGACGCTCGATGCGCGCGGCCGCTGCCGAGGGGCCCTCGCCCCGCAGGACATAGAGTTCCGGGTAGCGGCGGATGCGCTCGGGCAGCCCCTCCAGCACCTTCAGGGCGATGAGCAGGCGCATGTCCCGCGAGGGGGTCGCATAATCCTCCCAGGGCCCGGTGGTCTCGAAGATCGCCGGTCCACTGGGCATAGGGACCTGGGTCCCGGGGTGGGCGCGCATATAGGCCTCGCCGTTGTCTACCGAGGTCACCCGGGTCTCGATCTGCTCCATCAGGGCCTCCAGGGTGGCCTCGTAGGCCGCCTCGGGGTCCAGGCCCCTGGGGTTAATGAGTCGCTCCATCCGGGCGTAGAAGTCGTCCGGGGCCAGGCCCGCCTGCTCGGAGGAGTAGGCTGGGGTGCCATCGCGGCCGTCCAGGGCGGCGTTGGGCAGCAGGCGCAGCCCGCCCGCACCGCCCCGCAGGGGCCTGTGGGCCTTGAAGCCTGGGCCTGCGCTGGGGGTCTGGGCGAAGAGGAAGGTCCCTTCCCAGAAGCGCTTGCGACTGACCGAGTTGTCCGGCTGGGCGTCCACCCCGAGCAGGAGCCCGCCGCGCCCTGCCGTCTGGGGTAGCCACTTGACCAGGATCAGGGTATGGCCGTAGGGGTCGGCATAGAGGGTCCCCGGCCAGAGGGCCGAGCGATCGAGGGGGACGGGATAGAAATCCGTTGCCTCGTCGCGCAGGGCGGTGCGCCCGCTGCCGGAGTGGACCCTGTCCATGAGCCGCCGGCTGACCTCCCGGAAGGTCCCCTCCGGCGCCTTGGATCCGGCGAAGGCCCGGTCGATGGTTGGGGTCTCGCAGCGGGGAGGGCTGGTGCGGCTGCCGCGGCTGCACGATCGATAGGCGATGGGCAGGCCGAGCTTCCAGGCGAAATAGGCGCGCAGGAAATACGATAGGTCCGCGCAGTCCGGTTCGGCGGGCAGGCGCCTGTCCTCCCCCTCGCCGAGGTAGTCAAAGAGAAAATTGCGTCCCGGGTCGCGCAGTACCGGGGCCAGGGAGGGAAAGCTCAGGGACTGCTCGGGCGGGGCGTCGAACAGGTGCTCGATCCAGGCCGCATAGAGGGCCTGCGCCGCCAGGTCCCAGTCGCCGCTGCCCCGGTTCGCGGTACCGCCACCGACCTGCACCTCGGCACAGGCGATCCCGCGGCCGCCGCGCATTGCCTCGAGGCGATAGGTCCCGCGGCCGGGGTGGGAGATGCTGCCCCTCAGGCTCCAGGGGGGGCCGCCGCCACGCCTCGCCCGCAGTTCGGTCTGGCGTCCGCCCGGGTCGGTGATCAGGAGCCCGTCGAGGTCCCCGTTGGTGGCGACGGCCATGACGTCCAACGGCTCTCCGGGTCGGGGGCGCAGGGGCGAGGTCCAGACCCAGGCCTGCTCGCCCGGCCGGCAGGCGGGAGCTGCCTGGGCGGAGCTCGCGGAGACGAGGGCGGCCACCTGAAGGGCGGTGGCCATGAGGGCAAGGGCGAGCCAGCGGTGAATCATCGCGATCTATGGGACCAGGACTGTGCTCGCGGGAGTTTATCGCGATCGCAGCCGGTGGTGCGACCGGGAGACCGTGAAGGCACGCGCGATGGACGGACAAGGGCGGGGTCGCATCTTAGGCCAGCCGGACCCCGGTTGCTGATTGGCTAGCCCGTCCCTGCGTCGGGGTGCAGCTTCAGCTCCTTGTCCACGATGGCCGCCACCACCAGGTCTCCCCAGACGTTGACGGCGGTGATGGGGTAGTCGAAGAAGCGATCGACGATCAGGTACAGGGCCAGGTAGGTCGGGGGCAGGCCGAGCAGGTCGAGCATGAAGGCCATCATGGCAATGCCGCCGCTGGGGATGCCCGCGGTGCCGGCGGAGGAGGCCATGGTAAGCAGGACAATGAAGACCGCCTGCCAGGGGCTGAGATCGGCACCGGCCAGTTGGGACATGAATATCAGGAGGATGGACTGGTACAGGGCCGACCCGTGCATGTTCAGCGTCGCCCCCAGGGGCAGCGTGAGGCTGGTGACCTTTTCGCTGACCCCGAAGGTCTCCAGTGCCCGTTTGGAGACCGGATAGGTCGCGCTGCTGGATGCTGTGGACAGGGCCGTGAGCAGGGGCTCGCGGCAGGCCGCTACCAGTGGCCATGGGGGACGCCGGGTGCGGGCATGGTAGAGCGCCGGCAGGACCACGGCCCCGTGCGCGACAGCGGCCAGGGCCACGGCCCAGACGAAGGCGTGGAGCCGAAAGACACCGCCCCAGTCCATGCCCGCTAGGCTGGCATAGACCAGCCCGAAGATACCGATGGGGGCCAGTGCCAGGACCCAGCCCAGGGTCTGCATCAGCAGTGCGTCCAGGGCCTGGGCACCGCCGATGAGCGTGGTCCTGTGGTGCCTTGGGATACGCCGGGAGGCGGCGGCCGCCAGCACGGCCACAAAGACGACGTGCAGCACATTGCCCTCGGTCAGGGAGGCAAAGAGGTTGCTGGGGATGAAGTTGCCGATCAGGCGGTCCAGGCTGAAGCTGGCTGCGGTGGGGCTGACCTGCTCCAGGCTCAGCAGCCCGGCGGGCAGGTCGCGGGAGAAGGCCAGGCCGAGCAGGGTGCCGATGGCCGCGGCCACGGCGGAGGTGACGGCGTAGTAGAGGAGGGTGCGCCCGCCGATGCGCCTCAGGTCGGCGCCGCCGGCGAGCGATGCGTAGATGGAGACCAGGATCAGGGGCAGGATCAGGAGCTTGAGGACCGAGACGAAGATCTGGCCCAGCCAGGCGACATAGGGTCCCCCCGCAGGGAAGAGCAGGGCCAGGGCGATCCCGAGCAAGAGGCCCCCGGGGACCGAGTAGAGTTGGCGCAGCGGCATGGGGGTCCCTCGCATCTTGGCCCGGGTTCCGACCTACCAGGCGAGGCGCCTGAGATTGCGGTCCACCTCGTCCTGGTCGCTGTAGTAGGTCTTCTGGCCGTCGCGGTCGATGTACCGCTCGTGGCCCTTGCCGGCGATGAGGGCGACCCAGGGCTCGTCGCGGGGGCGGGCATCCAGCAGGTCGAAGAGCCGGGCAACGGCCTGGGGGCGGTCCACGACCACCTCCGGGGCCAGGCCCGGCATGCCGGTCAGGATCTCCGCGATGATCCGCTCGGGGTCCTCGGTGCGGGGATTGTCGGAGGTCACGATGACCAGGTCGGAGTGGCGCGCCACGGCGGCGCCCATGAGGGGGCGCTTGCCGTGATCGCGGTCCCCGCCGCAGCCGAACAGGGTCGCGAGCCGGGCAGAGGGGAATGCGGCGCGGATGGCGGTCAGGATGGTCTCCAGGGCATCTGGGGTGTGGGCGAAGTCGATGACCAGCGTCCTGGTGCCGATCACCCGGCACTCGAAGCGCCCATCCACCGGGCTCAGGCTCTTCCAGTAGGGGCGCTCCCCGGGGCCCAGGACGCCCTCGGCCAAGGCCGCGGCCAGGGCATAGTTCTGCCTGTTGTGGGCCAGGGCGAGGAAGGGCTTGGCCGCGATGGCCTCGGCACCCAGGTCGGCGGGGGCCAGGACCTCGATGGGGACCCGTGCAGCTGCGCCGGCCTGCAGGCGTGCGGCCACCTCCGGGCTGGAGCAGAAGAGCCGTCCCCCCTCTTGGATCAGCTCGAGGATGCGGGCCTTGGCGGCGAAATAGGACGCCTCGTCCCGATGGTAGTCCAGGTGGTCCTGGGAGAAGTTTGTCCAACCGGCGTTCTGCAACCGAATGCCCTGGACCCGACCCTGATCCAGGGCATGGCTGCTGACCTCCATGGCCACCACATCGCAGCGGGTCTGCTCAGCATGCAGCAACCGGCGCAGCTCGATCTGGGGCGGTGAGGTGAAGCCCGTCTCAAGCAGGCGCTCGCCGTTGCGCGACACGCCGAGGGTGCCGATGGACAGGACCCGCTGCCCCTGGGCGGTCAGCATGGACTCCAGATACTTGACCGTGGTGGTCTTGCCGTTGGTGCCGGTGACGCCGAGGAAGCGCAGGGCACCGAGATCCAAGGGATAGATCAGATCGCAGAAGCGCCGCACCGTCTCGGCCCAGTCGCCGGGGTGGGTGACGCAGATCCCCCTGTCCGGCAGGGCGGCGAAGCAGTCGAGCATCCGGTTGGTGACCAGGACCGCGAAGGGGCTCCCTGCCAGGTAGCGCCGATAGACCTCCTCATCGCTGCGACCATCGTCGAAGCGCTGGAAGAACAGGATGGAGCCTGGGTCGCAAGCGTCCGCGCGCCATTGAATATTGCTCAGCGGGGCACTGGTCATGGGCTTCCGCCGCCACGCGAAGTCCAGGGTCTCGATCAGTCGGGTCAGTCGGTCTGTGGGCATCGATGTACGTCGTGGCGGCCTAGTCGTCGGCCTTGGGCAGGAGGGCAACCTCGACCGGCGTTCCCCACAGGCGTCCGATCAGGCCGCTGGCCGGGTCCGGGTGGCCGCTGGTCCAGAAGCGCTCGGTCCCTGTGCCTGGCGCCAGCGCCAGGAGGTCCGCCTCCTCCAACCGCCGCCGGACCTGGCGGGCCACCGCGGCACCGGCGCTCATGATCACAACCTCGGGCCCGGCCAGGTCCTGGATCAGGGGGGTGAGAAGAGGGTAGTGGGTGCAGCCGAGGACCAGGGTGTCGGCCCCCTGCTCCAGCAGGGGGGTGAGGTAGTCGGCGAGCAGGGCGCGGGTGGTCTCGCCGTCCAGATCCCCGGCCTCGACCCGCTCCACCAGGCCGGGACAGGGCTGGACCAGGACCTCGGCCCCGGCATTGAAGCGCCCCAGGAGCTGGACGAACCTGTGGCTCGCGGCGGTCTGACTGGTGGCCAGGACGCCCACGACCCCGGATCGGGTGCGGGCCACGGCGGGCTTGACCGCGGGCTCCATGGCGATGATGGGCAGGGCGTAGCGGGCGCGCAGGACCGAGACCGCGGCGGCGGTGGCGGTGTTGCAGGCGACCACCACCGCCTTGGCGCCCGCGTCGACCAGGTGCCGGGTGATGGCCAGGGAGCGCCCTGCGATGACCTCCTGAGACTTGTCGCCGTAGGGGGCATGGCCGGAGTCCGCGACATAGAGCAAGTCCTCCGCGGGCAACTCCCGGCGGATCTCGTGCAGGACGGACAGCCCCCCGACGCCGGAGTCGAATACGCCGATGGGGCCTGGGTTGGGCATGATCGAGCGTTATTTCTCCAGGTTGGAGAGGGGGTGGATGGCTCGGGGGCTAGGGTGTGGCAGGCGATGGTACCAAATCGCCCTGCCCCAGGGTCCGCGGCTCAGGCTGGAGCGCCCTGGCGGTACCCGGCGATGAGGCTGCGTACCTGCGCCAGCATGGGCCCGACGGCCCCGGCAAGGGCGGGACTGAGCTCATAGAGTCCGTAATCGAAGCAGCCTCCGGCGGCAGAGACCAGCCAGGCCACCGGGCGGCGCTGGTAGAGGGCCTCGGCCCAGGCCAGCAACTCCCGCGGGTCCAGGAAGTGTGCCATGGTCGAGACGGCCCTGGCGTCCGGGTGCAGGGGTCGCAGGCGCACCTCCCCGGGATCGCCATGCAGGGTGGCGTCGAGGAAGACCACCAGGTCCGCCGCAGCGATGTCTGGGACAAGCTCAGCCGTGAGGACGTGGCGGCTGACCACCGAGACGCCCTCAGGGACTCCCTCGGCCTCGAGGCGGTCCGCCGCCAGGGGGCCTATGGCGTCGTCGCCGCGGATGGGGCTGCCATAGCCGATGACCAGGGTTCTGTGCCCGGTCATCCGGTCACCAACCAGCCACCAGGCCTCGGCGACGGCTGATGGGGGCTCACCCGCGCACCAGCCGATCGACCACCAGTCCAGAGGCGTCCTGGAGGTCGATGGCGAGCGGCATCTGCCCGAAGGCGTGGGAGGCGCAGGACAGGCAGGGGTCGAAGCAGCGGATGACCGCCTCCACCCGGTTGAGCATGCCCTCCCGCAGGTTGTTGCCGTCCACATAGGCATCGGCCACCTGCTTGATCCCCTGGTTCATGGCCAGGTTGTTGTGCCCGGTGGCGATGATGAGATTGACCCAGGTGATGAGCCCGTCGTCGTCGATCTTGTAGTGGTGCATCAGGGTCCCGCGGGGGGCCTCGGACACGCCGATGCCCTCGTACCGGTTGCTGCGGGCCCGGGAGCGCACCCTGGGGTTGAGGATGTCCGGGTCCTTGAGGAGGCGCTCCATGGACTCCATGGCGAAGATGATCTCCACCAGCCGTGCATAGTGGTAGTGGAAGCTGCTCTGCACCGGGGCGGCTTCCTGGAGCATGCGGAATTCCATCAGGGCGACGTCGGCGTAGGGGGTGCCGCAGGCATCGGCGTTGTTGAGCCGGGCCAGGGGACCGACGCGGTAGACCCCCTGCGGGTAGCCCATGGGCTTGTAAAAAGGGAACTTCATGTAGGAGAAGTCCTCCACCGCCTCGCCCACCACCCGCTGATACTCGTGGGGCGGGATCATGTCCTCGACGATGCGCCCCATGGCGTCCTTGATACGCAGGAGGCCGTCGTAGTGCTCCAGGTTGCCCTTCGGCGTCACCAGGCTGAGGAAGAGGGTGGGTGCGCTGCCGAAGTGGCTGGCCTCCTCGGCGAACTTCGGTACCAGGGTCTTGAAGAAGCTGTAGGTCCGTTTGGCGATCTCCAGTCCCTCGGGCAGGAGACCCAGCATGGCCTGACGCTTGTCCTCGGTCAGGGCCTCGTTGACCCCGCCCGGCACCACCCAGGTGGGGTGGATCTTCTTACCGCCCAGGGTCTCGATGATGGTCTGGCCGATCTGGCGCAGCCGAATCCCGTCCCTGGCCAGTTGCGGGTCCTGGGCCATGACGCCGAAGATGTTGCGGCGGGCAGGGTCACTGTCCCAGCCGAGCAAGAGGTCCGGGGACGAGAGGTGGAAGAAGGACAGGGCATGGGACTGGGTGATCTGGGCCAGGTTCATGATCCGCCGCAGCTTCTCGGCGGTGGGCGGGATGCTCACCCGCAACAGATAGTCGCAGGCCTTGTTGGAGGCCAACAGGTGGCTCACCGGGCAGATCCCGCAGGTGCGGGCGGTCAGGGCCGGCATCTCGCGGTAGGGGCGGCCCTCGCAGAACTTCTCGAAGCCCCGGAATTGGGTGAGATGGAACCTGGCCTGCCCGACCTTGCCGGCGTCGTCGAGCTGGAGGGTGATGCGCGCGTGACCCTCGATGCGGGTCACGGGCTCGATGGTCAAGGTACGGCTACTCATGATCGCATCACCCCGTTGAACTGGATCTGGGTCGGCGAGGGACGGCCCGACCGCCCCTAGCCGTTGATGTAGCGGACCAGGTGCTCGATGAGGACCTCCTGCTCCTCGATGATCGCCTTGACCAGGTCGCCGATGGAGACGAGGCCCACGAGGGTGTCGCCCTCCATCACAGGCAAGTGGCGGACCCGCATCTCCGTCACGATCGACATACAGTCCTGGACCGTCTGGTCCAGCCCGACACAGGCGACCTTGGTGGTCATGATGTCGGCCACCGGCGTCTCCTTTGACTTGCGGCCCTGGAGCGCTACATCGCGCGCGTAGTCGCGCTCTGACAAGAGACCGAGTACCTTGTTGTCCTCCGTGACCACGAGGGCGCCTATGCCTTTGTCGGCCATCAGGGTGAGCGCATCGTAGACGCTCGTCTGGGGCCCCACTGTCCAAACCTCGTGGCCCTTGCCCTGCAATACCTGTCGCACCGTCTGCATCTCGAACTCCTCCAACTCGGGGTGATGGGTGACTTCCTTATCCCTGACAGTCCATCTTTGGCAACTGGCGGCTGGGGCCCCGGCCTGGGCTGGCCCCCTGTCCGGTCCCTTCGACCAGGACCGGCATTTCGACCGTGAACAGGAAGGGGCGCCACGCAGCACCCCCTCCCTGTCCGGCGGAGGAAGTGCCGTAGCAAGGGAACGATCGTGGCGATGGGCATTTGTGCCTGCGCGTCGTGGCGTGCGCCGCTATGCCCGTTAGAGTGGAGCGGGCCGGCGGGCCTGTCAACCGGGCGGGCTTGGCGCCATAGGTCTGGAACAGGGCACAGAGTTGACACCGAGCTCTGGGGGCTGCGCTGCGTGCACCCAACCAGCGGCGGGTTGCACCAAGGCACGCCGGTCGCATTGACGCAGCCCTTGACCACGGGGCGGGCGGGCCTGCTGTCCGCCCGGTCTGCCATGCCGTGCCCGCAGAATCAGCCTCAGAACTCGCCCTTGGCAGCCCCATCCATGATCGCCTTGATGGTGTCGCGCACCTTCACCGCCGATTCATGCAGGTCGGGCGGGAGAGGGCGCCCGCCGGAGATCATCAGGTCCAGATTCATGGAGTAGAGCCAAAGGGTGCCGTCCGGGTTCTGTACCAGGGCGATACGGCAGGGCATGAAGCCGGAGTATTCGTTGCGGTAGTCGAGCATCTGGGCCCCGACCCGGGCATCGCAGAAAGACAGGAAGTTGACGTATCGATACTTCTCGC
>Ga0114938_1001233_pt1 | contig 17851 bp, 12 predicted proteins | sample AshMeaBigSpring_FD_88675 | JGI IMG/M metagenome (GOLD analysis project Ga0114938, IMG submission 88675) | Groundwater microbial communities from Big Spring, Nevada to study Microbial Dark Matter (Phase II) - Ash Meadows Big Spring | ecosystem: Environmental > Aquatic > Deep subsurface >...
ATTCCGTTTTTATCCCCGCGGGATAACATGTTTATAACATTCGATGCCATACCTACCAATTCGACCCCGCGGGGGTCGTATTATTCATTTTATACCTCTTTTTCTATAAACATTCGAATCCTCTGGATTCATATAATCTCACATCCTCTTAGCTATAAACATTCGAATCCTCCGGATTCCGTCTAATCTTCGAACCATTCGAACAAATATTGTTCATCAAAATCTACCTCAAACTTCCTCAACATTTCCATATATTCCTCTCTGAACGGACGTTTCTTATGATGCTCTTTTTGCCGATTGATATATCCGATTACATCGTCTAAAGCTGAATGACTATACGAAAACGCTCCAAAGCCTTCCTGCCACTGAAATCTAAAAGGTGTAAACTTCTTTTCCTTTATAAACTCATTCGACGATTTCTTCACTTCACGCACCAAATCCGACAAACAGCAGGTCGGGCGCATACCTATCAAAATATGAATATGGTCAGGCATCCCGTTAATGGCAAGCATTTTTTGTCCTTTGTTTTGTACTATACCCGTAATATATTTATACAATTCTTCTTCCCATGTTGATTTTATCAAACTATCTCTGCCTTTTACAGCAAAAACAATGTGAATGTAGATTTGTGAAAATGTATCAGCCATAATTTCAAATCATTTTACATTTATTTTTCTTTATCCCGGAGGGATAATATGCTTATAAATATGAATTACAAATTTAATATATTTACCCCAAAGGGTTAATATGTTTATAAAAATTATTACCAACCCATTCTTTATCCCGGAGGGATAACATGCTTATAATATCCGATGCCATATCTACTCATTCGACCCCGCCGGGGTCGTACCCTCTTTCCCTACCTCATCTTTTCTATAAACATTTGAATCCTCCGGATTCATCCCCACCTCTCACCGCCGTCGCCTCCCGACCCGTAGCCGAAACATATACCTTTCATGCTATCTATCAGGTACTTTGTTTCTTTCTCGAATTGTGTGGAGGTTATTTATTTATAATTCGTTTAAATTTTTTACAAGTGTCAAAATACTTCCATGATTGTTTAAGTCGTAATACCAGTTATTATTAAAGTCCTTAATTGTTGCTGGATTTTTACTGTCACCGATTACCAAACTATGAAATTTTGTTTTGTTGTCCTTAGCTGCCTTTAAATTCTCTTGAGTTGTTTTATCAAAAGCTGGCATTACAAAGTCAGAAACCATGATAATATCTGATTTTATATAATCCTGAGTTGTCAGCATACGAAGTGCTTCTTGCATTGCAGGTGTTGCATCAGTACCTCCGTGAAAACTCATAGAAAGAAAAGAAATAATTTTCTCTAATGAGTTTTTTAAATCTGTCAGGTTTAATGTTTCAATTCCTGTCGAGAAAGAAATAAGGTAACATTTTCGATTATCTCGTATTGCAATTTTTAATATTGCAAAACAAATTGTTTTGGCCACAGTTTCAGGTGTTCCGTGCATTGAACCACTTGTATCAACGCATATAATAAATGGTCCTTTTGCATCTTCTTTTTCTTTATGTCTTTTATCCTCAAATTCTTCTTCGCGATATGAAAGCATTCTTGCTTGATACTCGAAAGTTTGAAGTTTTTTTTCTGCAAACTTTTTAAAGAAAACAGTTTGCATGGTTTTGTCAGCAAGTTGAGCAGTTTCAGAGGCAAGCAAACTACTCAAATCATCACTTTCATGTATTCCAATCAGGTCAGCTTTACTAGCATGTTCAACTTTCCATTCAGTTTTCAGTTGAATATTTGAAAAGAGTTCTTCTTCGAATTCTTTCTCAGCCTGTTGCATCCTACCAAGCATTTCTGCAAGCTTTTTTAATGACTTGTCTTTTTGTAATATTTCAGCATACCTTTTTAGAATATCAAGGTTTACATGTTGCCAATTTCCTTTACTCATATCCCAAAGTCGACCAAGTTCATTGGTAAAGGGTTCAAGGGCTTCTTGTAGTTTTTTTAGTTCTTCTATTCTTTCGTAAAGTTCTTCACAGAATTTTTTGCGCTTTTCTTCAATTATTTCAAGTTCCCATTTTATTTGTTTCTCTATTAAAAGGTTTTTCCAAGTCTCAATAAAATGTTCTTTTATAGCAGGGAATCTCTCGTTTTGAGATTTTTCAAGGGCTTCTCTTATTTTGATATTGTTATTCTCTGTAACTTTATTTTTCCTATCTTCTTTTAAAATTCGTTCCTCTCTTAACTTCTTCCAAATAGATAGAAAACTTTCTTTTGTTTTTTCAAAAATCTCACGCTTCTTTTCTTTATCAAGCTTCAAAGCATCTTGAAACTTTCCAAAAAATTCATTACAATCGATATCCCTTTTCTTGTAATTTTTAGTAATTACACTAAATGACTCCCTCCAAATTGGGTTAAAAATTTTTTCATTGGCAATTGTTTTCTCAAACTTCATAATCAATGATAATTCGGTATCAATCTCATTCCTGATCTTTTTTGATTTACCTAATTGCCATTCATCTTCAAAAAAACAAGATTTAAATTGTTCTGTATAAAAGTTTAGGTCTATTTTTTCCTGATTATAATTTTCCTGAATAAATTCACCTGTTTTACTCCATAAATCTACAAATCTACTTTTATCTGAATTGTAAAGTTCGTTCAATAGAATTTCTTCCTCCTCAGTTGGATTATCAGCTTTAATAATAGTTTTCTTTGTGCTATTAATAAAATCAAGAATCTCTTGAGTTACCTTTTCAGCTAGCTCCGGGTCTTTTGAGCATAATTCTTTCAATAATTGATTAGAGAGAACTTCATCAATTGCAGAAGTAAAATTGTCGGAAATAGCATTGGCGAAGCCAATGCTACCTCTCGACTGTTTTTGCAAATGAGAATAAATTGCGGCAGCAATTTGTTCTCTTGACTTCTTATTTCCAATAGAACCAAAATGAATGAATCTATCAAATGTATCTTTGTCCATTATTTAATAACGATTTCTTCGTCCTTTAGCTTTTTGTAGTCGTTTTGAATTTTCCTGATTTCAACTTCAAATTTCTCAATCTCTTTATTTGTTGCGGTTAAGTGTGTTTCAACTATATTAGCTAACTCAGGATTTACAAAAAGATTAGTTCTTAAGTGTTTTAAATCTTTAGTTCGATAAGTTTCAAGTTCATCTTTCTGAACTTTTGTAATTTCAAGATATTTTGTAATCTTATTATCCCAAAAGTCTTCAGTAGGTTTGTTCGGTTTTTTTGTTATTTGCTGTTTTTCTCCATTTATTTTTGTCTTCAGCTTATAATCTATATCATTTAATGTGACGTGAAATTTATCTTTTCCTTTTCTCGCTTGGAAAATGTTGTGTTGATAAAATGAGTTGTATTGAGTGTAGTATAAATATAAATTTCGTTTTTCATTAGTAAGTTGATTAAAAGCTGAGATTTCAATAAATTTGTCATATTGTGAAGGACTGTTTTCTAATTCGCAATATCCATTATTTTCAATAATTGTTTCAATTCTCTTATCTTTCTCAAATTTAGTTTCTTCTTTTATCTCTGTTTTAAATTCATCAAGTTCATCTTTCAAAGTTTTAAAATTAAACTTTAATGAGTAACCAAATTTCTGAATAGCATCTCTAACAAATTGTGAAACTGCTTGTATTTGGTCTGTTTCGTTCCAAATACAGTCTTTTATCAAAAAACAATCCATTAAGTCAACTGCTTTACGGTCATTCAAGAAAGCAGAAGTTCTCAGTAATTTGATTATTTTTCGCCATCTGCGATCTGAAATATAAATTGCTTTTCTCGTATTTTCTTTTTTTTGATTGTGTAAATCAATGTAATTTCTAATTACGTGAATTACATTAAAGACGTTTTCAGGTATCTCTACTTCTTCAATTGTTTTACTCCACTTTTTGTATTCTTCATCAGTTATTTTATTTGCAACATCAATAGTATCAGTGTAGGAGTTCAATGATTTTGAAATCATATCGTTGAAATTTTGTTTTTCTTTTACTCCCTCAACTATCAAACGAACAAGAAATCTATCCCAAAGTGCTTCAAGTCCTTCTCCCTTGCTAGGCAATTCATTTGATGCAGAAATGAGTGCTTTCATTGGTACTTCAATTTCTTGTTCTCCGTTTCTGTAAATTTTTTCATTTAGAACAGTCAATAATGCGTTTTGTATTGAAGGTCCTGCTTTCCATATTTCGTCAAGGAAAACAACTGTGGCAGTTGGTAAGTAGTTTTTTACTATCCTCTCATATTTGTCATTGTCCTTAAGTTGTGAAATTGAAATTGGTCCAAAAATCTCATCTGGTGTACTAAAACGGTTCATTAAATATTCAAATGAACTACCGTCTTTGAAAGCATATTTTAGTCTTCGCGCAATTAAAGATTTTGCAACTCCAGGCGCTCCTAAATGAAATATACTTTCACCAGCAACAGCCGAAAGAAGAGTCAAAGCAATTACTTCCTCCTTTTCAATAACTCCATCGTTCAATTGTTTTAGGAGTTCTGTGATTTTAGATTTTACAGTCATATCTATATTGATTTATTATTTCACTGTTTTGATTGAATTATATCCACTTGCAATTATTAGCAATTTATCAAACTAGTCATTCTCCCTCACGCAATCTTCACCCCTTTATACTCATTCATAAACTCTTCCACCACCATACTATACACCCGTTTGGTTTTTTGCGCATCCAGAGGGGATGTGATGTTTGTTTTACAGTTCGTTGATTACGAGACGTGATTCCCAGACCTAACAGGTTTCGAAAACCTGTTAGGTCTTCTTTCCCCTCCCAAACCGCAGCCGAAACATATACTTTTCAGGCTATCTATCAGGGACTTGGTTTCTTTCTCGAATTGTGTGGGGGTTATTATGTTTTTTTGTTTAAAAATACTTCTCTTATCTTTTGGCCTAGTTCTAGTCTTGCAAAATCATCTTGAGTATAAAACTTCATCTCAATAAATCGTTCTCGAACTAATGTCGTATTAGGTAATGTATCTTTATGCTCCTGTTCGATTTTGTTGATATAATTAAGTAATTCGAACCCTCGTCTATTTAGTGGTGCAATAAACATTGGTTGTAATTGTCGTTCACGCCAATCAATCAAATAATCTGAATAGTTTATAGTTGCTAGATTTTGACTAATAATAAACTTTGCGTAATCATGTAGAAAATCATGCTCAGCAGAACCAATCGAACAACCAAACTCTGTATTGTTGTTAAATTCAGCGATTGTCATTGCTAAGTCCATACTGAAATAGATGTGTCTACATATATTGGTCAATCCTTGCGTAAATAAATCTAGATAACTAATATTAAATGTTGGATTTGGGCATATGGTATTTGACATTAAATCAAATACATCAGGAATTGAATAATATGGAATGCTGAATTCACCGCTCGTCTCAAATATGTTTAAAGCATTATCTACATTAAGAAAGCTACGTTTACTTAATGTTATATATGGTAATCTTCCAGGACAATTTAATTGATATCTCACATCTGTAAAATAGATTTTATCGTCTGTTGGATAATAAACAAATAGTATTACAGGTAATGGGAAAATTTCCCAATAGTTTTTATGCTTTTCTTGTGGATAGAATGCATAGTGATCCCCTTTATCGTGCAAGTATGAATTTCCAGATTTAACTTGGGCTGCTACAATTTTACCTAATGATTTCCCAGTTTCAGATATGTACTCTATTTGACCATCAATCCCGATATCTCCATTTGGAGTTTCTCTGAAGACAAAGCCATATGTATTCAATTCGAGAGCTAGTTTCAAAACACCCTCTCTCTCTTTATAGTAGTTATCGCTAACAATTGGTGTATTCATTTTCTTAGGGATTAATGTTTTTATGCAAAAAGTAAAATAGGCTAATTAATTACTATCATTCTTTACTTTACCAAATGTTTCAAGTTCCATAAATTTAGAATTGAATAAGTTTGATGGCATTTTCTTTTTCAAAAGATTATGAAAATTCTCATCATGAGTGGAAAGTATAACTTGTTTTTTTTGATTAACCACAATACTTCGAATTAAGTCTATGGTAGAAAGAATATTTATACTATCCATTGATTGAATTGGGTCATCAATAAAAATACAGTCAAATGGTTTACCATTACTATCCTTTGCATTCAATGCTTTAGCCAAAAATATGCTCAAACTCAATATGTTTAATTGAGCAGTACTAAAGTATAGGTTTGGTATTATTAGCTCGTCTTCTTTTCCTTTCTTTTCTTGATAAACACAAACATTAAGTTTTGGTTTTGTTTCACTGAAGTCACATTTAAATGCTACCTTTTTATAGTCTGGATGGGGATCTATTTTCCTATACAATTCATTTATTAAACCTTCGTAAAAGAAAGAATCAATCTGCTGAGCTAAAAACTCTGCTACTCTACATAACTCATTATTTAGTTCTGTAGAGATTTTTACTTTTAAAAATTCGATTCTCGCTATTGTGTCCTTTTCTTTGACCTTCGCTTTCTCATATTTCAAATATGGGGTAACATTTTCTTTAAGTTGAGATAGAAGGGCATAATCCTTCATAATTAATTCAAATCTATGGATCTCATCTCTAGTAGTCTTTTTTCTAACGTCTAAAAGGTCAGAGAATTTATCAAGCGAAAATTCTTTTAATTCAATATTTAGTCTCGAATTGACTTCTTGTTCAAAAGAATTTATTATCCTAAGAAATAGATCTTTCGTTTTGATTATTAGTTCATTGTGTCTTTGAACAGCTTCATATGTATATGAATTAAGCTCATTATTGAGATCTTCTTTTTTTTTATTTAGTATTAATTCTTTCTCAGAATTAGATTTCAATTTATTGTTTAGCAATGTAAATTCGTCTGATAATTTGTTTTCTTCGATTGTTTGTTCAGGATAATTCACTTTAAAGTAATTAGCAATTCTTATATATACAGCTTCTTGGTGAAGGCTATCGAGTTCACTTAATAGTTTTGTTGATTTGTTTCTTGCATTCTCAATTTTAAGCAATTCAGAAGATACAAAATCTTTGTATTCTATATTTTTTTTATTCAAAGACTCATATTCAATTTTTAATTTATCCAAATTGATTTTTGATTCATCTTCAAATGTTTCAAGTGTCTTACCATTTAATTTTAGAGTAAGTTCATTTAGGAACTTGGAATATAATGCTAAATCTTTATCAAATTCAGATCTTGATCCATAATATGCAATCAAATCAGCTGATATTAGTTTATATTCTTTTTCTCTTTCTTCTAATTGATTTGAGATTTCTTTTGCAAACTCCTCTTTTTTTGATTTTAATGATTCACTTAGTTTGCTAATGATATTATTTTTACTATCTCTTTCTTTAAGTAAACTTGAAATAACATTTGATAGAAGGCTATTGTTAGATACTTTTGAAGCCAGAGCACTAAATGAATCATACTTTTGTTCACATAGAGGACATGAGTTTGATTTATTTTTATTTATTATTTCTGAGCCTTTTGATATAAACAGCTGTATTTCTTTTTGAAAACTTTTGTTTTCATCAATTTTGGAGTTTATTTCATTTAGATTGTCCTTTTCTTTAACTATTAATTCTTCGATTTTCGTAAGTTCGTCAATTAAATTAGAATTAACAAAAAAAGATGAGTCCAAAACTGAAGGGTAAACTCCGACTTTTATTTCATTAATAGTCCTATTGAGATTATTTATTTGAATCTCTAATAAACTTTTTTCTCTTTCTGAGTTTGTGATTTTTTTTTCTAATTCGACACGTTTCTCCTCTGTTTCTTTAATTTTGGATGTCGCATCTGTGAAATCAACTTTTAATTTGGGAATATCAGAAATATCTTTCTCTAATTCTGAAATTTGGTTTTGTAAAGAAGTTCGCTTTGTAGTATTCTCGGTTTCTGTTTGTTTTATAGCATTCAAACTTGTTGTTAACGAAGATAATTGTTTTTTTACCTCATCATTCTCTTTCTTTTTCAAAGAAATTTCTTTGGTGATATTTACATATTCTTTGAAGTCATTTTTTAAAGAATCAAGAATATCTTTCTTTGTTCCAAGTTCATTATTTTGTGACTTTAACGAATCAATTTCATTTTTGCACTTTTGTCTTTTGTCGAATTTATCAATAAGTATGCTATTTTCTTTATACTGTTTATTAAGCTTTTCTATTTTATCTTTTGATTCAAAATACTTTGTCATTCCTTCAACATCATCATTTCCAGCTAAGAAAATGTCTAAATATTTTATATGTTCTGATGCTTTTATTATCTCGTAATTTAAATCACTAGTTCTTTCTGATATAATATTTGATAAATCCAAGGCATCAGTTTCTGAATATCTATCACCGATCTCTTTCAATTTTTCACCGGCTTGATTTAAAGAAATGATTTTATCATTTACTTTTTTGAGAATATCTTTATCTCCATCAAACTTCAATTCTAACTGGATACCACCTAAATCTTTTTTGAGTGATTCAATTTTTTTATTATTCAAAGCAATAAGAATAGTTATTTTTTTATAATACTCATCTATCTTTTTATCGCCAAAGTATTCAATAAACCTCTCATATCTATCTTCGGGTTTATCTTCCTTTAAAAATGCATCAATCCATTCTTGAGATAAAATAGTTGTTTTAAACTCTTTATTTTTAGTATTATTTGGATTGAATTTATAATCACAACCAGCATTTGTTCTTGGTTTTTCAATTATTGTTTCAATTGGCGTTTCTGAGTCTACAGTATAAAGTTTAATATAAGAAGGTAAAGAATCTTCAGAATTGTTATTTCTAAGAAAAAACTGTTTTTTATTTGCTCTGATATTTCGTTCAGACTTAACTGAATTAGATACATCTCTCCCTTTCCTTAAAAAACGATCAATGTTGTTTGTAATTCCATATTCGACAGCATCATAAAATGATGTTTTACCAAATCCATTTGGAGCATACAATGAAATAAAATCAGCATTTCCTCCATTTTTATGAGTAAAATCAAATGTTCCGTTTTCTACTTTATCATAAGCGCGGAAAGCTTGTATTTCAACTTTCTTAAATTTCATCTTTGTATATATTTTCTAACTGATTCAATGCATATTGCATATCTTCATCATTTTTTTTATTTACACTTAGCTTATCTATAATTTTTGCTAAATAGGTATTCTTCTTGAAAGTAGATATTTGTTTTTTTTCAACAGCTATTTTAATATTGTCGTTTGTAATGTGTTCTGATATAATATTATTTATTATAGCATCAGTAATTAACATACAATTTTCGATTACGATTTTTCTGCTGTTGAATTTATTATTCTCTATCTCATATTTGACAGATTTTGGAACTTCCATGTCTGAGAGATAAAAAATATAGAAATTCCATCTTGAATATTCATCATCTATTGATATATTTAATTCAGTCGCGATATAGCTATTAAAATCTTTCCATTGACTTTTGAGAGCATCAAGTGTGTTGAATCGAGTTATAAGAATTGGAATTTTTCCGCCAAATTCCAAATTCCCAAAGATTAATTCTTCTATTAGGAAATGTTTTTTTATTTCCTCTACTAACTTTGAGTTGTCGTATTTATTATAAGATCCCATCTGTATTTATTTTAATAGTTTCTATAGAATTTATTGCATTTATCTCCTTGTATTTAAGTATGTTATTAATAATGCTATCTTGAAATTTAAATATATTTATCAACCTCAAATCTTCAAATGGATTCTTAACTGTATTACTTATATTTTTAGAATCAATAGGGTTACTAATATCTGGAATAATTAATTTCAATTCTTCTTTTGTATACTCAACTCTGGATGTTATTTTTTCATTTGTAGCGCAAATAACTATCGAGCCCCCTATCTCAATGTCTGACAAATTGGAACTGTAAATTTCATTTATTTTTTTAGTCCATCTATCTGTATCAACAATGAATAATTTTCTTTTTTTATGTAGTTCTTTTAAACAATCTATTGTTAGTTTTTTATCTGAATGCAACTGATTATATGTTAGCAACTCTAGAAATGATGACCAAAGCTGTTTGTGATTGTTGATCGTTTTTTCAGTTCCATTTACAAGAAATTCATCTTTGAAAATATCTAAAATTGCTTTAGGAGAAAAATCGTTACAAAGTTCTTTTGCTATTTTTTTTAATTCAGTCTGTATTAGCTCCCTTTTAAATTCAAGATTTGGTAAGGTGAAAATATCATTTAATAATTTTTCAAATGAACCTATATAAGGTGGGAACAATGCAGATAATTCTGCTTCATTTTCATTTATGATCTCATCAAAAAATGATAACGGCATAAAATCAATATTACCTAAAGACTCTTTGGCGTCTGGGACGGTCATTTGTTTTTGAATTCCTGATAATAAAAAACATGAATTCTCAATTTTAATAATTCCGCCTCCAGATTGGCCAATAATCTCGCTTTTATTTGCAACTCTTTCTAGTTCAGCCTCCCTATAACCAAACTGTTTAGGATTCTTTATCGTAAGTTTATTTGGTCGGAATGAATAGGCATTGTCTCTTCGAGAATCAGGGTGTCCACATAAGTAATATCCAGTTGTATCTTCTGATTTCAAATCATCACGTATGAGAGATTCAATATCTTCAACTTTTTTGATTTTAATTATTGCAGCATCTTTGTTAGTATCAGTATGTAAAAATGGTGTTCCTATCAATTCGATAGATTCATTTATTAAATTGTAGTTCTCATCTAGAGTTTGTCTAATTATAGACGGAGTGTCATTACCCGAAACAACATGCTTTGCAGTTAATACATAGCTGTAGTTATCATCTATTGGTTGGAATATACAACCACTACCACCTTCAACTTTTACTGTATATTTAGGTAATAAATCTATTTTAGCCATTGCTTAAAAATGAAATTCGTTATTAACATTACAAGAAGGTTTGAAATTCGGAAAATCTTTGTAATCAGCCTCTGTAAATATTTTATCTATTTGCTCTGGATAATTAAAATAAACATCACATTTACTATTTATTGATGCAAGTCTTGCGAGAAATTGTTTGTTAGGATGTGCATGTTTATCACCATTAGTGCTAATTACATATTTCGTCGTTTTTATCATCTCAAGCAATTCTACGCTATTGTTTGCTTTACTTCCGTGATGTGCAATTTTTACCAATTCTGCTTTCAATGGCTTTTCCTTTGAATATCCGAACTCTTTCAAAGAATTTACAACGATAGTTGGATGTGCATCTGATAGAAAAACAAAGTTCATATTTTCAAATGACATTATAAAGGCAATTGAACTACCATTGTGAATTGAATCGTCTTCCTTGAAATTATCTTTTTCAATATGTTCAAAAAGTGTAAGGTTATAGTCATTATTTGGAGCTGCTGTATCTAAAGATTCAGGAGCTTCTTTTTCCCATTTATATAACAATTGTTTCAATTTGTCAGTGCTAGGTGATAGGATTTTAAATTTCACACCTAAATATTCAAAATATCCTAGAGAATTAATAATCCTTCTATCCCAAATTCCATTTTCTTCAATATAATCTTCAAATTTTATACCTTGTCCTATACCAGTTAGAGTATCTTCATTCGGATTAATCTCAATTAAATTCTCTTTGATCTCATCTACCTCAAAGAATTCTGAAATAAGTCTACCTGAATTAAACCAAACCTTTCCTATTAAACTATTAGCACATTTGTCCTCCTCAAACCATTTCAATACACCTTCTATATGATCATTGTCAACATGGGTAAGAATAAGTAAGTCAATCTTCTCTTCTCGCTCTCTAATTGTTTCAATTGTACTTTTAAGTTCCCCATATTCGGGTTTTCCATTCCTCCCTTTTTGAATATAAGTAGCTGACATGCCACCATCGATTAAAATGTTTCGTGATTGCTCTCCTTCTTTATACGAAATAAGAATTGAGTCTCCATTTGCAGCCTTTAAGAATTTGATAATCATATGATTTTGTTGTTTTCTTGATCTTTATATTTTAATCTCATTTCAATATTGATAAAAACCACTATCCCCTCACGCAATCTTCACCCCTTTATACTCACTCAGATACTCTTTCACCATCGTACTACACACCCGTTTGGTTTTCTGTGCATCGAGAGGGATATGGTGCTTGTTTTTCAGTTCGCTAATTACTAAGCGGGCTATCATTTTCTGCACATAGTCTTCGTTGTCCAGCATTTTGTAGTTTTTCAGTATCTGGGCATCTACTTCCTTTTTCAGGCTTTGCAGGGCTTCAAAGAGTTTTACTTCGCTGTCGGTCAGTGGGTCTTTCTCCATCAGGCGTTTGTGCAGGCGGGCATATTTCTCGTCGTTTTCGTATTTGGCTTTCAGGTACTGGTTTTTGCGTTCCAGTTCCTGCGCATGTTTGTAGATGGCTTCGAGGGCTTTTACATTGCTTTCCATTTCTTCCTTGCTTACCTCGCTCAGGTTTTTCTTTTTAAACAGGCGTTCCAGCTCTTCGCGCAGGGATATAAACACGGGGTCGCCCGGGTCGAAGTTACCGCCCAGCATTTCGCGTGTTTTCTGCAGGATATTCTTCAGCTGGTCGGCTAGCATCATTTCCGATTCCGATACCTTCACAAAGGCAAACAGTACATCTTCCAGGGCTATGTTTAGCAGGTTGGTGGCATCTACATTGTTTTCCAGCGCCTCTTTGGTATTAATCAGGCTTAGTCGTTCATTGGCACTTCGGGCAAGGATATTCAGTTTGCGAAAATCCAGTGCTTCCAGCATGTCGAAGTTACCCGAAAGGCGTATCAGGTTATAGAGGCTTTTGGCATTATTCAGCGCATTTACCACCTCCAGCATTTCCTTGCGGCTGTGTATCTGCGATATCTGCTGCGAAAATACTTCTGCATTTTTGATATCAAAGTGGAACAGCGTTTCTTTGATTTGCTGTATCTCGGCCTGTATTTCTTCGGGTGCTTTAAACAAGTTGGAGTAATGCTCCATTTCGTCGCCCAGCTCGTTTTGCAGTTCGCGGAAATAGTCCTGATTGGTTTTGTCGAACTCCTTTTTAATATCGGCAAAGTCCACCACATAGCCGTAGCGGAAGTCGCGGTAGGTACGGTTTACCCGCGTAAGGGTCTGCAAGAGGTTGTGGGCCTTTACCACCCGCGCCACATAAAGTTTCTTCAGCCGGGGTGCATCAAAGCCTGTCAGCAGCATATTGAATACAAAGAGTATATCAATCTTACCGTCCTTAAAATCTTCCACCATGTCTTTGCGCCCCTGCTTGGTGTCGGTATCGTGCAGAATCACCGCTGAGCTTTTTACCTTATGTGCCGCTTTAAGCTTGGTTTCGTAGCTGGGTGGTGGTGCTGCTGCCATCATCAGACTTTCGTCTTGTGCGGGTTGCGCATAATTGCTGGCAAATACTTCGTGCAGCATTTTGGCCTGTTCGGCCGAGTCGCACACCACCATCGCCCCGATAGTGGAGTCGTTGTGCATCAGTCGTGCCTTTTCAAAGTCGCTCACTATGTATTCCAGCATCGGCTCCACAAAGCGGTGATGGGCATATACGTACTTTTTGTCGCCCGCCCCTTTCAGCACATCTATGCTGTCCAGCGCTTCTTTCAGCTTGAGCTTATAAGTGGTTTCTATCTCTTCGCGTATCAGCCGCAGCGTGTAGCCGTCGGCTATCGACGCATTGTAATAGTATTTATGAATGTAGTTGCCAAACAGCGATTTGGAATTGTAGTCGTCGCCCAACAGGGGTGTACCCGTCAGCCCAATCTTAATGGCATTGGCATCCGACTGGTTCAGGTTGGCCAGAAAACTCCCTTTGGGGTTATAGCTTCGGTGTACTTCGTCCAAAAAATACACCCGCTGTATGTCCAGCTGATAATCGTTGTTGTGGAGCGCATCGGGGTCGTCCTGAAATTTCTGAATATTCACCACCGTAATCTCTGCTTTCCCCGAATGATTGTGTATCACCTGCGTGGATTTGATATCCTGTGCAAAGGCTTCGCGCGAATTAATCTCGTGCACCACCAATCCGCGGGCTTTAAACTCACGCCCGGCCTGTATGAGTAAATCCAGTCGGTCCACAATAAAGTAGAACTTAGGTATAACCGCTTTTTGTTGGAAATAATCGGTCAGGTACTTGACATTATAATAGGCCAGTGCCGTTTTTCCGCTTCCCTGTGTATGCCAGATTATGCCTTTTTTGATACCCTCGTTTAGTTTGGCTTCAATGGCTTTGGTGGCAAACAACTGCGGATAGCGCATAATGTGTTTTTGCAGTCCGGTAGAGGTTTTCACGTAAGCTATGCCGTATTGCAGCATAAACGCCAGCCGTTCGGGCTGAAACAGCGAAGTACATATCCGGTGCGTGGGAGAATCAGGGTTTTTATTGGTAAGGAACTCCGCCGCATTTTTAATGCTCAGGCAGTTGGTGTCCTGCAACACATGCGTTTCCAGTGTATCATCTTCATCGGCCAGCAGCTTGCTCAGGTCGAATTTTTCTTCTTCCCTGAAATAGTTGAAGCTGGGTTTCTGATACGAGGCGGTGGCATAAAAAGCCCCTTCGATGGGCTGTATGGAATTGGTATCGTATTCCATATTGTTCGAGAAAACCATCAGCTGGGTGATGTTCGCAAACTTGCGAAATTTCTTATTGCTGAAACGGGTCTGTATGCGTTTGTGTTCGGCGAGTATGCCGTCCTGATTATTGGGCTTTTTCACCTCAATAAACACCAGCGGCATTCCGTTTATCAGCAGGGTAATATCGGGTCGGAACTCTTCGTCGTCCTTCTTACAGGGCAATTCAGTGACTACATGCAGGGAGTTATTCTCAAAATTCTCAAAGTCAATTAGCTTCGTGCCCGAACGGGTAATCAGTTTTTCGTAGAACGTCCGCCCCAGGTCTTCGTTATCAAGGCACAGCAACACTTCATCCAGTACCCGCTGTGTATCAGATGTATCCAGATCGGGATTGATACGCTGTATACTATCCTTAAAAATATCCGTGAATATATTCGTCGTTTCGTCCCATCGGGCCTCTTTCAACGACAGATAACTGTAACCCAAACGGCACAAATGCAGAATGGCAGGTATCTTTACACGTGTATTTTCATTAAAGTGCATAGGCAGAATATTTTGTCATTTTTTCAAAGCTACAAAACTACAAAAAACAATTCACATTTCCGCTTATTTATTAAAAAAATAGAACGTAAAATTAGCTTTTTGTTAATCTTGCTTTTTATGGTCATTTTGTTTATTATCTGCTTTTTAGCCTTTTCTCTTTCTAAGCCGTATCGCTTCAGCACCCGTCGCGCTAAGGCCTTCGCATTCCTATACTCTAGGCGACGGGTTTATAAACCACCACAGGCATGTCATCCCGAACGGAGTGAGGGATGTAAATCCCATTGCGCCTTTTCATCCCGAATCAATGTAAATAATACAACGCTTTTTATATTCCTCCTTTCAGTCGGAATGACAATGTATGCCTTGTGTACAAAGCCGTTGCCCGACTGTCATCTCATTATTCAGCCGCATTGTGGCAACGGCTCGGAGTTTCCTGTCACCCTCAGCACCCGTCGCGCTACACCCTTCGCATTGCTTTACCCGTTGGCGACGGGTTTATAAACCACACACGCATGTCATCCCGAACGGAGTGAGGGATGTAAATCCCATTGCGCCTTGTCATCCCGATTCAATGTAAATAATACAACGCTTTTTATATTCCTCCTTTCAGTCGGAATGACAAGGTATGTCTTGTGTACAAAACCGTTGCCCCACCACTTGCTCAATTATCAGCAGCATTGTGGCACCGGCCCGGAGTGTCCTGTCACCTTCAGCACCCGTCGCGCTGCACCCTTCGCATTGCAATGCCCGTTGGCGACGGGTTTATAAACCACCACACGCATGTCATCCCGAACGGAGTGAGGGATATAAATCCCATTGCGCCTTTTCATCCCGAATCAATGTAAATAATACAACGCTTTTTATATTCCTCCTTTCAGTCGGAATGACAAGCTATCCCTTGTGTACAAAACCGTTGCCCTACTACTTGCTCAATCATCAGCAGCATCGTGGCAACGGCCCGGAGTTTCCTGTCACCTTCGCACTAGGGCCTTCGTATTGCTATATCTGTTGGCGACGGGTTTTTAAACCACCACACGTATGTCATGCCGAACGGAGTGAGGGATATAATAATTACCGTTTTTTCGGGTCAAGTTCGTTCCATTCCGGGTTTGAGTCTGTTACCAGTTTGTCTTTTTTAGCTCGTGAATATCCTTTGATTTGTTTTTCGCGGGCAATTGCCAAATCAATGTAGTCAAACACTTCAAAATAAACCAGTTTATGGATACTATATTTCTTTGTAAAACCTTCGTTAATTCCATTTTTGTGTTCCCATAGTCGGCGGACAATATCATTGGTAACGCCAATGTAAAGCATCTTATTGTTCTTTGTTGTTAATATGTAAACGTAATAAAGATGTATCTTCATAAATAAAATTATTTTTGTTTTTATATTTCTCCCGCTGGTCGAAATGACACTACCACACCAGAACACAAATTCCGTTGCCCCACCACTTGCTCAATTATCAGCTGCATGATGGCAACGGCCCGGAGTGTCCTGTCACCTTCGCACCCGTCGCGCTACAGCCTTCGCATTGCTATACCCGTTGGCGACGGGTTTATAAACCATCACACGCATGTCATCCCGAACGTAGTGAGGGATATAAATCCCATTGCGCCTTGTCATCCCGAATCAATGTAAATAATACAAGGCTTTTTATATTCCTCCTTTCAGTCGGAATGACAAGGTATGCCTTGTGTATAAAGCCGTTGCCCCACCACTTGCTCAATTATCAGCAGCATGATGGCAACGGCCTGGAGTGTCCTGTCACCTTCAGCACCCGTCGCGCTGCACCCTTCGCATTGCAATGCCCGTTGGCGACGGGTTTATAAACGACCACACGCATGTCATCCCGAACGGAGTGAGGGATATAAATCCCATTGCGCCTTGTCATTCCGATTCAATGTAAATAATACAACGCTTTTTATATTCCTCCTTTCAGTCGGAATGACAAGGTATGCCTTGTGTATAAAGCCGTTGCCCGACTGTCATCTCATTATTCAGCAGCATGATGGCAAGGGGTCGGAATGTGGTTTACCATTCATCCTCGTCATCCTCATCCATATCAAAATCAAAAAAATCAGATGCGCGGTCGGGGTCATAGTTATCGTGGGCTATTCGTGCGTCATCGGGTAGTTCTACGCCGGGTGGGTTAAATAGTCCCCAGTCGTCGATATAATAATTGGTTTTGTCGAAACTGGCTACCCAGTCGATAAACAATACGCGGTATTCTTCTACCTTTTGGCGTACCATCACATAGTATTCGGTGTGTTCAAAACCAAACATGTTTAGTGTGTGAATATGTAGTTTTAAACTATTACCAGCGCGTCGAATAATAGCCGCATTTTCCATGCGTATGGAGTAAGTATTGCCTCCTTCGGCATTAACAATTTTTGCCGTAAGCATGTAGGCATCTTCCAGCATCAGTGCTTTTGTAAAGCTCAGTTCGCTGTTTTCGTCGTCAATTAAATCGGCAATAGTACGCACAAGGTCTACAATTTCGCGGCCTTTTTGGTAAATGGGCATTTTTTCTACTTTATCGGCTGTACTTTCGTAATCGTTGTTCTCTTCAAACATAGTTGTGTTTTTTATTATTCATCATTTTTCAATCCGCGTAAAATACGGCGTATAAAACTATCCAAATCTTCGTCGGGCATTTGCTCTGCCGATTGTAGTTTATTGCTGAAACTATTAATTAACATACTGTTTCGGGTAAAATTATCTACAAGGAGTTTTTTGTTGCCTGTTTCCCAGAACTCAGCCTCATCAGTCAATTTAAAATCTGCAAGATAGGTTTTTGAAATATAG
>Ga0114938_1001234_pt1 | contig 17851 bp, 15 predicted proteins | sample AshMeaBigSpring_FD_88675 | JGI IMG/M metagenome (GOLD analysis project Ga0114938, IMG submission 88675) | Groundwater microbial communities from Big Spring, Nevada to study Microbial Dark Matter (Phase II) - Ash Meadows Big Spring | ecosystem: Environmental > Aquatic > Deep subsurface >...
AACCGCAACGGGAATCGTCAATCCTAAAGAGTACGTCGACGTCGGTGCACAGGTTTCGGGTCAATTGAAGACGCTTTTGGTTAAAGTCGGAGATCACGTCAAACAAGGCGATCTTTTAGCCGAAATCGATACGACGGTTTACAAAGCTAAGGTCGATGCTAGCCGTGCGCAATTGGTCTATCAAGAGGCCTCTTTGCGTGATAAAGAGTCTGATCTTAAACTTGCCAAGATTACATACGATCGTCAAAAAAACTTGATTGATCGTAACGCGACCAGCCTTGAAAATTTTCAAAATGCGGAAGCCTCTTTATTGTCGGCAGAAGCTAATATTGAGATGATTAAAGCCAATATCGATCAAATTCGATCAACGTTGCGTTCGGATGAAGCGAATTTAGATTATGCACGCATTTATGCACCGATGAACGGTACGGTAGTGAGTATTACCGCTAGACAGGGGCAAACCCTTAATGCAAATCAATCCGCACCGATTATTTTACGGATTGCCGATCTTTCGACGGTTACGGTACAAGGGTCGGTTTCGGAAGCGGATGTTATGAAACTTCGCCTTGGAATGGATGTTTATTTTAAAACGCTTGGAAACGATATGCGTTGGGAAAGCAAGTTAGATAAAGTCGAACCGACGCCGACGGTCACCAATAACGTTGTTTTGTACAATGCGCTTTTTGACGTTGCCAACGAGAGCGGAAAGCTTATGACGTCAATGACGACGCAAATCTTTTTTGTCAACGCTTCGGCAAAAGATGCTCTTTTGATCCCGATGTCGGCACTGAGCGTTAAAGCACGAACTCCTCGTAATACGGGTGCACCAAGAGATCCGAGTGCGATGCGAATGAATCGCGAGCACCCCACGGAGAGTAGCAACGAAGAGATCAAACACGTTAAACGTAAGGGATCGGTGATTGTGGTCAAAGAGGATGGAACGAAAGAAGAGCGTGAAGTTGAAATCGGCGTCACCAATCGCGTTCAAGCGCAAGTGCTCTTTGGCGTTGAAGAGGGCGAGGAAATTATTACGTCATATATGAGTAAAACCCAACAAAATACGAAAACTCAACAAAATAAAACGGCACTAGGACAGCCTAACGGAATGCCTCCCGAGGGTAGAAGACCATGACGCAAAACGACGCTCAGCCGCTGATTCGTTTAGAAAAAATTACGCGTATTTTTACACGCGGCGATAACACGCTCAAAGTTTTGGACGACGTATGTATCGATATTTTTGAAGGAGAATTTATCGCTATCGTAGGAGCTTCGGGATCGGGGAAATCGACATTAATGAATATCATCGGATGCTTGGATAAACCGACAAGCGGAGAGTATCTTCTGCGCGGTAGAAAAGTTCTAGCCCTCAACAGCGACGCCCTTGCGCAATTACGTCGTGAAGAGTTTGGATTTGTTTTTCAAAATTACCATCTAATTCATTCGGCAACGGCATGTGAAAACGTCGAAATTCCGGCTATTTATGCAGGTGTCGAACCTCATGAACGCTTTAAAAGAGCTTCTGGTTTATTAACGACTTTAGGTCTTCACGATCGTTTGGACCACCGTCCGCCGCATCTTTCCGGCGGTCAACAACAAAGAGTGTCGATTGCGCGAGCTTTGATGAACGGAGGAAGTATTATTTTAGCGGATGAGCCCACGGGTGCACTCGATAGTCAAAGCGGAAAAGAGGTTATGGCACTTTTGCAACAACTTTCCCAAGAGGGTCATACGGTCATTTTAATTACGCATGACGCAAAAGTGGCTTCGTATGCAAGTCGTATTATCACGATGCAAGACGGGCATATTCTAGAAAATCCCGAAAGTACGTTGGCTCAAAGTCCGTACCATTTTCAAAGTAAGAAAAGCGTCTTTTCGTCAATGCATCACTCTACGGGTCAAGAAATGATCGAAGCCGCGAAGATGGCGTTGCGTTCGCTTAAAATGAACCTATTCCGAACGGTTTTAACACTTTTGGGTATCGTCATCGGCGTGGCTTCGGTCATTGCGATGCTTGCCATCGGAGATGGCGCGAAACATGCCGTTTTAGATCGCATTAGTGCGATGGGTACCAACCTTTTGGTCATTCGCCCCGGTATGCCAAATTCGAGGGGATTTATCAATATCGTCACGTTAGTCCCCGAAGATATGGATGCGATTAAAGAGCTGGATAATATTATGGCAGTGATGCCGGAGAGCCGTAAAAGCGTTACGTTACGCTATGCGTATAACGATCAAAGTACGGCACTAAACGCAACCTCCTCGTCGATTACGGTCGTACGGAATTGGCCGATTGCCAAAGGGGTATTTTTTACCGAAGAAGATGAACAAAATTACGCGAAGGTCGTTGTTTTGGGGCAAACGGTTGCCGATACTTTATTTGGGAAACAAGAGCCTTTAGGTGCGTTTGTAATCATTGATAACGTGATGTTTCAGGTCATCGGCGTCATGTCTCCTAAAGGTGCTTCGGCAAACGGAGAAGATGAAGACGACATCGTTTTTGTTCCTTACACGACGGGAAATCTTTTTTTAATCGGGCAAAAATACCTTAGAAATATTACGGTTGCCGTCCATAACGTTGAGATGATCACTCAAACGGAGCAAGCGATTAAGCAGCTCTTAAGCGCACGTCACGGGTTAGAAGATTTTAAGATACGCAATATGGCGTCTTTAATCGAAGATGCGACGCAAACGCAAAATACGATGACGATTTTACTCGGGTCCATTGCCGCAATTTCTTTATTGGTCGGCGGTATAGGCGTTATGAATATTATGCTTGTGAGCGTGACCGAGCGAACCAAAGAGATAGGCATACGTATGGCTACGGGAGCGAGACGACGCAATATTCTACAACAGTTTTTGGTGGAAGCAATTGTCGTTTCGGCGTTAGGAGGTGCAATCGGCGTTCTAATCGGAATCAGCGTCAATGCTTTGGTCGCGTATACGGGTACCCCCGTGTATTATTCACCGTTCCCGATTATCTTGGCATTTGGATGCGCCTTTTTAACGGGACTTGTTTTTGGGTATCTCCCCGCTAAAAAAGCGGCAAATTTAGACCCTGTCGTAGCCTTAGCCAGTGAATAGGAAAAAAAGATGAAATTTTTTTTAGTATGTTTATCGATCGGTTTGCTTGTGAGCGGATGCACGCTCACAACGTTTGAATATCAAAGCAATCTCCGTATGGAAGAAAACTATTTGCATGCATCGGCTCAGAGGCAGACCATTGATTCTGCGTGGTGGAAAGAGTTCGGCAGTGAAACGCTCAATAGTCTCGTGGCGCAGATGCTAGAGCGAAATCACGATCTTTTAAGTTCGTATGAAACGCTCAAACAAGCACAATTACAGTTACATGTAAGCAAAACGGCATTAAGTCCGAGTGCTACTCTGTCAGCGAGCAGTGCGGCTAAGCGTAATATTTCGGATATTGATCGACCCGATTGGAAAACGACGCGTTCTTCAGGTGCGACGCTTGGCATCAGTTATGAAATCGACGTCTGGAATAAACTCGAAGCTAGCGTTAAAGCCTCAGAGGCTACGTTAAAAGCAACGCAATACGATTGGGATGCGTTACGATTGAGTTTGATCGCCAATACGGTGGAGAGTTATTTGCAATACGTTGCCTTAGAAGAACGCATCGTGATTGCACGTCAAAATCTTGAAAGTGCGCGTGAACTGTTAAAAATCGTGGAAGCCAAATACGAAGCGGGAAGTGTTAGCGAAGTAGACGTCAGCCAACAAAAAACAACGCTTCTTTCTCAAGAATCGACGCTTTTGGGATTGCAACAATCGCAACAAGAGTCTTTTCATGCCATCGCTATTTTGTGCGGTGAAAAACCTGAAGTTTTCGGGATGCGTAAAGAGCCGTTTAATACCTTTGCCATTCAAGAAATTCAGACGGCTTTACCCTCCGATTTATTGCTCAATCGTCCCGATATCGCCTCATCGCGTGCCCAAATCGAAAGTGCCGAATATGCGATTTACGTTGCTTACGTCGAACGTTTTCCCAGTTTTTCGCTGACAGGCTCGGCAGGGTTGGCAAGTGATGTTTTAGCTTCGCTTGCTAACCCATCTGCGGCACTGAACGGGGCTTTGGGGCTTGGTTATACGTTATTTGATAACGGTAAAGCGGATGATCAACTTTCCATCGAAAAATCGAAGGCAAAGAAGTTGGTCATTGCTTACGAACAAACGGTTTTAACGGCTTTGCAGGAAGTGGAGGATGCTCTTTTCGCACTTCATATCGCCAATCAAAAGAGCCAGGTTCAAGAGCAGCTTTTGCAAGAGAGTGAGCGTAGTTATCGATTGGCATTGGATCAGTATACGTACGGATCAACCGATTTTGCAACGCTTATTGGTGCACAACGTACGCTCTATCAAGTGAAAGATGCGACGGTTCAGCAAAAATTGACTAAACTTTTAGCGACGGTTGACATGTACAAAGTCTTAGGCGGCGGTTGGACGCAATAAGCGTCCTCTTTAAATTAGCGGGGCAAAATTTGATAGGAAAAAGATAATGAAACACTGGACGGTTACGGCATTCAGTTCTCTTTCTACGATGGTACTAGCGGCAACGCCGTATTCGCTTGATTTTGATGAAAGTCGCTACACGCTTAAAACTTTGTCTTTAGAAGGCAAAGAGGTTAAAGTAAGAGCCTATGAAGATATCGTTTATGTTAAATACCCCGTCGATGCGGAGTACCAGACATTAAATATTTATATTCCCGAAGCGTATTACGAGGGAAAAACTATCGGCAATTATACGCAACAAAATGCACCGATTTTTTTACCGAATATGATCGGAGGGTATCGACCGAGTAAAGCGGCAGTTTTGGGCGAAGATCCACAAAACAATTTTGCGCCGCCGCCACGCATTGGACAAGCGGAAAAAGGTAAAGCTAAAGCAGAGGGAGCGGTTCATGGAGATTTTCCCGGTGCTTCGATGCGTTCCAATACCGTTTTAGTCGCCCTTTCTAAGGGGTATGTCGTTGCTTTACCGGGTGCCCGAGGCAATAGTTCGCAAAACACGCAGGGGATTTATACGGGAAAAGCACCGGCCGCCATTGTGGATTTGAAAGCGGCGGTGCGTTATTTACGTTATAACGACGCCAAAATGGCAGGTGATGCAACGAAAATCATCTCGAACGGTACGAGTGCCGGTGGCGCGCTTTCCGCACTTTTAGGAGCAACGGGAAACGACAAAGCGTATGAGTCGTATTTGAAAGAATTGGGTGCTGCGGAGGCACAAGACGATATTTTTGCGGTCTCAAGCTATTGTCCTATTACGAATTTAGAGCATGCGGATATGGCGTACGAATGGCTTTTCAATATAGTTCAAACCTATCAAAGCCGACGAATGATGCCGATGTCCTCAGGCGAAAAAAACGATCGTATGCCGCCGATGCCGATGCAAGGCGGCAATGACCGTATGTCGCCTCCCGAAGGAATGCCTCCGCGAGGCAATCATGAGCGAACGGGACAGGCTGAGGAGGCGCAAAGTTTGACTCCCGATCAAATTGCTCTTTCCAATCGTTTGAAGGCACTCTTCCCTGTATATGTGAATTCGTTGAGGCTAAAAAAAGAAGACGGATCGCTTTTAGGACTTGATGAACAAGGTAACGGTACGTTTAAAGAGTATCTTCAATCCTTCGTGATTGCTTCGGCGCAAAAAGCGTTAGAAAACGGAAAAGATGTATCTTCCCTTTCGTGGATATCGATTAAAGACGGACGTATCGAGTCTATGAATTTTAATCAGTACGTACGCTATATGGGACGTATGAAAACGCCTCCCGCCTTTGATGCACTTGATTTAAGCAGTCCCGAAAACAGTGAATTCGGTACCAACGAGATTAGTGCGCGTCATTTTAGTACCTTTTCCAAAGAGAACGATCCTGCCGGAGGTATGGCGGAGCCCTCTTTAATTGCCTTAATGAATCCGATGGAGCACATCGGCGTACAAGGCGTGAATACGGCAAAATATTGGAGAATCAGACACGGTTCTATCGATAAAGATACGTCTTTGGCAATACCGCTTATCTTGGCGACAAAACTTCAAAATAGCGGATTAAACGTTGATTTTGCTTTTGCATGGGACAAAGGTCATAGCGGCGATTACGATCTTGAAGAACTTTTCGCGTGGATGGAAAAAATTTCGCTTGCACGCTCAAAAAGCATAGGTCGCTTTGACGACCTATGCTTACATGTTACTTGTGCACCGCCCCCTAAACATTAGAAAGAACCAAAACTTTATTGAGTTTACACGCTACCTCTCAAACATCCTTCTATCCCGTTAAATCCGTATGAAGCTAAAAAGCATTGCTCATCGTATTGATTTTTTCTTCGTAACGCTCTTTTACAGGAGGGTATCAATAATAGGGTAACGATACACCTTCTGTTAACACTAATAAAGTAAAATTTCACTAATGATAATTTAAGGGAATATAGATGGGGAAGAGACGGTATTATGTATTTATGCTAGCCTTAATAGGGCTAATGTTAGGCGGCTGTACGCAAGATAACACGGCGGTATCAAAGCCGAAAAACGAAGTTGAAGTCGGAGCTTATACGTTAAAGGCGGAACGCCTAACGTTGCAACAAGAACTTGCCGGTCGAACAAAAGCAACCTTAAGTGCGGAGATACGTCCGCAAGTAGGCGGTATTATTCAATCGCGTCTTTTTGAAGAAGGGTCGTTTGTCAAAAAAGACACCGTCTTGTATCAAATCGAGTCGAGCAGTTATCAAGCCGCTTACGACGAAGCCAAAGCCGCTTTAAATAATGCAGAAGCAGCGGTAGAAGCGGCACGACTAAAGAGCGAACGTTATAGCGACTTGTTAAAAATCGAAGGTGTTTCCAAGCAAGATACCGAAGATGCCAAAGTTGCTTATGCTCAAGCTCTTGCAACGGTTCAGGAAAAACGTGCCGCTTTAGAGAGTGCAAAAATCAATTTGGAATACACGAAAATTAAAGCACCGATCAGCGGACAAATCTGAACGTCGAGCGTTACGCCGGGTGCCCTTGTCAGCGCGGCGCAAACGACTGCTCTAGCAACGATTCGTACGTTAGATCCGATGTACGTCGATATGAGCCAATCCAGTACGCAGATGTTAAAATTACGAACGTTACTTTCAAAACAAGGTATTCGCAAAGGAAGTACGAAAGTGGCCCTCAAACTAGAGGACGGATCGCGTTATGCCCAAGAGGGCGACTTGCGTTTCCAAGAAATTGCCGTTGATGAGAGTACGGGCTCCGTGACGCTTCGGGCAACGTTTTCCAATCCGGAAGGTCTTTTATTGCCCGGTATGTACGTTCGTGCGATTATTGACGAGGCCGTCAACGACAATGCACTTTTGGTTCCGCAGCAAGGCGTAATGCGCGATGCTAAAGGCAATGCAACCGCTTATGTCGTAAGCGAAAACAATACGATTGAGACGCGCACATTACAGATCGATCGTGCGATCAAAGATCGATGGTTGGTCACCGACGGTCTTAAATCGGGAGACAAAGTCGTTGTCGAAGGTACCAATAAGGTTCGTACGGGGGATAAGGTACGTGTTACCGACGTAAGTCAAACTTTGGATAATACTAAATGATAGCCCATTTTTTTATTCACCGTCCCATTTTTGCATGGGTCATCGCAATCGTCATTATGTTAGCGGGAGCAGGTTCTATCCTCTCTTTGCCGGTAGCGCAGTATCCAGACGTCGCACCTCCGACGATACGTATTAATACGACTTATACGGGAGCGTCCGCACAAACGGTTGAGAACAGCGTTATTCAAATCATAGAGCAACAATTAACCGGTTTGGACGGAATGCTCTATTTTTCATCGAGCAGTAGTTCTTCGGGGAGTGCCGGAATTGACGTGACGTTTCAAAAAGGCACCGACCCCGATACCGCTCAAGTACAAGTACAAAACAAAGTTGCGCAAATTACGACGCGTTTACCCAAATCGGTTCAAAATGAGGGTGTGCGCGTTACCAAAGCGCAAAACGACTTTTTGATGATCGTTGCTTTGTACGATATAACCGACACGAAAATATCTTCCGATATTTCCGATTATTTACTGAGTAATCTTCAAGATCCTATTGCTCGTTTAGAGGGAGTCGGAAACGTTCAGGTTTTCGGAAGTCAATATGCGATGCGTATTTGGCTTGATCCCAATAAACTTGCCTCGTACAATCTGATGCCTTCGGATATTAGCGATGCGATCACGGCGCAAAACGTTCAAGTCTCTGCCGGTAGCATAGGAGCGCTTCCTTCGTTGAACGAACAACAATTGAACGCGACGGTTACGGCAAAATCGCAGCTTCAAACGCCCGAAGAGTTCGGTGAAATTATCGTTAAAAACGATACGGCAGGTGCTATCGTGCATTTAAAAGACGTTGCACGTATCGAACTTGGAAATGAAAGTTACACGAACGTTACGCGGCTCAACGGACATCCGGCGGCAGGACTTGCCGTGATGTTGGCACCCGGAGCAAACGCACTTTCGACCGCGGATCGCGTTAAAAACGTCGTTTCAAAAATGCAACCTCGTATGCCGGAGGGCTTTCAAGTCGCGTATCCGAGAGATAGTACGAAATTTATTCGTATTTCGATCGAAGAGGTTGTTAAGACGCTTTTTGAAGCTATCTTATTGGTTGTTGTCGTGATGTTCGTCTTTTTGCAAAATTGGCGTGCGACGTTGATTCCTACGATTGCCGTTCCGGTTGTTCTTTTAGGAACGTTCGGTATTTTAGAGGTCTTTGATTATTCGATCAATACGTTGACGATGTTTGGTATGGTGCTTTCTATCGGTTTGCTCGTCGACGATGCGATCGTCGTCGTTGAAAACGTCGAACGGATTATGCGGGAAGAAAAGCTCTCTCCTATGGCGGCGACCGAAAAATCGATGAAAGAAATTACGAGTGCGTTGATCGGCATCGCAACCGTTCTTTCGGCGGTTTTTTTGCCGATGGCATTCTTCGGAGGTTCTACGGGCGTTATTTATCGTCAATTTTCAATTACGATCGTCTCTTCAATGCTGCTTTCCGTGATTATCGCTTTGACGTTAACGCCGGCACTGTGCGCTTCTTTATTGAAACCGGTGCATCAAGAGCCTACAAAAGGTTTCTTTGCATGGTTTAATACGACATTTGAGCGTTTAATTGCACGGTATAAAAACGGTGTCGGTTTGGTTATTAACAAACCGTTGCGCTGGATCTTCGTATACGGCATGATCGCCGCAGGCATGGCTTTTCTAATGATGCGGATGCCGACTGGATTTTTACCCAATGAAGACCAAGGAAACAGTATGGTACAGTTTAGTTTACCCGAAGGTGCGTCGTTTAAGCGTAGTAATGCCGTTGCGCGTGAAATAGAGCGTTACTTCTTAGAAGAAGAAGCTAATGTGACCGAAGCGATTTTTACGATTTCGGGATTTAATTTTAGCGGTAGCGGACAAAATGCCGGTATGGCGTTTGTAGGACTTAAAGATTGGGATGAACGACCCGGTATCGAAAATCGCTCCGATACGATTGCTGCCCGCGCAACCAAAAATCTTTCGCATGTACGTGATGCTAACATCTTTTCGATCAATCCGGCTCCTATTCAAGGGTTAGGACAGAGTAACGGCTTTGACTTTCAGCTTCAAGCTTTAGCCGATACGGACAGAGATAAGCTCAAAACGCTTTTAGATGCGATGATACAATCCATTGCCAAAGAGAGTAGCATAACGGCGGTACGTTTAAGTAGTCTAGGGGAGACGCCGCAGCTTAAAGTCAAAATCGATGAAGCGAAAGCCGTTGCTCTTGGGCTTTCGCTTAGCGATATTTACAGTGTGCTCAATTATGCGTGGGCAGGAAATTACGTGAATGATTTTGTCGATCGCGGGCGTATTAAAAAAGTTTACGTTCAAGGCGACGCTCCGTTTCGATCAAAGCCCGAAGATTTGGATTTATGGCATGTCAAAAGTAGTAGTGACGTGATGACGCCGTTTTCTTCATTCGCGACGAGTGATTGGAGTTACGGTCCTCAAACGCTGACACGCTATAACGGATTGGCGTCTTACGGTATTCAAGGTTCTGCCGCACAAGGTGTTAGCTCCGGCGTTGCTATGGATAAGATGGAAGCATTGCAAGCCGCATTGCCTTCCGGTACAAGCTTTGCGTGGAGCGCTCTTTCGTATCAGGAACGTTTGGCAAGCGGACAAACCTCAAAACTCTATGCTATTTCTATCATTGTTGTTTTTTTATGCCTTGCAGCATTGTATGAAAGTTGGTCTGTTCCTTTCTCGGTTCTTTTGGTAATTCCTTTGGGTGTTTTCGGTGCCGTTTTAGCGGCAACCTTACGCGGCTTAGACAATGATGTGTATTTTCAAGTCGCCCTTTTAACAACCATAGGACTCTCGTCGAAAAATGCGATCTTAATCGTTGAATTTGCCGAAGAGGCGTATAACAAAGGATATACGTTGTTAGACGCCGCGTTAGAGGGGGCAAAATTGAGACTTCGTCCAATCTTGATGACCTCTTTAGCCTTTATTGCAGGTGTTTTACCGTTGGCCCTCTCAACGGGTGCCGGTGCTAATAGTCGTATCTCTATCGGAACGGGTATTGTCGGAGGAACGTTGAGCGCGACTTTTTTAGCAATTTTCCTCGTACCGCTCTTTTTTGTTTTGGTTCGAGGTCGTTTCCCTTCACGTCGCGTTACACCGACGCAGGAGGCGTAAGATGATGATGAAATCTATGCTTGTCTCTTTTGCCGTGATTTTTAGCGGGTGCGTCTCTCTTTCTCCCGAGTACGAAAGACCTCAAATTCCCGTCGCATCGACATTCGATACGCAAAAACCAATGCAGACGCAATCCGTTTCGGATTTAAAATGGGAAGCGTTTGTACAGGATACGCGTTTACGTGAAGTAATGACGTCGGCATTGGCTCAAAATAGGGACTTACGTAAATCGATTAGCGATATCGAGGCGGCACGTGCGACGTACCGCATTACAAAAAGCAATGAGTTTCCGACGATTGAAGCGAGTGCTACGGGAACAAAAGCGCGCACGAATTCGACGACGGTTTCACAAAGTTCATCGGCTACCGTCGGTTTAAGTAGCTATGAGCTTGATTTTTTTGGAAAAGTTAAAAATACGAGTACGATGGAATTGGAAACGTATTTAGGAGTTAAAGAAGCGGCTCGTGCGGTCAAAATTACGTTAATTGCGGAAACCGCCACGGCATGGTTAACACTTGCTTCGGATCAATCGTTGCTCAATTTGTCTCAAAAAACCTTTGAAAGTGCAAAACGTTCGTTAGAGATCGTTCAAAGAAGGGTCGATTTAGGAATCGACTCTAAAGTATCGTTGTACGATGCTCAAACGCTCGTTGAAGAGGCAAGAGCCAACATCGCAAGTTATACGACGCAAGTCGGACAAGACAGAGCCGCTTTAGAACTTTTAGTCGGGATGCCTTTGGAAGAGCGTTTGTTTCCCGCCGGTTTAGAAGAAAATGCACCCTCGTGGTTGAGTGATGTTCCTGTAGGGCTTTCTTCTTCTATTTTATTAGAACGCCCCGACGTCTTAGAAGCCGAGCACAATCTCAAAGCAGCCAATGCTAATATCGGCATTGCACGTGCGGCTTATTTCCCCTCTATCACGTTAACCGCTAAAGGAGGGGTCGGCTCAAGCACGTTAACGGGGCTTTTTACGGGGAGCACTTCTAACGTATGGTCGTTTGCTCCGAGTATTGATCTACCGATTTTTGACGCCGGATCACGAGATGCGACGCTTGATTATGCGAAAGCAAAAAAAGAGGGATTGATTGCGACGTATGAGATGACGATTCAAACCGCGTTTAAAGAAGTAGCTTCTGCTTTAGCGCGTCGAAAAACGATCGTCGAGCAGTTAAATGCTCAGGAAGCGTTGGTCGATGCGAGCGCAAAAAGTTACGGATTGTACGATGCTCGTTATCAAAAAGGAGTCGATACGTATTTAAACGCGTTAGTGGCGCAACGCACTTTGTATACGGCCGAAAAAAGCCTTCTTAGCGTACGTTTAGAGGAGTTAAGCAACCGTGTAACGCTTTATCAGGTCTTAGGCGGCGGCTTAGCGGAATAAAAAAAACGACTAAGGACGTAAGATTAAACAAACGTCCTTAGTCTATTTTTAAAGGCTGTATCGCTCTAGCCAATGAGCGTAGGGAGCGGGTAAAACCCATGAGGCTTTGTCAATGCCCAAAGCTTTAGCGGCTTCGTACGTCCAATGTGGATTGGCAAGGTACGCGCATCCGAATTTTCATGAATCTAGACTCAATAAAGCATTAATAGATGCCGTTCACAATGAAGTACATGTAAAGATCCACGATCTTTATGCGCTTTATCAAACGGCAGAGGCGATTGATGTTACAAAAGAGCAAGAACTCCTTTTAACGCACGATCGTATTGTTTTTCAATTTCCGCTTTATTGGTTCAGTACGCCCGTCTTTTAAAAGATTGGCAAGATAAAGTGCTTGAATACGGTTTTGCATACGGTAGCAACGGAAATAAATTGGCGGGGAAAGAGTTTAAAAACGTCGTAACGGTAGATTCTCCAGAGTATGCGTATCAAGCCGGAGCATACGTTCATGCGTCTATGAGTGAGATTTTGAAACCGCTTCAAACCATGGCTCTTTTTACCCAGATGATTTATACGCAACCTTTTGCCGTTCATCGTGCATTAAAAATTACCGATGAAGAGTTGACGCAAAAAGCTCTCGAGTACAAAGCGATTTTACAGAACCAAGATTGGAGCACTTCGCTCTTCAAATATTTGCAAACTAACTAAGAAGGAAACAAATTAATTGTTAAGGCATACGGTATTTTTTAAATTAAAAGAGCCTACGGAAAAGAATAAAGAGCATGTTTACGACAAGATCATCGGTATGAAAGGACGCATCGAAGGGCTATTGGATATGAATGTCGGTGTGAATGTTTCCCAGGACGAAAAAGCCTACGATATTATTGCTTCTTTCGATGTCGAAAATGAAATCGCGCTGCAAGCGTTTGCAAACGATCCCGTACATGTAGAGGTGGTACATGCCATTTTAGATTCGATTTCCGATATTAAAATCGTCGATCATCTCGTTCTTTAACAAAAAGTGCGGTTTGAAATAAAAACCGCCTTTATGACGAAAAAATAGACATTAAAATGCACATATTTTAGAGGAATATAGGTATACTTTTAGTCTACAATAGTGTGAAGGACGGCTTATGTCGGGGTTTGTTTTCATCAAAGTTTTGCATATCGCTTCGGCAATCTTATTTATCGGTTGCGTCTATTTTCGTAATTTTATTTTGCCTCGTGCACGTACGGCTCTCACATCGGTGCAATTTGAAGCGATGGAGAGCGCATTGTCTCCTCGTACGCGTTTGATGGGAAAACTGAACACTACGATTTTACTCGTAAGCGGACTTTTTTTAGCCTATACGTATTTTGAACCCTCCAATGTACTCTTACATGTAAAGATGACGTTTGGACTGATCGTGATCGCGATGTTCTTGTGTGCGCCGCTGATCATGCATCGTTTCACGGGAGACGCAAAACGCAAAATCAAAACCGTTTACCATCATGCTATGTTTGCACTGATGGTCGGTATCGTCATTCTCTCCCAGACGATGTTTGCGTTTTAGAAGCGTCGTTTTGATAATATCATACAATTTTTGCTATAAGTTTTACTAAGAAATCGTCGAGCATTAGCCTTGCTTGACTTTTTCTAAAATGCCTAAAATTAGGCACTTTAAGCGTATATGATCTTCAGTTTTATGATAAAGATTATCAAACTTATAGAATATTAAGTTTTGAATCTTTATAATGACGCAACGGTTTAAGACAGAGCCAGCCACGTTTTTACTCAGCCAGCCACAATCTTGATAACTACGGTTTACCACCTTTATTTTTACTTCATGATCAATACAACGTGAACAAAATAGGTTATACAGATTTAGGAGTGCGTATGCGTAAAAATTATGTTTTGAAGATGAGTTTTGCAGCGGCATTGTGCATCATACCGCAGATACTTTCGGCGGATGCGTTCGTAACATTGGAAAGCATCACTTTGATGGAAGAGGAGCTAAGCGGTATCGGCGAAGCGAAAATCATCTCCCAAGAGCGTTTGGAAAAGAATCAAGCCAAAGAGATGAAAGAGGTTTTCAAAGATGAACCCTCCATCAGCGTCGGCGGCGGCGGTAGAAACGCTCAAAGAGTCTATCTCCGAGGAATCGAGGGTACGAACCTCAATATTACGATTGACGGTGCGAAACAAGGCGGTAGTCTGTTTCAGCATATGGGCGATATCGGAAGCATCGATCCGTCGCTTTTAAAAAGCGTGGAAGTCTCGACGATTGCGGGTGCGGATCAAGGCAACGGTGCCTTAGGCGGAAGCATCGCTTTTGAAACGGTCGACGCACAAGATTTGCTTCGAAAAGACCAAGATTTGGGTGCGGCGATTCGAGGCGGCTACTACAGCGCATCGGACGGATACGGCGGCGGGGCATCGGTGTACGGACGCATTAACGATAAAAGCGGTTTACTGATCGACGTTTCAGGCGTGCATCAAGACGACTACCGTACGGGCGGGGGTGAGGATGCGGACAATACGTCCGTTAAAGATCGAAACTATTTTATCAAATACTCTTTACTCGATTATTACGATCAGAGTTTAAAACTCGGTGCAACCCATACGACCAACGAGGGATACTATATTGCGACAGGTGCGGGTAGCGATATGGGCGTACCCAATCCAAATACCGCAACGAGCCGTATCGTAACGACACGCGATACCTATACTTTAGATCATCGTTACAATCCGGAAAGCGATTGGATAGATTTAAAAACCAACGTTTACTACAATGACCGTAATTATAAAAACAAAAGTAACGGCACGGACGTTACAAGCCAAAACTACGGTGGAAAAATTAAAAACGACTTGAGTTTTCAAACGGGAAGCTTCAATCATCTCTTCTCGGTCGGTATGGATTACGATAGTGAAGACGGCATTACGAAGACCTCTTCCGGCGATATTACCAATACTTCAAAAACCTTAGGCGTTTTCGCGCAAGGTAGCACGAATTATAAGATTACTACGATGAAATACGGTGTACGCTTTGACGATTATTCGATAGAGTATGGATCTAGACATGAAGTTACGGGGAGTGAATTTTCTCCTAACATAGGTTTAGATATTGAGATTATTGAAGGCTTAAGTGCATTTACTAATTACAGTGAATCGATTAAAATAGGCAGTATTATTCCCGTACAATGGCTCTCCAATGCCAATGCTTCGACAACGTTTAACGGCAGTTTAAACGGAGATTTGGAACCGGAAACCTCGAGACAAATCGAAGGCGGTCTTCGCTATAAGAAAAGCGGCCTCTTTTCCGATAGCGACCGTGTCGGTGCCGGAATTAGCATTTTTAAAACCACCATATCCAATTTAATTTCTAAAAGTCCGGCGGGCGGCGGTACGATCAATAATATTTACAATGACGACGTGGACGTTATTTCAAAAGGCTACGAGTTTAAAACAACGTACGATTTAAATCCGTATCAAACATCGCTTGGCTTTATTCATGCCGATGTCGAAAACGAAAATGGGGTTGCTATCCTAACAAGACGTGTTGCCGGCTCCGTAGGGGACACTTTAGTATGGAATAATACATGGACGCTCAATCCTCAAATCGAGTTGGGGTATACCTTAACCGCAGTCGGAGGGCTTGACGATGAGGTCGTACGCCCGGGATACGCGACGCATGACGTTTCGGTGCAATATAAACCGGCATCGCTTAAAAATTTAACGCTTCATTTCGCGGTTAATAATATTTTGGATAAAGAGTATTTTGCTCAAACTTCAATAGCGAGCGGCGATACCTTGGTCGAAGAGGTCGGTCGCGAATTTCGCGCTTCATTCAGATACGTATTTTAATTACCTTAAGGAGAAAACATGAAAAAAAGTTTAGTGGCATTTATGACAATCGTGGGGCTTTCAGCTCCGTTAGCGGCACATCAAGTGTGGTTAGAGCGCGAGGGAAGCGTTATTAACGAATATTTCGGGCATTTCCCGAATTTTAAAGAAAAAGCGGACGGTAAAAAACTTGAACTCATTAAGGGAACAGTAGTGAGTCCTAAAGAAGCGTACCTTAAAACGGTTCGACAAAACGATCACCTTGAAGTATTCGTCAATAAAGTAGGCGATATCGGCGTGATTGAAGAATTTAAACCCAATAAAGGGAAGATGGTCGATTTTACGGTTCGCACAATCTTCTCAGGTCGTGACGGTCGAAGCGAAAGTAAATCGTTATTACCGTTAGATTTAGTTCCAGATGCTCCTAACAGTGATACGTTTACGTTGATGTTCAACAATAAACCGCTTCCAAAGACCAAAGTCGAAGTTACGGCACCCAATACTTGGAATAAAAGCTTTATGAGTGATGAAGCCGGAAAAGTAACGCTTAAAACACCGTGGCTCGGAGACTATGTCGTACAAGTCGATTATAGCGATAAAACTAAAGGCGAAGCCCAAGGCATTGCGTATGAGCAAACCAATTATATTATGAGCTTACATTTCCTTGTAAAATAAAACAATCTTCTTTGGCTTGACAAAGTGATGGCTTTGTCAAGCCCTAAAGCGTCGTTTGTTAAAGGTTTTTGAGCGTATCAAATAGTTTTAGCAAAACACGTTTAAATGCCTTAAAGGAGCTTAAAAATGAAAAAATTAATCAAAATAGGTACCGTAGTCGTAGGGTTGGCTAGTACATCGTACGCGCACACGGCATTGATGAATTGTATGGAGAATGCCGACGGAACGATCGGTTGCGAAGCGGGATTTAGCGACGGTTCGAGTGCGACGGGAGTTGCTTTAAAAGTCGTACAAGAGGGTAAGGTCATTTTGGAAACGAAGTTTGACCCCAACAGCGAAGCGAGTTTTAAAAAGCCGCAAGGTGAGTATACGGTCATTTTTGACGGCGGAGACGGGCATACGCTTAGCATACCGAGCAAAGCTATTTTAAAGTAGCTTTTGACCTTATTTTCTAAAAGAAGAGGAGGGAACTATGAGCCTGTTTCATCTGTCTCTTATCGGATTTATGGTGCTTTTGTGTCTGTTTTACATCGGTTTGAACGTTTATTGGTTTATTCATGAAAAAAGTTCTGCTTACACGGACGCAGACGGTTTTTCTTCTTTACAATCGGGAGATAATGTATGATGACGCGATACGGATTTGTTTATAGCCTTCTCTTAGCTTCTTACGCAGGTGCTTCTGAATTGGTAGTTCTCGATGAGATCGTCACCGTCGGAACGAAAAGTGAAAAGAGCGTGGAAGATCAGACCACGCATGTTGAGGTGATTACCTCCGAAACGATTGAAAATTCGGGTGCGAGCAATCTTTCCGAAATTTTAAATGCCGCACCGTGGCTTTACGTTGCACCTTCGGGGAAAACGATCAGTATTCGGGGTACGGGGCACTCCGATACGCTTTTATTGATCGACGGTAAACGGGTGAACGGAGAGTTTTCAAAAACTTACGAGCTGGAGCGCATTGCTTCAGGAATGATCGATCACATCGAAATTCTCAAAGGAAGCTCCGGTTTACTTTACGGAAGCGATGCGATGGGCGGGGTCATTAACGTCATCACGAAAAAACCGCAAAACGAAACGGTAAGCGGAACGCTTTCGATGATCGGCGGTAGTGAGAAAGCAGGTGCGGATCTTGTCGTCTCCGGCAAAGTCGACAAGCTTTCTTACCGTATGTATGCCGATTATCTCAACCGCGATGCGTATACGAAATCCAAAACGACCGACGTGAAAGTGATGCAAAGCGGCGTCGAAAAATCCCCTTCGACTCTCACCGGTACG
>Ga0114938_1001235_pt1 | contig 17848 bp, 14 predicted proteins | sample AshMeaBigSpring_FD_88675 | JGI IMG/M metagenome (GOLD analysis project Ga0114938, IMG submission 88675) | Groundwater microbial communities from Big Spring, Nevada to study Microbial Dark Matter (Phase II) - Ash Meadows Big Spring | ecosystem: Environmental > Aquatic > Deep subsurface >...
CGCAGCGCAACATCGCCATCATTGATGTTTCAATCCGCAGCACCGGCACCGAGCGCAAACAAGATGGCAGCAAACAGGAAGCTTCCGTGGATCTCAGCGGCCAAGTCACGGTGAACCTCGACACGATGCTGGACGAATCCCTCGAACTCTCCGGCAACGTCACAAGTACCGTCAGCAGCTTTGCCGTGGCGAAGTTGGTCGTACTGCCGATGAAACTCATCGCCACCAAGTCCTTTGTGAGGGACACCGCATTTCCGCACCCTTGATCCGCCCTCGCTCCACCATGACAGGCACCCTCACCTTCGAGAACGTCACCAAGCGCTTCGGTTCCTTCACTGCGGTGGATCAGGTGACGCTCGAAATCACCGGAGGAATGACCTTCTCGCTGCTTGGGCCGTCGGGCTGCGGCAAAACCACGCTGCTGCGGATGGCTGCCGGTTTTGAAAAGCCCGATACCGGCCGGGTGTTGCTGGATGGCAAGGACATCACGGAACTGCCTCCCGAGAAACGTCCGCTGAATACCGTTTTCCAAAACTATGCCCTGTTCCCCCATCTGAGCGTTCGGGACAACATCGGTTTTGGTTTGAAAATCGCCGGAAAATCGAAGCCGGAGGTCGAACAAGCCGTATCCCGCATGCTGGATCTCGTGGACCTCACCGCGCATGCCCATAAGAAACCCGCACAACTGTCCGGAGGCCAAAAACAACGCGTCGGCATCGCCCGCGCCCTCGCCAACCAACCTCAAGTCCTGTTGCTCGACGAACCGCTCGCCGCGCTCGACCTGAAAATGCGCCAGCGACTGCTCGTCGAGCTTGATTCGATCCACGACGCCGTCGGCATCACGTTTCTCTACGTTACCCACGATCAAGGTGAGGCGATGTCGATTTCCGACACGATCGCGGTCATGAACAAGGGGCACATCGAGCAGCTTGGGAAACCTGCCGAGATCTACGAGGCTCCTCGTACTTCGTTCGTTGCCGCATTCATTGGTGACACGAATTTCCTGGATGGCACCGTGAAGGAAGCGCTGAGCGATCGGTTTTCCCTCGCCGAAATTGATGGTCTCGGCTCGATCAAGATCGACAATGACCGGCCGCTGTCATCCGGCGACTCGATCCACCTCTCGCTTCGCCCGGAAAAACTGATTGTCTCGAAGGAAAGGCCAGACACCGGCGAGTGGGACAACGCCGTGCCGGGAACGGTCGAGGACATCATCTACTTCGGCTCCCACACCCGCTACTGGGTGCGCTGCGGCGAGTACCGCATCTGCGCCGAGCAACAGCACCGGACCTATCAACTGGATGAATCCCCGCCAAGCTGGGGCGACACGGTCTGGCTCCGCTGGCATGCCAACGACGGCTATCTGTTGGACCAATACCGCGCCGAGGACGAAGAACTGCTCACTCTTGCCGAGGAGTGAACGTTCTGATCGACCCTCGCGCCATTACCCATGGATTATCCAAAAAACTTCACTTGGGGCGTAGCCACCTCCGCTTGGCAGATCGAGGGGGGCCATCTCGCAAATGGCAAAGGCCCGTCGATTTGGGATGCATTCGCCCAAATCCCGGGCCGCATACATGCAGGTGATACTGCGGAAATCGCCTGCGATCACTACCACCGCTTCCGCGAGGACGTCGCTCTTATGGCCTCGCTTGGCATCCCGGCATACCGGTTTTCCATTGCATGGCCACGCCTCATGCCTGACGGCCAACTTAGCCGCGGCGGGGTGAATCCCGAAGGCATTCGGTTCTACTCGGAGCTCATAGACGCGCTGCTTGAACATGGCATCGAGCCATGGGTCACGCTTTACCACTGGGATCTGCCACTGGCCCTTGAGATGGAACGCGACGGCTGGCTGAATCCCTCCATTGCCGATGATTTCGAAGCATACGCCCGGCTTTGTTTCTCATCGTTCGGCGACCGCGTGAAGCACTGGATCACCTTCAATGAACCATGGGTGATATGCATGCATGGTTACGGATTTGGCACCTTCGCACCAGGGCGGAAATCCAGATCCGAACCTTATCTCGTCGGCCATAACATCCTCAGATCCCACGCAAGGGCCGTGCAATGCTACCGCAGTGAGTTCGCCCACCAGAAGGGCGTGATCGGAATCACCAACAACTGCGACTGGCGCGAACCGCTCACCGATGCGGAAGAGGACATGGCGGCGGCCGAGCGCGCCAACCAGTTTTTCCTCGGATGGTTCGCCGATCCGATTTTCAAAAGCGGGGATTACCCGGATGTGATGAGGGAGCGGGTCGGAGATCGATTGCCGCGATTTACCGAGGAAGAACGGCATGCCTTGCTTGGCTCGTCGGACTTTTTCGGTTTGAACCACTACTCCACCATGTTGGCCGCCGAAGACCGGGAAAATGAAAAATCCGGGAACGTATATGGCAATGGCGGCATCCTGGAAGACCAGAACGTAGAGCTCTCGATCGATCCTGCCTGGCAACTGACGGATTTCAATTGGGCCGTGGCGCCATGGGGCTGTGGCAAGCTGTTGGAATGGATCACCGCCCGTTACAACCATCCGCCGATCTTCATCACGGAAAACGGCTGCGCCATGGATGACGTCGTTACCGCGGATGGCACCGTGCACGATTCCGACCGCATCGCGTTCTATCAGGGGTATCTGGAAGCCTGCCGGCAGGCGATCGCCAACGGAGTGGACCTGCGCGGGTATTTCGCCTGGTCGTTGATGGACAACATGGAGTGGGCCTCCGGATACCAATACCGCTTCGGCCTGGTGCATGTGAACCGCGACACACTCGCCCGCACTCCGAAACAATCCGCCCTCTGGTATTCCGAGCTGATTCGGAATCAAAGTGGATGCTGATGGTTGCCGCCGGGTTCCAGACCGCAGAACAGTATGGCCAATCCACGCGGTTGAGCCGGTTCAGGCAGCACTTTGTCTCCCCTAATCATCCGGGAATCCGAAATACGAATCGGATCGTTTACAAATCCGTACGAGCGGACCAATATCTATCCCGCTGTCTCTTCGTCGTGAGTCCGGTCCCCCCTGATACCGGACGGAAAACCGCGAAGCACCCCCATGACTTACACATACCCAGCCCCCAATCCGTCACAAACGGTAGAGCGGATCCGCGAGATATTGGTCGGACGCCAGCTTGACCGTCTCGAACAGCGTGTGAACACGCTTGAATCCGGCGGCAGCAGTTTCAGCGTGCCAATGACAGGTGATGTTTCAGAACGCCTGTTGCATACCGAAGCGCGAGTCGAAGCGCTGCAAGACTCGGTTCAGCGTCTGACCCGCCAAGAGCAGGAGCAAAACCAGAATCATCAATTCCGCATGGAAGAGGTGAAACGTCTCGCCCAGCAAATCCAAGCGGTCGCGGCGGAGCGGCCATCCCATGTGGATGAAACACAGATCGTGGGCCGCATCGAACAGCGAGTTGGAGCATGGCTGCAACAGTGGCAGCAATCCTTGCACGCCTATCTCACCGAGCGCGAACAGGTGCTGGCCGACCAGCTGCGCGGTGAGACAGCCCAACTCTGGGAAAACCTCGAAAGCCAACTCACGCGCCTCCAAAGCCGTCAGGTGGACCGCAGCGCGATTGACGAACGCTTCCGCCTGATCGCGGAAGCCGCAAGAGCGCTCGCCGAATCGGCCGCACCGTCCACTTCGTCCTCCATGGATGCCGCAAGCTCCTTCACCAAGCCTCCCGTCGCATGAGCCTCGCCATCGCCCCCCTGCCCGTGTCATCCGGACTGCTGTCCGAAGCCGCCTCAAGCTTTTCGAGAATCACGAAACTGGTTCCCCTGCCGGTTTTTTCCGAGTCAGCCACAACCCGGAAACCATCATCGGTCAAGCCCCTGCCCAGTGCCGATTCTCCGTTTTTCGTGCCCGAGGTTCTCAGCACCTCCGTGCCTCTCGCGGCGATCCCTTCGGAATCCGGCATTCCTCTTGGACCGAAACCCGTCACCCTTCCCGGTATCGCTCCGTTTTCCCCAGCAGCGCAAAGCAAGGCGCCCGGGCAGAATGAACGCGATTACACCGACGCGGATCTCCGCCAGGCCTTGGAACCGATCGTCAGCTCCGCAGTCCGCAATCTCGGCGAAGTCCCGGGCGTCGATCTCGGCACCAGGCTCGAACCCATGCTGCGAGCGACGATTCGTCGGGCGCTGGCCGAACACAATCCCGGGTCGCGCCCGTTCGAGGCACCCGGCACCGTGGATCGCTTGATGTGGCAACTGACCGCTCTCTTCACCAGCCGCACCTATGAGGAGGTCGTGTTTGAGAAAACCAAACGCTTCCAAGTCGAGGAAGCCTACCTGTTCGATGCCGAAACCCTGGCCATGATCTCCTTCGCCAGCACCGATCCCGCCCGCCATGCCTCGCCAAAAAGAGCCAACATCGCTGCTCACAAAATCGGCCAATTGCTGCGCGCCGCAGGCGAAGGCATCCGCACCGACTTCAACTTCGAGGCCGGATGCCGCGCCATCTCCCGCCAAGGCGAGCATGTCGTACTGACACTGCTGATCCGCGGGATCCCGGGAGAACTCGTGTTCACGGACCTCGACTACTCGCTGCGCCGCATCGAGAACCAATTCCGCGACCGCTTTGCCGATCCGGCCACGCCCCTGCTCGCGGAACTCCAGCCATACCTCGAGGACTGCCTCCTGATCCAGGCTCCGGCCAGTCTGGCCTAGCAGGATATCCATCAAGGAACACGAAGGAATCCGGTTGCAGGTCGGTTTTCAAATCCCTTTACTCCGTCCGTGGTGCGGATGGAAATGGCAGACATCTCGGGAGGATCAACGATTGACCATGCGTTTCTGCGCAAGGCATTCCTGGCCATGCTGCGGGCGCGACTGCTGGAAAACAAGCTCTCGAGTCTCTACAAGGCGGGCAAGATCGTCGGCGGCGTCTATCTCGGAAAAGGCCAGGAAGCGGTCAGTGCCTCGCTCGGTTCGGCCTTGATCCAGGGCACCGATTTCTTTGCGCCGCTCATCCGTGATCAAGCCGGGCGCACGGCCTTTGGCGAACCTCTCATCGACTGTACCCGCACCTATCTAGGCTCTTCGCTCGGGCCCATGCGCGGGCGGGACGGCAACATCCACCGCGGTCGGATCGACCTCGGCATGCCGGCGATGATTTCCCATCTCGGTGCACAAATTTCGTTGGTAGCGGGCATGTTGTTCGCCCGGCGTTTGCGCGGTGATCTGGATGGAAGGGGCGGAGCCACCTGCATCGGCGACGGAGCTTCCTCGACCGGAGCATTTCATGAAGGACTGAACCTTGCGGCTGTGGAAAAACTGCCGCTCGTCGCGATCATCGCCAACAACCAGTTCGCCTACTCCACCCCCACCAATCGGCAATACGCCTGCGGCGACCTCGTCGAGCGCGCGCGCGGCTACGGCGTTGGCGGCTTCGCGGTCGATGGTACGGATCTATTGGCCTGCGCCTCGGTCATCTCCGAGGCGGTGCGCCGCGCCCGCAACGGCCAGGGACCACAGCTCGTGGTCGCCAATCTGCTGCGTCTTACCGGGCATGGTGAACACGACGACGCGTCCTACGTTCCGGAGGAAACCAAAGCGAGTCATTGCGGGCGGGACTGCATCGAGGTCGCGATGCGGCAGCTCGTCGAGCAAGGCGCGGCAAGCGTGGAGGAAATCCTCGCCTGGCAGGAAGAAATCGCGGCGGAAGTCCAGCGTGCCGTCGCCCAGGCCCAGCAAGAAGAGCCACCGGACCCGTATCACGAGGTTTGGTCCGCCATCTCGACCCGTTTTCCGCTGCCAGTTGTCCAACCATGAGCGTGACCTACATCGATGCCATTCACGCCGCTCAGGAAACCCTTCTGCGCGATGATCCGCGGGTGTTTCTCTATGGTCAGGACATCGCCACTTTCGGCGGTGCGTTCAAGGCAACCAAGGGCCTCGCGGAACAATTTCCCGGTCGCGTCTTTGACAGCCCGATCTCCGAGGACGCGATGATCGGCATGGCCGTCGGCGCGGCCATCGAAGGCATGCGGCCCGTCGTGGAAATGCAGTTCGCCGATTTCTCATCGATCGCCTTCAACCAGATCGTAAACCAAGCCGCGACCCACTACTACCGCACGGGTGTGCCGGTTCCTCTCGTCGTGCGTTTGCCATCGGGAGGCACTGCGGGCTCGGGCCCCTTCCACAGCCAGAGCATGGAGGGACTTTACGCGCAATATCCGGGCCTGATCATCCTGACGCCCGCCTCCGTCAGTGACGCCTACCACATGCTGGTCGATGCCGCCGCGCTCGATGATCCGGTGATCTACTGCGAACACAAGTTTCTCTACCGCTGGCTGAAAGCGAAGGCAATCAATGGCGACCACCTGCCCATCGGCCAGGCCCGCATCGTCCGCGCGGGAAAACACGCGACAGTGGTCACCTACAGCGCGATGGTCCACGAAGCCGTGCGCGCGGCCGACCGCATGGCGGCGGACGGCTGGGAGATCGAGGTGGTCGATTTGCGCTCGGTCAAACCGCTCGATCTCGACACGGTGCTTGCCTCCGTGGCCCGTACCGGACGCCTGCTCGCCCTTGGTGAAGCGTTCCCGTGGGGCGGCGTCACGGCGGAAATCGTCTCGCGCGTTTCCGAAGAAGGCTTCCATCTGCTGGACGCTCCGCCGCAACGCCTAAACTCACGCGACACTCCCGTTCCCTACCATCCGAAACTCTGGGCCGCCCACCGCCCCACCCCGGAGTCGATCTGCCAGGCCCTGCGCCAGCTCCTTGGTTTCTAACAAACCTACCGTCATGCCCACCGTTCCGATCCTCATGCCGCAGCTCGGTGAATCCATCGCCGAGGCAACCGTCATCCGTCTCGGCATTCATCCGGGTGATACGGTCCGCGCCGATCAGGAAATCATCGAGGTGGAAACCAACAAGGCGGTGATGGGCGTGACGACGCTGTGTGATGGCATCGTCGCCGAGCTTCGCGCGCAGGAAGGTGTTTCCTACACCGTCGGCTCGGTGCTGGGCATGCTTGAGGTGACCGAGGAAGAGGCCGCGCGGACCGGCGTGGAAACCGTCGAGTCGATGGAGCTGAAACGCAGCACAGCCCACCAGAATATTTCCGCCGACCGTGCCGAGGCAAACCTCCACTTCAGCGTGGACGAGGCCGACGCCTACGAGGAAGCGCCTCAGATCGTGCCGAGTGTGCGCGGACTCCCGGTCCCCACCGGGACCATGGGAGCGCATTACATTTCGCCCCGCATGAGGGCCCGAATGGACGACCTTGGCCTGCGCGAGGCAGACATCTCCGCGATTTCCGGAACCGGCGCCGGACACCGGGTCACGGTGGAAGACTTGGAACGATTCCTGGAATACCTGGAAGACTGGCCGAATACCCACGCCTCTCCGATGCGCCTCGCCGTGGCCGATGCCATGCGCCGCAGCTGGACCCGGCCGCTGGCTACCGTCGGCCTGCCGGTGACCATCGACCGCATGTTGGACCAGCGCCGCAATCTGAATCCGAAGCCCGGCCTCACGCTCTACATGCTGCGGGCTTTCGCGCTCGCGCTCGCGGAAAATCCCGCCGCGGCAGGATACCTCATCGGCGACAAGATCGTCCACCCGCGCGCGTTCGACATAGGAGTGGCGGTACAGATCGAAGACGGCGTGGTGGTTCCCGTCGTCCGCAAGGTGGACCAAAAGTCCCTTGCCGACCTCGTTGCCGAGTATGACGACCTCGTGGAGCGTGGCCGCCGCCGCCGCCTCACCGAGGACGATTGCCGCGGCGGCATCGCCACCGTGACAAACTTCGGCACCTTCGGCCTGACGGTCGGCACGCCGATTCCGCTGCCGAACGAAACCCTGATCCTGGGCATCGGAGCCGGCGTTAAAAAACCCGTCTGGAGCAACGAGGTGGAAACATTCCTGCCTGCCACCGTGTCGGACCTATACATCACCTTCGACCACCGCGTTGTCGATGGAGGCGACACCGGACTTCTGCTAAAACGGGTTTCGGAACTTCTGCAACACCCGGAAAACCTCTAAGGGCGGAATTTTCCCCTAAAGTTGCCAAGTCCCGCGCGTTCACACAGTGATTCCCGAGAACCAAGAAGAACCCCGTCACCCGCACGAACTGGCGCATTACGCCTTCGTCGAGCGCGCGATGGCGGTTCATGAATCCGCTCTGATCCGCTATGCCACGACCTTGCTCAATGATTCAGAACTCGCCCGTGACGTGGTGCAGGACACGTTTCTCAAGCTATGCAAACAACGGGAGTCCGCCGTCCGCCCGCGCCTCAAGGCCTGGCTTTTCAAGGTCTGCCGGAACCGCGCCTACGACCACCTGCGCAAAGCGAAGCGCACGGAACGGCTCGATGAAATCAAGTGGGCGAAATTCAGCGCGGAAAATGCCGCGCCAGATGAGTCCGCCCTGCAACAGGAACGATTCGAGCGCGCCATGCGCATGCTCGAACGGTTGCCGCGGAACCAACGCGATGTCATCATCCTCAAGCTCCAGCAAGGACTCAGCTACAAGGAAATCCGCCAAGTCACCGGTCTTTCCGAAGGCAACATCGGTTTCCTGCTCCACACCGGACTCAAGCGGCTTCGCGGACTCTTAGACGACGCGTCATGAAAGCAACAAAAGACAATCCGGCGCCAACCAACTTTCTCTTCGAGGAAATCCCGGAGCAGGATCGCGCGGATTTCCTCAAGGAACTGGAGAACAATCCCGAACTGCGCCAGACCCTTGAGGAACTCGAACAAACCAAGGCGTTTTTCTCCGAAGCACTGCGTTCGCCGGCCAAAAAACTGCACAGTGCCCAGCGTGATTTGTTGCTCAATACGGCGCAACAACCGGATCGCCACCCGATGTTCGTTGTCTTCGCTGTCGCCGCATCGATCGCGCTGTTCGGAGTTCTAGGCTGGCAGTTCATGCAACGACCCGAGCGGGATACCGGGAAATCCGGACCTGTCCTTGCGATCGACCCCAAATCCGACCCTCTCATTTCCGCGCTTCCGGAGCAGGAAATCCTGCGAATCGGCGCGAAGGAGGGCTATGCGCATCTGCCTGTGGCACCTCCATCCGCCCGGGCGCTTGAACTGCGCAAATCACTAGAGCGCGATCAAGCCTCCGAACTTTTCGCCGTCTGCCCCCTGCCCGATCTGCTCAATGCCTTTGACCATACCTATGAAGGCCAGGCCGTGATCTGCCGTTTCACGGCAAAATCATGGCACCCTGACGTGCGTGCCGCCGTGACAAGCCAACACGCCGCCACCCTTGCCGTCGAAGCGATTCCCTGCCCGTGGAAACCCACGGCTTCACTTGTATTTCTGAATCTGAAAGGCGGACTCAAGGCCGATTGCACGGTGCTGGCGGACTTCGAAGCCTCGCCAACCGTGAAACTGATCAGCCTGCCGGGCTTCTCGGAAACCAAGGAATCGGGGGCAGCTGAAATCCGGATCCCTGCCGGAACACAATCTTCCTTGGTGATCTATTTGGAAACCTCGCCACACTCACAGATTCTCGGCCAACTCAAGTGGTCGGTGAATGGCAGCGCGGCTCCGCCCATCACCGTCCAGCGCAAGGCTGCCGCTGAGGCGTCCAGGGATGCCTGCTTCACCTCGCTGCTCTGCACCTTTGACGAATGGAGGGCCAACCCGGAACAGCGTCCAGCACGGGCCATTGTGTTCGACCGTATCGCAAACCGCCTCATCGCCGGGGAAGGGCCAACCACATATACGAACGCAATCCGGCACATGCGGACGGTGATGAATCTGTAAATGCCCGTTCACCAGCTCAGGCGAGCAGAGAGAATCGCCCCGAGGCCTGGTTCGTTTTGTCCGGAACCGTGAATGCGATAATCTTCGTCGCTGATGTTTTCAACCGCCGCCAGCAACTCAAGGTGGTTCCAAGGTTGCCAACCGGCACGCAACGACGTGACGAAGTATCCCGGCGTGCCACCCGTCGGGATGCGTTGATCATCGGACGCCTGATCGGCGAGCGTGATGCGGTCCTCAGCCGCCGCCGCGGTCACACGCCCTTCCAACCAGATGGGCGCATCCGGGTGGGTCCACCGCAGTGCCAGCGAACCGTTGAGCGGAAGCTGTCTGCTTGCGGGTTTGTCATCGCTTGGTCCGCCGAGGAACAAGGGTTCGTCCACCCGCGTTTCCTGCCACGCGGCGAAACCCGACAGGGTCCAGTGCTCGGCGAAACTCCAATAGCCTTCGAGTTCGACGCCGAAACTCCGGCCCTCGTTCGCATTCGCCGCAATGGTGTCCGAAGACGTCGCGGAAAGAGGCACCTGAGCGATGATATCATCGCCGAATGTCTGATAGACGGAGGCCTGCACCCCGGCGCAATCGCTGGTGAAGCGGCTGCCGACCTCGAAGGTCACGAAGTCCTCCGGGTCCACGTTGGTGGAACCAAGGGCGGCATTGCCGGATTTCGCGCTTAAATTTCCACTGAGGTCATCAAGGTTCGGCGCGCGGAAGGCCTGGGAAACTCCACCGAAGACATCCCACTGCGGTGCCGCGTTCCATACCGCCCGAAGTGATCCCACAACACTGTCCCACGATTCATCCGTGGGTCCTTGAGGCGCTCCTTTCAGATCCGCATACCGTCCCAGAGTCGCCGCCGCATAGGTCCAGCGGGCACCTCCGGTGATCGTAAGAGTTTCCGTAGCCTCCCACGCGTACTGACCGAATGCGCCGAACAAATCGTAGTCCGAGTCGTCCGCGATCGGCAGGGATTCGCTGACGCTGGTTTGCAGCGAGTCCGTCCGCGAACCGGAGGATGAAACTTCGTCGTGATAGAAGTCGAAGCCATACACCATTCTTCCGGGGCCGATCTCACTCTCCAGCGTCAGGTCAAGCCCGAGCGTGTCGGTATCGATGTGCGAGCGGCGGATGCTGTCGGAATCCGGGTTGCGGTTCTGGAACTCGGAGTCCGCCGTGGTCTGCCATGACAGCGTTGCGCTCCATTGGTTCACCGCCGCATCGGCGCGGTCGTCTGTTCCAAGCGCGCGCAAATAAGTCAGGGAGCGCTCCTGATCGTATAAGTTCGAGGTGAATTTCCCCGGAGCAGCCAGGTGGTCCCCATGGGTCCAGCCCGGGTTCGCCCGCGTCCGGTGCCAGCGGGAGATTTCATCCTGGTTCACATACTGATGGGCCAGGGAAAGCGTCAGATTTTCCGTCGCCTTGAAGTCCGTCCGGAAGTCGAGGTCCTGCTCAGGATAGCCCGTTCCACGCATCCGACCGAGTGCCGAATCCTCGATGTCACCGTAGTCCTTGGCACTAAGACCCAGGAAAACACCCCATTTCCCGCCGACTCCTGTCTGCCCTTCAATCCTCCCGATGTGGCCGCCCTGGCCGTTGCTGCGGAATTCGTAAAACGCCGATCCACCAGTGAAAACCTCGCCCTTGGTCTGCTCTGTGAAATCGCTTGCCTTGCTGATGGCATTGACCGTGCCGCCGATCGCGTCCGAACCATGAATCACGGAGCCCTGGCTGCGAATGACCTCGAGCCGCGCGACTGAGAGTGGGTCCACTGTGTTCCAATACTGCACCGGACCACTGCGGTAGGTTGAGTTGTTCACCCGCACCCCATCAACCAGCAGCAGATTCTGCCTGCCGGTAAATCCGCGAATGAACGGTGATCCATGCCCGTGCGCGGTTTTTTGCACCAATACACCCGGCGTGAGACGCAGGGCATCCGGCACCGTTCGAACGTTTTGTTCCGTTAGTTCTTCCCGCGTCAAAACCGACAGCGAATACGGCGCCCCAGCCTGAGTTTCCCGCACCCTCGATGCCGTCACGATCATCGGTTCCATCAAATCCTCGGCCTGAACCACCACCACCGTCATCGCCGCACATTGAATCAATCGTTGTCTCATGTGCCATCAAAACGTGTTGCACCTCGAATGCTTAGGGAAAAATTTCGGTTGCATGCCGTCGATCACCCGTCCTAGCTTCGCGCCCGCCAATTGGCGGCGGTTTCATGCGCGGTTAGCTCAGTGGTAGAGCACCTCCCTGACACGGAGGGGGTCACTGGTTCGAACCCAGTATCGCGCACCATTCCGAAATGGCTTGGTTTCCCGAGGAAGATGAATGCGTGAGTGCGGTGCGAATTGATGAGACTCCAAGCCCGGCGGAACTGGATCTGCTGCTTCGCTTGCTGGATGACGAGACTGCGGAGGTCCGCAAGCATGTCAGCGAGCGCCTGACAAAGACGAGCGGTGACCTGAGCGACTGGCTCGCCGCCCGGGACAAACCACTTGGAGCAAAGGACAAGGCTCTGCTCTCGGCCCTGCTCGCACCCGCCCGCCGCGCCACGCTCGAACGTGATTGGCAAGCCCCTAGTACTGGCCTGGCCGCGCTTGATGATGATTGGGACAGTTGTGAGGCTTTGTTGCGCCAGATTTCAGATTTCCTTCACGATGGTGTCAGCGTTCGCCAATCGCTGTCCGACGCCCTCGATCTGCTCGCCGAAGAAGCCGAAGCCAATGAGTCTCTGACACCTCTCAAACTGCGCAAATTCCTCTTCGACGGCGGTCGTTTCAAGGGCAACAGCGGGCACTACGATGATCCACGCAATTCCGATCTCGCCTGGTGCATCGCCGAAGGAACCTCGAACCCCATCGGACTCTGCCTGATCTTCCTGCTCGTTGCCCGCCGCTTGGACATCGAAGTCCAGCCAATCAACAACCCCGGCCATTTCCTTTGCCGCATCCACGAGGATGGATACCCCATCATCATCGACTGCTTCAATGCGGGTGCCATCCATCTTCAAATGACTCTGCTGGAAGATCCGGACCTTACCAAACGCCAGCGCGACATCTACCTGTCCACCGCCCCCGCCGGAGATGTCGTCATCCGCGTGCTCAACAACCTGATCAACGCCCTCGATCAAGCCATGCGCCCCGAGGACGCCGGGACCATCCGCGCTATCCGCAAGTCTCTATCAGACGGCATCGACGACGAAGACCTGCCGTTCTGATTACCGCCTGGAATACCACGGTAGTCTCCGTGGGATGCTCCACAGCCACATGGTCCCGCATTGCCCATGCGGCGGGGAGTTTCATGACAGTCCGCGCATCCACCCCTTGATCGCGGACATGCCGCTGGCGAGGGCGTGATCGCGGACTCCGTCGAATCCAAAATGCTTGGCGAGTTCCTGCTCGCGGCCTTTGTAACGGGGCAGAAACAGCAGCAACTCGCCATCACGCCCCGAGCCATCAGTATGCACGAGTGAGGGCGCGAAAAGGCCTTTCGCAATGACGCAGGATGCCTGCGGCAGGGGGGTCGTGGTGAATCCAAGCACAAAGCCGCGACGGTAGCGGAAGATCGGAGACCCTTCCAGATTCCGGCTCAAGGATCCACTGCTCCGTGCCGGAACACCCACGAGCCGTCCGGTGGAAAAGGCTTTCACCGAATGAAGGTTCGCCTCGCTCTTTCGGCGAAGCAGAATGTCTGACGCAAATCCCGAGCCAAAGATCATCAGGCGCAGCGCGGAGGGCACGTAGCGCAGGGCCACCGCAAAAATCACCAGACACAAGGCGGCACCCAGCCATGGCGCAATCACATAGGCCAGAGCCACCAGCGCCAATACCGCGAAGCGAGCCAGTTTCAATGCCGCATCCAACGTTGAGAACGGTGACAGAATCATCAACACGTTGACCGTGTGGCTGCATACCCAGATGATCAGAAACGAGACAACCGCCGCCGGTATCATCAGCCAACTCAGGTCGATCACGGCCATCTGATCGAGCCCAATCACCGCAGTGGGCAATTTCAACGCTTGCTCGGCTTTGATATGCCTGGCCATCTCTGCAGCCACCAATGGCACAAAGGCGCTGCTCGCCACCAAGGCACTGAGTTTGTTTTCAAACAGCTCAACCATATCGAGCGGTTTTTTCAGCAGACCGGGCACCGCCGTTCCCAAGGTGTCCTTGAGAAAACACAATCCAAGAACCGCAAGACCCGTCCCCCAGGCCCATGGCTGGGCATACCATGGAAGCCCGGCACGCTTGGCCTGCGGTGCGCGCCAGTATTGCCATGCCCCGATCGTGCTTACCCCGAGCAGCGGGGAAATCGCGACGCCTGTGATCTCGGTAATGCCCTGGCTCAGCGCCACGCCCGGCAGCAGCGTTTCTCCGCCCGCCTGCGTTTCCGCCCGGACAATGCCACTGCAGCCGAGCCACAATGCCAGCAAGCATGGCACTACTCTCGTGCGCGTCATTCCATGCATCTACTGCCCACCCGCCAGTCTGTCCATTTCGAATCTCCATGGCCCGGCAGGAGATTCGGCTTGGTGGAGCGGATCACGATCTTCATGCTCACGCTTGTTCAATCATGAAAACCATCGCACTTCTGCCCTGCCTGCTCATTGCTCCGCTCACGACCCATGCTCAAACCGACGGTCCCGCCAAAGCCTCGATGGTTTTTGAGGAACCGGCCGTTCTTTCCGCGAGCGCGGTTTTTGGCGAAGCCGCCGTCGGTGCGGAGTATCGGGTCCGCGAGCAAATCCCCACCGATGGCTACATGGCCCATGTCACCATCGATTCCGACTACGGACGCTTCGAGTGCATCGGTGTCGCGCAAGCGAAAGACCGCATGAATGAAATCGCAGCCATCGGCAAGCTCGTCGCCGTCAGCCGCACGGACCTCTTTGCCAAAGGCGTGAAGCAATCCATCGAAGCTCCCATTGATGCCGTGAAAAACATCGCGGCGGATCCGGTGGGCTCGATCAAGGCTGCGCCGAAAACCGTGGGCCACTTCTTCCGCAAGGTCGGGCGAGGCGTGCAAAAAACAGCCGAAAGCGTGGGCCGCAACATCGAGGCGCACGATACAGCAGGTCTCGCCAAGGATGGATCTCGCACCGCGAAATCCATCATCGGATTCGACAAGGCGAAGCTCGATTGCGCCAAACAACTCGGCGTCGATCCATACAGCGACAACAAGCGTCTGCAGGAGGAAATCCAGGAAGTCAGCTGGGTGTTTTTCTCCGGCGGCCTGCCACTCCGCCTTGGCGCGATGGCGGTTTCCGGTGGCGCATCTTTGGCCCTGAGCACCACCAACGCGATCGGCCTGCCTGAAGAAATGTATGCACTCACCCCCGGCGAGCTCGGCCTGCGCAATCAGGAGGCACTCAAGGCACTCGGCTCGGATCCGGCCTTGATCGCCGCCTTCGAAACCAGCCCGGCATGCTCCATCACGGTGCGCCGCAAGCTCATTCTTGCCCTCGATTCTCTTGGCAATCCGCCGGGAAGCCTGGAAATCATCCGGCTCGCCACGGAACTGGAGCAAAGTCGGCAAACGGCCTTTCTGCTGGACTCGCTCGAACTCCTCAATGCGAGAAATATACAGCTGGCGAAACTCGAAGTCATCGGCCGCCTGCCCGCCGCCATTGATAACACTGGAGTCCTGGTGATTCCCGCCCCCGTCGATTTCATTTCATGGACTCCGGAGATCGCGGAATTCGCCCAACGCGACGACCTCGCAGGCCGCAAACCCGTCATGCTGGCCGCCGGCCAACTCAGCCCGGCCTCGCAGACCGGCTTTGCCGCCGCGGGCTGGACGATCAGGGCGGACTGATACCATCTGATTCCCGGCCCTACTCCATCCCGTGGCGGGCAGCGAAGGCTTTCGCTCCGTCGGGATCCGAGTCCGGCCAGTTTTCCCGAATCACCCCGAGGGCTTCGTCGCGTTGCTCTCCAACGGGAAGCGTGAGCGCCCACTGTTCGGCGATCTGCGGTTCGTAGGTGGAAACGGCTTCGACATACGAAACCACGGCGGCTTGTTTCGCGGGACCTTCCGGGGCGGTGGCGAGCCAGTTGCCGGCTGCGAGATAATCCTGCTCCGTCCACTCACCCATCAACTCGCGGACCGGCGAATCGGCATCCTCGGGTGTCAGATTCGTTTCGATCCAGGTGATCCACTGTCCGGTTTCCGCTGCGGTTCCGTAATATCCCAATCCTCCGGCAAGGCTGGCCAGTTCCTCTTTTGTCAGGTTCATCGATTCCATCCACTCCGTGGCTTTGGCGTATCCCTCACCTTGCAGCGTCTCACCCACGGCCAGCCAGCCATTGTCGAGAAACGCCTCGCGCTGTTCCTCGTCATCGGATGCCGCGATCGCATTCCGCAATGCCGTGACCGCCTGGTCCCGGGTTTCCGGATTGCCGATTGCCGATGACATGATGTTGGAAATCGCATCGGCCTCGCCATCGAGCTTGAGATGTTTGAGTTCGAGAAACGCCCGCGCCGGATCGCTGCCGGCAATGCCACCCAGCAGCGCGGATTTTGTCTCATCATCGAAGGCCTTTGCATCGCCTTGCATCCGCTGGCGGACCCAATCGAGCGCCGCATCCGGATCATCCGCAGCCCATGAGGAAAGCGAGAGCTGCAGCACATGGTCGCCCATGAAGTCCTCCTTGAGAAAGTCCCGCAGTTCGTGGGCCATCGTGGCGGCTTGCTCGGGATTCGTGCCGGCCATGGCGAAGAGCAGCATCGATGTCGCCTCGCGCTTTTGTTCCTCGCTCAGGCCCGTTTCCTTCCTCAAGTCCTCGATCAAGCCGCCAATCGCGTCCGGACTCATGGCAAGCAGGCGGGTCATGAGGTCCAAAATCTTTTCCTCGTCCTCATCCGCCACGATCATATCGATCAGGCGTGCCTTGATGTCCCGCGTTTCACCTGCGTCCAGCGATCCGGATGCCGCGGCGCGGTCTCTGGGCCTGCTTCGTCCCTGCTCGATGGATATCCCGAGTGACTTCGCCTTTGCTTCGACTTTCCCACTGCGTTCCACCAGCGATGTGGTTTGGGTTTGGCGCATGAAATCGTAGGCAAGGCCCGCGCCGAGAATGATGGCGGCAAGGATCCATGAGGCTCTGGAAATACCGGGTTTCATGTCACTCGAACTTCTCACGCATCGCGGCTTGTTTTTTGGGGTCGGCGATCAGGTCCACCAGGCCGATCGCCACGTCCTCGTTGGACCGCGCCCAGTATCCATTCAGAAAACCCTCGATCAACGCATCACTCGGCGACTCCGAATGCACGCTGCGAAGCAGATCCGCGGCCTGCTCGAATGAGAAGTTGTCTCCAGCCTGTGAGGCTTCTGCAAGGGTGCGGCCGATCACCTGCGCGCTCTTGGCCGGGGCCTGCACGGCCAGCCATTGCTGCAGCTCACTCACATCCTGCCGGGTGATGGCACGCTCATAGGCGGTCTCAGTCAGCTTCGTTTCCGCTGCCCGCCGGGCTGCGGCCTGACGCTCTTCGGGCGAGGCACCGGCTTCGTCGAGAAACGAACTGACCGCTTCATAGCCGCCATCGGAAGCGAGCTGCTCGGCCGCGATGCCGAAGGCTCCGGCGCGCTCGTTCGCCGGCAATTGTTCGCGGATCATGCGGGTGAAAGCGTCACGAGCGGCACCGTCCAGATCCGTCAGGGAAAGCTGCTCTAGCACCTCGCGGCGTTGCTCCTCTTGGATCACGGCGAGACGTGCGGACGCGGCGGCCGCATCCGTCTGGATGAGTTCGTTCATCAGCGCCGCCTCGAACTCGATGCGCGCGTCACTGCGCCCGTCGAGCGTCTTGCTTTCAAAGGTTCCATTCGCGATTTCGCGGTCGAACCAAGCGGTGGCCGCCGCCACGTCACGCTTGGCGAATTCGCCCATCGCTCCGTTCAGCAACCAGCCCACCCCATCCGGATCCGCCTCGATCCGGTCGCCAAACCGTGTCAGCACCAATTCCGGGTTCGTCTCAATGAGCGGCTCGATCAGGAGTTGTTGCAGCTCCGAACGCTCGTCGTCGGACAGGTCGAGCATCTCGATGTCGTCCAGCGCCGCGATCAATTCCGTCTCGGTCATGGTTTCGATCTCACGCATCGCCTCCATCACGCGGCGCA
>Ga0114938_1001239_pt1 | contig 17827 bp, 16 predicted proteins | sample AshMeaBigSpring_FD_88675 | JGI IMG/M metagenome (GOLD analysis project Ga0114938, IMG submission 88675) | Groundwater microbial communities from Big Spring, Nevada to study Microbial Dark Matter (Phase II) - Ash Meadows Big Spring | ecosystem: Environmental > Aquatic > Deep subsurface >...
AGGGGCGCCCGACCAAGCGCGACCGGCGGCAGATGGAGCGAACCTGGAACACGCGCTGGAGCGCGTCGGTCGACTGAAACGGCCTCAGCAGAACACCAGGGCCAGGAAGGCCGCATCGTCCGCCAGATTCAGCAAGGCATAGCCCGCCAGACGGTAAGCCCCGCAGGTGGCCCATTCGAGCAGATCAGACAAGGACATCGGTATCGCGACAGGGAACAGCTGGTACGCCAGAACAAAGCCCCGCACAAGGCGGGGCTTTTCTTTTGGCGGAGACGGAGGGATTCGAACCCTCGATGAGGCTCTACACCCCATACTCCCTTAGCAGGGGAGCACCTTCGGCCACTCGGTCACGTCTCCAAAAGGTCAGGCAGAATTATCGCACGAATCGAGCCGGGTCTCGGCCATGTTCATGCGAATCCGCACCGCGGATCAGCCTTGCGGCTGGTCCAGATCAAAGGCCTTGTGCAGCGCGCGCACGGCCAGTTCCATGTACTTCTCGTCGATCACGACCGAGGTCTTGATCTCGCTGGTGGAGATCATCTGGATGTTGATACCCTCTTCGCTCAGGGCGCGGAACATCTTGCTGGCAATGCCCACGTGGCTGCGCATGCCGATGCCGACGATGGACACCTTGCACACTTTGGTGTCGCCCAGCACGTCCGTGGCGCCCAGTGCCGGCAGCACCTTGTCCTTGAGCAGGTCCATGGCGCGCGCGTAGTCGTTGCGGCCGACGGTGAAGCTGAAGTCGGTTTTGCCATCCTTGCTGATGTTCTGGATGATCATGTCGACTTCGATGTTGGCCTCGGCCACGGCCCCCAGGATCTGGTACGCGATGCCCGGCTTGTCAGGCACGCCCACCACGGAGATCTTGGCTTCGTCGCGGTTGAAGGCAATGCCGGAAACGATGGCTTGTTCCATTTTTTCGTCTTCCTCGAAAGTGATCAGGGTGCCGGACTTGGCTTCCTCGTTGATGTCGATGTCCCAGGGCGTGAAGCTGGAGAGCACGCGCAGCGGCACCTTGTACTTGCCGGCGAACTCGACCGAGCGGATCTGCAACACCTTGGAGCCCATGGAGGCCATTTCCAGCATCTCTTCGAAGCTCACGGTGTGCAGGCGACGTGCCTCAGGCACGACGCGCGGGTCGGTGGTGTAGACGCCATCGACGTCGGTGTAGATCAGGCACTCGTCGGCCTTCATGGCCGCTGCCACGGCCACGGCCGAGGTGTCGGAGCCGCCACGGCCGAGCGTGGTGATGTTGCCCAGTTCGTCAATGCCCTGGAAGCCGGTGACGATGACCACCTTGCCGGCCGCCAGGTCGGCGCGCACGCGCTGGTCGTCGATCGACTCGATACGGGCCTTGGTGTAGGCACTGTTGGTCTTGATCGGCACCTGCCAGCCGGCGTAGCTGACCGACGCCATGCCTTCGGCCTGCAGCGCAATGGCCAGCAGCGCGCTGGACGCCTGCTCGCCGGTGGCGGCCAGCATGTCGAGTTCGCGGTTGTAGGCTTCATTCGCCTTCGGCGGCGCCAGTTCCTTGGCCAGGCCGAGCAGGCGGTTGGTCTCGCCGCTCATGGCCGAGGGCACCACCACCATCTGGTGGCCGGCGCGCGCCCATTTGGCGACGCGTTTGGCAACATTGCGGATGCGCTCGGTCGAGCCCATCGACGTGCCGCCGTATTTGTGAACGATCAGTGCCATTGCTTGTGTCAGATTGGATGCGGGCCGTGTGTGACGGGCCGCCGGGATCTACTCGGGGGACGCTCTGCCGAGGCGGTGCCTGCAGGCAAAACCTAGGGATTGTACCAAGCCAGCACTGCGCCTTGGCGCTCGACAAAGCCGGCGCCGACCTTCAGATGGATGCGATGACCGCGCGTGCGGCAGGCGGCCAGCTGGTCCAACAGCTCCTGCAACTGGGCCTGGGTGGGCACGGCCGCGGCGCCATGGTCGCGACGCAGCCAATGCCGCAACGCATTGCCCTGGCGCGCACGCGTGAGCTGCTGCAGCAAGGCGATCTGCGGCGGCCGGCCAATGCGCGCCAAGTCCTCGGCCGCCACCTCGTCCAACAGGCGCTGCGCCTCGGCCGCATGGGCGGCGCTGCGCGCGAAGGTGTCGCGGAACTGCGGAAAAGCCTCGGCCAATGCCGGCAGCAGGCGCGCGCGGATGCGGTTGCGCGTGTAGCGCTCATCACGGTTGGTCGGGTCTTCGATCCAGTCCACACCGCGAGTGCGCAGCCACTCGCGCAGCTCCACGCCCGGCACGCCAAGCAGCGGGCGGTAATAGCGCAAGCCGTCGCGCTGCCACTGCGCCGGCATGGCACTCAGGCCGGCCAGGCCAGCGCCGCGGCTCAAGGCCAACAGCAGGGTTTCGACCTGGTCGTCGGCCTGCTGTGCAATTGCTATGCTTTTAATAGCTGGTTGCGCACCATCCTCCTGGGCCAGCAGCCGAAATGACGCATAACGGGCGTTGCGCGCCGCGTCTTCCGGGCTCTGCCCCTGGGCCGCTCGGGCATCGACGTGACGCACGCGCAGTGGCACGCCCAGCTGGGCACAGAAGGCACGGCACTGCTGCTCGAAAGCATCGGCGGCAGCCTGCAGGCCGTGGTGGACGTGAAAGGCCACCACCTGCCCCGGCCAGCGCTCGGCACAGGCCAGCAGCAAGGCCGTGGAGTCGGCGCCGCCGCTGTAGGCCACGGCCAGCGGCAGCTCGGGCGCGAAGTCGTGCAGGGCCTGCGCCAGGGTCTGGCTCATGTCACGGCCCGGTGGGCGCTGGGGACCGGCTTACTTGCCGCTGGCCTTGGTGTCGGTGTATCGGCCATAGCTCTGCAGGCGCTCGTAGCGGCGCTCCAGCAGCTCCTTGACCTTGAGGTCGGCCACCTGGCGGTAGGCATCGTTGAGGGCGCGCTTGAGGAAGGCGGCCATCTGCTTCGGGTCGCGGTGGGCGCCGCCCACCGGCTCGTTGACGATCTTGTCCACCAGGTTGAGCGCCTTCAGGCGGTGCGCGGTAATGCCCAGTGCCTCGGCCGCATCCGACGCCTTGTCGGCCGTCTTCCACAGGATGGAGGCGCAGCCTTCGGGACTGATCACCGAGTACACCGAGTACTGCAGCATCAGCACCTGGTCGGCCACGGAAATGGCCAGCGCGCCGCCGGAGCCGCCTTCACCGATGATGGTGGTAATGATGGGCACTTCCAGCTGCGCCATCTCGAAGATGTTGCGGCCGATGGCTTCCGACTGGCCGCGTTCCTCGGCGTCGATGCCGGGGTAGGCGCCGGGGGTGTCGACGAAGGTGAACACCGGCAGCTTGAACTTCTCGGCCGTCTTCATCAGGCGCAGCGCCTTGCGGTAGCCCTCGGGTTTGCTCATGCCAAAGTTGCGCAGGCCGCGTTCCTTGGTGTCGCGACCCTTCTGGTGGCCGATCACCATGCAGGCATTGCCATTGAAACGCGCCAGGCCGCCGACGATGCTCAGGTCGTCGGCAAAGTGGCGGTCGCCGTGCAGTTCGACGAAATCGGTGAACAACTCGTTGACGTAGTCCAGCGTGTAAGGGCGCTCGGGGTGGCGCGCGATTTTGGTGATCTGCCAAGGGGTCAGGTTGCTGTAGACATCCTTGGTCAGCTGCAGGCTTTTCTTGCTGAGCTGGTCGATCTCTTCGGTGATGTCCACCGCGGATTCGTTCTGCACGTAGCGCAGCTCTTCGATCTTGGCCTCGAGTTCGGCAATCGGTTGCTCGAAATCGAGAAATGTTTTCTTAGCCATCGACTAACTCCTTGTTCTTCGCGTGGGCGCCGGAACCGCAGGCCTTCAGGTGGCGGGGGCGGCTTGCCGCACGACTCAATATTCCACCGGCACGGGGTCGAGGGAGCGCCAAATATACCAAGTCGCCACACTGCAATAGGGCGCCCAGGCGGCAGCCACTTCGCGCGCGTCGCTGCGGCTGACCGCCTCGCCGGAAAAGTAGTTCTTGCTGATGCCGTTGATCAGGCCCAGATCGTCCAGCGGCAGCACATTGGGCCGCATCAGGTGGAAGATCAGGAACATCTCGGCGGTCCAGCGGCCGATGCCGCGAATGTCCACCAGCTCGGCGATGATGGCCTCGTCGTCCATCTCGGCCCAGGCGGACACCTGGAGCTGCCCGTTGTCGAAGTGCAGCGCCAGGTCCACCAGGTATTCGACCTTGCCCGCGCTCAGGCCGGCGGCGCGCATGTCGTCCACCTTCAGCTTAAGTACATTGGCCGGCGTCATCTTCCTCGGCAACAGGGCAAAACGCTCCCACACCGACTGCGCCGCCTTGACCGAAATCTGCTGGCCGACGATGGAGCGCGCCAGTGTGGTGAAGGCGTCGCCGCGTGTCTGCAGGCAAACGTCACCATGCTGGGGGATGAGCCGCTTCATCACCCGATCCTTCTTCATCAGGTGCTTGCAGGCGTCTTCCCAGTAGTCCGGCGTGAAGACCTTGGGCGCCACGCTCTTGGCAGCTGCCACGTCAGGCCTTTCGCCGGCACGCAGCCGGAATCATGGGCACAGGCCTCATTGCGCCGCCTCCCAGGTGGTGCCGGCAGCCGAGTCCTTGAGCACGATGCCCTGGGCCAGCAGTGCGTTGCGGATGCGGTCGGCCTCGGCAAAGTTCTTCGCCTTCTTGGCTTCAGCCCGGGCCTCGATCTGCGCCTGGATGGCGGCCTCGTCCAGCGTCGAGCCGGCCTTGAGATAGGCATCCGGCTCGTCCTGCAGCAGACCCAGGCACGCCCCCAGGGCTTTGAGCAGGCCGGCCAGCTGCAGCGAGCGGGTCTTGTTGACCTCGGTCGCCAGCTCAAACAGCACGGCCACCGCCTCAGGCGTGCCGAAATCCTCGTCCATAGCGGCCTTGAAGCGCGCGGCATACGGATTGACCCAGTCGATCTCCACCGCCGCCGGCGTGACAGCCTGCAGCGCGGTGTACAGACGCTTGAGGGCACCGCGCGCGTCGTCCAGGTGCGCGTCGCTGTAGTTCAGCGGGCTGCGGTAATGGGCGCGGATGATGAAGAAGCGCACCGTCTCCGGGTCGTACTTGGCCAGGATCTCACGGATGGTGAAGAAATTGCCCAGCGACTTGGACATCTTTTCGTTGTCCACCCGCACGAAGCCGTTGTGCATCCAGACACGGGCCAGGGCCTTGCCGGTAGCGCCTTCGCTTTGGGCGATTTCGTTCTCGTGGTGCGGGAACTGCAGGTCGGCACCGCCGCCGTGGATGTCAAAGCTCTCGCCCAGCATCTCGCAGCTCATGGCCGAGCACTCGATGTGCCAGCCCGGACGGCCGGGGCCGTAGGCGCTGTCCCATTTGGCCTCGGCCGGCTCGCTGGGCTTGGCCGACTTCCAGAGCACGAAGTCCAGCGGGTCATCCTTGCCATCCAACACCGCCACACGTTCGCCGGCGCGCAACTCGTCGAGCGACTTGCCCGACAGCTTGCCGTAGCCGGGGAACTTGCGCACCGCATAGTTCACGTCGCCATTGCCGGCGCGGTAGGCCAGACCTTTCTGTTCCAGCGTGCCGATGAGCTGCAGCATCTGCGGCACGTAGTCGGTGGCGCGCGGTTCGTGCGTCGGGCGCTCGATGCCCAGGGCATCGGCGTCCTGGTGCAGGGCGTCGACCATGCGATCGGTGAGGGAACGGATGGTCTCGCCGTTGTCCAGCGCGCGCTTGATGATCTTGTCGTCGATGTCGGTGACGTTGCGCACATAGGTCACGCGGTAGCCGCTGCTTTTCAGCCAGCGCTGCACCACGTCGAACGCCACCATGGCGCGGGCGTGACCGAGGTGGCACAGATCGTAGACCGTCATGCCGCAGACGTACATGCGGACATGGCCGGGCTCGATCGGGGTAAAGGATTCCAGAGCACGCGACAGCGTGTTGTAAATGCGCAAACTCATGAATGGTGCAATGACCAGCTACCCGCCGGGGGTAGCCGTCCGGAAACGTTGGCGGGGCTACAATCTCACGCAGTATAAAGCCCCGTCGATTCCGCCCGACCGCCGGGCTGGCCCCCTCAAGAACCTATGAAGCACGGCAGCGCCCACATCACCCACCTCCTCCGACTGGCCATCCTGGCCGGCAGCCTGAGCCTCACCGCCGTTCATGCGGACGACTACGCAGACGTCAACCAGCTGATGCGCACCGGCAAGCTGGCCGAGGCCCAGGCCAAGGTCGACCAGTATCTGGCGACCAAGCCGCGCGACCCGCAGATGCGCTTCTTCAAGGGCGTGATCCAGCGCGAAACCGGCAAGACCAACGACGCCATCGGCACCTTCACCCGACTGACCGAGGACTACCCGGAGCTGCCCGAGCCGTACAACAATCTGGCCGTGCTCTACGCTGGCCAAGGCCAGTACGACAAGGCACGTGCCGCACTGGAAATGGCCATTCGTACCAATCCGAGCTACTCCACCGCACACGAGAACCTGGGTGACGTCTACGCCAAGCTGGCCAGCCAGGCCTACAACAAGGCGCTGCAGCTCGACGGCAGCAGCACCACGGCCCAGCCCAAGCTGGCCCTGATCCGCGAGCTGTTCGACCCCAACGCCAAGGGTCAGCGCCCAGGCGCCCAGCCCACACCCGCGCCGGCGGCTCCCGCCGCCCCGGCCGCGCCCGCCGCAACCCCTGGCAAGCCGCCGGTGGTCGCCGCCGCGCCGTCCGCAGCCCCAGCCAGCCCGAGCCCGACGGCACCGCCCGCTGCGGCCGACAGCGCGGCCAAGGATGTCGAGGCCGCTGTGCGCGCCTGGGCCAAGGCCTGGGCGGCCAAGGACATGACGGCCTACCTGGGCGCCTACGGCAAGGAATTCACGCCGCCCGGCAAGCAGTCGCGCAGCAGCTGGGAAAACGAACGGCGCCAGCGTATCGTCAGCAAGAACAACATCAGCCTGCGGCTGGAGAACCTGAGCGTCAGTGTCAACGGCAACAAGGCGGTGGCAAAATTCCGCCAGGATTACAAGGCCGACGCCCTGTCTGTCAGCAGCCGCAAGACACTCGACCTGGTCAAGAGCGGCGAGCGCTGGCTGATCGTCCGGGAGTCAACGGGAACCTGAAGGCAGGATTCGCGTCCCACGCTTAACACGGCCGGGCGCCTCATTTGCTTTGTGAACTGACATGACCCAAGGATTCTTCGCTTTTCTGCTCATCGCCGCGACCGGCCTGCTGTCGGCCGCCCCGGCCGGTGCCGAAGCCGGCAAGAAACATCAGAAGAGCGAATCCAGTGCCCGCCGCAATTCCACCAGCAACGACGGTGTGGCCGAGGCCCGCCTGATCGAGGTCTACCGCCTGACCGGCCAGGGCAAGATGCGCGATGCGCTGGCCAAGGCCGAAAGCCTGGTACGCGACTACCCCAACTTCCAGCTGGCCCAACTGGTCTACGGCGACCTGCTGACCTCGCGGGCCCGGCCGCTGCACAAGTTCGGCGACGTGCCCGAGGCTCTGGCGCACAAGGCCGGCGCCACCCTGGCCGAGCTGCGCGACGAATCGCAGGCCCGCATCAAGGCGCTGCGCGAACGGCCCCCGGCCGGCACCATTCCGTCGCAGTTCCTGGCGCTGTCGCCGCGCAATAAGCACGCCATCGCCGTGGACGCCTCGCGTTCGCGCCTGTACCTGTTCGAGAACACGGCCCAGGGCCTGAACCTGGTGGCCGACTACTACATCTCGGTCGGCAAGTCCGGCATCGAGAAGATGGTGGAAGGCGATGCACGCACGCCGTTGGGTGTGTACTTCATCACCAGCAACCTCGACCCCAAGTCGCTACGCGACTTCTACGGTTCGGGGGCGCTGCCGATCAACTACCCCAACGTGCTGGACAGCAAGCGTGGCAAGACCGGGCGCGGCATCTGGCTGCACGGCACGCCGCCTAACCAGTTCTCGCGCGCACCGTTGGCCTCCGACGGTTGCGTGGTGCTGGCCAACCCGGACCTGGAGCGCATCATCCGCACGGTGGAGGTGCGTACCACGCCGGTGGTGATCTCGCACAAGATCGACTGGGTGCCGCCGCACAGCGTACGCGCGCAAAGCAAGACGTTCGAGGAAGCGCTGGCGGCCTGGCGCAACGCCAAGTCGAATGGCGACTTCCAGCAACTGCTGAGCTTCTACACGGCCGACTTCAACAGCCAGGGCAAGACCCTGCGCGAATGGGAACCCGCGCTGCGCAATGAAGTCGAGCGCGTCAGGGGCCGCCCGATCCAGCTCAAGGACCTGTCCTACCTGCGCTGGACCGACGCGGCCGACACCATGGTGGTGACCTTCGGCGAGGTGCCCGACGGCACGCGGACCGGCCCGACCAAGCGCCAGTACTGGATCCGCGAAGGCAACCAGTGGAAGATCTTTTACGAAGGCAATCTCGGATGACCTCCCAGCCCTCCTCCCTGCTGCGGCGCGTTCTGCTCGCTGCGGCAGCCGCCGTACTGCTGCACGGCACAGCCCAAGCTCAGACCAGTACCCCGCGCGTCAAGCTGGCCACCAGTGCCGGCGACATCGTGCTCGAGCTCTACCCGGACAAGGCGCCGAAGACGGTGGCCAACTTCCTCGCCTACGTCGGCAAGGGCCAGTTTGACGGCACCATCTTCCACCGCGTCATCCCCGGCTTCATGATCCAGGGCGGCGGCTTCGATGCCGCCATGAACCAGAAGGCCACCGGCAGCCCGATCGAGAACGAGGCCGCCAACGGCCTGAAGAACGACAGGTACACCATCGCCATGGCACGCACCGGCGAACCGCACTCGGCCACCGCGCAGTTCTTCATCAACGTGGCCGACAACGGCTTCCTCAACCACAGCGCACCCACGCCGCGTGGCTGGGGCTACGCCGTGTTCGGCAAGGTCACCGCCGGCACCGAGGTGGTCGACAAGATTGCCGCCGTCAAGACCGGCCAACGTGGCTTCCATGGCGACGTGCCCCTCACCCCCATTTTCATCAACTCGGCGACCCTGCTGAAATAAGAAAGTCTCCCATGAGCAACCCGCAAGTCGAACTCCAGATCGCCGGCCTCGGCACCATCACGCTCGAACTCGATGCCGCCAAGGCACCGAAGACGGTGGAAAATTTCCTGGCCTACGTCGCCAAGGGCCACTTCGACGGCACCATCTTCCACCGCGTCATCCCCGGCTTCATGATCCAGGGTGGCGGCTTCGAGGTCGGCATGACCCAGAAGCCCACTGACAAGCCGATCGAGAACGAGGCCAACAATGGCCTGAAAAACGACAAGTACACCATCGCCATGGCGCGCACCAACGACCCGCACTCGGCCACGGCGCAGTTCTTCATCAACGTGGCCGACAACGGCTTCCTGAATCACACCGCCCCGTCGATGCAAGGCTGGGGCTACGCCGTGTTCGGCAAGGTCACCGCCGGCACCGACGTGGTCGACAAGATTGCCGCGGTGAAGACCGGCCAGAAGGGCTTCCACGGCGACGTGCCGAAAGAGGACGTGGTGATCGAGAAGGCCGTGGTCCTGGCCTGATGGCCTGAAGGCCCAGCCGTCGCACCATGCACCCGACCACCCCCCGGATCGCGGAGCTCGCAGCCCCCGCGGACTGGCGGGTGGTCGATTTCATTTCCGACCTGCACCTGCAGGCCAGCGAACCGCAGACCGTGCAGGCCTGGGCCGACTACCTGGCCCACACCCGGGCCGATGCCATCTTCATGCTCGGCGACCTGTTCGAGGTCTGGGTTGGGGATGACGCCCTCACTGCCGCCGCGGACGACGACGAGGCGTGCTTCGAAGCCCGTTGCGCCGCCCTGCTGCAACAGGCCAGCCGACAGCGCACGCTGTACTTCCTGCACGGCAACCGCGACTTTCTCTTCGGCCCGGCCGCGGCGCGGGCCTGCGGCCTGACCCTGCTGGACGACCCGACGGTACTGACCTTCGGCGGCCAGCGCTGGCTGCTCGCGCACGGCGACGCGCTGTGCCTGGACGACACCGACTACCTGCAGTTCCGCGCCGAGGTGCGCAGCGCCGGCTGGCAACAGGCCTTTCTGGCCCGGCCACTGGCCGAGCGTCGCGCCATTGCCGCCGGCCTGCGCGGCCAGAGCGAAGCACGCAAGCACAGCGGCGCCGTCTATGCCGACGTCGATGCCGGCGCCGCCCAAGCCTGGCTGCAGGCCGCCGACGCCCGCCGATTGATCCATGGCCACACCCACCGGCCAGCCGACCATGGGCTCGGCTCGGATCTGCAGCGCCACGTGCTGAGCGACTGGGATGCCGCGGCCACCCCGACGCGCGCCGAGGTGCTGCGCCTGCAGTTGGGGCCGGATGGCGTGCAGATGCAGCGCCTGCCCCTGGCGCAGATCCGACAGGCGGGCTGACCATGTGGGGCTGGCTGCAGCGCCTGGCCACGGCCACGCAGCGCCGGCCTGCCGACGTTCCGGACGCGCTGTGGCAGGCCACGCTGGCCCACTACCCTTTCCTAGCCGAGCGCACTGCCGCCGAGCAGCAGCGCCTGCGAGAACTCTGCGGCCACTTCCTGGCAGAGAAGGAGTTCCACGGCGCGCAGGACCTGCTCATTACCGACGCCATGGCGCTGGCCGTTGCCGCCCAGGCCTGCCTGCCGGTACTGCATTTCGGCCCCGGGCGTGAACCGCTGGCCTGGTATGACGACTTCGTCGGCATCGTGGTGCATCCGGACGAGGTGGTGGCGCGGCGCGAGGTGGTGGACGACGACGGCGTGGTGCACCACTATGACGAGGTACTGGCCGGCGAGGCCATGCAGGCCGGCCCGGTGATGCTGAGCTGGCAGGACGTCAGCGCCGCCTCACCCGACAGCGGCTACAGCGTGGTGATCCATGAGTTCGTGCACAAACTCGACCTGCGCGATGGCGCCGCCGATGGCTGCCCGCCGCTGCCGGCGGGCTTTCTGGGAGCGACCAGCGCGCGCCAGGCACGCGCCCACTGGCTCGCCACGCTGCAGACGAGTTACGACGATTTCCGCGAGCAGGTGATCAAGGCCGAACGCTTCGGCGCGCCGCCGCCCTGGCTCGACGCCTACGGCGCCGAGGCCATCGACGAGTTCTTCGCCGTCGCCAGCGAAGCCTACTTCGTCAACCGCGCTCGCTTCACGCAGGACTTCCCCGCGCTGCTGCCGCTGTTCGACGCCTTCTACCTGCGCCCGGCCTCGTACGGGCGCTGAAAGCGGTCAGCGTCGCAGCAGCGTCTTGAGGACCTGCTGCAGGCGACGCGCCTGGCCCGCCTCGTACGCAGCCCCGAGCACGCGCGCCACGTCCTGACCCCAGGTCTGGGCCGGCGCCGGGTCGTTGCGTCGCGTCAGCAGCTGCAGTTGCAAGGCGCGGCGGGCCTCGAGCTCGGCGGCCGGCGTCGGCACCTCGGCGGCAATCTCCAGCCGCAACAGTGCGGTCGCCGCGTCGCCGCTGGCCGGTGCGGCCAGTGACTGGCTCCAGAGCGTGCGCACCGACGACGTGACGCGGCTGCCCAGCTCCTGGGCACTCGGCAACTTGCTTGCGTCACGCTGCTCCCAGGCTGCCAGCAGCTGCGTCAGCGTTTCGCCGTGCGCCTGCGCCGCCAGTTTCTTCAACGCCAGCTGCGCGTGTTCCAGCGCCTCGCGCTGGGCGCGGAACGCCGCATCCCCCAGGCGCGGCGGCAGCTCGCGCCCGCCTCGCTCTGGCCGCCCGCCACGTTCGTCACCGCGCCCGGGACCACGCTCATCGCGGCGTCCGCCCTCGCGTCGCTCGCCCGGACGACCGCGCCCCGGCGGTGCAGCCGGCTCGGCCTTGCGCATGCCAGGCCGGTCATCACCGCGCACCGCCACCACCGGCTTGCGCGGCTGGGCTGGCTGGGTCGGCTCTGCGGCCACAGTCTCAGACGCTACACTTTCAGGAGCAACTTGCGCTGACTGGTCCTTGACTGGGGCCTGTTTTTCTTCTGAATCCGGGCCTGCGTCGGAGGCCCGCATCGCCTGCTCCAGCGCCTGCATGGCCGCCCGGATGGCCTGCGCATCGCCGCTGGCGTTGGCCGCCTCCAACGCCTTGGCCGCCTCCAGCACCTGACGGTCACGCGCACTCAGGGCGCTGGCCGCCTTTTCGCGCTCGGCGGTCTTGCGGTTGAAGGCTTCGTCGATCGGTTTGCGGAAGGCGTCCCACAGCTTCTGCTCCTGACGCCGCTCCAGCGGCACCGCATGCGCTTCGGCCTGCCAGCGCTGCTGCAACGCCTTGACGGCATCGATGCGCAGTACGGGCGCCGCGCCCAGCGTGGTGGCTTCCTCGATCATGGCCTGGCGCCGCTGCAGGCTGGCCTTTTGCACCGCCTCCAGCGGCGCGCTGGCTGTGCCCAGCGCGGCCTTCCACTGCGGTTGCAGCTCGGCAAATGCTTTTTCGCTCAGATGGCCGGCTTCGCGCCAGCGCTCGGCGAACTGGTGCAGCGCACGGCTGAAGCCCTTCCAGTCGTCGCCTGCGGCCGTCGGGTACGCGGCCGCCCAAGCCTTGAGCTCGTCGATCAGCGCCAGTCGCTTGGCCTTGTGCTCGGCGGCCTCGGCACGCACCTTCTCCAGCCAGGCCTCGACCACCTTGTGCGCCTGGTTGCAGGCTTCGTCGAAACGCTTCCACAGCGCGTGGTTGGGCACACCACCCTGGTCGGTCTGCTTCCATTGCTCGCGCAGGGCACGCAGCGTTTCCTGCATCTTGCGCCCGCCCAGCGCCTGCCCCTCCGGGCGGTTCAGCAAGGCCTCGGCCTTGGTCACCAGTTCCTGGCGCAGCTGGTCGGCGCGCCAGCGTTGCCAGCCTTCCAACTCGCCTGCCGCGGCCAGGGCGGCGTGGGCCTGCTGGTCCAGTGCCTCATCAATGTGGCGCCCGTGCTCCTTGAGTGCCTGGCGCAGGGCCGCGGCCGCACCGGCGCTGGCCTTGCCATGCCCTTCGCCCACCTCCTGCTCCAGTTTCGATAGCACTTCGCGCACAGCGGCTGTGGCCTGGGCCCGGATTTCTGGGTCCACCTTGGGTTTGGCTTGCAGCGCAACAGCTTCGGCCGGCAGGCCGCGCGCTTGGCGCAGTTCATCCGCCCACACCGGCACCTGCGGCAAGGCCGCCGCCGGATCGGCTGCGGCGGCGACCGCCTGCGCCAGGGCGGCGGCGAAGGCGTCCCACACCACGGCCAGCTGGCTGCGTGCGGCCTCCAGCTGTGGCGGGAAACGTGCGTCGACGCTCGGCCAGTTGGCATCGGTCGGCAGCGCGGCGGCCTGGGCCTGCCAGGCCTCGACATCGGCACGCAGGCTGTCGGCCGCGGCCTGCGCGTCGTGCCAGGACTTGGTGGACAGCACCTCGATGCGCTGCGCCAGCAGCACTGCGGCTTCGCGTTGCACCTGCACACGGTGCTGCAGGTCTTCGATCACCTTCACACGCTCGGCCAATTGCCCCTTGAGCGTGGCCAGCGGCTCGCGGCTCAGCGGCGCACCGGCCTTGGCGGCATCACGCTGCCAGGCCATGGCATCGGCAATATTGAGCTTGACCACGGCCAGCAGGTCCTGCGCCTTGGCGGCCCATTCGCTGGCCATGACCTCCTGCTCCTTGGCGCGGCGTAGCTCGTCCAGCCGTTCGCGCACCGGCTTGGCAGCCCCCTTGTCCTTGACGCTGAGCTCCTTGTAGACCGCTTGCAGTTGTTCGAGTGCCGGCTCGCTGGCGAGCCAGTCGCGTACGCGCGCTGCCCGCTCGCCCGAGGTAGGGGCCGAGAAGGCGCCGCCGGTGAGGGCGTCGAGTTGCTGAAGGTCGACAGGTTTGGCAGGGGCGTTCACGGTGAGCTCGTAGATTGATTCGTTACAGCCGCGTATTGTCGCCCCGAACGGCGCGGGGTCTCGCGTCCCCTTCGGACGGGCGCATGGTTGCATTGTTCACGTCACCGCGACGACCGGCCCGGCACTCGGCGCACTCTAGCGGCAGGCCAGCTTCGGCCGCGGTGCGGCGGACCGGGCGAAGATGCACGGCCCCGGCCGGCGCAACATGCAGACCGCTTGCCAGAAATAAGAAAGCCCGGTCGGGTGGCCTGCAGCCTGCCCGCCGGGCTTGACGGCTGGCGCGAGGCCCTTGCCGTCTGGGTGACGCAAGGAGGAGAGTCGGGTCCCCCATGCGCAGGAGGCAAGGGATTGCCTCCATGAATCGCCGGGTTCAGTCAATCCAGAACACCCCAGTAGGCGGGGACTGCTTACTACCGGCATGTCATGCCTGAAATGCCAGGCAACCCCAATTTAGTCCCCTGATCGGGCGTTTTCAAATCGCCGTATCAATGGCCTGCGGAGGCCCGATTGCGTTGAAATGCCCTTCAAATGATCAATCAGTAATTAAGTGCTGTTTTTATATTATTGACTAGATATATGACGGCACTTAAAATTCACCCAACCTGAACTTGAGTCAGGGACAACCCGAATCCGCTGCCGAACCCGGCTACATCAGATCGCTGCCCTCGTCGAGGACGACCCGCAGGATTCTGATGGCGTACCAACCCAGACGTGCTCCCGCCTCCGTCACTGCCCCGCAGTGAACCGTGCGCAGGAGCTCGCCAGTAGGAGGAAGTGCTATGACAGCGTTCAAGAAATTCGGCCTGGGCCTGCGAACTTTCGCCTCCGATGTCGCCCAAGGCTTTTTCGAGATCACTCACAACGGCTTTGCCCTGGTCGGGCTGGCCGTGATGTTTGCCACCATCACGCTGATCGCCCGCCCGGAACTGCGCCAGGCGGGTGAGCTCAAGCTCATGGGCTGGCTGCAGAACCGCCAGATCGCCATCACCGGCATCGCCGTGGAGCCTGATGCGATTGACCGTGCCACCGCAGTTAATCCCAAGGATCTGCCCAAGCAGCAGGCCGCCGTAGCCTACTGGCTGAGCAAGAAGTACCGCGTGGCGCCCGAGCCGCTGAGCGCGCTGGTGGCCGAGGCCTATGAAATCGGCAAGCGGACCCAGCTGGACCCGACCCTGCTGCTGGCGATCATGGCGATCGAATCCAGCTTCAATCCGTTCGCCGAGAGCTCGATGGGTGCCCAGGGCCTGATGCAGGTCATGACCCGGGTGCACAGCGACAAGTACGAGCACTTTGGCGGCAAGCTCGCGGCCTTCGACCCGCTGACCAATCTCCGCGTCGGCACCAAGGTGCTGCAGGAGTGCATCGCCCGCGCCGGCTCGCTGGAAGGTGGCCTGAAGCTCTATGTGGGCGCCTCCCTGCTCGACGACGGCAGCAGCTACATCAGCAAGGTGCTGGCGGAACACGCCCGCCTGCAGCAGGTGGCCGGCGGCCGTGCCGTGCCGTTCCAGGAGCCCCAGCCCATTCCGGTGGTGAGCCCGCCCAAGCCTGAAGGCGGCATGGACAAGGTCGCCCTCAGCTGAGGGCTGGCGATGCCAAGGGCAGCGGCCGGAGGCCTTCGGTCAGCTACACTTGAGGGGTACGCAACTGGCGATAGGCGTGCCGCCCTTTTCGGGCCGGCTGCGCTGAAGTGGGACACCACAGGGGAGCGTGCCGCAGGGCCCTGAGCGGCTTCTGTGTTCAGCCGTTCGCCTGGGCAGCCCCCGCATGACGGGGGAACAGCGTTTTACCCGACTGCCATGTACAACCGAAACATCCTCGTCGAACAGACCGACCCCGAACTCTGGGCCGCCATCCAGGCCGAAAACGCCCGCCAGGAACACCACATCGAGCTGATCGCCAGCGAAAACTACGCCTCGCCGGCCGTCATGGCCGCCCAAGGCTCGCAGCTCACCAACAAATACGCCGAAGGCTACCCTGGCAAGCGCTATTACGGCGGTTGCGAGTACGTGGACGTGGCCGAGCAACTGGCCATTGACCGCGTAAAAGCCATCTTCGGCGCCGAAGCCGCCAACGTCCAGCCGCACTGCGGCGCCTCGGCCAACGAGGCCGTGTTCCTGGCCTTCCTCAAGCCCGGCGACACCATCATGGGCATGAGCCTGGCCGAAGGCGGTCACCTGACCCACGGCATGGCCCTGAACATGTCGGGCAAGTGGTTCAACGTCGTCTCCTACGGCCTGAATGCCAAGGAAGAGATCGACTACGACGCCATGGAGAAGAAGGCGCACGAAACGAAGCCGAAGCTGATCATCGCCGGCGCCTCCGCCTACAGCCTGCACATCGACTTCGCGCGCTTTGCCAAGGTGGCCAAGGATGTCGGTGCCATCTTCATGGTGGACATGGCCCACTACGCCGGCCTGATCGCCGCCGGCGTCTACCCCAACCCGGTGCCCTTCGCCGACGTGGTGACCTCCACCACCCACAAGAGCCTGCGCGGCCCGCGCGGCGGCATCATCCTGATGAAGGCCGAGCATGAGAAGGCCATCAACAGCGCCATCTTCCCCGGCCTGCAGGGCGGCCCGCTAATGCACGTGATCGCAGCCAAGGCCGTGGCCTTCAAGGAAGCCATGGACCCGAGCTTCAAGACCTACCAGCAGCAGGTCGTGACCAATGCCCGTATCGTGGCCGAGACGCTGACCCAGCGCGGCCTGCGCATCGTCAGCGGCGGCACGCAGAGTCACGTCATGCTGGTGGACCTGCGCGCCAAGGGCATCACCGGCAAGGAGGCCGAGGCCGTGCTAGGCGCCGCCCACATGACCATCAACAAGAACGCCATCCCGAACGACCCGGAAAAGCCGATGGTCACCAGCGGCGTGCGCATCGGCACCCCCGCCATGACCACCCGCGGTTTCAAGGACGAGGAGGCCCGCATCACGGCCAACCTGATCGCCGACGTGCTGGACAACCCGCGCGACGAGGCCAACATTGCCGCCGTGCGTGCCAAGGTCAATGCCCTGACGGCGCGCTTCCCGGTGTACAAGTGACCACCCCCCTGAGGCGCTGCGCGCCTTCCCCCCTGAATGCCATCCTTCGGTGGCAGGGGGGACGCACCCTGTGGCCCGGCCGAGCCGGTTCCACGGGTGCCTGCGAATAAAGAGACCCGTCACACGTCGCAGCCATGAAATGTCCCTTCTGTGGTCATTCGGAGACCCAGGTCGTTGAGACCCGGATCTCGGAAGACGGAGATTTCATCCGTCGGCGCCGTCAGTGCGGCGCCTGTGACAAGCGCTTCACCACCTACGAACGGCCGGATGTCAACTTTCCGGCCATCGTCAAGAAGGACGGCCGGCGCATCGAATACGACCGAACCAAGCTCCTGGCCTCCATGAACCTGGCGCTGCGCAAGCGTCCGGTCAGTACCGAGCAGATCGACAGCGCCATCGAGCGCATCGAGGAGAAGCTGCTCAACCTCGGCCTGCGCGAAGTGCCCTCCACCCGCATCGGCGAACTGGTGATGCGCGAACTCAAGAAGCTCGACAAGGTGGCCTACGTGCGCTTCGCCAGCGTCTACCGCAGCTTCGAGGACATCGATGAGTTCAAGACGTTGGTGGACGAGGTCAGGCGTTAGGCACTGATCAGCCGGTGCCGAAGCGCCGTTTTCATCATGCGAGAAGATCAGAGGTAGCCGACACCCGACGGCTGGGGCGCGCGCTCATGTGCGCGTTTCCTAAACTCGCTACATGATCAAAACCTGTGGCTTCACCTATATGCAGGAGGCTTGCGGCCGCCCCGTGCGGGCGAATGCGGCATCCGGGCTGACGGCAATCGAACTGCTGGTCACAGTCGCCATTCTCGCCATCGTGCTCGCGCTCGGGCTGCCCAACCTGCGCGAGTTTCTGACGCGCAACCAGGCCGCATCGATTACGCGAGAGTTTTCCAGCGACGTCACGCGCGCCCGAACCGAAGCCATCAATCGAAACAGCTGCGTCACGATGTGTATCTCCAACAATACAGCCAATGCCTTGGCTGGCGGAACACCGACCTGTGCCGCCAGTGGCAGCAACTGGCAGGTGGGGTGGCTCGTCTTC
>Ga0114938_1001240_pt1 | contig 17817 bp, 20 predicted proteins | sample AshMeaBigSpring_FD_88675 | JGI IMG/M metagenome (GOLD analysis project Ga0114938, IMG submission 88675) | Groundwater microbial communities from Big Spring, Nevada to study Microbial Dark Matter (Phase II) - Ash Meadows Big Spring | ecosystem: Environmental > Aquatic > Deep subsurface >...
ACCTTCACGCCCGCGGCCACGTTGGCCAGCCAAGCGGCGCCGCGGACGTCGCTGCCGGCCGCCAGCGACAACGCCAGCGCCGCCGATACCACGTCGCCGGCGCCGGTGACGGCGGCCAGCGGTTCGAGCGCCTCCACCTCGATGCGGCCCCAGCGCGGCAGCAGCGTCTTCGCGCGCAGGATGCGCCGCGTGCCGCGGATCGCGACCGGCGCGACCGGCACGCCGGCGCGCGACGCGGCCGCGAACGCGCCATTGTGGAAGCGCCCGACCACGGCCTCCGACGCGAACGTGCCCTCGGGAAAGAAGGCGACGGCCTGCCCCTGTTCCACCGCGCGCAGGATGCGGCGCGCGTCGCTCGCGCCCTCGTGGCGGTTCCTGCGCTCGACGAAGTGATGTCCCAGCCGCCGCATGAGCAGGCCCGCGACCGGGATGCGCGAGGCCTCCTTCTTGATCACGAAACCGAAACGTGGCGGCAGGCAGGCGAAAAGCAGCGGCCCGTCCAGATAGCTGGCGTGGTTCGCGACGATGATGCATGGGCCGGCGGGGAGCCGCTCGAGCCCGGAGACGCCGACCGGCAGGCCACAGAGCGGAAAATAGGCGCGGCAGACGAGGCGGGCGGCCGCGCGCCGCCAGGCGAGCGACGGCAGGAGCAGGATCGGCACCGCCGCCAGCGCGAGCATCGGTAACAGCAGCAGCCACGCCCAGATTCCCCAGAGCAGGCGAATCGGGTTCGCAATTGTCACCGGCGGCGGTCCTCGGGCATGGGGTACTGTGAACTGGTTCCGGTTATGTTAATGGTCGTCGGCGTCTGTGAGCCGGGTCACGTTCGACCCCATCGGAGGCGAACCATACTGCGCCAGCATTCTGTCGCACCAGCCCGCCGCGCGGGAATTCGCGGCGGTGCCGCTGTCCGCGGACGGAAGCAGGACGGGCACATGAGCGCAGCCATGAAATCCTCGACCTCGGTGCGCGCCGCGACGCTCGCGGCCGCGGACGGCGCGGACGGGACGATCGAGCCGGTGATCGTGCGCTTCCTCGACGCGGTCTGGATGGAGCGCGGCCTGTCGCCGAACACGCTGGCCGCCTACCGCGCCGACCTGACCGCGCTCTCGCGCTGGCTGAAGCAGCGCGGCACCGCGCTCACCAGGACGACGCGCAACGACTTGCTCGCCTTCATCGCCTGGCGCGTCGAGACGGGCGCCCGCCCGCGCTCGACCGCGCGCCAGCTGTCGAGCTTCCGCCGTTTCTACCGTTACCTCGTGCGCGAGGGCGTGGTCAAGGAGGACCCGACCGCCCAGATCGCGATGCCGAAGATCGGGCGCAGCCTGCCGCGCTCGCTGACCGAGCCGCAGGTCGACGCGCTGCTCGCGGCGCCGCAGACGACCGACCCGCTCGGCCACCGCGACCGCACCATGCTCGAGGTGCTCTATGCCACGGGCCTGCGCGTCTCCGAGCTCGTGAGCCTGCGGCACGGCCAGGTCAACCTGAACCAGGGCGTGCTGCGCATCGTCGGCAAGGGCAACCGCGAGCGCCTGATCCCGCTCGGCGAGGAGGCCGTGCGCTGGCTCTCCGAGTTCGTGCGCGGCGCCCGCGGCGAGATCCTGCTCGACCGCCAGACCGACCACCTGTTCCCGACGCGCCGCGGCGACCGCATGACGCGCCAGGCGTTCTGGCACATCATCAAGCGCTACTCGAAGAAGGCCGGCATCGACAAGGACCTGTCGCCCCATACGCTGCGCCACGCTTTCGCCACGCACCTGCTGAACCACGGCGCGGACCTGCGCGTCGTGCAGATGCTGCTCGGCCACAGCGACCTCTCGACCACGCAGATCTACACGCACGTGGCGCGCGAGCGCATGAAAGAGCTGCACGCGCAGCACCATCCGCGCGGCTGATAGACTGTCGGGGCCGAACCGCGGGCCCACGCCGCGGTCCAAGGCCAGGACCCGCAGGTTTCCGAGGCGCGCGTGACACACCCGATCCGATCCCTCCTTCCCCCGGCCGCGGCGATGCTGCTGCTCGCGGCCTCGGCGTCGGGCCAGCACCCGGCGAAGCCGGACGTGCGCACCGAGATCGCGCGCCGCCTCGAGGTCAGGGTCGAGGACGTCAAGCCGTCTCCGGTCGCCGGCCTCTACGAGATCCGCTCCGGCGCCGAGGTCGGCTACGTCTCGGTGGACGGCAAGTTCTACGTGGACGGCGACGTCTTCGACATGCAGTCGAAGAGGAACCTCACCGAGGTGCGCCGCCAGGAGGGCAGGCTCGAGCTGCTCGCGAAGGTCGCGGACGGCGATGTGATCATCTTCGCGCCGGCGGGCAAGCCGAAGCACACGCTCACGGTGTTCACGGACGTCGATTGCACCTACTGCCGGCGCCTGCACCAGGAGATCGGCGAGCTGAACCGGCTCGGCATCCGGGTCCGTTACGTCATGTACCCGCGCGGCGGGCCGGGAGCGGAGGCCTGGAAGAAGGCCGAGGCGGTGTGGTGCAGCGCGGACCGCAAGGACGCGCTGACGCGCGCCAAGCGTGGCGAGGCGGTCAAGGCCGGCCGCTGCGAGACGCCCATCGCCGCGCAGTACGCGCTCGGGCAGCAGCTGGGGATCCGCGGCACGCCCGGCATCTTCACGGACCAGGGGGAATACCTCGCCGGCTACCTGCCGGCCGCGCAGCTGGCCGAATACCTCGCGCTGCCCGCGGTCGCGGCCGCCTCCGACTGAGTCTCAGCGCTCGAGCAGCGGCAGCTTGTCCCTGACGTCCTTCCAGGCGTCGGCATCCGCCGGCGGCTCGCCGCGCTGCGTGATCACCGGCCATTCCCTGGCGAGCTCGGCGTTGAGCGCGAGGAACTTCTCCTGCCCGGCCGGCACCTCTTCCTCGGAATAGATCGCCTCGACCGGGCACTCGGGCTCGCACAGCGTGCAGTCGATGCATTCCTCGGGGTCGATGACGAGGAAATTCGGCCCTTCGTGGAAACAGTCCACCGGGCAGACCTCCACGCAATCCATGTACTTGCACTTGATGCAGGATTCGGTGACGACGAACGTCATCGACGGGGCTCCGGGCCGATTTTGCAGCGGCGCATTGTGCCACACGTCGCGCGGCGGCGGCCTCAGCCCGCGCCGGGGCGCTGGTCTATGGTCGTGAAGTGCAGTCCGTCCCGGCCCGCTGCCCGGTCCTCCAGGTAGCGACGCAACGTAAAGGCGACGCTCGGGAACGCGATCTCGGGCCAGGGGATCTCGCCCGGGGTGACGACCCGCACTTCCAGGCTTTCGACGCCGACGCCGAATCCGGGACCGGCGAGCCTGGCGCGGAACATCACGTGCACCTGGTGCGCGTGCAGTACGTGCACGATCGCGCAGGGGCTGCCGATCTCGACGCGCGCGAGCGCCTCCTCCCAGCACTCGCGCGCGGCAGCCTGCTGCAGCGTTTCGTCGTTCTCCATGAACCCGGCGGGCACCGTCCAGTAGCCGCGGCGCGGCTCGATGGCGCGCCGGCACAGCAGGATGCGGCCGTCGACGTCCGGCACGCAGCCGGCGATGAGCTTCGGGTTCTGGTAGTGGACCGTGCCGCAACCGGTGCAGACGAAGCGCGGCAGGTGGTCGCCCGCGGGGACGCGGCGCTCGATGCCGGCGCCGCAATTCGGGCAGAAGTTCATCGGCCCGATTGTCGTCGCCGGGGGCGGCGCTGCCAAGCCGGGCAGCGGCCGGGCAGGGTGCGCGCCGTGGCCTTATACTCGGCCCCCGCGCAGCCGGGATGGCGGAATTGGCAGACGCAGTGGACTCAAAATCCACCGGTGGCGACATCGTGCGAGTTCGAGTCTCGCTCCCGGCACCATCCTGACCACTAATTCACGCGTCGCCGCGACCTTTTGCCGGGCCGGGGCATCTAAGCGCCCGATGACCCGAATCAGCGACATCCAGCTGCCCGCCGCCGTCGTGGCATCGGCCCGCGCAGGGGACGGGGCGGCCCTGGAGGCCGTCTACCAGGCGATGGCGGGCCCGCTCTACACGCTGCTGCGCCGCCTCGTGCGCCGTCCCGCGATCGCCGAGGAGCTGCTGCAGGAAACCTTCGTGGACGTCATCGAGCACGTCGGCGCCTACGAGGGGCGTTGCCCGCTGCCCGCCTGGATCCGTTCGATCGCCGTGAACCGGGCGCTCATGTACCTGCGCTCGCCCTGGCACCGGAGCCTCGAGTGGCTTGACCAGCATCCGGGCGGTGCCGATCGCCTGACGGGCGCCGGCGCCGGCGATGCCCCGCATCCCGACGCCGCGCTGGAGCGGGCCCTGATGACCCTGCCCGCGGTCTCGTGCGCGGTCGTGTGGCTGCACGACGTCGAGGGCTACACGCACGCGGAAATCGGCCAGGCGCTCGGCCGCACGCCGAGCTTTTCGAAGACGCAGCTGTCGCGCGCGCACGCGAGGCTGCGCGAGGCGATGGGTGCGCAGGCAACCGTCGCGGAGGGCACGCCATGCACACCGGCATGAACGAATGGAGCACGCGTCTCGCGGCGCTCCCGGACTTCGCGCCGCCGGCGCAGGGCTGGCAGGCGGTGCTCGCGGCTCGCCGCCGGCGCGAGGCGCAGGCCTCCGCGCGCTGGCCGCTCGCGCTCGCGGCCGCGACGCTCGCGGCGGCCGTCGGGCTCGGCGCCTGGCTGCAGTCGGCGCAGCGCGAACTCGCGGCCGCTGCCGGGCCCGTCATGGCGCTTCCCGTCAGCGAGGCGATCCGCGCCGAGAACGAGCGGCTCGAGTGGTTGCTGGCGACGCTGCCGGAGCCGCGCGCGATGCGCGGCAGCACGGCGTTCACGCTGGCCGAGATCGAGGACCGCCTCGCGTTCGTGGATGACCGCCTGAGCCGCGTGATGCTCGAGCCGAACGCGCCGGAGCGCTCGGAACGGCTGTGGCGGGAACGGGTCGGGTTGATGAATTCGCTGGTCCAGGTCCGCTACGCGGACACGGCCACCACCCATTGAGATCCTGGAGGATTCGATGAACCGGACAATCGTGACCCTGACGGCGGCGGCGCTCATGGCGAGCGCGGCGGCCGCGCAGGAGACTCCCGCCAACGAGGCGGATCTCGAGAGGCGCCTCGAAGCGGCGCAGGAACGGCTCGAGGCGGCGGCGCGCGAGGTGGCGGAGCTCAGCACCGGGTTGCGCGGGCCCGAGTTCGAGCGCCGCATCGAGATGTTCATGCCGTCATCGCGGCGCGCGATGCTCGGCGTCAACCTCGGCGGCGCCGAGGAAGGCGGCGCCGGCGTGCGCGTCAACAGCGTGAGCCCGGGCGGGCCCGCCGCGGAGGCGGGCGTGAAGGCGGGCGACGTGATCGTCGCGATCGAGGGCAGGAAGGTCGCGACCGGCCGCGAGCTGGTCAGGGTCATGGAAGACGTCGAGCCCGGCCAGAAGGTCGCGCTCGACCTGAAGCGCGACGGCAAGGCCGTCAAGGTCACGGTCGAGGCGCGCAGGCTCGATCACGCCGTCTTCCTTGGGCGCGCCATGCCGTTACCGGCCATGCCGGCCATGCCCGCAATGCCGCCGATGCACGGCATGGACGTGGGCGGCGGGCACTGGCTGCTCGAAGAATGGGGCGACGCGGAGTTCGTGACGCTGACGCCGGGGCTCGGCAGGTATTTCGGCGCCGACAAGGGTGTGCTGGTCGCCCGCGCGCCGGAGGACTCCACGCTCGGGCTGCAGGACGGCGACGTGATCGTCGCGATCGGCGGCCGCGAGCCGCAGAACTCGCGTCACGCCATGCGCATCCTCCGTTCCTACCAGCCGGGCGAATCGGTCGAGATCCGCGTGCTGCGCGACCGCCGCACGCAGACGCTGACCGCGAAGGTGCCGGACCGTCCCGCGGGCGACGTGCTGAAGCACCGCGAGATCTTCCGTCAACGGATCGAGCCGCCGCCGGCGCCGCCGAAGCCGCCCCGGCCCCCGGCGCCCGCCGAGCCGCCGACCTCGACCTGAGCGGTCACGCGCAATCCCTGTGCTAGTCTGCGCGGCCCATGCGCCGCGCAGACTTTTCCTATCCACTGCCGCAGGAGCTGATCGCCCGGTATCCGGCGCCGGAGCGCGGCGGCAGCCGCCTGCTTGCGCTCGATGGCGGCAGCGGCGCCCTGCGCGACCTGCGTTTCGCCGACCTGGCGGCGCTGCTCGCGCCCGGAGACCTGCTCGTGCTCAACGACACGCGCGTGGTGCCGGCGCGCCTGCACGGACGCAAGGCGAGCGGCGGTGCCTGCGAAATCCTGCTCGAGCGCGTGCTGGGGCCGCGGCGGCTGCTCGCGCAGGCGCGCGCCAGCAAGGGCCTGCGCCCCGGCGGCACGGTCCACCTTCCGGGAGGCGCCCGCGCGGCGGTCATCGGCCGGCGCGGGGAATTCTACGAGCTCGAGCTCGACCGCGATGCGCTCCCGTATCTCGAAGCGCATGGCAGCATGCCGTTGCCGCCCTACCTGGGCCGCGAAGCGGAGCCGGCGGACCGCGAGCGCTACCAGACCGTCTACGCGGGTGAGCCCGGCGCGGTCGCCGCGCCGACGGCGGGCCTGCATTTCGACGAGGTGATGCTCGCGCGCCTGCGGCAGGCGGGCGTGGACATCGCGAAGCTGACGCTGCACGTCGGCGCCGGCACCTTCCAGCCGCTGCGCTCGGAATCGGTCGAGACGCATCGCCTGCACGCCGAGCGCTACCGGCTGCCGGCGGAGACGGTCGGGGCGATTGCCGCCACGCGCGCGCGCGGTCACCGCGTGGTCGCGGTCGGCACGACGGTCGTGCGCGCACTCGAAGCCGCGGCCCTCCCGGGCACGCTCGCCGCCGGGGAGGGCGAGACCGACATCTTCATCCGCCCGGGCTTCCGCTTCCGCGTCGTCGACGCGCTGCTGACCAACTTCCACCTGCCGGAGTCCAGCCTGCTCGTGCTGGTCGCTGCCTTCGCCGGGCGCGAACGCGTGCTCGCCGCGTATCATCACGCGATCGCGGAGCGCTACCGCTTCTACAGCTACGGGGACGCCATGTTCATCACGCCGGACCCGGCCGTGCTCGCGCCGCGGGGGAAGGGCGCATGAAGTTCTCGCTGCTCGGCCAGCACGGAGCCGCGCGCCGCTGCCGGCTCGAGCTCGCACACGGCGCGGTCGAGACGCCGGCCTTCATGCCGGTCGGCACCTACGGCACGGTCAAGGGCGTGACATCCGAGGAGCTCGAGACCTGCGGCGCCCAGATCGTGCTCGCCAACACCTTCCATCTCATGCTGCGGCCAGGCGCGGAGGTCGTGCGCGCGCACGGCGGGCTGCACCGGATGATGCACTGGCAGCGGCCGATCCTGACCGATTCGGGCGGCTACCAGGTGTTCAGCCTGGCGGCCATGCGCAAGGTGACCGAGCAGGGCGTGCGCTTCCGCTCGCCGGTGGACGGCGAGGAGGTGTTCCTCGACGCGGAGCGCTCGATGGCGGTCCAGCGCGCGCTCGGCTCGGACATCGCGATGGTTTTCGACGAGTGCACGCCGTACCCGGCCGACGAGCGGCAGGCGCGCGCCTCGATGGAGCTGTCCCTGCGCTGGTCGGAGCGCAGCCGGCGCGCCTGGGACGAATCGCCGGGACCCGGCGTCCTGTTCGGCATCGTCCAGGGCGGCATGCACGATGCGCTGCGCGCCGCCTCGCTCGAGGGTCTCGAGCGCATCGGCTTCGAGGGGCTTGCGATCGGCGGCCTGTCGGTCGGCGAGCCGCCCGCGGAGCGCGAGCGCGTGCTCGGGCAGCTGGCGCCCCGGCTGCCGCCGGACAAGCCGCGCTACCTGATGGGCGTGGGGCGGCCGGAGGACCTGGTCGAGTCCGTGGCGCACGGTCTCGACCTGTTCGACTGCGTCATGCCGACGCGCCACGCCAGGAATGGCCACCTGTTCGTGCCCTGGGGCGTCATGAACATCAGGAACGCCCGCTACGCCACGGACACCGGGCCCATCGACCCGGACTGCAGCTGCTACACCTGCCGCCACTACTCGAGGGCCTACCTGCGCCACCTCGACCGCTGCGGGGAGATGCTGGGACCGCGACTCGCGACGCTGCACAACCTGCATTCCTACCTGGACTTGATGGCGCGCATGCGCGCGGCGATCGGGGCCGGCCGTTTCGGGGAGTTCCGCGCGGCCTTCCACGGCGCCCGGCGGGGCGAACCCGGCGCTGTGGCATAATCACGCGCCCAAAACCGGGCTGGCGAAGCCGGCCCCCGCAGAGGAAGGACATGGACTTTTTCATCACGCCCGCCTGGGCCCAGGCCGCCGCCGGATCGACCGCGAGCACGCTCGGCACCATCCTGCCGCTGGTGCTGATCTTCGTGGTCTTCTATTTCCTGCTGATCCGGCCCCAGACCAAGCGCGCCAAGGAACACCGGGAGATGGTCGGCAAGCTGGCCGCGGGCGACGAGGTGGTCACGAACGGCGGCATCCTGGGCCGCATCACCGAGGTCGGCGAGCACTTCGTCACGCTCGAGGTCGCGAAGGGCACGTCGATCAGCGTGCAGAGAATCCAGGTCGCGCAGCTGATGCCGAAGGGAACCTTCAAGGGCGCCTGAGCGTCCCCGCCGGGTCCGCGCGTGCATCGCTATCCGCTCTGGAAGGGCATCCTGCTGTCGGCCATCCTGCTGGCCGCCATCCTGCTCGCGCTGCCGAACTTCTATGGCGAGTCGCCCGCGCTGCAGCTGTCGCGGCGCGACCGCGCCCCCGTCGACGAGGCCGCCGCCTCGCAGATCGAGTCTTCCCTCAAGGGCGCGGGCATCGGCTACGACGAGCGTTTCATCGACAATGACGGGCGCCTGTGGCTTCGCTTCGGCGCCGTGCCCGCCCAGCTCGCCGCCCGCGACCTGATCCAGCGCCAGGCCGAGGGCGAGTACGCGATTGCGATGACCTTCGCCTCGCGCGCGCCCGACTGGCTGCAGGCGCTCGGGCTCGAGCCCATGAGCCTCGGTCTCGACCTGCGCGGGGGCATGCACCTCGTGTACGAGGTGGACGTGGCCGGCGCGGTCGGCCAGCTGCTGCAGCGCATGGAGCGCGACTTCCGCAAGGTGCTGCGCGACGCGCGCATCCCGTACGAGGAGGTCGTGGTGGAGGGCAACGGCGTGCGCGTGCACCTGCGCGACCCGGCGCAGGCCGCGGCCGCGCGCGAAGCGATCGCCGACTACGATGCCTCGCTCGCGCTGGCCGACGGGGCGGCGCCGGGCACGCTGGTCGCCGCGCTGTCGGAGGACCAGGTGCGCCAGCGGCAGGACTTCGCGATCCAGCAGAACATCACGGCGCTGTCGAACCGGGTGGATGCGCTCGGCGTCGCCGAGTCGGTGGTGCAGCGCCAGGGCCTCAACCGCATCGCGGTGCAGCTGCCGGGCGTGCAGGACGCCTCCGAGGTCGTGCGGCTGCTCGGCAAGGTCGCGACGCTCGAGTTCCGGCTGGTGGACACGACCAACAGCCCCGCCGAGGCCGAGCGCACCGGCCGGGCGCCGCTCGGGACGAAGCTGTACCGCGAGCGCAGCGGCGCCCCGGTGCTCCTGAAGCGCGACGTGATCGCGACCGGCGAGCAGCTGATCGACGCCTCGTTCACGCCATCGCAGGGCGAGCCGGCGGTCAGCGTGAAGCTCGACAGCCGCGGCGGCGACGAGATGCTGCGCACGACGCGCGAGAACCTGAACCGCCCGATGGCGGTCGTGTTCATCGAGAAGGAGCGCGAGCTCGTCCGGCGCGACGGACGCCAGGTCGTCTTGGACCGTTCGAAGGAGGAGGTCATCAGCATTGCGACCATCCGCGGCGTATTCTCGAACAACTTCCAGATCACCGGCCTGTCCGCGGCCGAGGCCACCGAGCTCGCGAAGCTCCTGCGCGCCGGCGCGCTCGCGGCGCCCGTCTACGTGGTCGAGCAGCGCGTGATCGGCCCGAGCCTCGGCCAGGACAACATCGACGACGGCGCGCGCGCGCTCACGATCGCGGCCGTCGCGATATTCGCATTCATGGTGGTCTACTACCGCGTGTTCGGCGTCATCGCCTGCATCGTGCTGACCTCCAACGTGGTCTTCATGATCGCCGCGCTCGGCCTGTTCGGCGCCGCGCTCACGCTGCCCGGCATCGCCGGCATCGTGCTGACCGTCGGCACCGCGGTGGACGCCAACATCCTGATCTACGAGCGCATCCGCGAGGAACTCGAGATCGGCGCCTCGCCGATGGCGGCCATCAATGCCGGCTTCGACAAGGCTTTCTCGGCGATCGCCGATTCCAACGTGACCATGCTGATGTCCGGCGCCGTGCTCTTCATGTTCGGCTCGGGGCCGGTGCGCGGCTTCGCGGTGACTCTCTCCATCGGCATCGCGACCTCGATGTTCACGGCGCTCGTCGGCAGCCGCGCCATCATCCACCTCATCTATGGCCGCCGCCGCCGGATCGAGCGGCTGGCGATCTGAGGATGCGGCCATGATGCAGTTCCTGAAGAAGGTCCCCTCGATCCGCTTCATGTCCCTGCGGAAGTACTGGTACGTGCTGTCGGGCGCGATGATCGTCGCGTCCGTCGCGGTGATCCTGTTCCGGGGGCTCAACCTGACGGTCGACTTCACCGGCGGCGTCGTGCTCGAGGTGGGCTTCACGCAGCCGATCGGGCTCGAGCGCGCGCGCGACGTCCTCGACGCGGCGGGTTTCGACGACTACCAGGTCCGCAATTTCGGCACCGCGAGCGAGCTCGAGGTGCGGCTGCCGCCGGCGGGGACGGGCGAGGCGGCCGCGATCGCGGACCGCGTGATGGCCGCGATGCGCACGCTCGATGCCGGCGCGGAGCTGCGCCGCACGGAGTCGGTCGGCCCGCAGGTCAGCCGGCAGCTCGGCGAGCAGGCCGCGCTCGCGGTGCTCATGACGCTGCTGCTCGTCCTCGTCTACATCGCGCTGCGGTTCCGCTGGCGTTTCGGCATCGGCTCCCTGCTGGCCTCGCTGCGCGACCCGATCGTCGCGGCCGGCGCGATCGCGCTGCTGCAGATCCCGTTCGACCTGAACGTGGTGGCTGCGCTGCTGACGATCCTCGGCTACTCGGTCAACGACACGGTCGTGATCTTCGACCGCATCCGTGAGCGCTTCCGCTCGATGCGCAAGGCGGCGCCCGCGGAGGTGATCGACCGCGCGATCAACGAGACGCTCGGCCGTACCATCATCGTCGCGGGCTGCGCGCTGGCGTCGGTGATCTTCCTGGCGGTGCTCGGCGGCGAGACCCTGCGCGGCTTCGCGGTCGCGCTCGCGATCGGCATCGTCATCGGCACCTACTCCTCGATCTACGTGGCCGGCGCCATCGCGCTCGACCTGGGCGCCTCGGGCCGCGATTTCATGCCGCCCGAGAAGCGCGGGGAAGTCGATGCGCTTCCCTGAGCGGGGCCGCCCGTGATCGAGCTCCTGACCGACCCGGCGGTGTGGCTCGCGTTCCTGACGCTGACGCTGCTCGAGATCGTCCTTGGCATCGACAACATCATCTTCCTGTCGATCCTGGTCTCGAAGCTGCCCAGGGACCTGCAGCCGCGCGGCCGCATCCTGGGCCTCGCATTCGCGATGGTCACCCGCATCGGGCTGCTGTTTTCCATCACCTGGCTGATCCGGCTGACGGCGCCGCTGTTCACGGTCCTCGGCGAGGAGATCTCCGGGCGCGACCTGATCCTGTTCGCGGGTGGACTGTTCCTGCTGTTCAAGAGCGTCAGCGAGATCCACGGCGCGCTCGAGGGCGCCGCCGACGCCCACCTGAAGCCGGTGAAGCTCCGCACCAAGGTGCTGGCGGTCGTGATCCAGATCGGCCTGGTGGACATCGTGTTCTCGCTCGACTCGGTGCTGACGGCGGTCGGGCTCGCCGAGCACATCGAGGTGATGGTCGCCGCGATCGTGATCGCCGTGTTCGTGATGATGTTCCTGGCGCGGCCGATCCACGAGTTCATCGAGCGCCACCCGACCATCAAGATCCTGGCGCTCGCCTTCCTGATCCTGATCGGCGTCGCCCTGATCGCCGAGTCGTTCGACTTCGAGATCCCGAAGGGCTATCTGTACTTCGCGATGGCGTTCTCGGTCGGCGTCGAGATGGTCAACATCCGCATGCGCCGACGCGTCGAGCCGGTCGTGGACCTGCGCGGCCCCGAGCTGCCCGACTCCGAGCCCCGCCAGCACTGAGCCTGCATCCGGCCCTTGCCGGCCCATGGCGGGCTCCCTCGCTCGCCACGAGCACGCGCCTGCGTTGAGGCTACGTGTTGAGCTTTGAGTGCCTGCGGCTGTAGCCGAAGTAGATCGCGAGCCCGATCGCGATCCAGGCGGACATCCAGTGCCAGTTGGCCTGGAACGACTGCCAGAACAGGTACAGGCAGGCCGCCGCGCCCAGCACGCCGACGAGCGGCGCCGCCGGCACGCGGAAGGCGCGCGGCAGGTCGGGCCGCGTGCGGCGCAGCACCGGGATGCCGATGCACACCGTCGCGAACGCGAGCAGCGTGCCCATGGACACGAGCTCGCCGAGCGTGCCGATCGGCAGCAGGCCCGCGAGGATCACCGCGGTGATGCCGACCACCACGGTGCCGACGTGCGGCGTGCGGAACTTCGGGTGGACGCGGCCGAATGCGGGCGGGATCAGGCCGTCGCGCGCCATCGAGTAGAAGATGCGCGGCTGGCCGACCATCATCACGAGGATCACCGAGGACAGGCCCGCGATCGCGCCGACCTCGACCAGCGTCTTGAGCCAGGCGAGACTCGGGTAGGTCTCGAGCGCGGTCGCAACCGGCTTCGGCGTGCCGAGCAGGGTGTAGGGCATGATGCCGGTCATGACCGCCGACATCGCGATGTAGATCAGCGTGCAGATGAAGAGCGAGCCGAGGATGCCGATCGGCATGTCGCGCTGCGGGTTCTTGGTCTCCTGCGCCGCGGTGGATACCGCGTCGAAGCCGATGTAGGCGAAGAACACGATGGATGCCGCGCGCAGCACGCCCTCCCAGCCGAAGCGCTCCGGTCCCTCGGAGGCCGGGATGAACGGGGTCCAGTTGTCGGGATCCACGAACTGCAGGCTGAAGCCCATGAACAGGAAGATCACGACCAGCTTGATCGCGACGATGATCGAATTGACGAAAGCCGACTGCGTGATGCCGCGGTAGCAGAGCGCGGCGATCGCGGTCGCGATCGCGACCGCCGGCAGGTTGATGATCGAGCCCGTCGGCACCAGGCGCCCTTCCGCCACCGTGAACGGGGCGGAGGTGAGGGCCGCGGGCAGCGCCACCGACACGCCGAGGCCGCTGCCGATCGAGTCGAGCAGCCCGGTGAAGTAGCCGGACCAGCCGACCGAGACGGTGGCCGCGGCGAAGGTGTACTCGAGCACCAGCATCCAGCCGATGAACCAGGCGGTGAACTCGCCGAGCGTCGCGTAGGCATAGGAATAGGCGCTGCCCGAGACCGGCAGCATCGAGGCGAACTCCGCATAGCACAGGCCCGCCAGGCCGCAGGCGACGCCCGCGATCACGAACGAGAGCACGACCGCCGGACCCGCGTGGTTGGCAGCGGCGTGGCCGGTCAGCACGAAGATGCCGGCGCCAATCACCGCGCCGATGCCGAGCAGCACGAGGTGCCGCGCGGTGAGGGCGCGCTTCAGCGTGACCTCGCCGGGCTGGGCCGCATCGGCATCCATGACCGCCTGTACGGGCTTGGTGCGGAACAGGTTCATGCGGCTCCCCCGGAAAAATTTGACGGACTCTAACCCAGCCCCGGCGTGATTGCGAGCCGCGGCGGGCGCTATTGGCGAAGCTCGTCGACCAGGAATGGGGCGAACGATTCGACTAGCGCCGCATAGACGCGCGGATTGCCCGCGAGCAGGTTGCCGCCGTCCCGGTACTCGCCGCCCGCAAGCGTGCCGACGCGGCCGCCGGCTTCGACGATCATCAGGTTGCCGGCGGCGGTGTCCCAGGGCGAGAGGCCCACTTCCCAGAAGCCGTCGAGGCGGCCGGCCGCGACGTAGGCGAGGTCGAGCGAGGCGGCGCCCGGACGGCGCACGCCCGCGGCGCGGTCCATGACGTGCCGCAGCATGGCGAGGTAGGGCTCGAGCCAGCGCTTGTTCTCGCGATACGGGAAGCCCGTGCCGATCAGCGCGCCGTCGAGTCCCTGGTGGCGCGACACGCGCAGGCGCCGCCCGTCGAGCTGCGCGCCGCCGCCGCGCGCCGCCGTGAACAGCTCGTTGCGCGTCGCATCCAGCACCACGCCGGCCTCGACGCGGTCGCGGTGGCGGCAGGCGACGGACACGGCGAAGTGCGGGAACCCGTGCAGGAAGTTGGTGGTGCCGTCGAGCGGGTCGATGATCCAGGTGTAGTCGTCGCCGGGCTGGTGCCCGCTCTCCTCGGCCAGGATGCCGTGGTCCGGATACGCCTTGCGGATGGTCGCGATGACCGCCTGTTCCGCGGCCCGGTCCACTTCGGACACGAAGTCATTGCGGGTCTTCTCGCTCACGGCGACCCCGCCGGCGCGATCGAGGCTGCGCGCGATCAGCTCGCCGGCCCGGCGCGCGGCGGCGGTCGCGATGTTGACCAGGGGGTGCATGCCCGCTCCCGCAGTAGAATGGCCGCCATTCTCGTGGAAGCCTGATGCCCGCCGCAATCCGAATCGTGCTCGTCGATACCAGCCATCCGGGCAACCTGGGCGCGAGCGCGCGCGCGATGCGCAACATGGGGCTGGACTCGCTCGTGCTGGTGCGGCCGCTGGCGCCGCCGGACGCCGAGTCCTTCGCGCGCGCCGCGGGCGGCGCGGAGCTCCTGCGCGGTGCGCGCGTCGAGTCGTCGGTGGAGGCGGCCGTCGGCGACTGCGGGCTCGTGCTCGGCACGAGCGCGCGGGCGCGCGCCGCGAACTTCCGCGTGCTGGATGCGCGTGCGGCGGCGGCGGAGATCGTGGCCGCGGTCGCGGCCCGCCCGGCGGCGGTGCTGTTCGGCGGCGAGCGCAACGGCCTCTCGAACGACGACCTCGCGCGCTGCCACGCGCTGATCCGGATCCCGGCCGATCCCGGCTACGAATCGCTGAACCTCGCGCAGGCGGTGCAGATCGTCTGCTACGAGATCCGCCTCGCGATGGGCGGCGCGCCCGCGGCACCGCCAGCGGAACCGCCGGCCTCGGTGCAGGAGATGGCGGCGCTCGATGCGCACGTCGACGCCGTGCTCGCCCGCGTCGGGTTCCTGCACGACGGCAACGCCCTGCAGCTCGCGCCGAGGATCCGCCGGCTGCTCGCGCGCGCCGTGCCCGATGCCGGTGAAGTGCGCATCCTGCGCGGGCTGCTGGCGGCGATCGAGCGCCGCATCCCGCCGGGGGCGGACGCGCCGTGAGCGGCGACGGCTCCGTGTACCTCGACTGGGCCGCGACCGCGCCGCTCGATGCCGGCGTCGCGGCGGCCATGTGCGCCTGCCTTGCCGACCTCGCTGCGCAGGCGAACCCGTCCTCGGGGCACGCACCGGGGCGGGCCGCGGCGGCGCTCGTCGCGCGCGCGCGGGCCGAGGTCGGGGCACTCATCGGCGCGCCAGCGGAGGCGATCGTGTTCACCTCGGGCGCCACCGAGAGCATCAACCTCGCGATCCTGGGCGCGGTGCGCGCCGCGCCGCGCGACCGCCGCCACGTCGTGTCCTCGCGCGTCGAGCACCGCGCGGTCGTCGGGGCCTGCCGGATGCTGGAGCGCGAGGGATCCGGGGTCAGCTGGCTGGCGCCCCGGCCTGACGGCGGCATCGAGCCGGAGGCGGTCGCGGCGGCGCTGCGGCCCGACACGGCGCTCGTGACGCTCATGCAGGTCAACAACGAGACCGGCGCGCTGACCGACATCGCCGCCGTCGCGCGCCTCTGCCGCGAGCGCGGCGTGCTGCTGCACGTGGATGCCGCGCAGAGCGCCGGCAAGGTCCCGATCGACGTCGGCGCCGATGACGGCATCGCGCTGCTCTCTTTCTGCGCGCACAAGCTCGGCGGGCCGAAGGGCGTCGGCGCGCTCTACGTCAGGCGCGAGCCGCGTCCCCTGCTGTCGCCGCTGATGTCGGGCGGTGGCCACGAGGCAGGCCTGCGCCCGGGCACGCTCGCGACCCATCAGCTGGTCGGCTTCGGCGCTGCCTGCGCGATCGTGCGCGGATCGCTCGCGACCGCGCCTGCGCGCATCCGCGCGCTGCGTGAGCGGCTGTGGCGGGCGCTGCAGCCGGCGGCGCCGCTGTGGCGCAACGGCGCCGCGGAGCCTGCGGCGCCCGGCATCCTGAATGTCGGCTTCGCGGGAGTGGAGGGCGAGAGCCTCCTGCTGGCGCTCGACGGTGCGGTCGCGGCGGCCTCCGGCGCCGCCTGCCACTCCGCCGTCGCCGAGCCGTCCTACGTCTTGCGCGCGCTCGGCCGCTCCGACCTCGCGATCCAGGCCTCGTTGCGCCTGAGCCTCGGGGAAGGCACGACGGAGCAGGACGTCGAGCGCGCCGCGGCGCATATCGTGGCGGCCGTGCGCCGCCTGCGTTCCGCGCTCCCGCCAGGCGCGCTCGAGCGCATCGCATGAGCGGCGAACCGGTCCGCTATTCTCCGCGCGTGCGCGAGCTGTTCGCCGCGCTGCCGCGTGCGGGCTCCCTGGCCGCCGGTGCCGGCACGGCCGTGCACGGCGAATCCGCCGCCCTCGACCGCGGCGCCTGGGTGCGCTTCGAGGCGCGCATCGAGGGCGGGCGCATCGCCGACTGTGCGTTCCGCGCCTGGGGCTGCCCGCACACGCTTGCGGCGGCCGCCTGGCTCGCCGGGCGCATGCAGAGCGCGCCGGTGACGGCGACGAAGGCCGCCGAGGTTCGCGAACTGGCGCACGAAATCGACGCGCCGGCCGGGAAACTGGGGAAATTGCTGGCGGTCGTGGACGCGCAGGAGGCGCTGCTCGCGGCGGCGCGTGCGGTACAATGAGCGTCGCGATGGCCATCACGCTCACTCCTGCGGCGGCCGACCGCGTCCGCCGGTTCCTGGCGGAACGCGGACGTGGCGTCGGCTTGCGCCTCGGCGTGCGCAAGACGGGTTGCTCCGGCTTTGCCTATGTCGTGAACTACGCCGACGAGCAGCACTCGGGTGACCGCGTGTTCGAGAGCCAGGGCGTGCGCGTGCTGGTCGATCCCGACAGCCTGTCGCTGATCGACGGCACCGAGGTCGATTTCGTGCGCCACGGCCTCAATGAATCATTCCGCTTCAGGAACCCCAACGTGCGCGGCGAGTGCGGCTGCGGCGAGAGCTTCAGCGTCTGATTTTTCCTTTGGCGACGGGCACTTCCGGGCCCGCGCCGATTGCCGCAGACCGGTCCCGAACGCTAGAATGCGCCCTCCGCACCGGCCTCCGGCCCGCAGAGGAATGCATGGCGCTCGAGCGTACCTTGTCCATCGTCAAGCCCGACGGCGTGGCCCGCAACCTGATCGGCGACGTGTATCGCCGCTTCGAGGCGGCGGGGCTCCGCATCGTCGCCGCCCGCATGCTGCACCTGACGAAGAGCCAGGCCGAGGGCTTCTACGCGGTTCACCGCGAGCGGCCGTTCTTCCGCGACCTGTGCGCCTACATGACCTCGGGCCCGGTGATGGTGCAGGTGCTGGAAGGGGAGTCCGCGGTCGCGAGGAACCGCGAGGTCATGGGCGCGACCGACCCGAAGAAGGCCACGCCCGGCACGATCCGCGCCGACCTCGCGACCAGCATCGAGGAGAACGTCGTGCACGGCTCGGACAGCGCCGAGAATGCCGCCCGCGAGATCGCCTACTTCTTCGCCGACATCGCGCTGTGCCCGCGCACGCGCTGATCTCCGCGTCGCGATGAACGCCAGCGGCCAGCGCACCAACCTGCTCGGCCTCACGCGCCCCGAGC
>Ga0114938_1001241_pt1 | contig 17800 bp, 11 predicted proteins | sample AshMeaBigSpring_FD_88675 | JGI IMG/M metagenome (GOLD analysis project Ga0114938, IMG submission 88675) | Groundwater microbial communities from Big Spring, Nevada to study Microbial Dark Matter (Phase II) - Ash Meadows Big Spring | ecosystem: Environmental > Aquatic > Deep subsurface >...
CCGCTGACTTCTACCGCATCGCCGACCGGACCGACCTCGGCTACCGGGACAAGCTGGCCGCCTACCGGTCCCTGGCCGACGCCCACTTCGCCGCCGAGCGCTACGCGGACTTCTGCGACTCGCGGCTGCGCCGCCTCGACGAGGTGGCTTGGGAGTGGTTCGGCGGAGCCGCCTTCGACGACCTTCTCGTGCAGACCGTGCGCGAGCTGTACCCGCCGCACGAGCACGAGCAGTTCGTCTCGCACTTCCGCGGCCTTGTCGGCCTGTGGCTGTCCGACGAGTCTGGCCGGCTGGCTCGGGGCGAGCCCCAGCCGATGCAGTAGCCGCGGCCACGGGCCGCCGAGCGGTCGTTGCTCGGTCGTCGCAGGGGCTGTCACCGAGGTCGTCGCCGGGCTCGAAGGTCGACTCAGCTGGGGCCAGCTGGGGGCATGGCACCTCGCGCTGCCCAGGCCCGTGCCAACGTGGGCTGCCTCGACTCGGGACCCCAGCCCTCGGCCCCGGCAAGCCACCTGCGCGCGCTTGCGGTCCTGCCCGAGATCTCGGGCAGGACCGCAAGCTGCGTTGGTGGACTCGGTGCGGCGGGGTAGGCGGCTCGGCTCGGCGGCTCGGCGGCTCGGCGGCCCGTCGGCTGGGCGGCTCAACGCCAGGCGGCTGTCCACAGCGGTCACTTCTGCCTGCGTGTCGTCCACGCAGGTGGCAACGGGTCCGGGCCGACTGCGGCCGTCAGGCAGGATCGCGCATCGTGACGGTTGCCTGGTGGTCGGAGTTCCTGCGGCAGGTGCGTCGGCGGCTCGATCTGTCCCAACGCGAGTTGGCCGCGCGCGCCGGCGTGCCCAAGTCGACGGTGGCGGACCTGGAGGCCGGTCGGGTGGAGCCGGGTCTGCGCACGTTGGAACGGCTCCTGGAGGTGGCCGGTCTGCGGCTGGAGGTGCTCGACCGGACCGACCAGCCAGCGGAGTTCCACAGCGACACCTCGCAGCCGCGGGACGCCGCTGGTCGACGCCTGCCTGCGCACCTGGATGCCCGGCTGCGCCAGCCGTGGGCGGACCCGGACCGCCCCTCGGCGCTGTGCCCGGGCCCGCGGTGGACCTTCCACCTGGACCGGGCCCGGCGCGACGACGTGAGACTCGCCGGTCGGTTCGGTGTGTGGGGGTGCGGCCCACCGGTGCCGGGTGGGGTCGACTCGGACTACGTACGCGGGGTGTGCGGGGACGACGCAGTGGAGACGGTGCTGGCCCTTGCCGAGGTCGACCTCGTCGCGGCCGGTGCCGAGCCGACCCCGAGCCATCAGCGACGCCACCGGTTGGCCGGGTGGCTACGGGGGCTGCCGCCGCCTTGGTGACCTCATCCCTCGTAGCGCAGCCAGAGGGTGCCCAGTGGCGGCAACCGGAGCGCGGCCGAGGCGGGCCGGCCATGCCAGGGGATCGGTTCGGCGTCGACGCCACCGAAGTTCCCGACGCCGGAGCCACCGTAGGCGTGGGCGTCGGTGTTGAGGATCTCGGTCCAGCGTCCCGCGGCGGGCAGGCCAACGCGATACCCCCCGTGGGGCACGGCGGCGAAGTTGCCCACGCAGACCACGGCGGATCCGTCGCTGCCGAAGCGCAGGAACGAGTACACGTTGCCGCCGGAGTCGTTGGCGTCCACCCAGGAGAAGCCGGCGGGGTCGATGTCCTGGCTCCAGAAGGCGGCCAGGCCCCGGTAGGCGCGGTTCATGTCCCGTACCACCGCTTGCACGCCGCGGTGGTCGCTGTGGTCGAGCAGCCACCAGTCCAGGGAGTGGCCCTCAGACCACTCCGCCTCCTGGCCGAGCTCGGCTCCCATGAACAGCAGCTGCTTGCCCGGGTGCGCCCACATGAACGCCAGATAGGCCCGCAGGTTCGCCAGCTGTTGCCACCGGTCGCCGGGCATCTTGCGCAGCAACGAGCCCTTGCCGTGCACCACCTCGTCGTGGCTGAGCGGCAGCACGTAGTTCTCGGTGTAGGCGTACATCATCGCGAACGTCATCTGGTGGTGGTGGTACTGCCGGTAGATGGGCTCGCGGCTCATGTAGCCCAGCGAGTCGTGCATCCAGCCCATGTTCCACTTGAAACCGAACCCGAGACCGCCGACGTGCGTGGGCCTGGTGACTCCCGGCCACGCCGTCGACTCCTCGGCGATGGTGGTGATGCCGGGGACGCGCTTGTAGACGGTCGCGTTCATCTCCTGCAGGAACGAGATCGCTTCCAGGTTCTCCCGCCCGCCGTGCACGTTGGGGGTCCACTCGCCGTGGCTGCGGGAGTAGTCCAGGTAAAGCATGGAGGCCACCGCGTCCACCCGCAGCCCGTCGACGTGGAACTCCTCCAGCCAGTAGATGGCGTTGGCGACGAGGAAGTTGCGCACCTCGGTGCGGCCGAAGTCGAACACGAACGTGCCCCAGTCGGGCTGCTCGCCCCTGCGCGGGTCGGGGTGCTCGTAGAGCGGGGTGCCGTCGAAGCGGGCCAGCGCCCACTCGTCCTTCGGGAAGTGGGCGGGCACCCAGTCGACGATCACGCCGATCCCGGCCTGGTGGAACCGGTCGATGAGGTAGCGCAGGTCGTCCGGCGAGCCGAAGCGGGCCGTGGGCGCGAAGTAGGAGGTGACCTGGTACCCCCACGAGCCACCGAACGGGTGCTCGGCCACCGGGAGGAACTCCACGTGGGTGAAGCCCAGGTCGGCCACGTAGCCCACCAGCTCGTCGGCCATCGCCCGGTACGACAGGCCGTGCCGCCACGAGCCGAGGTGAACCTCGTAGATCGACATGGGGCTGGTCACCGGCTGCCGCGCGGCGCGCTGAGCCATCCACTCCGCGTCACCCCACACGTGGCCGGAGGTGTAGACCATGGACGCGGTCGAGGGCGGCACCTCGGTCGCGAACGCCATCGGGTCGGCCTTCTGCCGCCAGGCGCCGTCCCGTCCGAGGATCTCGAACTTGTACCGGGTGCCGTCACCCACGCCGGGGACGAACAGCTCCCACACGCCGCTGCTGCCCAACGAGCGGAGCGGGCTTGCCGTCCCGTCCCAGTAGTTGAAGTCCCCGACGACCCGCACCCCCTTGGCCGAGGGCGCCCAGACCGCGAAGGACGTGCCTGAGACCGGGCCCATGAGCGTCTCGTACTCGCGGACGTGGCTGCCCAGCACCTGCCAGAGCTGCTCGTGTCGGCCCTCGCCGACCAGGTGCAGGTCGATCTCGCCCAGCGTCGGCAAGAACCGGTACGGGTCGTCGGTGTCGAGAGTCGCGCCGGCGTAGGTGACCCGCAGCCGGTAGTCCGGCACCTCCGGATACGGCAGCACCGCGACGAACACGCCGTTGTGCTCGTGCTCGAGGGGGAACTCGAGGTCACCCACGACCACCGCCACCCGTTCGGCGAGGGGGCGCAGCACCCGCACGGTGACCCCGCCGTCGTGCGGGTGCGGACCCAGCACCGAGTGCGGGTCGGCGAAGTCGCCGGCGACCAGTCGGTCGATCGCCTCGTGGGTCACCGGCCGTCGCGCCGGGGTGGGTGGGGGCATCGGGGTCGAGGGGGTTGTCACGTGAAGTACCTCCGGCAGTGGTGACGGGCGGTCGGCGTCATGAGGCCAGCCGCTCGAGCGCGGTCAGGGGGACGGCTGTCCAGCCGGGCCGGTTGCGGGCCTCGTAGACAAGCTCGTACACGGCCTTGTCGGTCTCGTAGGCCCGCACCAGCACCTGCTCGGTGGCAGCGTCGCCGGCCGCGACCCAGCCGTAGCCGTCGAGGAACGCCCCGCGGTTGCGCTCGGACCACTCCCCGGCGCGGTAGGCCAGCTGGGGGTCGTCCGGGTGCTCGGTCAGCAGTGTGTGCTGGGTGGCGTAGTCGAACGAACGCAGCATGCCGGCCACGTCCCGCATCGGTGTGTCGAGCAGCACCCGCTCGTCCACCGGCTTCTCGGGCTCACCCTCGAAGTCGATGAGCTTCCAGTTGACCGATGTGCGCAGCACCTGGCCGAGGTGCAGGTCGCCGTGGACGCGCTGGACCGGCAATCCGCCGCGCAGGTCGCCGAGGGCGTCGAAGGTGCGGTGCAGTGCCTGGGCCAGCGGGGCGGCAGCCGGGACTTCCCGGATGGCGTCCTCCAGCCGCTCGTGCATCCGCTCGGCGGTTGCCTTCACCTCGGAGTCGTCCCACACCCCGGTGGGCAGCACGGCCCGCATCGCCGCGTGCACGCTCGCGGTCGCCCGTCCCAGCCGGAACGCCTCGCCGGCGAAGTCCCCGCCCACCTCTGCTGCGTGCAGGTCCCGCTCGGCGAACAGGTCGGCGATGCTGGCCAGGGCCAGTCGCCACCCGTCCGTGGCGGTGACGAGGAAGGTCTGCAGCATCCCGAGGCTGCCGTGCACCGGGTGCCCGTCGGTCGGGTCCGCCCAGGTCCCATCGAACCAGCCGAGCAGCGGGGCCACGTGGGGGCAGTCGGTGCGCGCCAGTGCCGCGTGCACCTCGATGTCGGGGTTCGTGCCCGGAACCAGCCGACGGAAGACCTTGAGCAGCGCACGGTCCCCGAAGGCCAGCGAGGTGTTGGACTGCTCGCCGCCGAGCACCAGCGAGTCCACCCTCACCGGGATCTCGGCCCCCTCGACCCGGTGGAAAGCGAGCCCGCCCAGGTCGTCCCCGGCATGCAGCCGCTCCAGCAGCCGGCCGGTCACCTCACGATCGTGCAGGGCGTCGTAGACGAAGCCGTCGTCGAGGCGGCCGAGCATCGCGTGGGCGATGCGGTCCCGTCGGTCGGCCCGGACCTCGACCGGCACCTGGTAGACGGTGCTGGTGGGGCCGGTGGGTGCCTGCTGGTCGACGGCGACCACGAGGTGTTCCACCCGGTGCTCGGTGCCGATCGCTGTGTGCTCGAGCACACGCACCGCGCTCACCGGCCAGTCCTTGCCCGTGAACCACCGCTGGGTCGGCAACCAGGCGGCCAGCAGGTCCTCCAGCCCGACGGGCACGCTCATGGTCGGTCCTCCGGGGGTGCGAGCTGGAACCAGTAGAAGCCGTGGTCGCCGACCGTGAGCAGGTAGGGCAGCTCGCCGATCGGCGGGAACGCGACCCCACCGGTCATCTCGGTCGGCCGCCAGCCCTCCCAGCGGCGCAGGTCCAGCTCCACCGGCTGGGGGAAGCGTGACAGGTTGTTCACGCACAGCACCACGTCGTCGCCGAAGTGCCGGACGAAGGAGAGCACGGACGGGTTGGACCCGCCGACGTCGACGAAAGCGCCGAGCCCGAACGCGGGGTTGTCGCGGCGGACCTCCAACATCCGGCGCGTCCAGTGCAGCAACGACGAGGTCATCCTGCTCTGGGCCTCGACGTTGGTCACGGTGTAGCCGTACACCGCGTCCATCACGACCGGGAGGGTCAGCCGACCCGGATCCGCGCTGGAGAAGCCCGCGTTGCGGTCCGGGGTCCACTGCATGGGGGTACGCACCCCGTCGCGGTCGCCGAGCCAGATGTTGTCGCCCATCCCTATCTCGTCGCCGTAGTACAGGACGGGCGAGCCGGGCAGAGACAGCAGCAGGGCGGTGAACAGCTCGATCTGCCTACGGTCGTTCTCCAGCAGCGGGGCCAACCGCCGCCGGATGCCGATGTTGGCTTTCATCCGCGGGTCCACCGCGTACTCGGCCCACATGTAGTCGCGCTCCTCGTCGGTGACCATCTCCAGGGTCAGCTCGTCGTGGTTGCGCAGGAAGATCCCCCACTGGCAGTGGCTGGGGATGGCCGGCGTGCGTTCGAGGATCTCCGAGATGGGGTAGCGGGACTCGCGGCGCACCGCCATGAAGATGCGCGGCATGACCGGGAAGTGGAAGGCCATGTGGCACTCGTCCCCACCGGAGTCCGGGTCGCCGAAGTACTCCACGACGTCCTCGGGCCACTGGTTGGCCTCGCACAGCAGCACCCGGTCGGGGTACTCGGCGTCGACCATCGTTCGGACCTGCCGGAGGAACGCGTGCGTCTCGGGCAGGTTCTCGCAGTTCGTGCCGTCGCGTTCGTACAGGTACGGGACGGCGTCGAGGCGGAAGCCGTCCACCCCGAGGTCGAACCAGAACCGCAGGGCGTCGAGCATCGCGTCGTGCACGGCCGGGTTGTCGAAGTTGAGGTCGGGCTGGTGGGCGAAGAACCGGTGCCAGAAGTACTGCCGGCGTACCGGGTCGAAGGTCCAGTTGGACGCCTCGGTGTCGACGAAGATGATCCGCGCGTCGGGGTAGCGGTCGTCGCTGTCGGCCCAGACGTAGAAGTCCCCGAAGGGGCCGTCCGGGTCGGTACGGGAGGCCTGGAACCACGGGTGCTGGTCGCTGGTGTGGTTCATGACCATGTCGATGATCACCCGGATGCCGCGCTCGTGGGCCTTCGCCAGCAGCAGCGAGAAGTCCTCCACGGTGCCGAACTCGGGCAGGATGTCGGTGTAGGAGGACGCGTCGTAGCCTCCGTCGCGCAGCGGGCTGGCGAAGAACGGCGGCAGCCACAGGCAGTCGACGCCGAGCCACTCCAGGTAGTCCAGCCGGCCGATGAGGCCCCGCAGATCACCCACGCCGTCGGCGTTGGAGTCGGCGAAGGAGCGCACCAGCACTTCGTAGAACACCGCCCGCTTGAACCACAGCGGGTCGCTGCCCAGGGGGGCGAGACGATGGTGGCTCACCACGACCAGCGTCGCACTGACACGATGTGTGCCGGTTCGACGTAGGGGTCGAGCCGGATGTAGGTGTGCTGGCCCCAGCGGTAGGTGGCGCCGGACAGCTCGTCGTGCGCGGCGAACGTCTCGTGCCAGTCGAAGCCCAGCGCGGGCATGTCCAGGCTCAGCAGCGTCTCCCGCGGCCCGTGCGGGTCGAGGTTCACCACGACGATGATCGTGTCGTCGCCGCCGTCGGCGGTCTGCTCGCGCTTGCTGAACGCCAGCACGTCGGGGTCGTCCACGTGGTGGAACCGCAGGTTGCGCAGTCGCTGCAGGGACGGGTGGGCCCGCCGGATCTCGTTGAGGCGGGTGAGGTAGGGCGCCAGCGACTCGCCCTCGCGTGGTCCGCCCGGCTCGTAGGAGGCCCAGTCCCGCGGCCGGTAGGTGTACTTCTCCGAGTCGAAGTACTCCTCGCTGCCCGGCCGCAGCGCGACGTGCTCGTAGAGCTCGTAGCCGGCGTACACCCCCCAGGTGGGGGACAGCATCGAGGCCAGCACCGCGCGGATGCGGAACGCCGCCGGCCCCCCGTACTGCAAGTAGGCGTGCAGGATGTCAGGAGTGTTGACGAAGAAGTTGGGCCGCATGTAGGCAGCGGAGTCGCGCAGCTGCAAGGCGTAGTCGGTGAGCTCGGGCTTGGTCGTGCGCCAGGTGAAGTAGGTGTAGGACTGCTGGTAGCCCACCTTGGCCAGGGTGTGCATCATCGCCGGACGGGTGAACGCCTCGGCCAGGAAGACGACGTCGGGATCGGTGCTGCGGACCTCGGCGAGCAGCCGGTGCCAGAAGCTGACCGGCTTGGTGTGCGGGTTGTCGACCCGGAAGATGCGCACCCCGTGGTCCATCCACAGCCGCAGCACGCGCAGTACCTCGGCGTAGATGCCGTCGGGGTCGTTGTCGAAGTTGATCGGGTAGATGTCCTGGTACCTCTTCGGCGGGTTCTCCGCGTAGGCGATGGAGCCGTCCGGGCGCACGCTGAACCACTCGGGGTGCTCGCTCACCCACGGGTGGTCGGGGGAGGCCTGCAGCGCCAGGTCGAGGGCGATTTCCAGGCCCAGGTCTCGGGCCTGGGCGAGGAAGGCGTCGAAGTCCTCGAACGTGCCCAGGTCGGGGTGAATGGTGTCGTGGCCCCCGGCGGCCGAGCCGATGGCCCAGGGCACGCCCGGGTCGGACGGGCCGGCCACCAGGGTGTTGTTGGGGCCCTTGCGGAACGCGTGGCCGATCGGGTGGATCGGCGGGAGGTAGACCACGTCGAAGCCCATGGCGGCAACGGCGGGCAGCCGCTGTGCCGCGGTGGTGAAGGTCCCCGACGTCCAGCTGCCGTCGGGGTGGCGGACCGCCCCCTCCGAGCGGGGGAAGAACTCGTACCAGGAGCCGACGAGCGCGCGGGGACGCTCCACCAGCAGCGGGTGTGGACCGTTCGGGGTGACCAGGTCGCGCAGCGGGTGCAGCTCCAGCGTGGCCAGCACGGAGGCGTCCAGGGCGGCCGCCAGCCGGACGTCGTCGGGACGGGCAGTGTCGGTCAGGCCGGCGAGCGCGTCGGCGAGCACCACCCGCTCGGTGGCTGCCTCGTCCGGCAGACCCTGCAGCACGCGCCGCAGCAGCAGTGCACCCTCGGCCAGCACGAGCTCCACGTCGACCCCGGCAGGCACCTTGATCTCGGCTGCGTGCCGCCAGGTGCCGTACGGGTCGCCCCATCCCTCGACGAGGAAGGACCACTCGCCCATCTCGTCGGCGCGGACGCGCGCGTGCCAGCGGTCGCTTCCGGGGGCGCCGGGGCTCATCGCGACCCGGACCCGCTCGCTGCCGTCGGGCCCGAGCAGAACGGCCGTGGCCCGTACCCGGTCGTGGCCCTCCCGGAACACCGTGGCGCTGATCTCGAACTCTTCTCCGACCACCGACTTGGCGGGGTAGGCGCCGCAGGCGACGACGGGCTGCACGTCCATCACAGGGATCCGTCCGGTCACGGTCATGATCCAACCGCAGGAGCGGCTCGCCGTCAGCCGCATCCCGCAGTCGGGTCGGGGGTGCATAGGGTGCACCTCCGTGCGAGCAATCCGACGCCTCACCGTGCGCCCCGTCCTGCCGGCGCGCCTGGAGCCGCTACGCGACCTGGCACTGAACCTGCGCTGGTCCTGGCACACCCCGACGCAGCAGCTCTTCGCCTCCATCGACCCGGCGCTGTGGGAGGACGTGGGCCACGACCCGGTGCGGCTCATCGCTGCCGTGCCCGGTGCCCGGTGGGCTGCCCTCGACGCCGACGAGGGGTTCCAGACCCGGCTGCAGGCCCAGGTGGCCGACCTGCACGCCTACCGCACCGAGCCGCGCTGGTACCAGTCGCTCGGGTCCGACGTCCCCGCTGCGGTCGGGTACTTCTCGCCGGAGTACGGCATCACCCACGTCCTGCCGCAGTACTCCGGCGGGTTGGGCATCCTCGCCGGCGACCACCTGAAGGCGGCCTCCGACCTGGGTGTGCCGCTGGTGGCCGTCGGGCTGCTCTACAACCACGGCTACTTCCGCCAGAGCCTGTCCCGGGAGGGCTGGCAGCAGGAGCGCTACCCCGTGCTCGACCCGGCGGAGCTGCCCCTGAGCCTGCTGCACGAGCTCGACGGCAGCCCGGCCCGGGTGCACGTCGGGCTGCCCGGAGGTCGAAGGCTGTCGGCCGCGGTGTGGATCGCGTGGGTGGGCCGGATCCCGCTGCTGCTGCTGGACTCCTCGGTGGAGGACAACCAGCCGGCCGAGCGGGAGGTCACCGACCGGCTCTACGGCGGTGGCTCGGAGCACCGGCTCAAGCAGGAGATGCTGCTGGGGATCGGTGGGGTCCGGGCGCTTCGGCTGTGGTCGCGGCTCACCGGGGCGCCGGCGCCGGAGGTCTTCCACACCAACGAGGGGCACGCCGGCTTCCTCGGCCTCGAGCGGCTGAGCGAGCTGGTCGAGTCGGGCGTCGAACCCGACGCCGCGCTCGGGATCGTCCGGGCCGGAACCCTGTTCACAACCCACACGCCGGTGCCCGCCGGCATCGACCGGTTCCCGGTCCACCTGGTGGCGCAGTACCTCGGCGGGGAGCCGGCGACCGCGCACGTCGGCCTCGATCGGGTGCTCGCGCTGGGGGCAGAGTCCTACCCGTTCGGGGACCCTGGCGTGTTCAACATGGCGGTGATGGGGTTCCGGCTGGCCCAGCGGGCCAACGGGGTCAGCCTGCTGCACGGGCAGGTCAGCCGCGAGATGTTCGCCGGCCTGTGGGCGGACTTCGACGCCGACGACGTCCCGATCGGCTCGGTCACCAACGGGGTGCACGCACCCACCTGGGAGGCCCCGGAGGTGGCCGCCTGGGCGGACCGCGGCCTGGCCGCCGTGGGGGACGAGGAGGTGTGGGCCACCAAGCGGGTGCTGCGAGCACGGCTCGTGGCCGACGCGCGGCGCCGGGTGCGGCGGGCCTGGGAGCAGCGCGGGGCCCGGCCGGCCTCGTTGGGCTGGGTCGACGGCGTGCTCGACCCTGACGTGCTGACCGTGGGGTTCGCCCGCCGGGTGCCCACCTACAAGCGCCTCACCCTCATGCTGCGCGAGCCGGACCGGCTCCGCGCCCTGCTGCTGCATCCGCAGCGCCCCGTCCAGATCGTCATCGCCGGGAAGGCCCATCCCGCCGACGACCACGGCAAGCACCTCATCCAGGAGATGGTGCGCTTCGCCGACGGTGCCGACGTGCGGCACCGCATCGTCGTCCTGCCCGACTACGACATCTCGATGGCCCAGGTGCTCTACCCCGGTTGCGACGTCTGGCTGAACAACCCGCTGCGGCCCTACGAGGCGTGCGGCACGTCGGGGATGAAGGCGGCGCTCAACGGCGGGCTGAACCTGTCGGTGCTCGACGGCTGGTGGGACGAGTGGTTCGACGGCGACAACGGCTGGGCGATCCCGAGCGGCAGCACCCAGGACGACCCGGAGCGGCGTGACGACGAGGAGGCGGCCGCGCTCTACGACCTGCTCGAGCAGTCGGTCGCCCCGCGCTTCTACGCCCGCGCCGACGGCCTGCCGACGCGGTGGCTGGAGATGGTGCGCCACACGCTGGTGACGCTCGGGCCGAAGGTCCAGGCCACCCGCATGGTCACCGACTACGTGCGGGAGTACTACGGGCCTGCCGCGCGGGCGTCCCGGGCGCTCACGCCGTCGGCGGCGCTCGACCTGGCCGGCTTCCTCGCGCGGGTGCGGGCCGGCTGGGCGGCGGTGCGGGTCGACCACGTGGACGGCAGCGCCGGGCTGGGCACCGGTGACCAGCCCGCGCTGGGCGACGAGCTGCGGCTGAGGGCGTTCGTGGCGCTGGGGGACCTGGCGCCGGACGAGGTGGCCGTGCAGGCCGTGCACGGACGTGTCGACGACGCCGACCGGCTGGTGGGCGCGAGCATCACTGCGCTGGCCGTGGCCGAGTCCTACGAGCACGGCCGGCACCGCTACGAGGGGTCGGTGCCGCTGGCCTCGACCGGCCCGTTCGGCTACACGGTGCGGGTCGTGCCCGCGCACCCGGGTCTGGCCTCGGACGCGGAGTCCGGGTTGGTGAGGCTGCCGGCCGAGGGTGCCGCGATGACCGACGGCGACCTGCGCTGACGCTCGGGCGCCTCAGTGCGCCCGCAGCAGCACGCAGGACCTCCCGGCGAGCTCGAACGCCGTTGCTGCCGGCACGAGTGAGCCCACCCGGCCGGGGCGGCCGGTGTCCAGCAGCACCTCGTACTCCTGCGCCCAGTGCTCGCCCTCGGGCAGCACCGCGGCCCGGTCGTCCGCCCCGGCGTGCAGCCAGAGCAGGAAGGAGTCGTCGGTGACGCGGGTGCCGTCGCGGTGCCGGCTGCGGATCGCGTCCCCCGCCAGGAACAGGCCCAGGGTCTGCCGATGCGGGTCCCACCACTCGCCATGGTCCATCTCCCGGCCGGAGGGGGAGAACCAGGCGACGTCCTTGCGTCCGCCGGGGACGGCGGGCTGGCCGACGAAGAAGTGCCGTTGCCGGAACACCGGGTGGGTCCGACGCAGCGCGAGCAGCTGCTGCACCAGGGGGGTCAGCTCGGCCCACTCGTGGTCCGGGGCCCAGTCGAGCCAGGAGATCTCGTTGTCCTGGCAGTAGGCGTTGTTGTTGCCGTGCTGGGTCCGGCCCAGTTCGTCGCCCCCGGTGAGCATGGGTACCCCGGTCGACAGCAGCAGGGTCGTGAGGATGTTGGCTGCCTGCCGGGCTCGCACGGCCCGGATCTTCGGGTCGTCGGTCGGGCCTTCCACCCCGTAGTTGCAGGACCGGTTGTCGGGGCTGCCGTCGCCGAACGGCTCCAGGTTCGCCTCGTTGTGCCGGTGCTCGTAGCTGACCAGGTCGCGCAGCGTGAAACCGTCGTGGGCGGTGACGAAGTTGATGGAGGCGAACGGCCGCCTGCCGTCGGCCGCGTACAGGTCGCTGGACCCCGACAGCCGCTGGGCCAGGTCCCGGACCCCGTCGGAGCGGCCCCGCCAGAAGTCGCGGACGGTGTCGCGGTAGCGGTCGTTCCACTCCGTCCACAGGTGCGGGAACTCCCCGACCTGGTAGCCGCCGGGACCGATGTCCCACGGCTCGGCGATCAGCTTGACCTCGCGCAGCACCGGGTCCTGCTGGATGACGGCCACGAAGGTGCCAAGCATGTCCACGTCGTGCATGGACCGGGCCAGGGCCGCGGCCAGGTCGAAGCGGAAGCCGTCCACGTGCATCTCGGTGACCCAGTAGCGCAGCGAGTCCATCACCAGCTGCAGCGTGTGCGGGTGACGCACGTCGAGGGTGTTACCGCAGCCGGTGTAGTCGACGTAGTCGCGGCGGGACCGACCCAGCCGGTAGTAGTGCCGGTTGGCCAGCCCGCGCCAGGACAGCGTGGGGCCGTCTCGGCCCTGCTCGGCGGTGTGGTTGTAGACGACGTCGAGGACCACCTCCAACCCGGCGGCGTGCATGGCCTTGACCATCCGCTTGAACTCGCCCACCTGCTCGCCCAGGCTGCCCGAGGAGCTGTAGCGGGCGTGCGGGGCGAAGAACCCCAGGGTGTTGTAACCCCAGAAGTTGGTCAGGCCCCGCTGCCGCAGGTGCAGCTCGTCGACGAAGTGGTGCACGGGCATGAGCTCGACGGTGGTGACGCCCAGATCGACCAGGTGCCCCAGGACGGCGGGATGGGCGAGGCCGGCGAAGGTGCCCCGCTCGTGCGGGGGGACCTGCGGGTGGCGCCGGGTGTAGCCGCGCACGTTGAGCTCGTAGAGGACCGTCTCGGCCCAGCGCACCCGCGGGGCGGTGTCGTCCCCCCAGTCGAACCGGTCGTCGACCACGACGCCCACGGGTACGTGCACGGCCGAGTCCGCGGTGTCGCGGTGCAGATCGTCGCCCGGCTGCAGCAGATCGGGACGGTGATGACCGAAGACCGCCGGGCTGTAGCGCAGGTCACCGCTGATGGCCCGGGCATACGGGTCGACGAGGAGCTTGGCCGGGTTGAACCGCAGCCCGTCGTCGGGCTGCCAGGGCCCGTCCACCCGCAGGCCGTAGCGCTGGCCGGCGCCGACGCCGGGCAGCCGTCCGTGCCAGATCTGGTTGCGCTGCTCGACCAGGTCGACCCGGTCCTCGCCGCCGCGCCCGTCGAGCAGGGCCACCTGCACCCTGGTCGCTTCCGGCGCCCAGACCGCGACGTTGGTTTCGGCGCCCAGAACCGTGGCGCCCAGCCGGGTCCACTCCCCGGGGAGCGCGACGGTCGGGTCCGGCTGGAGCACCCGTCCAGTGTGCCTCCTGCGCGCCGGCGCCGAGGGGCGGGGCTACCCTTCGTGCCGGTGGGAGCCCTGGTGCGACTGGAGGTGGCCGACGGCATCGGCACCGTCCGACTGGACCGTCCGCCGATGAACGTGCTGTCGGTGCGGGCACAGGACGAGCTGGCCGGCGTCGCGCGGGAGGTGGCTGCGCGGGCCGACGTCCGCGCCGTCGTCGTCACCGGGGGGCCGCGCATCTTCTCCGCCGGCGCCGACGTGGCGGAGATGGCCCAGTGGTCCTACCAGGACGCGGTGGACCGGTCGCGGGCCCTGCAGGCGGCGTTCTCGGCAGTTGCGGCCGTGCCGCAGCCCACGGTGGCGGCGATCGCGGGGTTCGCCCTCGGCGGCGGGTGCGAGCTGGCGCTGTGCTGCGACGTGCGCGTCGCGGGGGACAACGCTCGGCTCGGCCTGCCCGAGATCCGCCTCGGCATCATCCCTGGTGCCGGGGGGACGCAGCGGCTGCCGCGGCTGGTGGGCCCGGCGCGGGCCAAGGAGCTGATCCTCACCGGGCGGTACGTGGGCGCGCCGGAGGCGCTGTCCATCGGCCTGGTCGAGCAGGTCGTCGCGCCCGACGAGGTCGAGGTGGCGGCCCGGGCGTGGGCGGCGCAGTTCGTCGACGGCCCGGCGTACGCGTTGCGGGCGGCCAAGCAGGCCGTCGACACCGGCATGGAGGTGGATGTGAGTACCGGGTTGGAGATCGAGCGGACCCACTTCACGGGCCTGTTCGCCACGGCGGACCGGACCAGTGGGATGGACGCATTCCTGCACGCGGGTCCGGGCACCGCCCGGTTCGCCGGTCGATGAGCAACCCGCAGGACCGGGTTCCCCGTCCGTCCCCCCAGCCGGCAGCCAGCGCCGACCAGGTGCAGGAGGCCTGGCGCGACACCAAGCTGGCGCAGGTGCTTTACCACGACTGGGAGGCCTCGACCTACGACCAGAAGTGGTCGATCTCCTATGACGAGCGCTGCCAGACCTACGCCGCGGACCGCTTCGTGGCGGTGGCGGGCCGGAACGGGTGGCCGTACGGCGAGAGCCTCGAGATCGGTGCCGGCACCGGCTTCTTCACCCTCAACCTCGCCCTGGCCGGGGTGCTGGCCGGTCCGTTGCACGTCACCGACCTGTCCCCCGGGATGGTCGACGCGGCCGAGCGCAACGCGGCGCAGGCCGGGCTCGACGTGCGCGGCCAGGTCGCCGACGTCGAGGCGCTGCCCTACCCGGACGCGTCGTTCGACCTGGTCGTCGGGCATGCCGTGCTGCACCACGTGCCCGACGTCGACCAGGCGTTCCGCGAGATCGTGCGGGTGCTGCGCCCCGGCGGGCGGTTCGTCGTCTGCGGCGAGCCCACCCGGCACGGCGACCGCATCGCTCGCACCCTGTCCCGGGCCACCTGGGAGGTGACCACCCGGGCGACGCACCTGCCGGGCCTGCGCCGCTCGTGGGGCCGGCCCCAGCGTGAGCTGGACGCCTCCTCGCGGGCGGCGGCGCTGGAGGCGGTGGTCGACCTGCACACGTTCGACCCCACCGAGCTCACTCGAGCCGCACTGCGCGGTGGAGCCATCGACGTCAGCACGGTGACCGAGGAGCTGACCGCCGCATGGTTCGGCTGGCCCGTCCGCACCTTCGAGGCGGCGGTCCCCGACGGCCGGCTCGGCCGGCGGTGGGCGCAGTTCGCCTACGGCTCGTGGCAGCGGCTCTCGGCCGTGGACCGTACCCTGGCCCGGGTCGTGCCGGCCGGGTTGTTCTACAACGTGTCGATCACCGGCCGGGCCCCCGACCCGTCCCGCTGACTCTCGTCCGCGGCACGGCCGTGATCGGGCCGGCAAGCAGGGCGAGGTGGTGGGGAGCCAGGGCCAGCCGCACCACCGTCTCGCCGAACGGGGTGCGCTGGTTCAGCGTCGGCCCGAGCCGCCCCAGTCCGCGCTCCATCCAGGTGCCCCGCGAGGTGGCGACCGCCACCACCTCGTCCAGACCCGCCAGCCGCCCGGCCCCGACGAGGTGGCGCAGCAGCACCGTGCCCAGGCCGCGGCCCTGCCAGCCGTCCTCCACCAGCACCGCGGCCTCGCCGACCGCGTCCTGCTCGTCGTCCCAGGCCAGGTTGCCCAGGGCGACGACCGAGTCGGCCGGGGACAGGACGACCAGCGCCACCTCGGTGCGCAGCAGCTGCAGGCACAGCCGCCGGCTGGGCGGACGCGGCCCGGCGAGGTAGCGGCCGTGCAGAGTCTCGTCGCTGCACCGCGCGTGCATCGCCTGCAGCTCGGGCAGGTCCGGCGGTTCGGCCCCGCGCAGCACCAGCACCCGTCCGTCGCTCAGCCGTGCTTCGTTGGCCGCAGTGATCGCCTCGAGCCCCGCACGAGACGGTGCCGGACGCCCGCCGGACCGTGACGGCAGCGGCACGAGTCGGAGTCTGGTCATGGTCGCAGCGTCGTCGCACCACGTTTCGCGGTGGTCACCAGCCGGTTACACCGGGCGAACGTCTAGGGTCGACCGGCGTGGCAGGCCGCCGGCAGCGCTACGGGCTCGCCCGCCAGGGGCGGTTCCTCACCTGGTCGTCCCTGCGGTGGGTGGTGCGGCACCGAGCCTGGACGCCGTGGTACCTGGTGCGCTACTGGAGGTTCCTGCTGCTTCGCCTGCGCACAGCGCGGCACGGCAACGTGATCACGGAGGGTTTCGTCTTCCTCGGCCGGCGGTCGCGGCTGTACGCCCGTCCCGGTCACGGTCGCCTCGTGCTCGGGCGGTGGGTGCACGTCGGCGACGCCACCCGGCTGCTGGCGCACGAGGGCACCCTGCGGGTCGGCGACAAGACCGTGCTCGGCCACGACAGCACCGTCACCAGCTACCTCGACGTCGACATCGGTGCGTCGTGCCTGATCTCGGACTGGGTCTACATCTGCGACTTCGACCACCGCACCGAGGACCTGGACGTGCCGATCAAGGACCAGGGGATCGTGAAGTCGCCGGTACGCCTGGCCCCGGACTGCTGGGTGGGCATCAAGGTGACGGTGCTGCGGGGAAGCGACGTGGGCACCGGGTCGGTGCTGGCCGCCCACACGGTGGTGCGCGGCCCGGTCCCGGCCCACACGATCGTCGGCGGCGTCCCGGCGCGCCCGCTCAAGGACCGCCGGGCCGCCTACGAGGCTGACGCGGTGCGGCGGGAGGCCCTGGCCGACATCGCCCGCAAGACAGCGCTCGCAGCCCGGCAGAGCGCCCACGGGAGTCAGGCCGGGGTCGCGCCCTCGCACACCAGCGAGTAGACCTCGGCCGTGGCCTGGGCCACGGCGTCCCAGCCGAAGCGGTCCGCGGCCTCCACCCGGGCCCGGGCCGCCATCGCTGCGGTTCCCTCGGGGTCGTCGAGCAGCGCGGTGATGGCCTGGGCCAGGGCGGCCGGGGCGGCCGGGGGGACGACGAGGCCGGTCTGCCCGGGGCGCACGATGTCGGCCAGCCCGCCGGAGCGGGCAACCACGACCGGGGCGCCCGAGGCCATCGCCTCGAGGGCCACGAGGCCGAAGGGCTCGTAGCGGGACGGCACGAGGGCCACGTCGGCGCTACCCAGCAGGGCCGCCACCGCGGTGTCGTCCAGTCGGCCCACGAGGTGCACCCGGCCGCCGAGGCCGGCAGCCGCGGCCTGGGCGGCCAGCGCGTCCCGCTGGCCGCCGGTGCCGACCAGCACCAGGTGGGCCGACCGGCTGGGCAGCCGCGCCAGCGCGGCGATCGCGTCCTGGCCGCCCTTCTCGTGCTCGAGCCGGCCGACCAGCACGATCATCGGCTGGTCCGCCGGGACGCCGACGGCGGCGCGGGCAGCCGCCTGCTGCGACCCGGTGCTCACCCAGGCCGCGACGTCGACCCCGTTCGGGATCACCAGCACCCGGTCGGGGTCGGCCTGCAGCCCCTCGACGGCCTCTCGGCGCATCGGCTCGGAGCAGACCACGGTGCGGTCGGCCTCGGTGACCAGGTCACGCTCGACCGAGGCGCGCCAGTGGGAGAAGTCGGTCGTCAACCAGCCTCCCCACAGGCCGATCTCGGTGGCGTGCAGCGTCATCACCAGCGGTGCCCCGCAGCGACGGGCCAAGGCTGAGGCGGCGGCGAGCACGACCCAGTCATGGCCGTGGACCACGTCGGGCACCCATCCGCCCAGCAGCGGGCCGCCGTCGCGGACGAGGGCGTCCTGGAGCCCGAGGACGAAGCCTGCAGTGTCGGCGTGCACGTCGGGCACCTGCGGGCCCAACCGCACCCGCAGCACCTGGGGCGAGCCTGCCGCACCGGGCACGTCCGCAGGGGTGTCGGGCCGACCCTGGGTGAGCACCCGCACGTCGTGACCTCGCGCGGCCAGGGCTCGGCTGAGCGC
>Ga0114938_1001242_pt1 | contig 17792 bp, 13 predicted proteins | sample AshMeaBigSpring_FD_88675 | JGI IMG/M metagenome (GOLD analysis project Ga0114938, IMG submission 88675) | Groundwater microbial communities from Big Spring, Nevada to study Microbial Dark Matter (Phase II) - Ash Meadows Big Spring | ecosystem: Environmental > Aquatic > Deep subsurface >...
ATTATCAAACGCTCTGAATTGCTAACCTTAATTAGCAATGAAAAAAGAACAATTGCAGTTGGTGGAACAAGTGGTAAAAGCACCACATCGGCCATTTTATTCGATATTTTAGATGTGGCAAAAACAGGAGCAAGCATTATTAGTGGTGCAGGTTTGGTACGTTTACAAGAAGAAGGAAAAATTGGAAATGCTTTTGTAGGAAATGGAGATTTTTTGGTGATTGAAGCCGATGAAAGTGATGGATCAATTGTAAATTATCATCCCGAAATTGGCTTATTACTCAACTTAGATAAAGACCATAAAGAAATTACGGAGCTACAGCAAATATTCAACACGTTTAAAGAACATAGCAAAGTATTTATTGTAAATGCAAGTCATGAATTAGCAGCACCATTTTCTGAAAATAAGCAACAAGATTTTTCAAGTAATGAAAACGAAGCAGGTTACATTGCTCGTAATTTTTTACAAACAGGTTTAAGTATTTCGTTTACCATTAATGATGTGCCTTTTACAATGAACGCAATTGGTAAACACAACATGGAAAACGCTTTGGCTGCCGTTGCAGTTGCCCATCAACTTGGTGTTGATTTAGAAACTTGTAGTAAAGCTGTTGCTGCTTATAAAGGTATTTACAGAAGAAATCAGGTTTTGGGGCAAAAAAATAATATTTGGGTAATTGATGATTATGCTCATAATCCTGCAAAAGTTGCTGCTGCTATTAAGGGTGTTCAACCATTGGCAAAAAAAGTAATTGCTTGGTTTCAACCCCATGGTTATGGACCTACTCGTTTTTTAAGAGCCGATTTTGTGGCTGAAATTGGTGCTGCTTTAAGAAATGAAGATGAAATTTGGATGAGTGAAATTTTTTATGCAGGAGGAACGGCCGTAAAAGATATTAGTGCCAACGATTTAATTACAGATTTGCAAAGAAATAATAAGAACGCTTTTTTTGTTGCTGACAGAAATAATTTAGTTGACGCAATAAAACAACATTTTACTGATGATTGTGTACTGCTTTTAATGGGTGCAAGAGATCCTTCATTAGATGAATTTGCAAAACAGGTTTACAACGAGTTATAAACAAATGAAAAGCCGATGAATGTACAAAACATATCATCGGCTTCTTAGCATATAAAAGAAACAAGGATTGTTTATTTTACCAAAGTACCCACATTCATACCTTCTACTACTCTTAATAAATTTCCTGGTCTGTTCATGTCAAAAACAATAATTGGCAATTTATTTTCCATACACAAGGTAAAGGCTGTCATATCCATCACCTTTAAATTTTTGCTAATGCAATCTTGAAAGCTAAGCTCTTCAAAACGAGTTGCTGATGCATCTTTTTCAGGATCGGCAGTATAAATACCATCAACTCTTGTTCCTTTTAAAATAACATCTGCTTTCATTTCTATTGCACGTAAGCTACCTGCAGTATCAGTTGTAAAGTATGGATTACCTGTTCCTGCACCAAAAATAACTACACGACCTTTTTCTAAATGTCTTAAAGCTTTTCTACGAATATAAGGTTCTGCAACTTGTTCCATATTTATAGCACTTTGCAAACGAGTGTATACACCAATACGTTCTAACATTGCTTGCATTGCCATCGCATTAATTACGGTTGCCAACATACCCATATAATCTCCATGAGCTCTTTCAATACCACTTTCGGCTTCATTCATTCCTCTGTAAATATTTCCACCACCAATTACAATAGCCACTTGAACGCCCAAATCGGTTACAGATTTAATATCATGGGCATATTGTTCTATAATTTTTGGATTAAATGGATCTCCATTTCTTTGATCGCCTAAAAGGGCTTCTCCTGATAGTTTTAGTAAAATTCGCTTGTACTTGGGGAGCATGTAAGTAGATTTATTATTGATTGCAAATAACTAGTTTTTTTAGGAGTGTTCCAAAGAGATTTTTTTATTAGGAAATAATAAACAGGAAACCTAATGGAATGAATTAATTATATGTGTTCCAAATTAAAGCAGATATTTTTCTAGTTAGTACCCATGCTTCATTGTTTTCGTTCCAACTGGTGTCGGCATTATTATTTGTGCAAATACAGAAAACATATCTACTTTTTTTACTGTTTACAAAAATCACTTCACTTCTACTTGCATTTACTGCACCATTTTTTCCTGCCACAAAAACATCTGAAGGAATAACAGAAATTGCTTCTTCATCCCAATAATTTCTTCCTAATAAGCGTAACATTTTTTCACTAGCCTTTTCACTAATTACTTGTTTGTTAACAATTTTTTCGAATAATGTTGCCATTTCAAAAGGAGTAGTTTGTCCCCAACCATACTTGCTTCTTTCATTTTCTCTTCCTGGTGTTCTACTATTTACTTTTGTTTGTTGCAATTGTAAACTATCCATTAATGCGTTAATTCTTTTTCCTGTTCCTGCTAAGCTTTGTAACCATAAACTAGCCGTATTATCGCTTGTGGTAAGCATTAACATGATTACTTTACTTAATTCAATTGATTCATTGTTTTTAAAAGATCCAAGAATATCCTCACCAGCATACAACAAAGAATCTTTGTATTGTAATTTTTGATGATAGCTTAATTCACCAGTTTCAATTTTTTGCATTATGCCAACCAAAATATGCACTTTTACCATGCTTGCTGTTGGAAAAACAGAATCTGCATGAATAGAAACAATCTTGTTTGTTTTTAAATTTTTAACATAAACACCAATATTGCCTTTGAAATTTTTGATGAGTGCTTCTATATTATGCTGTAGTTTTTTATCAACCTTTTGAGCATTTGTTACCTGCAATAAAAAGAACAATAAAATGCATAAGAAAACCTTATTCATACCAATAAAATTTGAAGTACAAAATAAGGTTTCTTTATAAGATTTAAGATTCTAAGCCTTTAATTCTACATAAAAAGTGGTGCCTACATCTTTTTTACTATCAATGGTAATTGTTCCACCTAAAAGTTCTACAAAATCTTTCGTAAACAACAATCCTAATCCACTACCCTTTTCGTTATTGGTGCCATTCGTAGTTATTTTACAGCTTCGATCAAACAATTTATTTTTTATTTTTTCATCCATTCCTATACCTGTATCACTGATTGACAATAATACTTTTTCTTTTTCTCTTTGACCATAAATGGTAATCATTCCATTTTCAGTAAACTTATTGGCGTTGCTTAATAGATTTCTAATGATAAAATTTAATGCATTAGGGTCGGTAGCAATTATCAAATCTTTATCAACCAAGTTAATCAACTTATTGCCTTTAATTAGGGCTGTTGCATAAAACCTTTTAAACTTGGCTTCCACCAATTGATACAAGTTTACCGATTGAGGTTCGTTTACATGAGCCGTTATTTGCATTCTTCCCCATTCTAACAAATCTGATAACAAGTCTAATGTTCCATCTAAATGACTTTCAGCCATTAACATCATTTCTCTAACTTCTTCTTGCGATAAAGAATTATTGTTACTAAACTCAATGATTTGTTTTAAAGATGCTACCGGATTTCTAACATCATGTGCTATTATAGAAATAATGCGATTTTGCATTTCTGCTTGCTGCTTTAATCGAAGCTTTTGGGCAGCCAATTGCTTATTATTAATGCGTAAATCGAGTAATTTAATAACTTGATTAGCCAATACTTTTAATCCAAAAGATTGTTCTTGCGTTAAATGTTGTGGCACTGAATTAATAACACACAAAGTGCCTAATTTAAACCCATTTCTACTAACTAACGGAACACCAGCATAAAACCGAATATTGGGAGATTCTGTTACCAATGGATTATCATAAAATCGATAATCTTTAGTGGCATCACCAACTTCAAAAAAATCTTCGTCTTGAGCAATTGCATGTGCACAAAAAGAAATTTCTTTCGAGGTTTCATTGGCATCTAAACCCACTTTTGCTTTAAACCATTGACGACTTGTTTCTACTAATGAAATTAATGATATGGGTACATTACATATTTGAGAAGCTAGTTTTACAATTTCATCAAACTCTTCATCGGGTGAAGTGTCTAAAATTTCGTAGCTGTATAATTCCCATAAACGTTGTTGTTCGTTTGGTAGAATAATTGGCTTTTGCATAGAATTTTATTGAATGAAGTTGTAAACTAATTAAGTTTTTAAGTAAAAAATCATTTACAAAGCCATAAATGTTGGCGTAACTACAATTTCAATAGAGTTCTATTTTTCTTAAACAATTCTACTACAACTAACAACGGAAAACTTCGATAAATAACAAAATTACATTATGCCTAAAATGGTATTTCTTTTATGGATTATTGGCTGTTATAAAACTGATAATCTTAGAAAAAGTATCCAATAAATTTATGCCAACCCAACCATGCCCTTCACCTGCATAAGTAACATATTGTTTAGTAACACCTGCAACGGCTAACCTATTATTAAGGCTATCACTTTGTCTAATGGGTACAATATTATCGGCTGTTCCATGAAAAATAATAGTTGGAGGAACGGTGTTGTTTACACTAAATAGAGGACTTGAATTTCGATAAGCCGTGCTATTAGTAGTGGGAGTTCCATTTAAAAAGATAGATAATAAAGCAGGATAATTTGGATCTGATGGACGGTTATACAAATCGGCCAAATCTGTTGGTGCAAATAAGTCTACAACTGCTTTAATTTTTTTATCTGCATTGTTTTGATAACCCTGCAACAAAGCCAAATGAGCTCCTGCACTTGCACCAAAAACAACCATTTTATTGGTATTTATGGCGTATTCAGCCGCCTTCGACTGTATAAAATTACATGCCGCATTTACATCTGTTAGCTGTACTGGCCAAATATTGGTACCACTAATTGTTGCCAAACGATAATTGATATTAAAAATGGCGTAATCGGCCAATTGTGTTTTCATTAAGGTAACAGCATCTGTAAATTCTGATTTATCGCCGCTAGTCCAAGATCCACCATGAATTAAAATCACCACTTTTGTATTGTTGGTACTTCTGTTTGCAGGCAAATAAACATCCATATTTTGCAATGCATCAGTTCCATAAGCAACATCTTTTAATTCTAATTCTGTAGAGGTTGCACTAGGCTTTACGTCCTTCTTTTTACAACTAACTACTACACATAAAAAAATTAAAACAAATAATTTGACAGTTAAACGCATAACATTTTCATTGAGAATTTAAATATCGTTTAGTTTTCTGGTTTACTCAAAACATCTTTTTGTACATTTTTCCAAACACCATTGAAAGTTTGTTGTGAATTTTCATTCCATTCTTCCATGTGCAAGTCTACTTTTTTTGAAATGATATTTTTAGAATTTTTAAAAAACGATGTTACAGAGGATGTATTGTTATCAAAAGCTAACTGACTGTATAATTTTTTTAAAGAAAGTTCATTTTGCATGTTAATAGCTAGCATTTGTTTTTCTATCGCTTCAATGGCAGCCACTTTTTCGTCGTATGTACCTGTTGGAAGAAGCATTTTTGCAATTACTGGCATTAATTCAATCAACAATAGAATTGTAACTAATAAGTAATATCTAAACTTTAGTGCAGTATTATTTTCTACCAAATGATTTAAAGCTTCAATTCTGGTTAAGAATCCATCATTGAGCAAAGCGTTAAAATTTTGCTGTTCAGCTGCTATTGTTGCATCTATAAATGCAAGTGTGCTATCTATACTTTTCAGCTGTTTATTTTGATCAATCAATAATTCATTATACGCAGTATTTAACTTCTCATATTCTTGTTGTTTGGCTTTTGCAATTGCTTGCAAACCTACTTTCTTACTTCCACCACTACCATCGGTTTCAGCAATAAAATTATTTCTAGCAGTTGCAACTTCTTGATAGCGTTGTTGCAATAAGGTTTGAATATTTTTTTTATTGAGCAATAATTCTTTTTTCTGTTGAGAAAAAACGGTGTCTTGCTGCTGCTTTTTCTCTTTTTTACGTTGTTCGTTATCAATAGAAATTTGAACATGCACTTCTTTATCAAACAAATACAACAAAGCTGGTTGAGCCATAAATGTACCAATCGTTATTGCCAAAGCAGCTCTTAATAAAAAAGGGAATAATTGTTTTTTATTGAATGTATTCATTCCTTTTATCAAAAGCCTATCAATACTTAATATAATTGCTCCCATAGTTAATCCTAAAAAAACAACCGAGAAAATGTTGTTTACGACTGTACTAAAAAAATACATCCAAGCAAGTGTAGCAAAAACCCATGTACCCAATACACTCATACCTACAATAGCATATTTACTTCTATCAATTTTGCAATGCATTACAATAGCGGCATCTGCTGTTGATAACCACCAAAGAAACCGTTGAAAGAAATAAGGAACATAATTCTCCTGTGTAGAAACCTGCTTGTTTTCTATTTGCATGATGCATCAATTAAACGAATGAAAAAATGCGGCTAAAGAAGGGAGAAAATGTAAAATAAAAGTATTCTTTTCAATAAACCTAAGCTGACCCAAAACTTAACTTTTTATAAATTTTAATCAGTAAAACTCCATACAAATACACTATAAAAAAGATTGGATGGTAATTTTAAAAGACAATATCACTCTATAAATACATTTGTTTTTGAAACAAAGTGAATTGTTTATTTTGGCAAATCAATTTATAAAAAAGATGCTACTGTACTAATCAGATAAACTTTTAGCGGTAAAAACACCTAACTCCCTACCTTTGCCGCTCATTTAAAAAAATGATATGAACACGGATAAGAATACGATTATTGGAATGGTTTTGTTAGCCCTTCTTTTTTTTGGCTACTTCTATTTTACTAATCAACAGAACCAATTTATTCTTGAACAAAAACAAAAACAAGAAGATTCTCTAAATAAGGTTAAAGCTGCACAAGCTAAACTTGTAGACACAGTTGCTGCTAAACAAGATTCTTTAAGAAGAGATAGTGTTGGCAGAATAGCCACCGCTGGCAATTTTAATACCGCTGCTTTAGGTACAGAACAGCAAACAACAATTGAAAACGACGTAATAAAAGTTACTTTCTCAAACAAAGGTGGATCTGTAAAAAAAGTAGAATTAAAAAAATATACTTCTTCTTACGATTCTAACAATATTGTATTGGCTGGCAACACCAACAACAAATTAACTTACAATATTAATACTGCTGCTAATACAACTGCCGCTATTGATGGGTTGTTTTTTACTGCTTTACCAATTGTAAAAAATACTGATGGTAGTCAAAAAATAACGTTTAGCCTGTCTGGTGCAGCAGGACAATCGGTTTTACACGAATACACCATAAAACCAAATAACTATGCAATTGATTGGAATATTACCCTCAATGGAGCCAATCAGTTAGTAAGCAACGGAAACTTGAATTTTCATTGGCATACACAAACAAATCAGGTTGAACGTTCAGCTATTTATGAAAGACAAATGAGTAACATTTGCTTTAGTGAAGACAAAGAATTCGACTACATTTCTTCTAAAACAGAAAAGAAATTCGAAAAAAATGCACAATGGGTAAGCATTGTTCAGCAATTTTTTAATACCACATTTATTGCTAAAAACAGTTTTTCTGGCGGCGATATTACTTGGCAACGTAGTACTGATGCAGATACCACAAATACGTTAGCTAAAGTTGATGTGAATTTACAAGCTAAAGTAACTGGTAATAATGCAACCTTACCTTTTCAATTATATTATGGCCCTAACGATTATAAAATCTTACAAAATCAGGCAGATGGCATGCAACAAATGGTAAATCTTGGAAGAGATATTTATTCATTTGTTCGTCCAATAAACGAATTCATCATTATGCCAGTATTCAACTTTCTGTCTAGTATTGTTAGCAATTTTGGATGGGCAATTCTATTATTAACCTTGTTTATCCGTTTAATTACTGCACCACTAATGTATGGTAGTTATTTAAGTGGTGCTAAAATGAAAGTGTTAAGACCAGAATTAGATGTTTTAAAGAAAAAATTTGGCGACGATCAACAAGGTTTTGCAATGGAGCAAATGAAATTGTTTAGAGAAGCTGGTGTAAATCCTTTAGGTGGCTGTATTCCTGCACTATTACAAATTCCAATATTCTTTGCTTTGTACAGCTTCTTCAATTCAAATATTTCGTTACGTGGACAATCATTTTTATGGAGCGATGATCTTAGTTCTTACGATGTAATTGCAACATTACCTTTTTCTATTCCATTAGGTTTTGGCGATCATATTAGCTTGTTTACAATTACAGCTGTTTTAACAAGCTTTGCAATTTCATTGTACAACATGGGTAATACACCTACACAAGATAATCCGGCATTAAAATACATGCCATATATCTTTCCATTTATGATGTTGTTTTTCTTTAACAGATTACCATCTGCCTTAACTTGGTATTATACTGTTTCAAACACAGTAACATTATTGCTTCAGTTTGTAATTCAAACATATATTATTGACCATGATAAAATAATGGCAAAAATGCAAACTGCTAGAAGTAAGCCTAAAACAAAATCGAAAAGTAAATGGCAAGAAAAATATGAACAGATGATGGAGAGCCAGAAAAAATTACAAGAATTAAAAGATAAAACTAAAAAATAAAGTCTTTTCACACATTTAGCCCTATTTTTAAATAGGGCTTTTTTTGGGCAATATTTATGTCATAATGAATAAAAAAATTAGCATGCAAAAAATTATTTTGATCGTTTTTATTGTTTGTGCTTCAATAAGCAGCTATGCACAACAACGAGTTTTGGCAGAATGCACCATCACATATAATATCACCGTTACTGATAGTACCAATGCAGATAAAGATTTAGCAGTTTCTTTAAAAAGTAGCTATAAAACAGTATTTATTAAAGGAAATGATAGTAGAACAGATTTAATAAGTCCAGCATTTATTCAATCAGTAATTTATGATAAAACAACAGGAAAAGCAACTATTTTAAGAGAATTTGGCAGTAATAAATTTATCACTAAACTCACTAATACACAATGGAATAAAGAAAATAGCAAGTATGAAAATGCTACTCTTCAATTTCTAGACGAAACAAAAACGATTGCTGGATACATCTGTAAAAAATGCATTTTGAAATTAACAGATGGGTCTACTTTTAATATGTATTATACAACTACAATCATTCCATCTGTAAGAGAGTTCGAATATCAGTTCAAAGATGTTCCAGGATTAGTATTAGAATACGAAAGCGTAGAAACAAAAGGAATTAAAATAAAATACGTAGCAAATAAAGTAAACCTAAGTCCAGTACCTATTGGAAAATTTGTAATTCCTACAACAGGCTACAGAATTTTAAATAAATAAAAAAGATTAATAAGAAGGAGTTGGAACTTTAAACTTAGAAACTTTTACCTTCAACTTAAAGTTGTAAGGCATTACGTAAGTTGTATTTCCTTTATCAAAACGAATCATCGATTTAAATTCAGAACCTGAATTTGTAGGCTGTGTAAATAAATCAGAACCTTTGAAGTGTAGGGTAGATTTTAATGTAATCAAAGAAAAACTTTGATGAAAACGATTTAAATTCTTTAAAGAATATTTATTCAAAGAATTTTTCTCATCAGTTATTCCTGTAAATGAAATTGATGCCAATGCAAACTGAACTACTGTCATAAACAGAGTAGCAAATGCAATCTTTTTTATGTAGTTCTGCTTGTTCATCGGTGCAAATGTATTTTAAATTCTTAAATTAAACACAATATTTATCGGTTAAATAGCCTTTATTCAAGTTAAAAAATGTTAAACGCTAAAATTGTACCAAATAATTAACGTAAAATTCTGATAAATGGTTGTCTTTTATCAACAAAACGTTAATAAAAGAAATAAGTTACAGTTTGTTTAATATTTTTTTTCATCTTAGATTTAATAAACTTTACGTGTATGAGACCAAATAACTTCCACGAAGACAGAGAAGAAATAAGAGAACTCATACGTCGTTATGAAAACCTAAAAGTTGGCAGAAGCCATTCTTTCATCGATGAAGATGATTTTGATAGAATAATAGACTTTTACGACGATAAAGACGATTTACCAGAAGCTTTAAAAGCAGCAGAAATTGGTGTAGAACAATTTCCATATTCTGCCCAATTAATGGTTAGAAAAGCAGATTTATTATTGGCATTAAGACAATATGATGAAGCTTTAGCCATATTAGAACAAGCAGAATTGTTTGATTCGAACGATTTAAATTTATACATATTAAAAACCGACGCTTACTTAGCTTTAGATCAACAACCAAAAGCAGTAGAATTATTAGAAAAAGCTTTACAACAATTCGACGGTGAAGAACGACTAGAATTGTTATTCGAATTGGCTGATGTGTACGATGATTATGAAGAATTTGAAAAAGTATTCGATTGCTTAAAATTAATTTTAGAAGAAGACCCGAACAACGAAGAAGCACTTTATAAAATTTGCTTTTGGACTGATTTTACTGGTAGAAATGAAGAAAGCATTCAACTGCATCAAAACATTATCAACGAATATCCTTACAACGAAATTGCTTGGTTTAATTTAGCAGCTGCTTATCAAGGAATAAAACTATACGAAAAGGCAATAGATGCCTATCAATATGCGATTGTAATTGAAGAAAAATTCGATTATGCATACAGAAATATGGGTGATGCATATTTGCGTTTAAGAAAATACAAAGAAGCTATTGAAGCACTTGAAAAAGTACTAGAATTAAGTCGTCCTGAAGATGTTATTTACGAAGCTATCGGCCATTGTTATCATAGAATGGGAAATTATGCCCAAGCAAGATTTAATTATAAAAAAGCAACCCATTTGAATCCAGAAGATAGTAAACTTCATTACAAAGTTGCTGTAACTTACATGCTAGAAAAACAATGGATACATGCAGTTAAACACCTTGAAAATGCAATGCGTGTGCATAGGAATGTACCTGATTATAATTTAGCAATGGGAGAATGTATGTTGCGTTTAAGTAAAATAAAAGATGCCATTCAATATTTTAGCAATGTAGTTCGATTTAAACCTAAAAACCAAGCAGGTTGGGAAGCCTTAATTCGATGCTTAATTGAAGCAAATTTTGTAGAAGAAGCAGCAGAACAGGTGGTGGTTGCAATGAAGTTAACCGTTAATAAACCCATTTTCATATTCTATTATAGTGCTATTCAATTTTTATTAGGAAAAAACAAAGAAGCATTACTACTGCTAGAATTAGGAATGGAAAAAGCTCCTAAGTTTTTAAAAAAGTTCATAGAGCTTAATCCTTCAATTTTACAAAATAATCAAGTTGTAGACGTTTTAGCTAGATACAAAAAATGGAAAAAATTCAATTAATTAGCAACTAACTAGTTTTTCCTAAAAAATTACATTCATTCAACAAAAAATTACACCTTAGAAATTGTTTTATCATTTACAAATGATAAATACTTACGTTTGTTAGTTTTTGTTACTTTTATACCAAAATAAGAACGATTGTAATGGAAAATGCAATGAAAAGACCAATTAGAGTATTGGTAGCCAAAGTTGGATTAGATGGGCATGACCGTGGTGCTAAAGTAATTGCAACTGCACTTAGAGATGCTGGTATGGAAGTAATTTATACCGGATTAAGACAAACACCAGAAATGGTGGTAAATGCTGCTTTACAAGAAGATGTAGATGCCATTGGTGTAAGTATTCTAAGCGGTGCACACAATACAATTTTCCCTAGAATCATCAACTTAATGAAAGAAAAAAAAATGGATGATGTTTTACTAACAGGTGGTGGCATTATTCCAGAAGAAGATATGCAAGCATTGAATAAATTAGGAGTAGGTAAGTTGTTCTCTCCAGGTACAACTACACAAGAAATTACCCAATTCATTACCAATTGGGTAGCCTCACATAGAAATTTTTAACCTTACTTATTATACATCATGTATAGCACTTTACTTACACAATTACAAGATGGAATTTTTACCATCACTATCAATAGACCTGATAAATTAAACGCTTTAAATAAGGATGTTTTTGCAGAATTGAACGAAGCTTTAAATGAAGTGGAAAACAACCCACTTATTCGTTCTGTAATTATTACAGGAAGTGGCAACAAAGCTTTTGTTGCAGGTGCAGACATATCTGAATTTAAAAACTTAACAGTTGAAGAAGGTAAAGCTTTGGCAAAAGCTGGGCAAACTACTTTTTTTAGAATAGAAAATAGTTCAAAACCAATTGTTGCAGCTATAAATGGCTTTGCATTAGGTGGAGGTTGTGAGTTAGCGATGAGTTGCCACATAAGAGTGGCAAGTGAAAATGCAAAATTTGGTCAACCAGAGGTAAATCTTGGTTTAATTCCAGGATATGGAGGTACACAAAGATTGGTTCAGCTAATTGGTAAAAGCAGAGCTTTAGAATTACTAATAAGTGCTAAAATTATTGATGCACAAAAAGCTTTGCTATACGGCCTAGTGAACGACGTTACAACAGAAGCAGAACTTATTCCTAAAACAATAGCGTTATTAACCATTATTCAATCAAAAGCTCCAATAGCTGTGGCTAATTGCATTCATGCAGCAAATGCAGTTTTCGACCATACACAAAATGGCTACGAAACAGAAATAAACGCTTTTGGTAATTGCTTTGCTACAGCAGATATGCTAGAGGGCACCAATGCTTTTCTAGAAAAAAGAAAACCAACTTTTACAGGGAAATGATTTAATAAACTGCGTTTAAACTTACTTTAATGGTTGCTGTAGTTAATGCGTCTTTATTTACCTCATACACATTAATATCGTTTTGAGCATTAAATCGATTGGCATAAAACGAACTGTTTTTTTGAACAAATAGAGAATATTTTCCTACAGGTAAATTAATAGAGAATTTCCCTTTTGAATCTGTTTTTACAGAAGTAATTAATTTGCCATTTACAACTGTATAAAGACCATTATTATTTGCTGGTTCTACATTTTTTACATTTACCAATTCATATACAAAAACAGTCGTCTCAAATGGGTTTGGTGAAGAAGCAGGTGCGTCTACCATTGGCATCCTATTTCCTATTTCTTCAACAACACTTCCAGAAATACCTTGTGTAATGATCACTTTTTCTGCTTTTTTTTGAGATGTACAGGCAACTATTATTAATAAAACACTCGTAAATAAAGAAAGAAATTTATACATAATATTGTTTGAAACGTTAAAGTAGCTAATTTAGTACATTACAATGTAATCTAACTGATTCGTTTTTAGAAAGACATAAAAACATAACCATGCTTAAAAAAGTTTTTTTGTACATCATAACATCAAGTTTGATGAGTACAAGTCTAGTGGCACAAATAAAAACAAACGACGATATTCTGAGTAGAATTGCTAAAGAAACCAAAATAACCGAAGTTGAAAATTTAAAAAAAGCATATTCGTTAGCCAAAACTAAGGGTTGGGAAACTTTAATGCGATCAAAAAATGGTGCAATTGCACAACTAGTTGGCGTAGATGTACAAGGTTATCCTGTATATTTAACCACTTACAGTAATTTAATTGCAGCAGCTACCACAAGAGCAAATCAATTATGGGCTGGTGGGGCTTCGGGCTTAAATCTATCCGGATCCTCTACTATTTTAAAAGATAAACTAGGAATTTGGGATGGTGGAAGAATCTTTTCTACACACCAAGAGTTCGGAACAAGGGTAACACAAGTTGACAACCCTAGTTCGTTCAGCGATCATGCCACACATGTTTTAGGAACAATGATAGCAACAGGTATTAATCCAAATGCTAAAGGAATGAGTTTTGGATTATTAGGTGCTTTAGCTCATGATTTTAACAATGATTTTTCAGAAATGACGTCTGCCAATACAAGTGGAAAATCTTTATTAATTTCTAATCACTCTTATGGTTCTATTAGTGGTTGGTATCAAAATCCTAATCAATCTAACAGATGGGAGTTTTATGGAAGATTTGGTGAAAATGAAGATTTTAAATTTGGTTTATATAGTGATGCGACTGCTAATTGGGATGAATTAGCTTATAATGCACCTTATTATTTAATTGTAAAATCTGCAGGTAACAATAGAAATGATAATGGCCCTGCAGAAGGTCAGCCTTATTTTAGATTCAGTGCTAGTGGTGTTATGGAATCTGCAGGTGCAAGACCAGCAGGTATTTCTAGCAACGATGGTTATGAAATTATCAGTACTACAGGCAATGCAAAAAATATTTTAACCGTAGGTGCTGTAAATGGATTGCCAAATGGATACTCAAGAAGTACAGATGTTATCATGAGTGCGTTTAGTAGTTGGGGACCAACAGATGATGGTAGAATTAAACCAGATATAGTTGCAAATGGTGTTAGTGTTTTGTCAACCATTGCAACTGGTGTTAGCGATTATGGCACTCAAAGCGGAACATCAATGTCTGCACCAAATGCAAGTGGATCTCTATTATTGTTACAAGAACACTATTCAAAATTAAAGCCAGGTTCGTTTATGTTTTCAGCTACATTAAAAGGTTTAGCTATTCATACAGCCGATGAAGCAGGAGATGCACCTGGACCTGATTATAGATTTGGTTGGGGCTTATTAAATGTTGAAAAAGCAGCTGCTGTAATTAGTGCTGCTGTACCTTCTAACAATGGAAATGCTAGTAAACATTTATTGTATGAGAATGTGATAACCAATGGTAATAAATTTACAAAAACAGTAGTTGCTTCTGGTGCAGGAAAATTAGTTGCAACAATATGTTGGACAGATCCTAAAGGAACAGGAACTACAGCTCTTAACGACAGAACGCCAAAACTTGTAAATGATTTAGACATTCGAATCAGAAAAGGTACAACCACTTATTTACCTTGGAAACTAGACCCTGCTGCACCAGCAAATGCAGCGTTTAGAGGAGATAATATTCTAGACAATGTTGAAAAAATTGAAATAGATGATGTTATACCTGGAGAAACTTATACTATCGAAGTTTCACATAAAGGAAATGTAGCTTCACAAGCTTATTCTTTATTGGTAAGTGGGGTTGGAGGAACAGCATACTGTACATCTAGTGCCACATCAACTATTGGAACCAAAATAGATAGTGTAGCCTTTGCAGGAATTAGAAATAAAAACATAGCTGGATGTACCAATTACAACAATTTTACCAACATAACCGGTAATATTCAACCCAATCAAACGCTTCCAATTACTGTAAGATTGGCTAGTTGTGATGCTAGTACTAACAACAAAATGGTAAAAGTTTTTATAGATTACAATGCAGATGGAGATTTTGCAGACGCTGGTGAACTTGTTGCAACTAGTACTAGTGGTTCTTTAACAACCAACGGTACATTTACAACAAATATTACTACTCCATCTACACTTATACCAGATACATACACCATCATGCGTATTGTTTCGGTTGAAACTAGCAATGCAGCAAGCATTAGCGATTGTGGAACTTATACTAATGGAGAAACCCAAGATTATAGATTATTGGTAGTTACCCCTTCAAATGATTTGGCGGTTACAGAAATTGTATCACCAACAACAAATATTTGTGAATCGGGAACACAATTATTAACCATTAAAGTTTTAAACAAGGGGAATTCAACAAAAATTGATATACCTGTTACTGCAACTGTAAAAAATGGAAATACGATCATTGCAACATTAACTGGTACAATTACAAGCTCAGTATCAGCAGGTGCATCTGTAAACTTTACATTTAAAAATTCTTTTACTACGGCAGCTTCTACAACATACACAATAGTTGCTACTGTAACTGATGCAAGCGATCAATTCCCTGCAAACAATAGCATTAGTGCTGATGTAACAATTGCAACAAAACCAGTTGTAAGCACTGCCACAGCTAAGATTTGTACGGTAGGACAAACTAACCTAAAAGTAAATTCGCCTTCTTCTGGTACAAATTATTATTGGTTTAATTCAAGTACAGCAACAACTCCAATAGCGGTTGGCTCATCAACATTTACGAGTGCTGCAATAACTAATAATACCGTTTTTGTTCAACCGGGTTTTAGAAGCAGTATAGGTCCAGTGAATAAAAACACATTTGGTTCGGGTGGTTACAATGTATTTTTTAATAATTACGTGAAAGTTAGGGCGGAAACAGCTATGACTATTGAATCGGCTAAATTATACATTGCTAATCCAGGAATAATTGAATTTATATTGGGAACAAATCTTGTTGTCAATGCAGATAATACTTTTAGATTTTCGATTGTAGACAACGTTATACTCAATGTTACCAATACTACAACAAATGCTCAAGGTTCTGGTCCTTCTAACGATGATGCTGCAGACCAAGGTGCTTTTTACCCTTTAGATTTAAATATACCAGCAGCAGGAGATTATATTTTATTAATTAGATGTACCAATGCTTCTATCTTTAGAAATAATGGTCTTACAGGAACAAGCAATTATCCAATGGGAATTAATGGATTCTTTTCTATAACGGGTAATAATGCTAATCCAGAACAAAGCTTTTATTATTTCTTCTACGATATGAAAGTAAAAACCAATGATTGTGTAGGAGAAAAAACAGCAGTTACTATAACTACCGTTCCAACACCTACTATCACATTTAACAATGGCACATTAACAAGTAGTGCAACAACGGGCAATTTATGGTATCAAAATGGTGTAGTTGCTCCAGGAACAAATAATTTAAGAACATATACACCTTCAGTTCCAGGATTTTACCATGTTGTGGTAACAGATGATGGATGTCAAAAAAGTTCAGACTTTTTCCCTTATCAGTTTACATCTACCACTAACTTAAACAATGAAGAAATTGGCTTAAAAACAACGCCTAATCCAAGTAATGGTGTGTTTAATGTAAGCTTTAAAGTAACAAACAGAGCCAACTTAGATATTACACTAACTGATATAACAGGAAAAATTGTTCTTTCAAAAACCTACAATAATTTCACTGGTAATTTTAATGAACAATTTACTACTAACAATCTGGCTACAGGTAATTACACCTTAAAAATTCAACATGGTTCTAAAGCCTTTAGAAGTCTTTTGTTTATAAACAAATAATTCAATCATATACACTGAAATGCCTCACAAATTTTGTGGGGCATTTTTTTATAGTTAAAGCCATAAATAAAACTTACATTAGCCTAAACGATTGCACATGTTAGAACCTTGGCAAACAGGTAAATTAATTAAAATAATTAATGAAACACCAACCACTAAACGATTTTGGATTGAAGTTTCTTCATTAAAAGAATTTAATTTTCAACCTGGTCAGTTTGTAACTTTAGACTTGCCCATTCATGAGCAAAAAAACAAACGATGGAGAAGCTATTCTATTGCATCTGCACCTGATCATACAAATATTTTCGAATTAGTAATTGTACGATTAGAAGGTGGTTTAGGAACAAGATATTTATTTGAAGATGTAGATGTAGAAATTGGTACAGAACTTCTTTTGAGAGGACCGGCAGGAAAATTTACACTTCCTGAAACATTGGATAAAGATTTGTATTTCATATGTACAGGTACAGGAATTGCACCATTTAGATCGATGGTACAATATATTCATGCACACAAAATTCCGCACCAAAACATTCATCTAATTTTTGGTTGCAGAACCATGAAAGATGCTTTGTATGTTGACGAATTAAAACAATTAGAAAAAAAAGAACCACAATTTTATTTTCACCCAACTTGTTCAAGAGAAACAAATGTGACTGAAGGATTTAACATAGGTTATGTACATACTGTTTACGAGAAACTTATACGGCAATCTAGTTCTACAGAATCACTTCCACCTGCATATTTTTATTTATGTGGATGGAAGCAAATGATAGATGAAGCTAAAAACAGAATTGTACAATTAGGCTACGATAAAAAA
>Ga0114938_1001243_pt1 | contig 17792 bp, 10 predicted proteins | sample AshMeaBigSpring_FD_88675 | JGI IMG/M metagenome (GOLD analysis project Ga0114938, IMG submission 88675) | Groundwater microbial communities from Big Spring, Nevada to study Microbial Dark Matter (Phase II) - Ash Meadows Big Spring | ecosystem: Environmental > Aquatic > Deep subsurface >...
GGGATATTAAATATGTCTGTGGCAGCGATGAACACGGCGTACCCATCACCATCAGGGCCATGAAAGAGGGCGTAGGCCCGCAGGAAATAGTGGACAAATACCATGCAATCATCAAGGAAAGCTTCCAGCAAATGGGGATTTCCTTCGACATCTATTCCCGGACCTCCGGCGCGGTTCACCACCAGACGTCGGCGGATTTTTTCCGGAAACTCTACGACAAAGGACTGTTCGAGGAAAAAGAATCGGAACAGTACTACGATGAGAAAGCCCAGGTTTTCCTGGCCGACCGGTACATCACCGGCACCTGCCCGGTCTGCCAGAATTCCAACGCCTACGGCGATCAGTGTGAGAAATGCGGCAGCACGCTTTCTCCCGAGCAACTGATCCATCCCAGGTCCACCCTGAGCGATGCCGTACCGGTGAAGAAAACCACCAAACACTGGTATTTCCCCTTGCAGGACTATGAACCCTGGCTGAAGCAGTGGATCCTGGAAGACCATGCCGACTGGAAAAACAATGTGATCGGCCAGTGCAAGAGCTGGCTGGACAGCGGGCTTCAAAGCCGGGCGATGACAAGGGACAGCAATTGGGGGGTAAAAGTACCCATCAAAGGCGCCGAAGGCAAAGTACTGTATGTATGGTTTGACGCACCGATAGGATATATCAGCGCCACCAAGGAACTGACCGTGCAATGGGCCGATTACTGGTGCGCGCAGGACACGAAGCTTGTCCATTTCATCGGCAAGGATAATATTGTGTTCCATTGCATCATTTTTCCGTCGATGCTGAAGGCACACGGCGATTTTGTCCTGCCGGACAACGTCCCCGCCAATGAGTTCCTGAACATAGAAGGCGAAAAAGTATCCACTTCCCGCAACTGGGCCGTATGGGTGCATGAATACATCCATGATTTCCCCGGCTGCGAGGATGTGCTGCGGTACATGCTCTGCGCCAACGCGCCGGAAACCAAGGATAACGATTTCACCTGGAAGGATTTCCAGGACCGGAACAACAACGAACTCGTGGCGGTCTTCGGCAATTTCGTCAACCGCGCCTGGGTGCTCATGCACAAGCTCTGCGGCGGAAAAGTGCCCAAACTCCATGAGGAAATACTCGATGAGGCGGACAGGGCGATGATGCAGGCTTTCGCCACTACCAGGCTGAAAGTGGAAGAAGCCATCGAGCAGTACCGGTTCCGGGAAGCGCTGTATGAAGTGATCGACCTCGCCCGGCAGGGAAACCGGTACATGCAGGAAAAGGAACCCTGGATCCTGGCGAAAACCCTCGCGGATAACCCGGGCAACCAAAAAGGAATCGACAATTGCCTGCATATCTGCCTGCAGCTTACCGCCAACCTGGCGATCCTCGCCAATCCATTCCTGCCTTTTACCGCCAAAAAAATGTGCTACATGATGAAGGTGGTAGACAAGATGCTGGACTGGGAAAATGCCGGCAAAACCAAACTGCTCAGCGTTGGATACAGCCTGCGCGAACCGCAGTTGCTTTTCCGCAAGATTGAAGACGCGGAGATCGAGGCGCAGGTACAGAAACTGAAGGCAAACGCGAAACCCGGCGGAAGCCCAACGCCTGCCGGCACGGAAACCCAATCGGGTGCCGATACGGATAACAACCCGCCGCCGGCGGCCATTCCCGTGAAACCCGAGATCGTGTACGACGATTTTGCCAAAATGGATTTCCGCACCGGGATCATCCGTGCTGCGGAAAAAGTAGAAAAGGCGGACAAACTGCTGAAACTGCAGGTGGACCTGGGCTTTGAAACCCGCACCATTGTGTCCGGCATCGCCCTTCATTACCAGCCGGAAGACATCGTTGGCCAGCAGGTGGTGGTGGTGGTGAACCTCACCCCCCGTAAAATGCGCGGCATCGAAAGCCAGGGCATGATCCTGATGGCGGAAAACAGGGAAGGAAAACTCTTTTTCGTCCAGCCTTCAGCGTTGATTGATCCGGGCAGCGGCGTATCCTAACGATCTACCCTGCAAGCGCCGTTCGTAACGGGTCCGTGCGCCTTGACCATACCGTATTCCCGCATATCATCGCTTTAGGCGAAGCGCGATTTAATGCGTAATTTTAACGCGGCCGCGCTACCAGCCATGAAAGAAATCCTGCGAAAGAGACATGTACGCATTACCCTGTACCTCCTTGGCTTACTGGTAGCGTTGTTCTTTCTCCTTCAATGGCTTATCCGGAACCATACCAAGGATCTTATCGAGGAGCTCATCACACAGGAAACCAGGGGTAAAGTCCGCCTGGATATCGGCAAGCTCAAATTCTCCTTCTATCCCATCACTCATATCGATATCCATGACACAAGGCTGGAAGTGATGGACAGTGCCGGCCAGCTACCGAGTTATTCCATCAAAATAAAATATCTCGGCCTCCAGCTACAGAGCCTCCGGAGTTTTCTGTTCCAGCGCCAGTTGCTGGTGGATTATTTTATCGCGCAGAATCCCGAGATCAGCATCTACCCGCACGTAAAAAAACAGAAACGGGAAGGTAACGCCCTCGTTCACGTGGAACTGGGCAATATTTATCTGGCGATGCAAAGGATCGCGCAAACCATGCGCGTAAAGAAATTCGGGATTTTTGACTGCAAGCTGCATATCAGCAGCCCGAGGCCTGATGATATGCCGGTGGACCTGACCGATATCGATTTCCAGGTGGATGAATTTGTGATGGCTTCCGCTGAAAACGGCCAGCCCTCCGATGCGCTGCATGTCAGTAAACTTAAACTCCGTACCGGCCGGCAGTACATTACGTTCCCCAACGGGGATTACCGAATGAAGTACGCCGGCCTGGAGATCAATTCGGCGGACAATTCCGTTCGGATCGACAGTTTCTACATCTCCGGCATGAACACGGATACCGCCTACGGCTCCCTGGAAGCGGGCTTCCGAAATCTCCGGCTCGTGAATATTGATTTCGAAACCCTCTACAAGCAGGACCTGCTGAAAGTGGATTCCGTCTATTGCCAGGACCCGGACCTGCGCCTGAACCTGGACCTGACCGCACGCAAGATTAACCAGAAAAAAAAGGAACCCGTTCGCAGGGTTGGAACCCGGGGCTTGATGATGGACCCTTCGAAAAATACACGTTCCATCGAAGATACGCGTGTGGAAAAAAGGATTGCGGACCTCATCGGGAAACTGGACATCGGCTACATCGGGCTGATCAATTCAGACATCAGCGTCAATACCAAAAACGGGAACCGGTATACGCCCTTCTCCACCCGGGGAAATAATTTTGAAGCGGCCGGCATCCGTATCAACAGCGACAATGAGAACCCCATTGAGATCGACAACTTGGTTTTCGCCATTAAAAATTATAAGGCATCCACTTCAGACAGCCTGTATGATTTCTTTTTCGACAGTGTCGCTTATCACACGGGCACCCTCGCGCTGAAGAATTTCCGGCTGCAACCTTCGCCTAAAAACCAGCAGCCCAATAAAAAATTCTTTTCCATCCCTGATTTCGAATTACGGGACCTCTCCCTGGTTGAACTCGTTTCCAATAAACGTTTCAAAGCGCGTGAACTGGTACTCAAAAACTCCCGCACGATCAATTATTTTATCCCAAAAACCAAAACCATCCGGGCTCCGCAACCCATCACGGCCATCATTGCCGAAGTCAGCAAGACCGTTGACCTGGACAGGGTACGACTGGAAAATGCCTACATCCTGAATGAATCCGTCACTAACCGTAAGCAGCGGATCATCATCACGGGCATCTATTCAGATATATCCGCCAACGAGATGCTGAGGGCGCCCACCTATGAAATCATGGGCTATTCGGTGGGCTACGTACGGTTTGATTCCATGAATATGGTTAATGGCCCCATTCAACTATACATGATCAACGGCGAAATACTTGGTAAGGAACAGCAAATCAGGGCGGAACACCTCTCCTTTTCAGACAACCGCAACCGCACCCGGGTACAAGTGAATAATGCTTTGATCCGCAACTACCATTTTGATGACGACTTCGAACAGATTTCGGTGGATAGCATTCACTGGAAAGAAGCCATGGTAACTTTTGAACAGGGAAATACTCCCGTGAAAAAGGAAAAATCGCCTGAAAATTCAGGTATATACTGGATTGCGCGACATATTTACGCGGAAAATACAACGCTGAATTATGTGTCCGGCGATTCCATGAAAGCGGAGATCAATCTGAAATCACTGGACATCAGGGACCTGGCATCCGATGAAACAGGCAGGATCAGCCTGCGGTATTTTGCGTTGGCGGGAAACCGGATCGGGTACGCGGCACCCGGACTGATGGCCGGGACGGGTCCTTTTCTGATCCGTGAATCGAGTGCCTCCAGTATCCGGGACATTCGGATCGAATACCAGAAAGCAACGGATACGATAAAAGCAAGTGTACCGGAACTTCGGTTTGTTCCGCTCATCGCGGAGACCCTGCAAAAAAAATACCCGGTCTTTCGGGAATTAAACGTGTACAACCCGGTTGTTTTTGCATCCCTGCATGCTCATGCCGGCGGGTCAGCCAAAAAGGAAAACGCTGCGTTGCCGGTGGATATCGGGAAACTGGCAATCAACCAGGCGGAACTTGATATCCGCCAACAGGGGGAAGGAAAATCGATCCATGCCCGCACCAACCAGCTGGATCTCCTGCTTGGCCGGATTCAAAAGGATATCGGGAAGTCGGCTTTCTCCCTGGGTAGCACAAGCCTTAAAACGCCGGTCTTTGAACTGGTGGTCAATGACAGTATGCACCTGATGATGGACGAAGGAACCCTCGCGCTCGACCTGGACCGGCTGACCATTGGCAGAAAAGAAGACAGCGGGTCCTTCCATGCTCTGCTTCGCAGGTTGGAGGCCAGGGACCTGTCCATGCAAATGATGTCCCGGAAAGGAAAGGAACCGCTTGAGCTGAATTCGTTTGATATCGGCGGGGAGAACCTCCAGATCGACAGCCTACAGGCAGCCCATGTAATCCGACAGTTAAAAGCCAATCCCTCCCTTTTTGTCCGAAACATCAATTTGCGCAAAACAACCCCCACGTCGGAATTGTCAGCATACGGAATCGGCTACCGGAATGGCGGCAGGATGGTCACGGTGGACTCCGTGCGCTATCGGCCATTGATCGACCGGGACTCATTCAGCAGGACCCTGCAATGGCAGAAAGTGTACCTGGACGAGGCCAGTACCGGCAAGATCACCATACATGATTTCGATATAGAACGCATTGTGACGGATTCCAGCTATCATATCCGGGCGATCGATATCCAACAGCCCTATGCCGCTATTTACAAGGACAAGCGGGTAGCCTTCAATTTCAGTACCATCAAGCCCCTGCCAACGACGATGCTGAAAAATGTACAGCAAAGGATTCAAGTGGACAGTATGCGACTGTATGACGCCCGCATTACGTATGAAGAATTCAACGATAAGACCAAGATGCTGGGCTCGGTTCACTTTAAGGACATGCGGGCCCTGGTCAGGGGCGTCCGCACCTACGATTTTGGCCCCAGGGACAGCCTGTTCCTGCTGACCTATGCCACCATGGAGGATTCCATCAGGTTGCGTTTGCACGTGGATCAGTCCTATACAGACAGCCTGAACGCATTCTACATGAGCGTACGCGTCGCGCCTTTCAACCTGCCGGTGTTGAATGCCATGCTGGAGCCGCTGGCCTCGGCAAGGGTGGTAAGCGGTCACCTGGACACCCTGCAAATGCGGGCCATCAGGCGGGAATATATCGCCCATGGTAAAATGAAACTCTACTACAGTGATCTGAAAGTGAATATCCTGGACAAATCAAACCAGCAGCATAAAACCGTTGGCACCCGCCTGGCAAACTTCGTCGCCAACCTGCTGATCGACAAGAAAAACGCGAAAAAAACCGGGTCGGTCTTTGCCGAAAGGGTACGTGAAAAAGGCTTCCTGAATTACTGGATTAAGATCGTGCTCAGCGGCGCCCTTACCAATACCGGCATCCGAAAGAATACAAAGGCGGAGAAAAAGTATAAAAAAGCACTGCGAAAAGAAAAGGTCCCCGAGATCCCGGATGTTGACCTGTAAGAAAGAACCTGCTACTCGCATATTTGTTGAAACCGGAATTGACCAAACGGTTATATTTATCTATTATGTATACAGGGAAAACCAAAGGGCATTCTCTTAGTAAATCGCCTGCTGCCCGGTTGTTGTATGCCGCCATGCTGGCAGCGGTTATCCTTTTGCCCCGGGCTGGCCGGTCCCAGGAAAAAGCAGACAGCCTGTTTTCCAGGACAGGCATATCCAAGGCCTTTAACCCATCGGCCTGGCTGCACCAGGGGGAAAATATCCTGATGAACGCGGAAAGCCGTTTGTATTCCGGGCTGGATACCGGCTTCCTGGAGCTCAGCTTTCCCTTGCTGATGAAGGATTTTGAGCTCACCCAAAACAATTTCCGGTCGCACGGCCACCATATGCGCATCCGCGACCTGGATGATGTGAAATCCCGGCTGCTGCAACAGCGGGCCGATTTGGAAAAATGGAGAAACCATGTCCGGAAACTAAATGACAGTATTTCCGTGGGCTTTATCGCCGTGGAAGCATTGATCAAAGATTCCATTCACACGTACATCCGCAAGGACAGTGCTTTATGGTCGATTTACGCGGCCGATTTCCTGGCCAGCGATTCCATGCTCCGCAAAACCGACAAACAATACCAGGAATCACTCAGCCGCACCGTTGCGTTAGAAAATAATTTAAACCGCAGTGTGTACCAGGTAAACCAGCTCATCATGGCGGTGGACAAGGAGCTGCGACAGCGCAATGCGGCCCTGTATACAAGGACGCATCCCACTTTCTGGAAACTGCGGTCCGATACCTACCCAGAAGGCATTGGTGCAGTATTCATGAAAACGGTCCGGCAAAACCTGGACTCACTTGAATTCTACGGGAAAAACGCCTATATCCGCGCGATCCTGTTTCGCCTGCTACTGCTCCTGATAACCATGCTTCCCATCTGGTATTTCCGGAAGAACAAGGACAGGTTCAGTAAAACCGATGCAAACAGTCCCTATAAATTTGTCCATAAGTATACCGGCGCTTCTGCCAGCAGTTTTGTGATGGTGATGGCCCCGTTCATATTCATCAATGCGCCGCATGTTTTCATCGAAGCCATCCTGGCCACCCTGGCGGTAACCACTTCCATTATTTTCATCAAGGAAAATCCAGGTGTGGGAAAGCGGAATATGTATGCGCTCCTGGCAATTTATATTATCCTGAAGGTCATGAACCTGATGGTTTCAGTAACCCTCTTTGGACGGATCGTCTGGACCCTCAGCATCGTGGGCCTGGTACCGCTCTATGCCCTCTTCCGGAATATCCATCAATCGAATATCAAATACTTTGGCCTCTACAGGCTTATCATCGTGCTGACCGCCCTCTTGTATATCTCCGGATGGGTATTGAACTTTACCGGTCATTATCCCCTGGGCAGGATCCTGCTGCTTGCCGGGCTCGACCAGTTTTTCCTGGCCATCATCCTGTATGTGGCGATCTTTTCCTTTATTGATTTCATAGGCATCCTGGCGGATATCTACAATTCATCCAACCACAATACTACCGTCCGGGTGGAACTGATCTACCGGAAACTGTTGACCCTGGTACGGATACTGGCGATTATTTTCTGGTTCTGGAGTTTTATCCTGAACATCAATGCGGATGACTTCCTGCGGGAGCACCTGTCCGGAATCCTGAATCAGAAGATATACATTGGCAGCTACGCCATTTCACCGGCCAGCATCTTCATCTTTTTCATCGTTGTATACCTGGCATTTTACCTGTCCGGCCTGCTTGACGGACTTTTCTATGATGAAAAAAGGACTTCTGAGAGCACGAGCAAAACCAGCCTGGGCAGTATCGTGCTGATGTTGCGACTGTTCATCATTTCCCTGGGTTTCATCATCGGCATGATCATCGCGGGCATCCCTCTGAACAGTGTGAGCCTGTTTTTCGGCGCACTCGGTGTGGGCATCGGCTTCGGACTGCAGGGATTGATCGCCAACCTCATCTCCGGCATCATCATCGCCTTTGAAAAACCTGTGTACGTGGGCGATATCATCGAAGTGGACGGGCAGCGGGGCCGGGTGACCGATATCGGGCTGCGGGCCACCAAAGTAGATACTTCGGATGGCGCGGAGTATGTGATTCCCAACGGCGAGCTGACCTCCAGGACCATGAAGAACTGGACCCTCACGAGCAAAAACTATAAGCTTGAAAATATCATCCAGGTTGACCTTAAAAATGATGCAGGCAAAGTGGCGGAATTGCTCGAGGAAAGTCTCCGGGATGTCAAGGGCGTGATACACCTGCCACCCCCGATGATACGGTTGAAAGAAATCACGCCGTCGAGCCTCAAATTCAAGGTGTCCTGCTGGTTGGGCGATATCGGGATGGCCAATCTCGTTCAACACGAATTGCTGCAAAAGATTCACCAGAAACTGGATGAATCCGGCATCAGCTATCCCCGGAAAAAAGATGGTGAAGACGCGTCCTAAGCCCCTGCGCGGAAGAAATCCTGCATAAAAAAACGAAGCATTGGTCCATTAAAACCTGTATTTGGTGTAATTATTCCGGTAAGGTCTTTGGGCTCAACCTAAGATAAATAACATTGCAGCCTAAATTTAATTACATGAACTCAAAACTGATGATGTTTGCAAGCGGACTGGCATTGCTTTCCGCAGGCTGCGGAGGCAACCAGGAACCAACGGAAACGGTGGTCACGGATACCGTAGTCAAAACCGAGACAGAAACGGTGATCGTCCAGGCACCCATTGACAGTGCCGCCATTGTGGCTTATTACGAAGCTGCGCATGCCAAAGCGAAAGGCAAGCACCAGGAAAAGCATACAATACATACAGAAACGAAGAAAAAGGTGAGGGTGGATTCCCATGAGCCGATTGAGCACCACGATGCCATAAAATTGGAGACTCCCGCCGCCGCGGCACCGGCTGAAGGTACCGCAGCCCAGGGGCAATCTACCGTCGTTGTCTTACATGATACGGAAACCGTCTATTTCAAGCCGGATGAAAAAGCAAATTTTCCCGGTGGTGAAAAAGCATTCGACCAGTATATCATGAAAAACATCAAGTATCCCGCTGAAGCAGTGAATTTTGGCGTAACCGGCACGGTGCATGCCATTATGTACCTGGATGAAAACGGGAAGGTCAGCAAGGTGGAATTTGCCGGTAAGGAAATCGGCTATGGCCTGGAAGCGGAAACGAGGCGTTTGTTGATGAATTCACCCCGTTGGAATCCCGCCAAACACAATGGCACACCGGTTAAAACAAAGTTCGCCCTTCCGGTTAGCTTTGAGCTGAACGGATAGGAGTAATACAAAGGTCGGCTAAGCCATTCCGCCTGGCAAACTAATGAAGCAACTGGTGCTGGATAAGACGATCGAAATCTGACGAATATGATCTTGTAGAAATGAAAAGGGTGCAAGGCCGATGGCCCGCACCCTTTTTCTTGTTATTCCCAATCAGAGGCTTACTTCTTGCGTTTCAGGTACATGATAAAATTGGGTTCATGCAGGTTAAAATAATGGATCGATGTGTCCGATATCGCTTCCACGACCAGGGTATCACTCAGTATGCGTCCTTTCTCCAGCGGATCGCCGGACCCATGGGTCATCACCAGTACATTGCCGTTCAGTTCCCATTTTAAAGGTTTCAGATCCGGACGACCTTCTACTTTCAGTGTATGGTCTGCCAGGAACTCAAAATAGCCCTGCGTATCTTCCGGGGTGGTATCCGTTGGATCGGGGAGAACCCATTTCCCCAGGATATTGCTTTCGGTTGGATAAAAGGGATGCAGGCCCGCTGCCGTACTGTCCGTTGGTTCGGGGAATGTCTGTTTGACCGCTGTCGTTGAGTCCGCAGTGGCTGCTTTGTCCTGGCCTTCACCACAGGCGAGCAGGGAAAGGGAAATGATGGCGGAAACTATAATTGATTGTCTTGTACGCATAATGCTGATTTATTACATTAATAATTCCCGGTAACCAGTATTGAACGGATCTTGTCATTCCAACCAAATACGGAAAGGTTAGGAACGGAACTGGTAAAGGTCTGGCTTCGCCCCCGGTAGTTGAAATCTTCATATACCGTTACCCGGAAACCCTGCTGTATGGAAAGCGAGGAAATATTGGCTTGCAGGGAACCGTTTCGGAGATCATGATAACCCTGGCCGAAGACCGTATGATTCCCCCGGTACCAACTGTCACTATACACGTTAACACCACTATACCCGTTCCCGTCATTGGAACCGGAATGCTCGAAGAAATCATTGTTGCTACCACCGGGCCCTTCGATCACCATGGAAGAAATCACATTATTCCATTGACCGTCCAGGCAGTACTGGTCGCCGGTAAAGGTCCTGGAATAACCATTGAAGTCATCATTCTCATAAACAGTTACGCGGAAACCCCGTGGAATGCGGAGGGAAGAAATGCGATCGTTTCCTACAAGCAGGTAACCGGATTTGTACCTGCCGCTAGGCAAGGCACCGCTGGCCCCTCCGAAATTACACTGGTCGTACACCCGCACTTTGTCGCCGGAACTTCCGCTGTTGCTTGGATACGAAGGATAGTTGCTGGATGAACCGCTACCGCCGGGTCCGCGGATTTCAAGGCTGGATACCTGGTCGTTCCAACGGCCATCCATGCAAAAGACATTTGCATAAAAGGTCTGGTTATCGCCCCTAAATCCACCCTCTTTGTACACCGTTACACTGTAGCCCTTGGGTATACGCATGGAAGAAATGGCATCGTTCCGGATGCCCATCGCCCGCGTGTCATACCTTCCGGGGTTCAGGCCCACATTATGGCCCATCAGGCTGCAGTCTTCATACAGGATCACCTGCGGACCGCCCGAGCTACCGTAAGATGGGTATACCGGATAGTTTCCTCCCTGGTTGTTCCCTGAAGACGATCCCGTATTATCTGCCTCAATCACCACCGATTGCGCACGATCGTTCCAGTCGGAAGGCAAACATTTTACGTCTCCCGTATACCGGACTTTATTGCCGGTCCCGGGTTCATAGCCATCATACAACATTACTTTTAGCCCACTTGGAATACGGAGGGAAGAAATGCCGTTATTCCCAAAGCCCATTTTAGACGCATTGTACCGACCGGGATACAGGCTCCTGGACCTTCCACGGTAATCGCAGTCTTCAAAAAATGTGGCAAACTGGCCGTAGGTAACGGCTACCCACAGCATACTGAACAGAAGCAAAACGGATTTTCGCATACTTAGTCATTTTCTGATTGACGAGATCGACGGAAAAATATCTGATTCAGCATTTCTGCCATTGACTTTTATCTAAAAGCCGCCAACCACCTGACGAAACCGAAACATGCGATGCGAATCGCCCGAGCGATGTCAATCGCTGAAAAAACTACACCGAATGGCGAACCGACCCTTAGCGCCGGCTTTCCCCAAAAAAAAACGGACAGTTCATCAAAGAGTCCGCCACACAAGTACGATAAGCATCTACTTTCCGGCCAGAACCATTTCCCACATTCACTAACCAGAACTACCATGCAATTACGTTTTATCCTCGTGTTTTTCTCGGCCCTCGTGCTCGCTTCCTGTTCCACCGGCAGGAAGGCATCAAAAAGTGCAACAGAAACCCTGCAGGCCTCCCTGGACCTTGTGGACGTCCGTAACGACCAGGTGCAAGTCAGCGTTACGCCGCCCAGGTTCTCCACGCCTACCGCCACCTACCAGTTCGCCCGGATCATACCCGGCACCTATGCCATCGCGGATTTTGGGCGATATATTGAGGGTTTTACCGCGCTGGACAAATCCGGCAAACCGCTCCAGGTCAACAGGACGGACTCCAACACATGGGTCATCAGCAACGCGGAACAACTTTCCCGGATCACGTACCGCGTGAACGACACCTACGACAACGAAGTGGGCGATGCATTCGGGGAGGGCAGCCATACCATATTCTCCCCGGCAGGTACCAATATCCTGGCCGGCAAGAATTTCGTGCTCAACCTATGCGGCTTCGTGGGTTACTTCTCCGGGAAAAAAGATATTCCCTACACGCTTCGAATCAGCCACCCGGAGAATATCCAGGCATCCAGTTCCCTCAATGATGAAGACAAGGCCGCCGGACAGGACCTGTTCCGCATGACCCGCTTCGCAGAAGTGGTAGACCACCCCATCATGTATTCCAATCCGGATATGGCCACCACCAGGATCGGGAACATGGATGTACAACTCAGCGTGTATTCGCCCCGCAAAAAATCCATTACAGCCAACGCTTTCATGCCCGACATGGAAAAAATGGTGCGGGCACAGAAATCCTATCTCGGTAAGATCAACAATACACCTAAATACTCCGTCCTGGTGTACGTCACCAGCAAAGCAAAAGACGATGCACAGGGCATCGGTGCGCTGGAACACAATACCTCCACATCCTCGGTATTCATGGAAACCATGAGGAGCAAGGACCTGATCCACGTCATATCCCATGAATTCTTCCATACCCTTACGCCGCTCAATGTGCACTCCCGTGAGATCCAGGATTTCGATTTCAACAATCCCAAAATGTCTCAGCATTTATGGATGTATGAAGGTTTTACGGAGTATTTCGCCAATCATTTCCAGGTACACCAGGGACTGATCACCGAAGAGCAATTCCTGGCCACCATGGCACAAAAAGAGAAAACATCCAAACAGGCCTTTAGGGATGACCAATCTTTCACGGAGATGAGTAAAAACGTACTCGATCCGAAAATGAAAGCCCAATATCCCAATGTGTATGAAAAAGGAGCGCTGGTGGCGATGTGCCTGGACATTATGCTGCGGGAGGCTTCCGGCGGAAAGACCGGCATCCTGCATATGATGGGCGAGCTCTCGAAAAAATACGGTCCGGAAAAACCCTTTGACGACAACAGCCTGATCTCCGAAATCACCGCCATGACAAACGCCGAAGTAGGCAGTTTCCTTCAGGAACACGTGGTGAAGGGTACGCCGATCGATTATGCCCGCTACCTGCGGCGGGTGGGTGTGGAAAGGGCGGTGGTAAAGGAACCCAACCTGGTTGTTTTCCTGGTAGGCAACACCCCTTACGTAGCGGTTGACACGGTGAACAAGAAAGCCATCGCCCTGATAAAGGATCAGAATAACAATTTCATGAATGCCCTGGGCGTGAAGGACGGGGATGAACTGCTGGAAATCAATGGATCGGCCATCGACGCGTCAACACCAACCAATGTATTGATCGCAGGCTATGGGATCGAGGAAAACGAGGATATCAGGCTGAAAGTCCGCCGGAATGGCCAGATGGTTGAATTAAAGGGTAAGGCCAAACTCAATTATGTAGATGGAAACGGGTACAAGTTCTCCGTTCAGAGTAAGCTCGCGCTGAAGGAAGCCTGGCTGAAAAAGTAGTCATTACCCATTGATTGATCGCTGTCACTTCGAACGAAGAGGCAGCGATTTTTCCTTCCAAATGGATGTAAAAAACTGCGCCGATCTTATAAAGCAGACAGTATGGAAGTAAGGGCGATGGCTGTTGTCCAGACTTCCACGGACGCGTCATCAAAGGCGAACACAAAGCTGTATCCATTCTGCAATATGCCCGCGTAAGCCTGGAAACCAAAGGTCTGCCCGGCGTGGCCGAAGGAACGCTCATTAATCCATATCACACCTAGCCCGTATTGAATGATGGGCGTGCCCATCGACTGGAAATATTCCTGCCTGATTCGCTTTATGGTGGACGGATTCTTGAAAAACTTGCCCCCGTTCCAGGCATGTAAGAATGTGTTCATATCGCCCAGTGTTGATATGATTTCACCGGCCGCTCCGGCCATTGTTGCAGGCATTTGTGCAACTGCCTGCTTAAAATGTCCTGGTGTTCGCCCAGGAGGTGGATTGACGGACGCAAACCAGGTGCTTTTCATCCCGGACGGTGCCAGGATATGCTGCTGTATATAGCGTTGGTATGCCATGCCCGTCAGTTTTTCAATGATCATTCCCAGCAACAGGTAGTTCACATTGCTGTAGCTAAAACCTCCGCCCGGTTTGAATTTCGGCTTGTCAAGCCGTTTCGCCATCGATATCAACTGGCGGGGGGTGAACCGCAGGCTTGAATCACCAAACTGGCTAATTGTAACCAGGTCATCCTTGTAGAAATAATCGCCGAAACCGGAAGAATGATTGAGCAGGTGTACGATTCGTACGGAATCTATATAATCTCTTCCGTCGATCTCCAGCAGTCCCTTGTAAAGAGCGGGATCGGGAAGTATGTCCACCAGCCGGGTGTCAAGACTGATTCTACCTTGCTCTATCAACTGGTGAATAGATGTCGCTGTGAACATTTTTGTAATGCTTCCAATATCTATCGTACCGGAATTCGCCGGTAAGGGACGATGCGTTCTACCATCAATGCCGAAATAGTGAGCATCTCCCTGGCCATTGGATATCCTGACCGTTGCACCACACGATTTTTGCGTTGCCAACCTGGCAAACATGGAATCGATTGTCAGGCGGACTGAATCAGGAAGCTGAACCCGATCCTGTAACACCTGTACACCCTGCGCCAGGCAGTTCAGGCTGACTATCAAAAAAAGTAGGGAAAATGCTAAGGCAAACTTTATCAGCTTTGTCATGTTGGTCAATTCAATCGTTCGAAGGTAAACCATTGCTCAAAAACAAGCCGCAAACGGGGATTAGATTAGAAACGGATTCCAGATTCACATACATAGAGCGCATGACTGTTCACATAATAGGAGGAACGCGAACGCAAAACTCCCCTCTCCATCAGTATCGCGGGAAAAAGCTTCGCGAAATCAAGTAGTGCTATCCATGTGGACACAAACCATCAGGCATAGGGACATCCAATGGCGTCAATCCATTAAAGAGATCACGGAACATGCATAGCCATCCGCGTACAGTGCCGTTACCAGTATTCCGGACATGGCTTCTCCGTCGCCAATGTTAAATACCGACAGGCTTGAAACGTCTTCATGATTAAAGGCTACAGACATGGCATCCCGTCCGGCGTCGGCATTTTCAATCAATTCCGTTAACAACGGCACGGATCGTTTTGCGTCAGGATCGGTAATGCCCGCCAGTTCGGCAAGGATATCGCCCTTGTGACTATCAGGCCGTTGATAAACCTGCTTCCAGGCGCTTTTCCACGAAGCTTCACTCGCCGAACTCCACTTCGGCCCCAGAAAGGCCTGGTAGTGCTTAAGGGCGATGGCCTCCACCAGGGCTTTAGCTGCAACCGGTTCGTGAAAAACCGCGCTGCCAAATCCAGCCGGACTGGCTTTACCATAAACTTTTTCTAAGGCGTCCATCAGGGGTGTATACTTACTGACCATAGTTCTAGAAAGGATTTTGCTTTTTCAAATAAGACGCACTAAGTACTTTTACGTTTGTGGGAGCGATGGTAGTGTAAAATTATATTTCCGACAATCCTCCCGGCACCAAGCCGGATTCAGCATTCATCAGTTAAAGATACGATATGCTCAAAAAAATACTACGCCTCATCGGTTGGACCCTGGCCGGACTAGGTGCATTTGTTTTTGTATACCTTCTGGCCGCCTGGACCCTGGCCAGAATCCCATTGGATGGCGAACCAGCAAATGGCCATGATGTGTCGATTTACATCCTCACCAACGGCGTGCACACAGATATTGTGGTACCCGCCCGCAACCAACTCATGGACTGGACAAAGCAGGTGCGTTACGCCAACACGGGTTCCAATGATACCTCCCAGTCATTCCTGGCGATGGGATGGGGCGACAAAGGTTTCTACCTTGAAACACCTACCTGGGCAGAACTCAAACCCTCTGTTGCCTTTAAGGCCGCAACGGGTTTGAGTACTACTGCCATCCATGCAACCTATCACTCCGTGATGCGCATCGGGGATTCCTGCCGGAGGATTACCATCAGCGCCCGCCAGTACCGGAAACTCATCCAGTATATCAGTTCCAGCTTCCAAAAGGATCCAGACGGGCATTTCATTCATATAAAGACGAATGCCAACTACGGAGACTCAGATGCATTCTACGAAGCCAAGGGAAGCTATAGCATGTTCCACACCTGCAACAGCTGGGTCAATAAAGGGCTGAAAGCCACCGGGCTGCGGAGTTGCCTGTGGACACCTTTCGACACAGGCCTCTTCCTGCTTTATCCACGAGGCTGATATATGATACGATCATCTTTCGGAAACCACAACGCATGATACCTTTCTTCACGCAGGAATCTGCTCTATGCATATGCGAAATCTTATGTGTTGACTATGATTCCGGGTGGGAAGAAATGACCGCCATCTCCTTTCCGGTAGTCTTCCGTAATATTGGCGCATCCGTGAGGATCATCGTAGTACCCTCTACAATCAACGGTTGAACCTGCACCAGGAACGCATCTGGAATCTTGATCCGGGAAAGGGACTTCTCTGGTTGACCATGTGCCCCACTGCCATAGTTCCTGTCTGCCAGCTCATGGGATATCCATTTCATATTGCCAGACCCTGAACCGGCGGATGTGGGATTTACATGTGCCACATAGACCAATGTTCCCAAAGAATCCTTTTCGTTCGCGATCGTCACTTTACAACGACCAACTTCAATCCCGTTGCGAACCACAACCAGTCGCTTATCCGTCCTGCTGATCAAAAGACTGACCGGACCATTGGGAGACAACTCCGGATTCCACCGATACGTTTCCGACGCAGAGAGACGCTCGTGCGCCTGCATTTTACCATCGACATTAACAGGACTTAGACAAGCCGGATGGTCCACGGCCTCCGGAAAACGGGTGTTGTTGGTTACGACCACGGTCATCCCCAATGGCGCTTCCTTGAACAAAAGTCGGGCATACTCTGAAGGGAGGTGTACGCATCCATGAGAAGAGGGGTACCCGGGAAGCCCACCTGCGTGGAGGGCAATTCCAGAACTGGTAAAGCGCTCCGTATACGGCATCGATGCATTGTTGTATTTACTGGAATGATGGTTTACATCTTTTAGCGTCGTATGGAATACACCCGTAGGCGTCTCATGGCCTTTCTTCCCCGTACTCGCCGTAGCAACGCCAATGAGTATGCCGTTACGGAACGTGTAAGCCCTCTGTTCGTCGAGGCTTACCGTAACCAGGATCGGCCCTTGAGGCGCCAGTTCCGGCGCCCAGGTAAACTCACCCCTTTTCAGGGAGTCCTTGGGCGTTTCAAAGGGTCGAGGTTGCTTTGCACCCCAGAATTGTGCCTGGGTCTGCATAGAAAAGAACAGCGTCAAAGCCGCCGTAAAAATCAAACATTGAATGGATCTCATATCACTTCACTTTTCTGACGAACATGATCAAAAAACAAAAAAGACCGCACCGTTATGCGGCCTTTTATTCATAGGTCAAAACTAACGGTAGTTTTGAAACTTACAACGAAAATCCGCCGCAGGACTCGTGATCTGACCTAGCTATTGCTTTTTTGGATGAAATGTCCACCTGGCTATGCAAAATGCCTAACAGGTAAGCCCTGATTTGACTACTTTTGACAGGGCATGCAGTCAGGGTTTTCTATGAGTAAATGGGCACGCAGATCACTGCGGATCACCGGATGGCTCCTGGCTTCCGTGGCATTGCTTTTTGCGGTTGTTTTGCTCTTAATTGAAACATCCTGGGGAAATAACCTGCTCCGAACCTCAGCCCAGTCATGGCTGCGCAAAAAATTACACACGGAACTGTCCATTGGCAACCTAAGGCTTGATGGCCTCAGCGGCATCAGCCTTTACAACGTAATCCTGAA
>Ga0114938_1001245_pt1 | contig 17772 bp, 9 predicted proteins | sample AshMeaBigSpring_FD_88675 | JGI IMG/M metagenome (GOLD analysis project Ga0114938, IMG submission 88675) | Groundwater microbial communities from Big Spring, Nevada to study Microbial Dark Matter (Phase II) - Ash Meadows Big Spring | ecosystem: Environmental > Aquatic > Deep subsurface >...
CGGCCTGCTCGCCCGGCGAACCGGCATCGACGTCGTCTACGACCTGCGCGCCGCCGACTGCGCCGCGGGGGGCCAGGGTGCACCCCTGGCCCCGGTCTATCATCGTGCGCTGGTCTCGCACCTCTCCCAGCGCCCGGTCGCGCTCGTCAACATCGGCGGCGTCGCCAACGTCACCTGGGTCGGCCGCGACGGCCAGCTGATCGCCTTCGATACGGGGCCGGGCAACGCGCTGATCGACGACTGGATGGCGCGCAAAGTCGGCATGCCGCGCGACGAGAGCGGCCGCACCGCGCTCGCCGGCAAGGCGCACGGCGACGTGGTCACGTTCTATCTGACCAACTCCTATTTCGGCGCGCCGCCGCCGAAGTCGCTCGACCGCAACGCCTTCCCGCTCGAGCTCGTCAGCCAGCTGAGCCTCGAGGACGGCGCCGCCACGCTCGCGCTGTTCACCGCGACGGCGATCGCGCGCGCCCGCGAGCACATGCCGGAGGAGCCGCAGCTCTGGATCGTCACCGGCGGCGGCCGCAAGAACCGCGCGATCATGACCGGCCTCGCGGGCCTCGTGCATCACGCGGTCGTCCCCGCCGAGGCCGTCCATCTCGACGGCGACACGCTGGAGGCCGAGGCCTGGGCCTATCTCGCCGTGCGCTCGCTGCAGGGGCTGCCGATCACCTTCCCCGGCACCACCGGCATCGCGCGGCCGGCGACCGGCGGCGTGCTGGCGAAGGCGCCGCGCCACTGATATACGCCGGCATTACGGACCGCTCGGGGGAACAGGCATGCGCGCCATCGACTGCGTGATCTTCGACATCGGCAACGTGCTGATCCGCTGGGATCCGAGGAACCTCTATCGTCGTCAGGGTATCGCCGACACCGAGACTGCGCGCCTCCTCGCCCTGACCGGCCTGCTCGAGATGAATATCGAGTTCGACCGCGGCAAGCCGTTCGCCGATGGGCTCGCCGAACTCACCCGCCGCTTCCCGGAGCATGCGCGGTTTTTCGCTGCCTGGGACAGCCACTGGCCGGATGCGCTCGACGGTGCGATCGAGCCCAATGTCCGATTGCTGGCCGACCTCAAGGCTGCCCGCATCCCGGTCTACGCGATCTCGAACTTCAGCCGCGAGAAGTTCGACATCGCGCGCAGCCTGTTCCCGTTCCTCGACGGCTTCGACGAGTTGGTGCTCTCCGCCGACGTGCGGCTCGTGAAACCGGACCGTGACATCTTCGATCTGATGATCGCACGACGCAGCCTCACGCCGTCGCGCGCGGTGTTCATCGACGACAGCGCGGCGAACATCGCAACCGCCGAGCAGGTCGGGCTCAAGACCATCCACTTTTCCGACGAGAGCGTGCCGGTGCGCACACACCTCGCGCGGCATGGACTTCAACTGTGAGACGCGCGACCCGGAGACACCCGACATGGCGATGCTGAAGCTCGCGTTCTATGCCGGCCTCGTGTTGTTCGGGGTCGTCGGGATGTACATGGGCGCGGTCTTTTTTCTCGCCGCCGGCCTGTCGGGGCCGATCTCGATCAGTTATCCCCAGGACGGCAAGGTGATCAGCGAGACGGTCAGCCGCGCGACCGACGGAGCGCGCCATTTCCGCCTGCAGCTGATGCTGGGGTGGGCACCGGTCCTGCTCGGGGCGGTCGCCCTCTATGCCGGCGTGCGCTGGTTCCGCCGATAGCTATTTGATCGGCGGCTGCGGCAGCCGGACCTCGCCAGGGCTCTCGGTGCCCGCTACCCCGCCGCCGAGCGCATACTCGCGAGCGAGGACGCGCGCGAGGGCCAGCGCGCCTTCGTCGAGAAGCGCAAGCCCGTCTGGAAGGATCGTTCAGGAGGCAGCCCATGGCAGAGTTCCATGCCGAGGTCGGCGACAGCGCGCGGTTCTCCAAGACCGTCGGCGAGTACGACGTCTACGGCTTCGCCGGCATCACCGGTGATTTCTCGCCGAACCACACCGACAAGGCCTACATGGAGAAGTCGAGCTACGGCCGCCTCCAGGCGCAAGGGCGCGCTGATGGTCGGCTACATGTCGACCGCCTCGACGCTCGTCATCGCCCACACCCGCGCCACAGCCGATGAAACGCCGGTCTCGCTCGGCTATGATCGCATCCGATTTCTGGCGCCCGTCTACTTCGGCGATACGATCACGGTCGGCTACCGCATCAGCGCCATCGACGTCGCGGCGCGGCGCTCGACCGGCGACATCAGGATCACCAACCAGGACGGTACGCTGGTCGCCGTCGGCACGCACATCCTCAAGTGGGTGAAGAACACGGCATGAGACCGGAACCGCGCTGGCCGATCAGAACCGGGGATTTGCTCGACGATGGAGCCGGCACGAGTATCATGGCGGCCGAATTCGAGGTCGACGATCTCGAGTCCGATGCGCGCCAGAATCTCGCTTTCATACGCCGCCGCTGATCGGACCCGGTCTGATGCAACAACTCTCGAAGGAGATGCAGCCATGAAAGTCAGACTGGATGGCCAGGTGGCCATCGTGACGGGAGCCGCGCGCGGCATCGGCATCGCCATCGCCCGGCTCATGGCCGAGCGGGGCGCCAAGGTGGTGGCCTGGGATCGCGACCTCGCGCCGCTGAAGGACGCCGAGGATTTCTCGCCCGCCATGAGCGCGGCCTTCGACATCGCGAGCTACGCGGAGGTCGAGAAGGGCTTCAACGCCGTCGTCGCCAAATTCGGCCAGGTGCACATCCTGGTCAACAACGCCGGCATCAACGGTCCGATCAAGCCCTCGTGGGAGTACCCGCTCGAGGACTGGGACCGCGTCGTCGCGATCAACATGACCGCGATCTTCTACACGAGCCGGCTCGCAGCCAAGCACATGCGCGAGAAGAAATACGGGCGCATCGTCAACATCACCTCGGTCGGCGGCAAGGAGGGCGTGCCGGGTATCGGCGCCTATTCGGCGGCGAAGGGCGGCGTCATCGCCTACGCCAAGGCGCTTGCCAAGGAGGTCTGCCTCGACGGCGTGACGGTGAACTGCGTCGCCCCCGCGATGACCGAGACGCCGCTGCTCGGCACGATGACCGAGGAGCACAAGCGCAACATGACCGCCAAGATCCCCATGGGCCGCATGGTGCAGGTCGACGAGGTGGCCGAGCTCACCGCGTGGATCGCGAGCCCGGCGTGCAGCTTCACCACCGGCTTCACGTTCGACATCACCGGCGGGCGGGCGACGTACTGAGGGGCGGAGTCGCGCATTTCACCGAGTAGCAGGGATCGCCAATGAACCGGAATAAGGAGCGCAGGGCACCCGTCCGCATTGCCGTCATCGGCGCCGGCCTCATCGGCCGTACGCACATAGCGGTGCTGCGGTCGCATCATCCGGAATTCACGCTCGCCGGCGTTGCCGACCCCTCTCCCGCCGCCAGGGCCGAGGCGCAGGCGCTCGGCTATGCCTGCTATGAAACGATCGAGGCGATGCTCGAAAAGGCCAGGCCCGACGGCGCAATCGTCGCCGTGCCGAACCAGATGCATGTCGCGGCCGGCCTCGCATGCATCGCCCGCAGGGTCCCGATCATCGTCGAGAAGCCGATCTCCGACAGCGTCGCCGAGGCCTTGAGGCTGGTCGAGGCGGCGGAGGCGGCGGGCATTGCGACCCTCGTCGGCCACCATCGCCGCCACAACCCGATCATGCGCGAGGCCGCGCGTCTCGTGCGCGAGGGCGGCCTCGGCCGGCTGGTCGCGGCGAGCGCGACCTACCTCAGCCACAAGCCGAGGGGCTATCACGACCTCGCATGGCGGCGCGAGCCCGGCGGCGGGCCGGTGCTGATCAACGCGATCCACGATATCGATTGCCTGCGGATGCTGTGCGGCGACGTCGAGACCGTGCAGGCGCAGGCATCGAATGCAGTGCGCGGATTCGCGGTCGAGGACACGGCCGCCGCGGTGCTGCGCTTCAAGAGCGGCGCGCTCGGCACGCTCATCTGCTCGGACACCGCCTCGAGCCCCTGGAGCTGGGAGTGGGGATCGCGCGAGAACCCGTCGTTCCCCTACGACCAGGAAAACTGCTTCATCCTCGCCGGAACGCGCGGCTGCCTGTCGCTGCCGACGATGGTTCACCGCTGGCACGAGGCGGGCAAGGAGAGCTGGCACACGCCGCTCACCACCCAGCGGCTTCACGTTGCCCCCGCCGATGCCTATACCGAGCAGATGATCAACTTTGCCGGCGTCATCCGCGGCACCGCCGAGCCCGTGCTCTCCGGGCGTGACGGCTCGCTGACGCTCGCAACCACGCTCGCCATCTCACGCTCCGCCGAGCAGGGCGGCGCCCCGGTCAGAGTCGAGGACATGATGAAGGCCACAACCGCGGCATCGCCGGCCAGCGCAAAAGGAGAACGGCCATGACGACACCGAAGCGCGCCTCCTGCGTGATCGGCTATCCGGCGAAGCATTCGCGCTCACCGAAGCTGCACGGCTACTGGATCAAGCGCCTCGGGCTCGATGCCGACTACCGCGTCGAGGAAATCAGGCCCGAGGACTTCAAAGCATTCGTCACAAACCTCGGCGCCAATGGCTACGTCGGCGCCAACGTGACGATGCCGCACAAGGACATGGCACTGGCGCTTTCGGAGCCCGATGCGCGGGCGAAGGCGGTCGGCGCCGCCAACACGCTCTGGCTCGACAACGGCAGGCTCCGCTCCACCAACACCGACGTCGAAGGCTTCATCGGCGCGCTCGACGAGGCGGCGCCCGGCTGGGACAGGCGCAATCACGCCGCGGTGGTGCTCGGCGCCGGTGGCGCGGGGCGCGCGGTCGTCTACGGCTTGCTCGAGCGCGGGCTCGAGACCGTCCACGTCGTCAACCGCACATTCGAGAGGGCCGAGGCGATACGTGCGAGCTACGGCGAGCGCGTGCGGCCGGCCCGCTGGTCGGATGTGCCGCGGCTCCTCGCCGGCTGCGGTCTGCTCGCCAACACCACCTCGCTCGGCATGACCGGCAAGGACGCGCTTTCGATCGACATCTCGCCGATGGCGCCGGAAAGCGTCGTCGGCGACGTCATCTATGTGCCGCTGAAGACCCCGCTGCTCGTCGCCGCAGAGGCGCGCGGCTTCAAAACCTCGGATGGCCTCGACATGCTGATGCACCAGGCGGTGCGAGGCTTCGAGCTGTGGTTCGGCGTCCGCCCCGAGGTCACGCCGGAGTTGCGCGCGCTGTTGGTGGCGGACGTGCTCAAGGGATAGCCGCGCTGCGACCGCCTGCCGGGAATGCGGTTCGACCTGAGCTCGGGTCGAGGCGCGAGGTCCGAAAGCAACGAGCCTGTCGAGATGTCGGGGCCCCCACGTCGACCCGATCTTCGCGCGCGGCGCATGTTCCAGTCCCTTGCGATCGGGTGCCGTGGCGGGCAGCATTTCATTATTGAATCATAATGGACGATAATTTTTGAGGGAATATAAATCGCGTTTGAACAACTTTGGCGCAAGTTGATGCAGAATGACATTCTCACGGTAATCGATCTTCCGCATTCTTTAATCCAGCACCCGGTAGAATTCGGATCGACCGGCAGGGCCTGCGCCGGCTCTCTCTCATTCTGATCCGGATTGCGTTCGATGTCGAAAGTGCCGAGTTCCGTCGTCTGCGCGTCGCCTGGCGTTGCGACCGATCGAGACCGCATGCGCGCGCTGATGCATCGTCTCAGCGCCACCGGCTCGTGGCGGGTGCTCGAGAGCCGCATGGTCTTCGACGGCGCCGCCGCCGAGGTCGTCGACCAGGTTGTCGAGCCCGCCGGCGTGCAGGCCCCGGTTGCCGATCATGCACCGAATCCGGCGTCCGACGCCGCCGATATCGTCGCAGCGCTCACAGAGGCCGCGACGCAGCCTGCCAGCGCGCCGGTCACGGTCGTCTTCATCGACGAGACGGTCGAAAATGCCGATCAGATCATTGCCGCGGCTGGTCCCTCCGCCGAAATCGTCATGATCGATGCGAGCGCGAGCGGCCTCGCGCAGGTGGCGAGCTACCTCGCCGGCCGCACCGACATCGGCTCCATCCATATCGTCTCGCACGGCGACACAGGCACGATCTATCTCGGCAGCGACACGCTGACGGGCGGGAGCGTCGGCGAGCACGCCGCCGAACTCGCAGCCATCGGCGCGGCGCTCGCCGACACGGGCGACATTCTCATCTATGGCTGCAAGGTCGCCGACGGCAGCGGCATGGCGCTCATCGACGCCATCGCCGAGGCGACCGGCGCCGACGTCGCGGCATCGATCGACGACACCGGCGGCACCGAGGCGGGCGGCGACTGGGTTCTGGAGGCGACCCGCGGCGCAATCGAGGCCACCGCGCTCGACAATCCCCTCTACGCGGGTCTGCTCGTCAAGAACAATACCGGCGCATGGTCGGTCACCGGCCTCGTCGGGACCAATACGACCAATGGCATCCTGACCACGGTCACCTTCAACGCGAGCTTCAGTGCGGTCGCCGGCGGCTCGACGCTCAACAACATCGCCGCCTTCGACAACGCCGCGCAAGGCGGCCAGTCGCTGAGCGCGACATGGAACTCCGGTGCCGGCACGGTGACCATCGCCTTCACGCGCGGCGGCGTGCCGGTTGCGATGACCAATGTGGTCCTGCACATGGACCGCATCGGCGGCATCAACGGCACCTCCAACAGCAGTCTGTGGACGCTGGCAACGGCCGGCACGACGCTGACGCGCCTTTCCGGACCCACTCACTTCCAGGTCAATACCGCCGCCGGCACGTTCAACCGCACGACCGGGCAGTCGACCACCGGCTCGGAATCGAGCCTCACGCCCGCCAACGGCACCGCGGCCGGCAGCGTGCGCATCAACGGCACCTACACGAGCCTCACCTTCAACGTCACCCAGGCGGCGGGTCCGACCGGCGCCGATGCGATCGAGCTCGCCTTCGCCATCGACGCGCCGCCGATCGCCGTGAACGACACCTTCACGACCGTGCACGACACGGCGGCCACGATCAACGTGCGCGCCAACGACAGCGATCCGACCAGCGATGCCTTCAATGTCACGCAGGTCAACGGCACGGCGATCACCGCGGGCGGCCCGGGGGTCACGGTCACCGGCGGCGTCGTGACGCTGAATGCGGCGGGCAATCTCGTCTACACGCCAAACGCGAACTTTGCGGGCTCGCCGTCGTTCACGTACACGATCGCGGATGCCTATGGCGGCTCATCCACTGCGACGGTCTCGGGTACCGTCACGAACGTGACACCGGTGCTCGACCTCGACAGCTCGGGCGCGGGTACGGGCTGGACCACGACCTTCACCGAAAACGGCGCCGCGGTCTCGATCGGCGACGTCGATGTCGCCATCACCGACGGCGACGACGCCAACATGGACTCTGCGTCGATCCTGCTCACGAACCAGCAGACCGGCGACCGCCTGCTGGTCAACGGCTCGGCGACAGCGACCGGCAGCATCGGCACCATCACCTGGACGCGCACGGACACCACCGTCACGCTCACCGGCCTCGCCACCCGCGCGCAGTACGCCGCCGCAATCCAGCAGGTCCAGTTCGAGAACACGACGGAGAACACGCCGACCACGCCGCGCCTCATCAACGTCACGGTGAACGACGGCACGATCAACTCGAACACCGCGGTCGCCACGATCATCATCAACCTCGCGCCCGATCCGGTGAACGACGCCTTCTCCGGCAACGAGGACGTAGCGATCTCCGGCAACGTGCTCACCAACGACACCGACATCGGCACCACCCCGGCCCCGGCCAATCCCCTGTCGATCGTGACCGGCCCGGTGAACGGCACCCTGACCTCGTTCAACACGGCGACCGGCGCGTTCGTCTATCAGCCGAATGCGGACTTCAACGGCACCGACACATTCACGTACCGTTATACCGACGCTAACGGCGATTCGAAGACCGCGATCGTCACGCTGACCGTCAACGCCGTGAACGACGTACCGGTCAACACGGTGCCGGCGACGATCGGGCCCGTCGCGGAAGACGCGACGCTCGCCATCACCGGCCTCTCCGTCGCCGACATCGACAGCGGCACGCTAACGACCACGCTGACGGTCGCGAGCGGCGCGCTCAACCTCGGCACGACCGGTGGGGCGACGGTCTCCGGCACCGGCACCGGCACGGTCACGCTCACTGGCACTGCCGCACAGATCAACGCTGCCATTGCCACGCTGAGCTTCTCGCCGCCGGCCGATTTCAACGGCACGGTCGCCTTCCAGATCGCCACCAGCGACGGCGCCCTGACCGACAGCGACAGCCGCACCATCACGGTGACCGCCGTCGCCGATATCGCCAACGATACGGCGTCGACCAACGAGGACACGCCCGTCACGTTCGCGCCGCTCGCCAACGACAGCTTCGAAAGCCCGGCCCGCGTCATCACCGCGATCAATGGCACGGCCATCACCGCTGGTGGCGCCGGCGTCGGCGTAACCGGCGGCACGGTGACGCTCAATGCCGACGGCACCCTCACGTTCGCGCCGACCGCCAATTTCAACGGTACGCCGAGCTTCACCTACACGGTGACCTCGGGCGGCGTCACCGAGACCGCCACGGTCAACCTGACGGTCAACGCCGTGAACGACGCCCCGACGCAGGTCCTGCCCGGCGCGCAGTCGACCGCCGAGGACGCCAACCTGGTGATATCAGGGACCAGCGTCGCCGATGTCGACGGCGGCGGCCTCACCACCACGTTGTCGATTCCCGTCGGTACCGGCACCTTGTCGGTTGTGACGGGCGGTGGGGTCACCATCTCCGGCAACGGAACTCGCCTGGTCACGCTGACCGGCACGGCAGCGCAGATCAATGCGGCGATCGCCCAGATCACTTATGTGCCGACCGGCGACTACAACGGCGCCGCGCCGCTCTCGGTCTCGACCAGCGACGGTACGGCGACGGCATCGGGCACTGTGGCGATCACGGTGACCGCGGTTGCCGACATCACCAACGATGCCGTCACGACGAGCGAGGACACGGCACGGACGTTCAACGTCATCACCGGCACCAACGGCGCGACGGCCGACACGTTCGAGAATGCCGGCCGCGTGGTCTCGAGCGTCACGCAGCCGGTCAACGGCGTCGTCACGTTCGCGGCGGATGGCACCATCACCTACACGCCGAACGGAAACTTCAATGGCGCCGACAGCTTCACCTATACCGTCACCTCCGGCGGCGTAACCGAGACCGCAACGGTCAGCGTCACCGTCACCGCCGTCAACGACGCGCCGGCCAACACGGTGCCGGGCGCCCAGACCACGACCGAGGACGTTGGCGTCACGTTCGGTACCGCCACCGGCAACGAGATCACGGTCGCCGATGTCGACAGCAACGTCACCACCACGCTCACCATCGCCAATGGCACGCTGCTGCTCGGCTCGACCTCCGGCGTGACCGTGACCGGAAACGGCACCGCCACGGTCACGGTCTCCGGCACGCCTGCGGCGGTGACCGCGGCGCTCAACGGCCTTTCGTTCACCCCGGTCGCCGACTGGAACGGCGCAACGGCGCTCAACGTCTCGACATCGGACGGCGTGGCGCCGCCGGCGGTCAGCGCGGTCGCCATCACAGTCACGGCCGTCGCCGACATCGCTTCCGACAGCGCGATGACCGCCGAGGACACCGCTACGAGCTTCAACGTTCTCGCCAACGACAGCTTCGAGAACGCGGGGCGCGTCGTCTCGAGCGTCACCCAGCCGGCCAACGGCACCGTCACGTTCCTGGCGAACGGCCAGGTCACCTACACGCCGGCCTCGAACTACAACGGCCCCGACAGCTTCACCTACACCGTCACCTCGGGCGGCGTCACCGAGACGACCACCGTGACGTTGATCGTGACACCGGTCAACGACCCGCCCGTCGCCACGCCGGGCGTCAACCAGACCGGCACCGACGGCGCGGCGGACAGCTACAATGCCGGCGCGCTCTTCTCCGACGTCGACAACGCCTCGCTGACCTTTACCGCGTCTGGCCTGCCGGCCGGCCTTGCGATCGATCTTTCGACCGGACTCATCTCGGGCTCGATCGACCAGCACGCCTCGGTCGGAGCGCCGGGCGGCGTGTACTCCGTCACCGTCACCGGCACCGACGCCTCGGGCGCGATGGCCAGCACCACCTTCACGTGGACCGTCGCGAACCCCGCCCCGGTGGCCGGCAACGATGCCTTCTCCGGCAGCGAGGACACCGCCATCGCCGGCAGCGTGCTCGGCAACGACAGCGATCCGGACGGCGATGCGCTTTCCGTCGACACGACGCCGGTAGCGGGCCCTGCGAACGGCACGCTGGTGCTCAACGCGGACGGCACTTTCGTCTACACGCCGGCCCCCGACTTCACCGGCGCCGACACGTTCACCTATCGCCTGGTCGATGCCGACGCCGGCACGACCACGGCGACGGTCACGCTGTTCGTCAATCCGGTGAACGACGTGCCGCTCAACACCGTGCCCGGCAACCAGTCGACTGCCGAGGACGCGCCGCTCACCTTCAGCACCGCGAGCGGCAACGCCATCACGGTCACCGACGTCGACAACGGCACGATCACCACGACGATCTCGGTCGGCAACGGCACGTTGTCGCTCGGCTCGCTCGCCGGCGTGACGGTCAGCGGCAACGGCACCGCGACGGTCGTCGTCACCGGCGCACCGGGCGCCATCACGGCGGCACTCAACGGCCTCACCTACGCGAGCACGCCCGATTATCATGGCGGCGACGTCCTCACCGTCTTCTCGGACGACGGCAGCGCGACGACGACGGCGAACATCCCTATCACCATCACGCCGGTCGCCGATATCGCCGCCGACAGCGTCGCGACGAGCGAGGATGCAGCGATCAGCTTCAACGTGCTCACCGGCACGAATGGGGCGAGCGCCGACAGCTTCGAGGGATCGCCGGCGGTCACCGGCTTCACGCAGCCCGCGAACGGCACCGTGACGGTCGCCGCCAACGGCGCAGTGACCTACACGCCGAACGCCAACTTCAACGGCGTCGATACCTTCTCCTACACGGTGACCTCGGGCGGCGTCACCGAGACGACGACGGTCACGGTTGCGGTCGCCGCCGTCAACGACGCACCGACGCAGACGTTGCCCGGGGCGCAGAGCGGCACCGAGGATGTCAGCGTCGTCTTCAGTGGCGCCGGCGGCAACCAGATCGTCGTCGCCGACATCGACGCGGGCGCGACCGTCACCACGACGCTCTCGATCGCGCAAGGCACGCTCACTGCCATCGTCACGCCCGGGGTCACGATCACGGGTAACGGCAGCGGCAGCGTCACCCTCGCCGGCTCGCCAGCGGCCGTCACCGCCGCGCTGAACGGGCTCGCCTATGTGCCCGTCGCCGACCACAACGGCGCGGTGACGCTGCTCGTCTCGACGACCGACGGCATCGCCCCGCCGGCCGCCGGCTCGATCGTGATCACACTCGCACCCGTCGCCGATATCGCCAACGACACGGCGACGACGAACGAGGACACCGCCAGCGTCATCGCCGTGCTGGCCAACGACAGCTTCGAGAACGGCTCAAGCACAGTCACCGCCGTGACCAACGGCGCCAACGGTACCGTGACGATCAACGGCGACGGCACCGTCACTTACACGCCGAACGCCAACTTCAACGGTGTCGACAGCTTCACCTACACCGTGGCGTCCGGCGGCGTCACCGAGACCGCGACCGTCTCGATCACCGTGAGCCCGGTCAACGATGCCCCGACGCAGGTCGTGCCCGGCGCCCAGACGCTGGCCGAGGACGGCTCGCTGAGCTTCACCGGTGCAACCGCGATCACCGTCGGCGACGTCGACGGCGGCAGCCTCACCACCACCCTCGCGGTGACCAACGGCACGCTCACACTCGGCTCGACCGCCGGCGTCACGGTCAGCGGCAACGGCACCGGCACGGTCGTGGTCAGCGGCCCGGCCGCGGCACTCAACGCTGCAATGAACGGTCTGACATTCGCGCCGATCGCCGACTACAACGGCGGCGCGACGCTGCTCGTGTCGACCACGGACGGCACCGCCTCGGCATCCGGCTCCATCGCGCTCACCGTCACGCCGGTCGTCGACATCGTGGCGGACACGATCACGACGAGCGAGGACGCCGCCGTCACCGTCAACGTGCTCTCGAACGACAATTTCGAGAATTCCGGCGCGACCATCACCTCGGTGACGCAGCCGGCCAACGGCGTCGTCACGATCGGCATCGGCGGCCAGGTCACCTACACGCCGAACGCCGACTACAACGGCCCGGACAGCTTCACCTACACCGTCACCTCCGGCGGCGTCACCGAGACGACGACGGTCAGCGTCACCGTGTCCCCGGTCAACGACCCGGTCGTCACGACCGTGCCGGGCGGCCAGGTGACGAACGAGGACACCGGCCTGATCTTCGCGTCCGCCACCGGCAACGCGATCACAGTCGCCGACGTCGACGGCGACCCGCTCACGCTGACGCTCTCGGCGGCCAACGGGCTCCTGACGCTTGGCTCCACCGTCGGCGTGACGGTCGTCGGTAACGGCTCCGGGCTCGTGACGCTCAGCGGCCCGGCCGCGGCGATCACCGCCGCGCTCGACGGTCTCGTGTTCGCGCCGACCGCCGACTACAACGGCACCGCGGCCATCTCGATCACGTCCAGCGACGGCACGGTCACGACCTCGAGCGCGATCAGCATCACGGTCAATCCGGTGGTCGACATCGTCGCCGACGGCGCGGCGACCAGCGAGGACACACCGGTCACGTTCAACGTGCTCACGAACGACACGTTCGAGTCCGCCGGCCGGGTCGTCAGCTCGGTCACCCAGGGCGCGAGCGGGACGGTGAGCTTCCTCGCCGACGGCACCATCGTCTACACGCCGAGCCCAGGGTTCAGCGGCAACGACACGTTCACCTACACCGTGACCTCCGGCGGCGTCACCGAGACGACGACCGTCAACGTCAGCGTCGGCGACGTGAACGACGTGCCGATCACGACCGGCCTTCCTGACCGGACCAACCTCGATGGCCAGGCCGTCGCCATCGCCGCCGGCGCCGCATTCTTCGATCCCGACATCGAGCCGCTCACTTTCTCCGTGGTCGTGCGCGACAACGCGTCCAACATTCTTCCGCTCGCGAGCCTCGGGCTGACCATCGACCCGGCAACCGGCCTCATCAGCGGCACTCTCGCCTCGGGCGCCTCGCAGCTCGGGCCCTACCAGGTGACGGTCACGGCCGACGACGGCCATCCGGGCGGCACCGTGGCGGCCACGTTCACGTGGACGATCACCAACCCGGCGCCGACAGCGGTCAACGATACCGCGACAGCTGCAGAGGACACGCCGGCCAACATCAACGTGCTCGGCAACGACATCGATCCCGACGGCGACACGCTGACCGTGGTCGGCATCCCGACCGCCGGCAACGGCACCGTCACGGTCAATCCCGACGGCACGATACGCTACACGCCGAACGCCGACTTCAACGGCGTCGACACGATCGCCTACCAGATCAGCGACGGCAACGGCGGCTTCTCGACCGCAACCGTTTCGGTGACGGTCACCGCCGTCAACGACGCGCCGACGACCACCGGGCTCGGCAACCTGATCGACTCGGACAGCCAGGTCATTGCCATCAACGTGACGAGCGCCTTCAGCGACATCGACGGCGACACGCTGACCTACAGCGCCACCGGCCTGCCGCCGGGGCTCAGTCTCGATCCGCTCACCGGCCAGATCTCAGGCATGATCGATCCGGGCGCCTCCGGCCCGCTCGGCGACCAGTCCTACCCGATCACGGTCACGGCCGATGACGGCAACGGCGGCACCGTATCGACCAGCTTCACGTGGCGCGTCCTGAACATCCCGCCGACCTCCGCCGACGACAGCGTGACGACGCCCGAGGATACGCCCGTCATCGCGACCGTGCTCGCCAACGATTTCGACACCGACAACGATCCGCTGGTCATCACCCACATCAATGGCCAGCCGATCACCGTCGGCGGGCCGGCAGTCGCCACCGCGAACGGCTCGGTCACGCTCACGACCGACGCATTCGGCAATCAGGTGCTGGTCTACACGCCGGACGCCGACTACAACGGCACGGACGCGCTCGTCTACACGATCAGCGACGGCAACGCCGGCATCGACACCGCGACACTGACCGTGACCATCACGCCGGTCAACGATGCACCGACCGCGGACCCCCTCGCCGACCTGGCAAACGCCGACAGCGACACGGTCAGCGTGGGACTCGCCGCGTTCTTCCACGACGTCGACGCGCCGGAGGGTGACACGCTCCGCTTCTCCGCGATCGGCCTGCCACCCGGGCTCGGCATCGATCCGGTGAGTGGCGTGGTAACGGGAACGATCGACCCCGCCGCCTCGCTCGGCGGCCCCTACACCGTCGTCGTTACGGCGACGGATCTCGCCGGCACCGGCCTGCCGGTCACGGCAACGTTTGAGTGGACCGTGACCAACCCGGCGCCGCTCGCCTCGAACGATGCCGCAACGACCGCTGAAGGGACCAATCTCACGGTCACCGCCGCGTCCGGCCTGCTCGCCAACGACAGCGACCCGGACGGCGATGCGATCGTGGTCGCGGCGATCAACGGCTCGCCGGCGCTGGTCGGTACCACGGTGGCCGGCTCGAGCGGAGGGCTCTTCACGATTCTCGCCGACGGCTCCTACACGTTCGACCAGGCCGGCGCATTCGAAAACCTGCCGGTCGGTGGCTCGCGCACGACGACCGTCACCTACCAAGTGTCCGATGGCCAAGGCGGCTTCGCGACGGCCACCCTCGCAGTCACCGTCACCGGCCTGAACGATGCGCCGGTCGCAGGTGCGCTGCCGGCGCAGAGCACGCTCGATGGCGCAAGCTTCACGCTCAATGCGGCGAGCGGCTTCAGTGACCCCGACGGCGATGCTCTCACCTACAGCATCGACCCGGCGTTCCCGCTGCCGCCGGGCCTGTCGATCGACCCTGCGACCGGCCTGATCAGCGGCACGATCGACCGCTCGGCGTCGCAGGGCGGCGTCGGCGGTGTCTACGCGGTGCGCGTGCTCGTCGACGACGGCAATGGCGGCACCGCCGCAGTCACCTTCCCGATCACGGTCACGAACCCGGCGCCGATCGCCGGCGACGACGTCGTCGCGACCTCGGAGGACGTGGTTGCGACCGGCAACGTGCTCGCCAACGACAGCGACCCCGACGGCGACGCCCTCGCGGTCACGGGCTTCACCGTCGCCGGGCTGGCCGGCGGCTTCCTGCCGGGCGATACCGCGACGATCCCCGGCGTCGGCACGATCCGGCTCGATTCGACCGGCGCCTACACCTTTACGCCAGCGACCAACTACAACGGGCCGGTACCGCTGGTCACCTACACGATCGTCGATGCCGACGGGGCGATCGACCTTGCGACGCTGGCGCTCGGGCCAGTGCTCCCGGTCAACGACGCGCCGGTCTCGACGCCGCTTCCGGCGCAGTCGGGCGTGGACGCCAGCACGGTCGCGCTCAACGTGTCGGGCAGCTTCTCCGACATCGACGGCGATGCGCTGACATTCTCGGCAACCGGCCTGCCGCCCGGCCTCTCGATCGACCCGGCGACCGGGCTCGTCACCGGCACCATCGACCATCTGGCGTCGGCGGGCGGCCCCTACACCGTGACGATCACGGCGACCGATCCCTCCGGCAGCCAGACGCAGCAGGTCTTCACCTGGGCGGTCAGCAACCCGCCGCCGATCGGTGCCGCCATCCCCGATGCGTCAGGTCTCGACGGCACGACGATTGCGCTTCCCCTCGGCGGCGGCTTCAGCGACCCCGACGGCGACACGCTGAGCTTCTCGGTCAGCGGGCTCCCGGCCGGCTTCACGATCGACCCGGCAGGCGTCATTCGCGGCACGTGGGGTGCCGGCGCCTCGTCGGGCGGACCGGCCGGCGACGGCATCTATAGCGTCACCGTCACCGCGACCGACAGCCAGGGCGCGAGCGTCGCCCGCTCGTTCGGCTACACCGTCACGAACCCTGCGCCGACCGCCCTGAACGACTTCATCACGCTGGCCGAGGACACCTCGAGCGGCCTCAGATCGGTCGCCGGCAACGATCTGGACCCCGATGGCGATGCGCTGACATTCGCGCTGGTGACGGGCCCGACCCAGGGCGCGCTCGTCTTCAATCCCGACGGCACGTTCACCTACATGCCGGTTGCCAACTCCAACGGCAACGACACGTTCACCTACACGGTGACCGACGCCGACGGCGCCGTCGCCACCGCGACCGTGCTCCTCACCATCACACCGGTGAACGATCTGCCGACCCCGTCGGCGTCGAGCTTCATGACGCCCGAGGATACCCCGGTCACCGGCACGCTGCCGTCGAGCGACGTCGAGGGCACCGCCGTCACGTTCACCCTGGTCACTCCGCCCGCGCACGGCGGCCTCGTGCTCGGCATCGACGGCACGTACACGTACACGCCGAACCCCGACTACACCGGGCCCGACGCCTTCATCGTGCGGTTGACCGACGGCAACGGCGGCACGACCCTGCAGACCGTGTCGGTCACCGTGACCCCGGTCCAGGACGCCCCGGTCGCGCGCGACGACCATGCGGTCACGACCATCAATCAGCCGACGACGATCGGCGTGCTCGCCAACGACAGTGACGTCGACGGCGACCCCCTGACCGTCACCGGCGCCACGGCCGACAAGGGCACGGTCGTGATCAATCCCGACGGGACGATCACGTTCACGCCTGTGCCCGGCTTACTCGGCGAGGGCCGGATCACCTACACGATCTCCGACGGCAACGGCGGCACCTCGACGGCGACGGTGACGATCACCATCGGCGAGGAGCCGGTGATCCATTTGCCGCCGATCATCCTGCCGCCGGCTCCCGAGCGCCCGGCCGAACGCGAGACGCTGTCTGTGGACGGCGCGGTGCTCGATGCAGTCGACAAGGTCGGCGAGCTCGGCGGCATCTCGGACTCGCTCAGCGAGCGCGGCATCATCGTCAGCGTCGTCAACCAGGTCTCGTCGCTGCGCGGCATCGCTGCGGCCGGCTACATCGACAACGCGAGCACGCGGTCGGTGCTGACGGCCGAGCGCATCTGGCGCATCGCGGAGACGCTCGAGGGCCTCGGCTACACCCATACGGCCGCCACCTGGGAGCCGCAGGGCCTCACCGGCTTCTCGCTGCGCATGGGGCTGCTCGGCAACCAGGACCACAGCGGGCTCAGGTCACAGGTGATCATCGAATCGCTCGTGCGCGAGAAGACGCTGATCGTGCAGATCTCCAACCTGATCAAGGACAGCGGCCGGCGCGTCACCGAGTACCGGTTCCTGCAGGCCGACGGCGCACCGCTGCCCGGCTGGCTCGATCGCGCCGGCGGCGGACTGCTCATCGGCCAGCGGCCGGCCAACCTCGATCACGTCGACCTGCGCGTCATCGTCATCTACGACGACGGCACCTCCGAGACGAAGGACGTGCGCATCGAGGCGACGACGGGCGAGATCAAGCCGCTCGCGGGACGGCGGGCCGATCTGCCGGCGCCGTTCCTCGAACAGTTCGCGATCGCGCGCTTGGCGACCGACGACGGCGTGCGCGGCCTCGCGCGCATGCTCGGCGGCTAGCGCGGATTCCACTTGATGTAGCTCACTGCGCATCCCCCTCCCCTTGATGAGGAGGGGAGGCACACCGGCCACGATCCAACGCTAGGAGCCCGTCCAGATTGCTGCCGAAGCGGGCTGTTTCGGTGACGATAGCTCGCTCAGGCGGCCCTGGCGAGCTTGACGAGGTTGTGGGCGGTGCAGATCATCGCCCACTCGGCGCGCAC
>Ga0114938_1001247_pt1 | contig 17740 bp, 18 predicted proteins | sample AshMeaBigSpring_FD_88675 | JGI IMG/M metagenome (GOLD analysis project Ga0114938, IMG submission 88675) | Groundwater microbial communities from Big Spring, Nevada to study Microbial Dark Matter (Phase II) - Ash Meadows Big Spring | ecosystem: Environmental > Aquatic > Deep subsurface >...
CTCAGCCGTCAAACCAGAAATCCTGAAAAACCTGTTTGTGATTTTTTGCGGCCAGTTCGACCGCGCTTTTGAAGTCCTTCTCCCACTTGATCTTGGCCATGGTCTAGCTCCTCGCCTGAATGGGTTATTCGCCTTATCGGCCCGACCTACCCTTAACCGATCCCCAGGATCGGGCGGTAGGCGGGTCGATCCCTGCCATAAGCGGGAAATTTAGTATCGGGAAAGCCGGAGTCAATAGCCCATTGGCAGTCTTGCGAACCGCGGTACCGCCTTCTCTTTGGCGACAGAACGCACATCGATAAGGTCGCCGCAGGCCCGAACGGCCGCGATCTTTCAGAAATCGGGACCATCAACAGTGCCAGCACGCAACGAAGTGGCCGCCCCCGCGATCCTCGAGCGGCGGACCTTGCAGCCGGCACTGGCCGGTGCGATGCGGGCAGCGGTTCTGAAATCGGCAGCCCGGCGGAGGTTCCAGCGGGTTCGGAGGCTCGCCGCTGTGGGTGATCCGCCGGCGGGCCCGCTGGATTTTCGGGTCGGGTACGGGCACGGCCGAAAGCAGCGCCCGGGTGTACGGATGCAGCGGCGTTTCATAGAGCTCCGTGCGCCCGGCGAGCTCCACGATCCTGCCGGCATACATAATCGCGATGCGGTGCGATATGTGCCGCACCACCGCGAGATCGTGGGCGATGAAGAGGTAGGCGATGCCGAGATCCTGCTGCAGATCCTGCAGAAGATTCACGATCTGGGCGCGGATCGACACGTCCAGGGCGGAGACGGGCTCGTCGGCGACGATGAACTCGGGGTTCAGTGCCAGCGCCCGGGCAATTCCCGCCCGCTGGCGCTGGCCTCCGCTGAAGGCATGCGGGTATCGGTCGCCGGCGTCCGGCGGCAGCCCAACCCGCTGCAGCAGCTCGGCGACCCTGGCCTCGGCGTCGCGCGGTTTCGCGGCCATGCCGTGAACCATCCAAGGCTCGGCGACGATGTCGCGGATGCGCATGCGCGGATTCAGGCTCGCATATGGGTCCTGGAAGACCAGCTGCATGTGGCGGCGCAGGGGCCTTAGCTGCCTGGCGGTTGCGTCGGTGATGTCGTGGCCCTTGAAAAATATGGAACCAGCGGCGACAGGGACCCGTCGCAGAATGGCCCGGCCGGTGGTGCTCTTGCCGGAACCCGACTCCCCGACCAGTCCGAGGGTCTCCCCGGGCGCAACCTCCAGCGACACATCCTCCACCGCGTGGACCATCATGCGTTGCCGGCCCCAGAACCCGCTGCGCCCCGCATCGAAGCGCACGGTCAGCCCCCGCACCTCGACCAGCGGAGCGCTGTCTGGCGCCCGATTCCTGTTATCTGCAACAGACATGACTTGTTTAATGATGTGTTTCGGGTTTCGATATTCGCATTTCGGATTTGCCCGTTACGGCAGACGCTGCCCGGCGCTCCAGCACGACACCATGCGGTCTTCGTCATAGGAAATCATATCCGGCTGCCTGCAGCAGTGTTCGCCGGCCCAGCTGCATCGCGCCACAAAGGCGCAGCCCTGCGGCGGCAGGATCAGATCGGGGGGCAGCCCCTCGATCGCGATCATGCGCTCGGTGACCTCGTCCGGCCGCGGCGTGGCTCTGAGAAGCCCCCGGGTGTAAGGGTGGACCGGCTGTTCGAAGATGTCCTCGGCCAGACCCACCTCGACGACCTTGCCGGCATACATGACGGCCACCCGGTGGCACATCTGGGCGATGACCCCCAGGTCGTGGGTGATCAGGATGACCGCGAGCTTCAGCCGGTCCTGAATCCCGGCCAGAAGGTCCAGGATCTGGGCCTGGATGGTAACGTCGAGCGCCGTCGTCGGCTCGTCGGCGATGAGAAGCTGCGGCTGGCAGGCCAGCGCCATGGCGATCATCACCCGCTGGCGCATGCCGCCGGAAAGCTCATGCGGAAACTGGCCCAGGCGCCTCTCGGGTGCGCCGATATCCACCAATTCCAGAAGCTCTATGGCCCGGTCGCGGGCCTCCTGCCGGCCCACTGCCAAATGGCGCCGCAGGACCTCGGTGATCTGGGTGCCGATGCTGAAGAGCGGGTCTAGAGAGGTCATCGGGTCCTGGAAGATTATGGCGATCTCCCGGCCGCGCACCGATTCCATGTAGGCCCGGCCGGCCGGACCCAGCAGGGAGCGGCCCTTCCAGCGGATATCTCCGCCTATAATTTCTCCGGGGACGTCGATCAACCCCATGACCGATTGGACCGTGACGCTCTTGCCCGATCCGGACTCGCCCACAATTCCCAGCGTTTCCCCCGGCCTGACGACGAGGCTCACGCCGCGCACCCCCTGCACTACCCCGTAACGGGTGGTGAAATGAACCACCAGGCGATCGATTTCGAGCAATGGGGATGCTGCCTTTTGCGGCGTCATGGCGCTGCGGCCTCCTCAAGCTCCTGCGGCGCGCGCTTCTTGCGCCGGGCGCGCATCTGGCGCGCGAACTGCTTCTCACGCTCTTGCGGGTCCGAGATCAGGCGCACCCAGCTGGCCACCAGGTTGACGGCGAGCACGGTGAGGGAGATGGCCGCCCCCGGAAACGTCACCAGCCACCAGGCGCGGAACATGTAGTTCTTGCCGGTGGCCACATCCAGACCCCATGAAGTGGACGGCGGCTGAATGCCCATTCCCAAAAATGAGAGGGCCGCCTCGGCCAGGACGATGCGCGCGAACTCGAGGATGGCAAGTGTCAGCAGCGGCGAGGTGAGATTGGGCAGGATGTGGCGCAACACCACCCGAACGGCGCTGCAGCCGATGATCTCGGCGGCTTCCACGTAAGCGGTCTGCCTGACCGAGAGCACGGCGCCCCGGGTCAGGCGGCCGTACACCATCCAACCGTTGAACGAAAGCACCAGGATCACGGTGAGCATGCTGGGGCCGATCACCGCCAAGATGATCAGGGCGATGAGCAGCCCTGGAAATGCCACCTGGGTGTCGATCCAGCGCATGATGATGCTGTCGATGCGGCCGCCGCAGTAGCCGGCGACGAGCCCGAGCACTACCCCGAACGTACCCGCGATCAGCACGACGGCCGCTCCCACGGTGAGCGACACGCGCGAGCCGTGGACCACCCGCGAAAGGACATCCCGTCCCAGATGATCCGTTCCCAGAAGGTGCTTCCAACTGCCGCTGTCTTCCCAAACCGGCGGGACCAGCCGCGCCCGAAGGTCCTGCGCCGTCGGCGGATGCGGAGCGATCAGCGGTGCGGCGGCCGCCGTGAGGATCAGCCCTGCGATCATCGCTATCCCGGCCAACCCGGCCTTGTCCCGCCAAAGCTCACCGAACAGGTGCTTCATCCGGCGGCTCTGCTGCGCTCCGCTGCGGTCGGGGGATTCGGCGGTCATGTTCATGTCAGCTTGAGCCGGGGGTCGATGGCCTTGTACGCCATGTCCATCAGGATGTTGATCAGCACCACCAGGATGGCCACCGTGAAGACGATGGCCTGCAGAAGAACCAGATCGTCGCGCTCGATGGCCTGAATGGCGGTCAGTCCGAGTCCCGGCCAGGCGAAAACCGTTTCCACCACGACCGAGTAGCCGGCTACCGCTCGGATCAGCTCCCAGCCGCAGAGTGTCACGACCGGCAGCGAAGCGTTGCGCAGCGCATGCACACCGACCACCCGGTAGAAAGAAAGCCCCTTGGCCAAGCAGGTCCGGACGTAAGGCTGGTTCAGTTCGTCGATCATGGAGGAACGCACGATCATGACCAGCCGGGCCAGGGCGGGCAGCGCCATGGTGATCGTTGGCATGACGAAGTGAGCGGGGGTATCGACACCGGAGGTCGGCAGCCAGCCGAACTGGACCGCGAAAACGACGATCAGCAGGAGCCCCAGCCAGAACTGCGGCACTGAAAGCCCGATCAGGCTGAGAAATACCGTGCTGCGATCGGAGGCGCCCCCCGGCCGAAGAGCGGCGAGGATCCCGAGCGGTATCGATAAGACAAAGGCCAGGCCGATGCCCAGGAAGGCCAGCCCCAGGGTCAGCGGCAGTTTCTCGGAAACGATCCGCATGGCCGGCCGGCGCTGCCAGAGGGAATCGCCGAAATCGAGGCGGGTTAGCCCCGCGGTGAAATCGACGAACTGCTCCCAGATGGGGCGGTCCAGGCCGAGCTGCTTTTCGAACTCCGCACGCTGCTCGGCGGTGGCCTCCAGAGGCAGCATGACCTTGACGGGATCGCCCACCAGGCGGGTCACGACAAACACCAGCATCGTGACCCCCAGGACCACCACCACACCCTGCAAAAGACGCGCAATAAAGTAACGGCCCATGGAAGTGCGTTGGCCCCGTGGACCCGTTGGCCCATAGAGCGTAAGGGCATGACGCTCTACGCGTTTTGCAACCTTCGCATTTCTTTCGGGCCAGCGGGCCGACCTCCGTCTATTTCACATTCATCTCGCTCACCAGCATCTTGGCGTCCACGCGACCCGGCCAGGACAGCCGCTGGCTGACGCCGTAGATGTCTTCGATATTCAAGAGCCACACGAAATAGGCCTGGTCGTGGGCGCGCTTGACGGCCTGTTCGTAAAGCGCCGCGCGCTTGGCGACATCGGTTTCTGTGCGCGCCGCGTCGATCGTGGCGGCCAGTTCCTTGTCGCTGTTGGAGGAACCCGTGCCGCCGGCCTTGTAGTACGCCGAGAAGCTCTTGTCGGCATCCATGAGCTCATTGGAACTCACGACGAAGATCGCGTCTCCGCGGGTCTTGCGGTCGAAGAGACGGTTCAGGTACTCATTGAACTCGAAGATCCGCACCTTGGGCTTCAACCCCACGGCTTCCCAGAAACCCGCCACGGCTTCGACCATTTCACGGTCTTTCAGCCAGCGACCGGCCGTGCCGATGATCTCGACGGCCGCGCCCGCCGCTCCGGCCTCTTTCAGCAGGGCCCTGGCTTTCTCCGGGTCGTAGGGGTAGGGCCCCACCGACTTGCTGAAGCCGAAGAAGGAAGGGCTCAGCAACTGGCCCTGGGCGATTTGCGCATAGCCCTCGAACAGACCTTCGGCCAGGGCTTTCTTGTCGATGGCATAATTGAGGGCCTGGCGGACCCTTACGTCCCTGGTCGGACCCCCGTCGGCGTTCAAGATAACGATCGGATGCTCCAGCCCCAGCATGTGAATGGCCTGGGGCACCTTCTTGGTGAACTCCGGCAGGAGGTTGGTGATGAGGTCAAATTCCCCGGCCATCAGGCCGGCCAGGCGGGTGCCGGAATCCGACACGAAGCGGTAGGTCACTTTCCGGATCGCGGGCTTGGCGCCCCAGTAAGCCGGGTTGGCCTCAAGGACCACATTCTGGCCGCGGTTCCATTTAACGAATCGATAAGGCCCCGTCCCTACCGGCATCTCGGCGAACTTGGGGTCCTTGCTGTGGCCGGGGGGGACCATCTTCATCCAGTAGAGCCGTCCGGGCAGGATCGGATCGGGGCCATCCGTGATGATCTGAACCGTGAGATCGTCCACCTTTTTCGCGTCCTTGATGGTGGAGAAAAACGAGATCTGCTCGGACTTGAAAGCGGGGTCGATGAGGCGCTTGACGCTGTGAACCACCGCGTCGGCGTTGAAGGGTTCGCCGTTGTGAAACTTGATCCCGGGACGCAGCTTCACCTCCCAGGTCTTGGCCTCCACCAGTTTCGGCTCCGCAGCCGCAAGGCCGGCCGTGAGCTTGCCGTCCGGCAAACGGGCCATCAGGGTTTCATAGACATTGTCGTTCACGGCCCTCTCGCCTCCATCTTCGCGAACCTGGGGGTCGAGGGTCGTCGGTTCCGAGCCGAGGGCGATGACGATCTCCTGTGCCAGGATCGGCGTGGCGATCAGCATGAGTCCGGCAACGATGAAAGCAGCACGTCTGATGGCGTTCATGGGGACCTCCGTCTGCTGAGTGAATAGGCAAAAAAACGCTGAGGGGCGACGATCCGCGGGACGACTCGGCGCGACCGGTCGAGGGCCATGACTACACAGCGGATAGAGGATTGTCAAGCCAGCCCCGGGGGCTCAGCGCACGATCGGCCTCGCGGCGAATGAACCCCCCGGCCGCTTACAAGCGATCTGATTGAAAGGTATTGCACTGGTTCAGGCTGCCGCTTTCCAGTCCGCGCCTGAACCAGCGCACTCGCTGGGTGGAACTGCCGTGGGTGAAGGAATCCGGCGATACATATCCGCCCGACCGGCGCTGCATCCGATCGTCGCCGATCATGCTCGCGGCGTTGAGGGCTTCCTCGATGTCCCCGGTTTCCAGTATCTGGCGCGCCCGATCGGCATGATGCGCCCACACCCCGGCCAGACAGTCCGCCTGCAGCTCCATCATCACCGAAAGCCGGTTTGACTCGCTCTCGCTTGTCCGGCTGCGCAGGGAATTCACTTTCTCGGCGATCCCCAGAAGGTTCTGGACATGATGCCCCACTTCGTGAGCGATGACGTAGGCCTGGGCGAAATCCCCGGGGGCGCCGAACCGGTTTTTCAGGTCGCTGTAGAAGCTGAGGTCGATGTAAACTTTCTGGTCCATCGGGCAGTAGAAGGGGCCGACCGCGGCCGAGGCCATGCCGCACGCGGACTCAACGGCTCCGGAAAACAGTACCAGCGTGGGCTCCTGGTATGTCTGACCCATCTCGCGAAAGAGCGCGTCCCAGATGTCCTCCGTGTCGGCCAGCACCACCGATACGAACTCGGCGAGGCGCCTTTCTTCAGGCGATGCGGAATAAGGTTCCGACTGGGCAGGGGTGCCCGCTCCCGGGACGGGCGCCTGGGTCTGGTTCATGATAATGGATGGGTCGACCCCAAAATACATGGCCACCAAAACCAGCAGCAGGGTGCCGATGCCTCCTCCGACGATCCTTCGCCCGACATGGGCTCCTCTGCGATCCTCTACGTTTTCGCTTCTGCGTCCATCTTCCCAGCGCATGTAACCACCTCCTGAGGCTTCAGCCTATTGCCGTCTCGCTGCAGTTCCGACTCGCCCGCCTATTTGGGGTGGAAATCTATTAACGCCCTGAGATCAAGTCAAGGAGTAACTGTTCCACCGCCAGCCAGTCGAAGAAGAAACGGCGGGCGATTTAGCAATTATGGCATTAAAATTGCTTGCAATTTAAGCCCAAAATTCCGCTTAGTGGTTGCAAAAACCTGCGCGATGGATTAGGATTGCCCAAAATCGGGAACCTGAACAGCGATACCCCGACCGGAAAGGAGGAACCGTTTTCTAACCGCCCATTCTAATCGCAGCCCCAACCGGGGGCTTAAAGCCATCGTTCCGAGCGTCTCACCGGCTGCACGAGGCGCCAAACGATACGCGCAAAGTCGTCATCACAGCCGCAAGAGTTGTGGTGGCTGCCGATAAGCAAAGCGCCGGATCTTCGCAGGGGGAAGTTACAGCGAAAATCCCGGCGCAGGAAAGGAGAGCGATATGATGGCTTACCATGAGGAGGCCCGCTCGAAGAGGAAGCTCGTGCGGAAATCCATGAACGGGGCATTTGCCTTTACGCTGGGCCTGCTGGTCTGTATCGCGGATATCAAGCTGCCGGCTGAAACAGGCAATAGCGACGGCACGTTTGAACTCATTGCCGCCGCGGACAATTCTTTGCGGTTTGTCGATTCGTGGGATCCGGAAGAAATCTCCATCGCCGATGTCGCCGCCCATCCATTCGTTCCCAGCGGAGAACCGGAAATCCTGCCGTTCGATCAGATCATTCATGAGGCGGCCGGCCGTCATCATATGGATGCGGATCTCATTCTGGCCGTCATCATAGCGGAGTCTCGTTTGAATCCGACCGCCAGATCCAGCAAGGGAGCCAAGGGATTGATGCAGCTGATGCCCGTGACCGCCGACGCCCTCGAGGTCGCTGATATTTACAGTCCGGAAGAGAATATCAACGCCGGGGTTCGGCATCTCAGGTGGCTGCTGGATCGTTTCGACGGAGATCTGCGCCTGGCTCTCGCTGCCTACAACGCCGGCCCCCAGAACGTTCTGCGCCACGACGGCATCCCCCCGTTCCCGGAAACCAGAGCCTATGTGCGCAAGGTCCTGGACTACTACACGGGGATCAAGAACGATACGCTGGATTTCTAGTCGCTGCCGGCCAGCTGGCTGTTGCGGACCAGAATCCGGCCGTCGACCCGCAGAGGCATGGGTTCGGCGGCCAGAAAATCGCCCCCTGAGCCGCGATGCTGGGCATGCAGGTGGAGGTGCGGCTCCGCCGACAAACCTGAATTGCCCACTTTTCCAATCAGTTGTCCCTGATCAACCCAATCACCGGGCTTGACCGAGAGGCTGGCGTGCATGAGGTGCGCCAGGAGCACGTCGGCCTCGGCGCAGTTCAAAAGCACATGGTTACCGGCCGGACGCCCAGGGTCTGCCGACGGCGGCTTCTGGTCCGGAAGCCCGTCTTCAGCGTGCGCAACCGCTCCCGCGCAGGGGGCGTAAACCGGCTCCCCGAAAATCAGGTATTCTCCCGGGTCCCCCGGCCAAATTCCCCGGGCCCTTCGCCCGAATCGGTCCATCCGCACGATGTCCAATGCATAGCTCTGCGCCCGGAAGGCCGAAAGAGATTCCCGTGACAGGGTTTTCATGTGGGGGTTGATCAGGATGGAGTAGCCGCCGTTGACGACGTAAAAGGACCCACCCTTGAATGGCGACGCCAGGTCCGCGGACGGACCGACGGGCGGTGTATATCCTCCGAGCGCCCAGAAGAGCGTGGCGAGACAGAATACCGCCAGCACCAGGGGGCTCAGGGTCTTCAGGTCGGCTTTGATGCGCCCGGCCGGCCGTGGCCTGAGCCGCTCGGACCGCCGCCAGGACGCCGCGGCGGCCGCCAGGCCCAGCAGCGCATACCCATGCAGCAAATAGCGCGGCGCCAGCAGCCAGATTCCCGCCACAGCGACCAGGGCCAGATAGGCTGAAACCGCGAGCGCGTGCAGCAGCCATTCGACCCGGCTCCGGAAGATGCCGCGCCACAGCCAGGCCAGCAAGGCCAAGGGCAGCAGGCACTGCCCCACGATGGTGATGAATGCGATTTCCGCCATGGCCTTTAAAAAAACGCAGTCGAAGCCAGGTGATGACCGACGGCAGCTGTTCCATAGACTCCCATTGGGCGAAACCCGTCCCGCGCAGCATCGGCTTGAAAAGCGGTGTAACAGAAAAGAGGCGATTTGGCCATGCGGCCCTCCGCCAGGATTCGCTTCCCCGTTGCCCATGCCCTTTTCGACTGGCGTGGAATGCGGAAAGGGTCTCCTCCCGACACGGGCCGTGGGGCCGCCGTTACCTTATTTTAATGTCAACGCGGGAAAAGAGCGGAATCGGGAGGCGGCATGGGGTGATTTGGGGGCTTCAGCCTTCTTTCCGGCAGCGCGGAGGCAGATCGCGAGATGGCCGCTTTTTCTGCGTTGACGCAGCCGGCCCTTGTGGTATGAGTCGGCACCGTTTTAACGGTGAATCGCATCGCAGGGGTTTGAAATGCAGGAATCGTCTCGGCGCGCGCACAGGGCTATCCGCCGCGGCCTTCGCAAAGGCCTGAGCGGATTCATCTGGCTGCTGAAAATCCTTCTCCCGGTTTCCCTGGCAACGGCCCTGCTCGATTACAGCGGCTGGATCCCGGAAATTGATTTCCTTCTCAAGCCGGTCATGGAAGTCCTGAGCCTGCCGCCATCGGCGGCGCTCCCGATCCTGATCGGCATGACCGCGGGCATCTACGCCTGCCTGGCGGCCATGGCCGTGTTGCCGCTTTCAACCGATCACATGACCATCATCGCCGTGTTCGTGCTGATCGCCCACAACCTGCCCCAGGAGGGGATCATCCAGGCCAGATCGGGGATCAATTTCGTCAAGACCACGCTCGTGCGCATTGCGGCCGCAGTCGCGGCCTGCGGGGTGGTCGCCGCCTGCCTTCAGGCCGAAGCCGGTTCCACGTCGGCTTCCATCCGCGCCTCTGCCGAATTGCTCTCCATCTGGGCGTTCCTGCAGAACTGGCTCACGGAGACCCTGCAGTTGTGCATGAAGATCCTCGTCATCGTGGCCGTGGTGATGGTCATGATCGAATTGATGAAGGAATTCAACATGATCGATGTTTTCGTAAGAATCCTCGCCCCGGTGCTGCGGATGATGGGGCTGCACCAGCGGGCCGGGCTGCTCTGGCTCACCGGGGTCTTGTTCGGTCTGGCGTATGGCGGGGCGGTCATCGTTGAGGAATCCCGCGATCTGCGCCTCAGCCCGGAGGAGATCGAAAAGCTCCAGCTTTCCATCGGCATCAACCATTCCATGATCGAGGATCCGCTGCTTTTCATGCCGCTGGGAGTGAACCTCGTCTGGCTCTGGGTGCCCCGGCTGGCGGCGGCCGTCGCGGCGGTTTATCTGATTTCGCTCTGGTACAAGTTGAAGAGGGCCCTGAAAAGGGAGTCGTCTGCTTGACCTTTGGACGCCCGGTGCTATTTTGCCCTCAACCCGTGATCATGTCATCGATCCGTTCGAAGCCCAAAGAAGGAGGAAGCCATGCCCAAGGAAGGAACCAAAGCCCGCGCTTTCTGTCTGCCGTCGGCCGAAAAAGACAAAGTGTGCCTCAAGGATTTTTCCGGAAAATGGGTGGCGCTTTATTTCTACCCCAAGGACGCCACGAGCGGGTGAACGGTCGAAGCTCTGGAGTTTTCAGAGCTCAAGCCTGAATTCGAGAAGCTTGGGGCTGTCATCCTGGGGGTCAGCCCGGATTCGGTCGAATCCCACCGGAAGTTCGCCCAGAAAAACAAGATCGCGGTCACCCTGCTGAGCGACACCGGGCAGGGTGTCATAAAAGACTACGACGCCTGGGGTACCAAGAAGATGTACGGCAAGGAGTTCGAAGGGGTCGTGCGCAGCACGGTGCTGATCGACCCCAAAGGCACGGTGAAAGCCGCCTGGCCCAAGGCCTCCAGCAAGGGCCACGCCGCCGAGGTCCTGGAGGCGCTGCAGCGGCTCGCCGGTTGACGCCTTGCAGGTTTTCTTGCGGGAGCGGCATCCTGCCCCGATTCCATGCGGGCCGGCGGCCGATCTCGCGTCAGTTTGCCAGGACTTCTTCGATCGAGGCGATCAGGTCCCGGAAATCGATCTCCATCTCCCTCTCGATGCTGCGCACCTCGTTCTTGCCGTAGGTCAGGCCGAGGCGCTTTCCGATCTTGATTCCCCGCTCGTCACAGTAGGCCGCCAGCGAGTGCTTGGTCATGCTGCTTACAATGAAGGCGCCTGCCCGATGGGCCCACTCGAAATGCGGCCCGTCGCCGCCGCTGTCGCCCATCACGATGACCCTCTCCGCCGGAATGCCCATTTTGGCAGCCACTTCAGCGGTGTTTTTGCCCTTGTCGCGGGTTTCGTTCAGGTCCAGAATCAGCGGCGGATCGCCGGCGCCCGCCGGATAGCGGAACAGCGGGTTGGCGGACAGCACCGGCACCCGCGGCAGGAGCCCATTGGCGAACACCCGCTGGAAATAGCCGATCATGCCGGTCGTGTTGAGCATGAAGAGGACGCCTTTCCCCAGGCACCACTCGATCAGCTCCGGAACCCCCCTGTACACCGCATACGAGCGGTTCAGATAGGCATCCATCGTTTCCGGCGTAATCGGGCCCGGCAGTATCGACCGGATCCGGCGGCAGGCTTCGCCCAGCGAGATCCGGTTGCCGGTGTAGCTGCGGAAGACCTCCTTCAGCTCCGGCTCGAGCTCCGGGTAGGCGAAGGCGATGAAGTCGAAGGGCCCCGAGGGCGAAAGGCACTCGCTCCAGTCGGAGGAAAAAATGGCTTTCCAGGGTCGGGCGGGTTTTTCCATCGGGCAGCCTCGCAGGGCCGGGCCAGTTTATCCGAACGGGTATTCCCTATTCCCGTCTGTTTGGCCCCTGAAAATCGAAATCGCGTCGGCCGGTTCGATCGCAAGAAACGGGTGGCGCGGCATGATCAGGACGTATATAGTGGGTCCCTGATGGAGCATTGCTCCGGCACCCAGTTCATTCGAGGAGGCATTAATCATGAAACCGGCCGATTATGCAAGTGCATGCCGCGACTATGAGCGGGTCGAGAGGGCCATCAAATACATCGAAACCCACTTCGACCGCCAGCCCGAACTGAAGGAGATCGCCGGCCATATCGGTCTGAGCGAGTTCCACTTCCAGCGCCTCTTCAGCCGCTGGGTCGGCATCAGCCCCAAGCGCTTCCTCCAATTCCTGACCAAGGAATATGTCAAGGAGTTGCTCTCGCGGCCCACCAATCTTCTGGATGCCACCTTCGATGCGGGGCTGTCCAGCCCCGGCCGTTTGCACGATCTCTTTGTGAGCTGCGAGGCGGTGACCCCGGGCGAGTTCAAGGCCGGGGGCAAGGGGCTGACCATTGCCTATGGATGGCACGACAGCCCCTTCGGCGAATGCCTGATCGCCCAGACCGAGCGCGGGATCTGCTGGCTTTCGTTTGCGCGCACCGGCGATCGGCAAGCCCTGGCGGCCGAGTTCACCGCCGCGTGGAAGAAGGCCCGCCTCGTTGAAGACCATAAGCGGACCAAGCCGGTGGTCGCCCGCATCTATGACCCGGCCAGGTGGAACCGTTCGAGTCCGATTCCCGTTCTGGTCAAGGGCACCAACTTCCAGATCAAGGTCTGGGAGGCCCTGCTGAAGATCCCGGTCGGCACCGTGGTGACCTACGAGGACATCGCCCTTTACATCGGCTTTCCCAAAGCCGTGCGCGCGGTGGGCAACGCCGTGGGCAGGAACCCGGTCTCTTTCGTCATTCCCTGCCACCGGGTCGTGCGCAAGACGGCCGAGTTCGGCAACTACGGCGGCGGCCCGGCCCGCAAGAGGGCCATGATCGGCTGGGAGGCCGCCATAAAAGCTGCATGAAGTGCCGTCTTGGGTGCATTGCTGCCGTAGCACAGGTGCGGGAGTCGGCTGTGTACGGGTTCATCAACCAGGAGAATAGAACTCTTGCGGGGACAGCTCGCCTGACCGGTCGTAGCCTCCCTGGTCCATAAAAAACCGGATCTCGGTGCACAGGTCGCATTTGTTGATGTAAAAGGAATTGTGCCGATGGACTTAGATGTCAGAACGATGGAACAGTGCGCCAGGTCCTGCCTGCGTTGAAATTGGTTCCACATCCTCCTCCCCGGTCCAAGAAGGGGATAGTCGGCGCACCTCGAGATTTCTCCCCCTAAAAAAAGTGGGATGGGGGGGATTTGGTTTCTGGGAATGATTGTGTCAACATAACCACAGCCTAAAAGGTGGCGATGCATGCGATCCGTTGATGTCACCATCCCCGTCTCGGCGGATGAAAGCGTTTCGGGAGTGCTGGCGGTGCCCGAAGGGTTCGAGGCCGGCCGCACCGCGGCCGTGATCGTCGCCCACGGCGCCGGCAACGATATGCACACCCCGCTGCTGGTCCGTTTCACCGAGGGCCTCGGCCGCGCCGGCTTGCTTGGCCTGCGTTTCAACTTCCCTTACATGGAAAAGGGCCGGAAGGCGCCTGACCCTCCTGACAAGCTGAATCGCACTTGGGAAGCCGCATTCGAATTTATCAGGAACCACCCGCAGTTTGCTTCGCCGCGCATCGTTGCCGCCGGCAAGTCCATGGGCGGCCGCATCGCCTCCCAGATGGCGGCCGAGGGCCGGCTGGCGGCAAAGGCTCTCGTCTTCCTCGGCTATCCCCTGCACCCGCCCGGCAGGAAGGATCAGCTGCGCGACGCCCACCTGCATGAAATCGAAGCCCCGATGCTCTTCTTCGCCGGCACCCGGGACGCGCTCTGCGATCTTGCGCTTTTGAAGCCGGTGGTGAGCCGGTTGAAGACGCCGGCGGTGCTGGAGGTGGTCGACGGCGGCGACCATTCGTTCGTGCTGCCGAAATCGGCCCGGGTTTCAGAGGAGGAAGTCTATAGCGACATAACGAAGCGAACCATCGCCTGGCTCAGACAGGCGATTTGAGGAGGAAGCCATGGCTCTTCAAATCCAGGAAGTCGACAGGGTCGAAATCCTCACCCTGCAAGACAATTTTATCGACATCGCCGCCCATGACGGCACGGCCATGGTCCAGCGGCCTTCTACGGTGGATGCCTCCGGCAGCCGCGTGAGCATCCTGGCCGAGCACGGGTTTTCGGCCGTGGTCGGCCTGGAAACCGGGGGCAGAGCCCGGAAGGCGCTCTTCGATTTCGGGTTCTCCGAAAAGGGCGCCTTGCAGAACGCGCGCACCCTGGGCGTTGATCTGGCCGGGATCGAAGCCATGGTCCTGTCCCATGGCCACATCGACCACCACGGCGGGCTGCCGGCCTTCGCGGAGAGCCTGGGCGGCAGGGGCCTCGAACTGGTGCTGCACCCGGCCGCCTTCCGCAGTTCGCGCTACATCAAGCACTCGGGGGACAGCCGGTCGCCGCTGCCGGCCCCCGATCGTGCGCAGCTCGAAAAGGCCGGCGTGCGGGTCGCGACCTCCCGAACCCCCTGCGCCCTGCTCGACGGCGCGCTGCTGTTTCTGGGGGAAATCCCGAAGCGCACGGATTTCGAGAAAGGCATGCTGAAAGCGCGCTACGAGGAGGGCGGCGTGGAGAAATTCGACCCCATCGAGGACGATTCCGCGGTCGTGGCCCATGTCCGGGGGAAGGGCCTCGTCGTCCTCTCCGGATGCGCGCACTCCGGGATCGTCAACACGGTCGCTTACGCGCGGGAGGTCACGGGAGTGGAGCAGCTCTTCGCGGTGATGGGCGGCTTTCACCTTACCGGCGCCGACTTCGAGCCCGTCATCGGCCAAACGACGGCGGCCCTCAAAGCCCTCAACCCCGACTACATCGTGCCCACCCACTGCACCGGTCGCAAGGCCTCCGCGCAGATCGAGCGCGAGATGCCGGAAAAGTTCCTGCTCAACATGTCGGGGACGAAGATGGTGTTCGCCGCGTAGACGGCCGCTTGCGACTCGGGGTCTGCGCGACGCCGTCTTCATCCCGCGATGATCCGCCGCGCCTGCCGCTCGTGGTTCTCCATGTGCGCGAAGTAATCCTGGATCAGCTGCCGCAGCGCGACGGGCGGCTTGTCGCCGATGGCGATGCCGAAGTCCAGATCCGCCGCCGGAATCCGCGCGATCAGGTGCAGCAGCAGCTGGTTGTAATGGTACCAGAGCGCCAGCAATTGCCGGAAATCGAAAGTCCGGTAGCCGGCCCGCTGCACGCACTGCTCCTGGTCGTAGGCCGGATAGCCGATAGTGCCCTTTGGGACGTAGCGGACCAGACGCTGGTGGTTGTTGCCGACCGAATCCACCAGATGCCCCAGGATTTCCTTCACCGACCAGCCCCCATCCTCGCCCCGGGCGCTTGGATCCGGGCAGGTGCGGAAGAGCTGATACACCCGCTCGATCGTTTTAACATGATCTGAATTCATCGCATGCTCCTTCGCGCTTCTGGGGAGATCGGTTGTCGCGATTTCCGTTTGGGATCGGCTTTCAGCCGTGATGATCGAGGCCGACGGCTTCATCCCTATTCGTTCCCAAGGTGGATGGCGCCGTGCCGCCGGACTCCCTGCTGAAAGGCAGCCGACTACCGCTTCGACTGCTGAAATTCCGTTTCGAGCACGTCCAGCGCCTGCTTTACCAGTCCCATGTCCGCCTGGGTGCCCATGTGACCCAGGCGGAAGACCTTGCCGGCGATCGGACCGTAGCTGCCGCCTGCCGCCAGGCCGTGACGGCGCAGGCGCCGGTCGAACTCGTTCCAGTCGATCCCCGCGGGCACGTTGACGGCGGTGACCGTTGGCGAGGGCACCGCCTGAGGAGCGGGATACAGGCTGTAGCCGATCTCTGCCAGCCGCGCGCGGCAATAGGCCGCCGCCTCCGCGTGGCGCTGGCAGCAGGCTTCGAGGCCTTCCTTTAGGATAGCCTCGGCCCCGGCGTTGAGGCCTGCCGTGGCCTGCCAGCCCGGAGTGTACGGAAAGTAGTGCTTCTCCACGGCCGTCTTGAAAGGCAGGATGGCGTCGTAGCCCACGTAGTCGACCCTTTCGATGATCTCCCAGGCCTTCTCGCTCACCGACAGAAAGCAGGTGTCCGGCAAAGCCGAAAGACACTTTTGGGCCCCGCCCAGGCATAGGTCGATGTGCCATTCGTCCGGCAGCACCGGCGCACCGCCGATGCTGGACACCGCGTCGACATAAAGCAGGGGCACGTCCATTTCCCGCTTCAGCCGCCCGAGCCCGTCGATGGGGTTGAGGGTGCCGGAAGGCGTCTCGCAGTGCACCACGGTGATCATTTTGGGCTTGAACTCGGACACGGCCTTCCGGACCTCCGTGAGGTCGGACAAGGTCTCATTGTAGGGCAGCCCGACTTTGCGGACCTCGGCGCCGATGCTCGCGGCCATGTCCCCGATCCCGTAGCCGTAAACCCCGGTGCCGATCGCCAGCACCCGGTCGCCGGGCTGGAGGCAGCTCTTAAGGGCTCCCCAAAGCGCCATCATGCCTTCCCCGAGGAAGACGACCACGCGGCTGCGGGTCCGGAGGATGCGCTTGAGGTTGGCCTCGGTTTGGGTGTAAAGCTCGATGTATTCCTTCTCGAGATCGGCGGAGCCGTAGTCCACCCGGTAGGCCTCCAGCACGGCCGGATGGGCCTTCACGGGTCCGGGAACCATGGGAATGGGGTAGGTTTTCATGATATGTGCCTTAACACGTAACGCTTAAAACTTAAAACCTTTTTTGTAGTGAACCCGGCACCCTCGACGCCCTCATGCGCGACGCTTGCGCCCCGCAGCCGCAGGCTGGTCATCTCGGCCTCCCTGCTGGCGCTTTTTCTCGGGGCGTTGGATGCGCTCGTGATGTCCGCCGCCATGCCCACGGTGGTGGCGGAGCTGGGCGGTCTGGACCTCTACAGCTGGGTCTACTCGTCCTATCTCCTGACCCGCACGGTAGCCCTGCCCGTCTTCGGCAAGCTGGCCGACATTTACCGCACGAAGACCCTTTACGTGGTGTCGATCGTGATTTTCATAGCCGCGTCGCTAGCGGCCGGCTTTGCGCAGGGCATGGGCTTTCTCATCGCCTGCCGCGCGCTTCAGGGGATCGGCGCCGGCGGCACCTTCGCCCTGGTCTACATCGTGCTGGCGGACATCTCCCCGCCCGAGGAGCGCGGCAAGACCCTATCCCTAGGAAGTTTTGTCTGGGGTCTGGCGAGCGTGCTGGGGCCGACCATGGGCGGGTTTATCGTCGCTTACCTTTCCTGGCCGTGGATCTTTTTCATCAACGTGCCGCTCGGTGCGCTTTCGCTGGTCGGAGTGAGCCTGTATCTCGTCGAAACCCGGGCAAAGCGGGAAAAGGCGGCCATCGATTTCGCCGGCGCGCTGGCTCTCTCCCTCACCATCTTGAGCCTGCTTTTCATTTTCCTGCTGGCCGGCCAGACCTATGCGTGGGGCTCACCCCAAATCCTGCTGCTCTGGGCGGCAGCGATCGCCTTCGGCGCATGGTTTTACGCTGCCGAGCGCCGCGCGCAGGACCCCATCCTGTCCATTTCGTTTTTTAAGCTGCGGGGCTTCAGCATCGGCAATGCCGCCATCTTCATGAGCAGCTTCGCCATATTCGCCTTCTTCGGGTTCGCGCCGCTGTTCATCCAGGGGGCCCTGGGCAAGAGCCCCGTAGAGGTCGGTTCGACCGTGCTGGCGCTGAGCCTGGGATGGTCGCTCGGCTCGCTCGTTCTGGGCCGGTGGGTCCATCGCTGGGGCAGCAGGGCCTCGGCTGCCGGCGGCGCGGCCCTGCTTACCGCCGGCTGCGCTCTCACCCTCAC
>Ga0114938_1001249_pt1 | contig 17727 bp, 21 predicted proteins | sample AshMeaBigSpring_FD_88675 | JGI IMG/M metagenome (GOLD analysis project Ga0114938, IMG submission 88675) | Groundwater microbial communities from Big Spring, Nevada to study Microbial Dark Matter (Phase II) - Ash Meadows Big Spring | ecosystem: Environmental > Aquatic > Deep subsurface >...
CCCCGTCACAGATAAAGGTAGGCGCATAAAAAAAGCCGGCAAATGCCGGCCTTCAAAAACGAGTTACCCGCAAATCAGTCCTTCGGTAATACCACCGTATCGATTACGTGGATCACGCCATTGCTGCCTTTCAGGTCGGCTGCTGTTACATACGCACTGCGTCCTTTCTCATCGGTGATCTTTACTTTGGATCCGTCCAGCGTAAGTGTGAGTTTTCCACCCTGTACAGTGGTGACAACCGCTTTGCCATTACCCTTTTTAATGGCTTCCACCACGTCCTTTGCGGCAATGTTGCCAGCCACCACATGATAGGTTAGCACAGCACTGAGTTTGGCTTTATTTTCCGGCTTCAGTAAGCTCTCCACCGTACCGGCAGGGAGCGCAGAAAAAGCGTCATTAGTGGGTGCAAAAACCGTAAACGGACCAGTTCCCTTCAGGGTAGATACGAGGTCTGCGGCCTTCAAAGCAGCCACCAGCGTGGTGTGTGCAGAAGAACCTACCGCAATGTCCACAATGTCCTTGCTTTGTGCGCCAGCCTTCAGGTTCACAACAGAAACTGAAGCCAGCAGTAAAATAGCAGCGAATGATTTCCGGATCATAAATTTTATATTTTGATATAACCAAACGGTATTCGGGTAAGAAGGTTGGATGAAAACAATATTGTTGATCATGATTTAACATCCGTTGAAAAGAGCGGGATTACACAGGCAGGAAGACTTAACAAAAAAAGCTAACGAACGGGCGGCAACGTCCAATTATACTATCTTCGGCTCCGCTATGTCCCTTACCATAACCTCCACAGAGATCTTCAAACTGGCCCTGCCGATGGAGCCGTTTGTCATTGCAACAGAAGTTTCCACGGTTGCCCAAAACACATTCATACGTATTCACACCGATGGCGGCATTACCGGCATGGGAGAATGTTCGGCATTCCCTATGCTGGTGGGCGAGACCCAGGCCACCTGTTTTGAAGTAGCCAAAGACCTGGCAAGGCTCATACAGGGAAAGGACCCGCTGGATATCGGCGCGCGCATGGAAGAAATGAACAGTTTCCTCGCGTTCAATACAACCATCAAGAGTGCCTTCGATATGGCCCTCTACGATATTTCCGCCAAGGCCGCCGGCCTGCCATTGTATAAGTTCCTGGGGGGTGAAAAGAAAAAGATTGTGACTGACCTTACCATCGGTATTGATGAGCCGGAGAAGATGGCGGCCACGGCGATAAACTTTGTTGCAAGGGGGGTAAAGACCATCAAAATCAAACTGGGTAAAAAAGGGTCGGAAGACCTGCGAAGGGTGAAACTGATCCGCGAAGCAGTAGGCGATAACATCGCCCTGCGAATAGACGCCAACCAGGGATGGGACTATGATACGGCGGTCAAGGCTTTGAATGCGATTGCGCCTTACAACATTGAATTCTGCGAACAACCGATACATCATCATTTCGACCACCTCCTGCCCGCACTGCGGAAGGAATCGCCGGTGCCCATCATGGCGGATGAAAGCGTCTTCAATCATTTTGACGCCATCCGCCTCATCGAATCAGAATCCTGCGACTATATCAATATCAAACTTGCGAAATCATCCGGGATCCGCGAAGCGATCAAAATCGCGGACACGGCCCGTGAATATGGCATCGCCTGCATGCTGGGCGGTATGCTGGAAAGCAGGCTGGCCCTGACGGGTAAGGTACACCTTGCCATGAGCCATGACAATATCCGCTTTTACGACCTTGACACCTGCCTGCTCGGGCAGTTGGTGGACCCCGTTATGGGCGGTGCGCAGTACAAGGGCTTTGAATTGGAAGTGCCGGATGAACCCGGCATTGCGGCAGATATAGATCCTCGTTTTCTTAATGCCTGCGAGCATTGCACCGTGTGATCATTCAGCGTTAACAGCTATCAATCCCACAAAAACATGGAACCCAAAAAAGCATCAGACAGTGAAATCATTATGACAGAGCTCGTGTTGCCAAACGACACCAATTTATTCGGAAACCTGATGGGTGGCCGTTTGATGTATTGGATGGACATCGCGGCTGCGCTGTCAGCAGGCAAGCATTGCAACGCACCGGTTGTCACGGCATCCGTGGACAATATCTCTTTTGAATCCCCGATCAAGCTGGGCAATGTGGTGCATATTGAAGCGCGGGTAAGCCGGGCTTTTACAACATCCATGGAAGTACACCTGAAGGTATGGGGCGAAGACCTGACGCACCAGTACCGGTACAAGAGCAATGAAGCATACTATACTTTCGTGGCACTGGACCCAAACAGAAAACCACGACCCGTGGCGCCCCTGGAACCCATAACCGAGGAAGAGAAGCGTCTGTTTGACGGAGCCCTTCGTCGCCGGCAACTGAGGCTCATCCTCGGCGGTAAAATGAAACCGGACGATGCCGTGGAATTGAAGGCCTTGTTTGTAAAAGAATAGTTCATGGTTCTTGGTTCATAGTTCATGGTGTTGATGTTGCTGGATTTCGCCATCAACGATGAACCATGAACCACGAACACTAGTTGCTTCCGGGCCGGTAGTTTATCGGCATCATATTCGCCAGTTTCTCATACACCCAGAACCCACTGTACTGGACAGAAAGGGGGTTGAGGAAGATTCCGTTGTTATCTATATATGCGGGCTTCTGCAGGAGCCTGATGCTTGCCTGGAAGCCGGTGGGAAGGTTCCCTTCGATGAAAACTTTGTTCCGCAGGGATGTTTTGTAGTATGGGTCTTCCTTGAAACGGACAGTGAGGATTCCGTTCCAGGCCAGGTAGCGCATCGCCCGGACGGAATCATAAAAAAGTATGTCCCTGGGTGCAGCCGGAATCGCCAGCCTTGGTTCCTGCTTCTCATTGGATGCAGCTGTTTTTTCATCAGCAACCATGGATGGTGTTTTCCGAAGGATGCTGTCCTTTCCGCGGGCGGGCAGGGTGATGTATATGCTGAACCCTTCCTTTTCAAGTACATTATCCAGGAGCGCGTGGTAAAAGTGCAGTGTACTGCCTTTATAATTCCGGCTTCTCGCGCGCTGGTATTTCCTGGCAGGACCTTCGGGATCGTCCTTCAGTTCCTCATACCGTGAAAATCCATAGAACCTGGTTTGTCCCCCGATGGCATCATAAAAGAATTCCTGCAGTTCAAAATGGACTATATAGCCCAGCTCCTTGTTTTCAATCACCAGGGGTACTTCCGAATATGCCTTAATGGCTTCCTTACTGTCTGTTCGTTCAAAGAAAATTTCATCCTCATTCAGAATCCTGCATTTGTCGGCCGCTGATGTTTGCCCGAGAAAGTTGATACGCATAATTTCCAGCCATTTCTTCCGCTGGCTGGTTGTAACAACCAGGATATCGCGCATTTCCTTCGCTTTTGGCACCTGGCGGAATGTAATACGCATGGATTCCCTGCCGGCGGAAATGGGATGTACGATGATATCATATCCAACATGAGATACGATCATTTCATACTGGCCGGGCAAAATTCCCCGCAGCACATATTCACCCTTGTCATTGGTGACCGCGCCGATGGTGGTATTGTTAATGTATACCGAAGCGTTAGACAACGGTTCCCCATTTTCATCATTCAATACCCTCCCAGATACCTGGACCTGGGCCGTCAGGATATGGCTGGAAATACACAACAAAATAAGGAGGAGGCTATATCGAACCATGCATGCAAAACGGCCTTGTGAACGGTGCATTTACTTATCCAGCCTGGTCATCAAATGATGCCGGCTTTTCATCATGAACTTCTTACTCTGCTCGATGGCATCCATCACCTTTTCCAGGATATTGTCGACCGTATCGTTATAATCTATATCCAGTGGTTCCTTAAAACGCACCGTGAGCAATGAGCCTTTTTTCTTGAATTGAAGTCCCTTCTTATTGAATGCCCGCCAGAAACCGTTGATCACCACCGGCACCACCACGGGTTTGTTTTCCTTGATGATGTGGGCAGTTCCTTTCCGGCCCGGTGCGAATGGCTTGGTGGTTCCCTGCGGAAATGTGATGACCCAGCTTCGGTGAAGCGCTTCATTGATCTTGCTGGTATCCTGCAGATCCAGGTTTCGCTGCACCTCCCTGCCCTCCGCGCGCCAGGTCCTCTTAACCGTAAGTGCACCGGCAAGAGAGAAAAGCCTGCTTATCCAACTGCCTTTCATGGTTTCCTCAGCCGCTACGAAATACACGTTGGAAAAAGGATTCAACAGGTAATACGGTATGCCCAGTTTATTTTCCTTGCGCCACTTCACGGCACAAAAAATATGCAGGAAAGTGATAACATCCGCGAAATAGGTCTGGTGATTGCTCACAAACAACACGTTCTGCCTGGGGAGGTTATGAAGATTTTCGGTACCGCTGATATTAATGCGGTTTACAAGGGCAAGTCCCGGATAGGAAACGATGCCCACCATGGCATACACCATCTTTCTTACAGGGCTGAAATGCTTCAGCCTGTCTAACAGGTTGGGTTGACTGTTCATATGGCATTGACAAGGTAAGGAAATATTCGGGAATCCAGGTCTCTTGTACAAGGCAGGAATAGCCGTATGCAACGCTGAAAAAGCCAAGTGTCAAAGCAACTATCTTTGAAACATGAAATTAGATACGGCTATTTATGATATGGATGGTCTGCTGATCGATTCAGAACCACTCTGGCACCAGGCCGCAAAGGAAGTGATGGGCGTCATGGGCATCCCCCTGGATGATGAAGCCTATGCCACTACCATTGGCTTACGTACCCGGGAGTTCCTTGAACACTGGTTCAGTATGTATGGCGTTGCCGCTGTCCATTTGCCGGAAACCGAGGAACTGATAACCCGGCGGGTCATCGAACTGGTGAGCCAGCAGGGTACCCTGATGCCAGGGGTTTTGGGATCGATTGAATTGTTTCGCAAAAAAGGCTTTCGTATCGGGTTGGCAACCTCGTCCCCCATGGCACTGGTAGAAGCGATGCTGGCGCGGACAGGCCTGGACGGGTCATTTCATGCCATCAGTTCCGCCGAGTTGCTCCCCTATGGCAAGCCACATCCGCAGGTTTACCTTGATTGCGCACAATCCCTTGGCAGTTCGCCGTTGCGTTGCCTGTGCCTGGAAGACTCCTTTAACGGAATGATCGCCGCCAAAGCAGCCCGTATGAAATGTATCGTGGTGCCAGAATCATCTGTGTACCACCTGGAAAGATGGCTGGCGGCAGATCGCATACTGCCTTCCCTGGAACACGTGGATGCTGCGTTGCTGGAATCGTTGGGGGGATAATTGAATGGATGACAAAAAAAATCCTGCCGCATTGCGACAGGATTTGATATTCGATTTCCAGGGAGGCAGGCTTAAGAACCAGCTTCAGGTTCGGAACCGCCTTCCATCTTCTTCTTCAGTTCGGCCAGGATACCCAGGTCGCCGAGGGTGGTTTTTTCAACCTTGCCCTGTACTTCCTTAACGGCTTTCTTGGTCTTGACTGCTTCGGCCTTCTTCTCCTTGTTCAGGGCTTCCTTCTCATCCGCACGGCCTTGCTCCCAGATCCTTGCATGGCTGAGAACGATGCGCTTTTCATTGCGGTCGAACTCGATTACCATGAACTGGTTGGTCTCGTCTGCCACGATGGTCTTGCCATCTTCCTTACCGAGGTGACGGTTAGGTGCGAAGCCTTCCAGTCCGTAAGGCAGGGAAACCACAGCGCCTTTGTCGTCCTTGCGGATAACAGTGCCTTCATGGATGCTGCCAACGGCGAATGTATCCTGCAGGGTATTCCAGGGATCTTCCTCCAGTTGCTTGTGTCCAAGTTGGAGTTTGCGGTTGTCCTTGTCAATGTTCAGGATCACCACTTCAATCTGGCTACCGGTTTTCGTGTACTCAGACGGGTGATTGAAGCGCTTCAGCCAGCTCAGGTCGCTTATATGAATCATACCGCCAATGCCCGGCTCCAGTTCAACAAACACGCCGTAGGGGGTGATATTTTTCACCACGCCTTTATGGCGGCTGTCAACCGGGTATTTCGTTTCGATCTCACTCCAGGGATCAGCAGAAAGTTGCTTGATAGACAGGCTCATCTTACGACTGTCCCTGTCAAGCGTTACAATCTTTGCTTCGTACTCGTCGCTCAGTTTAAAGAACTCCTTGGCGTTTACAGGGGAATTTGCCCAGGTAATCTCGCTTACATGCACCAGGCCTTCCACACCGGGGAGGATTTCCAGGAATGCACCGTAATCTTCGATGTTCACCACTTTACCCTTGACGGTAGCGCCTTCCTTGATGTTCTCAGGCAGCGTATCCCATGGGTGCGGGGTGAGTTGCTTGAGGCCGAGGCTGATGCGGCGCTTTTCGTCGTCGAAATCCAACACCACCACGTTCAGCTTCTGGTCCAGCTTCAGCACCTCGGAAGGATGGCTGATACGGCCCCAACTGATGTCTGTGATATAGAGCAGGCCATCCACACCGCCGAGATCCAGGAATGCCCCGAAGTCAGTAATGTTCTTGATGGTACCTTCCAGTACCTGGCCTTTCTCGAGCTTGCCCATGATTTCCACGCGCTGCGCTTCGATATCGCTTTCGATAAGCGCCTTATGCGATACCACGGCGTTCTTGATGGTCTCGTTGATCTTAACCACCTTGAATTCCATGGTCTTGTTTACGAACTGGTCGTAATCCGTTACAGGCTTCACGTCGATCTGTGAACCCGGCAGGAATGTTTCCATACCATAGATATCCACGATCAGGCCGCCCTTTGTCTTGCTGGTAACGAGGCCCGTAACCACGTCGCCGGTCTTGTGAACCTCGACGATTTTTTCCCAGGCACGGGCGATACGCGCCTGCTTGCGGCTCAGGTGAAGATGGCCTTCCCTGTCCTCTTTCTCAACCACGAGCACTTCCACGAGATCTCCAACTTTGAGATTGGGCGTGTCGCGGAATTCATTGAGCGATACCAGGCCGTCGCTCTTGAAGCCGATGTTGATTACCACATCAGTCTTCGTGATGCCTACAACGATACCTTCCATCATTTCACCATCGGTGATGGCTTTGAAAGTACCTTCATAGACGGCATCATACTTGTCCTTTTCTTCCTGGTTGTAACTGGCCACATTGCGCTTGTCAATGCTCCAATCGAAATCATCATGAGCCGTTGCAACGGCTGCGGTTGTGGGGAGTGTGTTGTTTTCTTCCACTTTTTAAGTCCTCCTTTTGTGTGAATTTCAGGACTGTTTTGTCAGCCCTGATTTGGGGACGGCAAAGGTAGCGCAAATAGAGCCGTATTCCACGTTTTCGGGCAGGTTTTTTGTCACTGGAGACTTGCCTGTTTCATATGGTCGTAAGATATTAATTATCAACATTTTATGTGCCCTTGTATGCATTCCATCAGCCCGGCGGCCTTCCGTACATCAAGTTTAGGTTCCCCTCCCCTCAGATTCTGGCATAAAGCCCTTACTTTTCAAAAAAAAATAAGACATGTTCAAGAATTTGCTTTTCCTGGTTTCGATCTCCGTGGCCGGTACCATCCATGCCCAACAGGCCTTAAAAATGACGCCCGAACTCAAAATGGGTACCGTATTGGAATTTGACGTTAATGCGCAGGGGCAGTCTTTCCCGCTTTTCCTGAAAATCGCATCCATAGGTGAAGACGGAATTGTTTTCGACTTTGATATTGCGGGGAGCATGATGGGCAAGTTCGTGAACAGCAAGGCCAACCTGGAGAAAGGGTTAACCCTGAACTGGGACCAGCCTGTTGCAGGGGAAGAAAGGAAACTTCCGGATGACCAGACCATCGCCATCCTCTCGAGGCCTTTCCTGGCGGATCTCAAGAAGAACAAGACAGCCAAATATGACGGTATCGACCTGCTTCTCAAGGAGATCAAAAAAGGAGAAGAGATTATGTCCGGCGACAAGGAAGTGGATGCAGTCTATGCCGAGTCGGCCGATGGCGTAACGAAATACTGGATCCTGAACAATGCCCTGTTTCCGATTCTCCTGAAAGTGGATGGGTTGCCAAGCGGAATTGCATTAAGCTTGAAGGAAATTCGGAATTAAAGTGTAGCCCGCACGGTTTTTTATTATTTTTGGGGCGAAAGCAGACACAATGATTACGACGATTCTGATCACTTTGTACGAAAAGGAACTGGATAAACTTAAAGAAGAACTCGCAGCCTACGAAAAAGATGAACTGCTCTGGAAAGTAAGCGAAGGGATCAGCAACAGTGGGGGTAATCTCTGCCTCCACCTAACGGGCAACCTGCAGCACTTTATTGGAGCCACCCTTGGAGAAACAGGGTTCATCCGCAACCGGGAAGCAGAGTTCAAACTGAAAAATATCCCGAGGCAGAAACTGCTGGAAGAAGTGGACAACACCAGGCAGGCGGTCACAGATACCCTGGAACAGCTGTCGAAAAAAGAACTGGAATCTGAATACCCGTTACAGGTATTCGGGGAACCAATGACCACGCAGTATTTCCTGGTTTTTCTCCTGAAGCATCTCTCCTATCACATAGGACAGATCAATTACCATCGCAGGCTTGTAAAATAAAACATGCCCCTGGTTCCGTTTTGGCCTGACCTTATCAAGCCCTGGGTCGGATAGGCGACCTCGTGTCCCCTTATGCTTCCCGTATCTGGCGGATGGCCTTTACCAGCTTGTCGAGTTCTGAACGGGAAGTATACACGTTGGGGGTCACACGCACGCCCTTGATGTTCTCCCACTCAATGGCCACCGCATGGATCTTGTATTTGGAAAATAGTGCAGAGGATACATCGCCCGGCTTCTTACCATCCAAAGCCACATTGGCAATGGCGCAGGACAGATGCGGTGCATCGGGCTGAAGGAAGCGTATGCCCGGCGTAGTTTTCAGCTGGTTCACCCAATAATCTTTCAGGTAACGCAACCTTGCTTCCTTTCTTTGGGCGCCCATCACGTCATGGAAATCCACCGCCGCCCCGATGGCCATTTCGGAGGCAAATGACCGGGTACCCAGGGATTCAAATTTCCTGATATCCGTGCCATCGGGTTCATTATTGGATAACAGGGCCCAGACATTCCTGATTTTTTCCTTCCTGATATACAAAAGGCCGCTGCCGAATGGAGCGCCAAGCCATTTATGCAGGGATGACGCGAAATAATCACACTCAAGATCAGGCACCTTGAAATCGAAATGCGCGAGGGTATGAGCGCCATCGGCAATAACCTCTATGCCGCGCTTATGGGCTTCCCTTGCAATTTTTTTTACCGGCAGTATCTGTCCGCACCAGTTGACCAGGTGCGTTACATGAACCACTTTGGTCCTTGGCGTGAAAGCATTGATGAATTGTTCCGCCAGTTTATCATCGTTCTCTTCCGGCAACTGCAGGTTGAGCCATACGAGTTTGATCCCATCCCTTTTTTCGCGCTGCTTCCAGGCATTGATCATATTGGGATAATCCTGCTTCGTAAGCACTACTTCATCACCCGCTTTCAGGTTCAGTCCGAAAATCACCGTGTTCAGTCCCTCCGTGGCATTTCGGTTAATGGCAACTTCTTCGGGTGAACAGCCACACAGTCCTGCCAGTCTTTCGCGCAACGGCTCGCGGCCCTGGTCAAGGATCTGCCACATGTAATAAGATGGCGCCTCGTTGCAATACTGGTAGTACCGGATATGCGCATCCTGGACCGGCTTCGGCTGTGGCGCCACGCCCCCGTTATTGAGGTTGATGATATTGGGCGATGTGGTGTACTGGCTCCGTACCCAGCCCCAGAAATCCTCATCGTCCGCGGCAGGTCCATGATTACCGTACGCATCCCGTACGCGAACCGCTTCCTGTGCAAACGCCGGATTCAGGAATGACATAAATGGCAGTACACCTGCCGCAGCTGAAAATTGCCTGATGAAATGACGCCGGTTATGCATGAAATTTTGTGATAAAATACGGTATATCAAACGACCCGCAAAAAATCCAGGCATGATTTTGATGCATGCCCGGAATCCACATAAGAACATCATAACGGCAACAACCAGAACCGGAAATCTGCCCTGGCTGAAAAAATGGAAAGCTGTTAGAAACGCCAACGGTCAGGAGTCCCTGTCTTCCCCCTTTTCGTTCGCCATTCGGGCAATCGATGCAGCCGCTAAGAAACCACTGGTCCAGGCGTGCTGGAAATTATACCCGCCCGTAATACCATCGACGTCCAATATTTCTCCTGCAAAATACAGTCCAGGTACTTTGCGGCTTTGCATCGTTTGAGGTTCAATCTCCGCCGTCATGATTCCACCGGCCGTTACAAACTCCTCCTTGAACGTGGTCTTACCTTTAACCGGGAGCACAAACCGGCAAATCATGTCAGCGAGTCTGTTCAGCGATTTGGAAGAAAGTTCCCGCCAGCGGACGGAGGGATCTACATCGGAAGATTCCAGCAGGAAGGACCATAGACGTTGTGGAAGATTGTACGGGTTCTTGTTACCGATAGCCTGCTGCGACCGAATATGCCTCTGCTGCTGCAAATTGGCTCTAATGCTTTCCGTATTGTACGCCGGGACAAAGTTGACGATCGCATCGCCTGAATAGTTGATTTCTTTTAAAACCCTTGCCCCCCAGGCAGACAAGCGCAATACGGCTGGTCCACTGAGCCCCCAGTGCGTGATCAGGATGGGCCCCCGCTCCCTTAGCTTGGTACCCAGGAATCCAATCTCCGCATCCGCCACGGAAACCCCCATCAGCGTAGTGATGGGATGATTTGGTGCATTCAGGGTAAAAAGAGAGGGAACCGGCATTTCGAAATGGTGGCCAAGCGCTGTCAGCCAGGAATAGGATTCCGGTTTGGGGAATCCGCCCGTTGCGATACAAATAAAATCTGCTTTGACAATCTCCCCTGTATGCAGGATGACATCAAATGAAGGCATCTCCCGATCTGCATCGCCCCTGGATTCTCCGTTGACCGTGTTGATCGCAGCCCTACCATGTACAGGTTCCCCTGCCTCCGTTTCAGCCTGCTTTAAGCCAACGACCTCCGCCTTCAGGCATATCTCAACCCCGTAAAGATTTGCTTCATGCAGAAGGCATTCAATGACCGTGGACGATTTATCCGTCACCGGAAACATACGGCCATCAGGCTCAGCCTTGAGTTCCACGCCACGTTCCCCGAACCATCGTATCGTATCCGTTGTAAAAAAATGGTGAAAAGCCTTGCGCACAAAATGCTTCCCCCGTGGATAGCGGTTACAGATCTCTTCAATGTTAAAACAGGCATGGGTTACATTGCACCGGCCGCCTCCGCTGACCCGCACTTTTGAGAGAAGCTTATCGGATTTTTCGAGGATGACCACCTTCAGGCCCGGGGACATTCGGGCGGCATTTACCGCGCAGAAAAACCCGGCAGCACCGCCGCCAATGACTACAAGGGTGGACATATAAATCCAGGTGAATTCAGGATACACATTTTATATGGTTGAAGTTGCAGAAACTCCGGGGCCTTTGCTAACAGGCTTCAACAGTATGTTCCGTCCAAATAAGGATTTGCCTTCTCTGCTTTTTCAGTTTCCTCGAAACTGGAAAGAAGGTCTGCCTTCTGCTTGCGGATGCAGACATTATGTTCGTAATGCGCGGAAGGCTTGCCATCGCGGGTCCGGACAGTCCATCCATCCGTATCGTGAAAGACATCCTTTGTACCCATGTTGATCATGGGTTCGATGGCCAGGGTCATTCCTTCCCTGAGCTTGGCGCCTGTACCTTTTCTGCCGAAATTCGGCACCTGGGGATCTTCATGCAATTTGCGGCCAAGTCCATGGCCCACAAGATCCCTTACCACACCATACCCTTGTGCCTTTTCGGTGTGTTCGAAAATGGCGTTTGAGATATCGCCCACCCGGTTTCCCGCGACGGCTTTTTCTATACCCTTATACAGGGACTCCTTGGTAATGCGCATCAAGGTAAGTACGTCTGGCCCGGTCCCGGCAAACGCGAAGGTATAGGCGCTGTCTCCGTAAAAACCATTCTTCAATACACCCACATCCACGGATATGATATCCCCTTCACGCAGTTCATGCTTGCTTGGGAATCCGTGCACTACCGCGTCATTCACGGAGATGCAACAGGCAAATGGGAATCCGTACAGGTTTTTAAAAGCCGGCGTGGCGCCATGGTCGCGGATATACTCCTCCGCGCGCCTGTCCACTTCAAGGGTGGTCATGCCCGGTTGTAAAAAGGAAGCCACCTCGGTCAAGGTGGCACTCACTAATAAGGCGCTTTCGCGCATCAGTTCAACTTCAGCGCTGTTTTTTATGATAATCATGTCAGATCGAACTGGTCGTCGCCGGCTGCCTGCCCTGGATCCTTCCTCCGCTCATCAGGCCATCGTACTGGCGCATAAGCAGGTGTGTTTCGATCTGCTGCAGCGTATCCAGCACAACCCCTACCATGATCAGCAGGGAGGTACCCCCGAAGAAAGACGCGTATGATTGTGTTACTTTCAACTGCTGTGCGATGCCCGGCAGGATACCCACAATGGCAAGGAAAATCGCCCCGGGCAGCGTAATACGGTCCATCACCTGCCCGATAAAGTCGGCGGTGGGTTGACCGGGTTTTACACCAGGAATGAAACCATTGCTCTGCTTCAGGCTGTCCGCCATCTGCTTGGGATTAAAGATCAGGGCTGTATACAGGAAGGTGAACGCGATCACCATCACCGCATAAATAAGCATATACCAGCCATTGCTCGGATCGTTGAAAATCCGGGCGATGCCCTTCCCGGTTTCGAAGTTGGTGAACGAAAACAGGGTGGGCAGGAACATGATGGCCTGTGCAAAGATGATGGGCATTACACCGGATGCATTCACTTTCAGCGGGAGGAACTGCCTGGCCCCGGAGAACTGGCGGTTTCCTACAATCTGCTTTGCATAGTTGATGGGTATCTTACGGACCCCTTGTACCAGCAGGATGAGTCCCAGGATGATGGCGATCAGGATGGCTGTTTCAATCAGGAAGACCAGCAGTCCGCCGCCGCCCCTGGTTTGCTTGGCTGCAAACTCACCCATGAAAGCCTGTGGGAGCCGGGCGAGAATGCCCACCATGATGATGATCGAGGTACCGTTTCCAAGGCCTTTGTCCTGGATCTTTTCGCCCAGCCACATTACAAAGAGGGTGCCGGCGGTCAGGATGATGACCGTAGAAATCCAAAAATAGGGTTGGTAGGTATCGAGCAGGGCATCCCGGTTCACATTACGCAGGTAGGCCACATAAGCGGCAGCCTGGAGGGCTGTCACACCCGCGGTCAGGTAACGGGTCCATTGGTTGATCTTTTTCCTTCCGCTATCACCTTCCTTTTGCAACTTCTGCATCTGGGGAACCAGGATCGTCATCAGTTGCATAAAAATGGAAGCGGAGATATAGGGCATGATACCCAGGGCGAAAATGGACGCATTGGAGAAGGATCCCCCGGCGAATGTGTCGAAGAGTCCCAGGAGGCCTTCTTCCGCACCGGAAAGGTCGAGCTTATTAGGATCGATACCGGGCAACACCACATGCGCGCCGAAGCGATACACCAGAATCAGGAGGAGGGTCACGGTGATCTTGCTCCTCAGCTCCTCGATGCTCCAGATATTCTTGAGTGTCTTGATGAGTTTATTCACAACTGCGTTGTTTAGAAGAGTCTTTCAAAAGCAAAAGACGCATCCGGGATGCGTCTCGCAAATATCGGAATTTATTTCAGGATCTCAAGGGTGCCGCCGGCTGCTTCGATGGCTGCCTTGGCCTTCTCGCTGGCACCGTTCACCTTGAAATTCAATTTAACCTTGATTTCTCCGTTGCCCAGGATCTTCACTTTGTCCGTCCGGCTGATAAGGCCATTGACATAGAGGGTTTCCATGCTGAAATCGGAGAGGCCGTATTTGGCAGCCAGTTCTTCCACCTGTCCGAGGTTGAAGACCTTGTATTCCACACGGGAAGGGTTTTTGAAACCCAGCTTGGGGATCCGGCGCTGAATAGGCATCTGTCCGCCTTCGTGACCAATCTTATTCTTGAAGCCGGTACGGCTCTGTTGTCCTTTGTTACCTTTCGTGGAGGTTCCGCCATGTCCGGAAGCTTCACCCCGTCCAAGCCTTTTTTCCCTTTTCGTGGCCCCTTTGGCCGGTTTTAAACTGTTCAGTTTCATAAAACTTGTTTTTTTGCTCAACGCGGTCCCCTGAAACCGCTCGCGTTTGGGATGATACGGTGTCACCCAGGGAAATGACCTTAAATTTCCTCCACTTTCACCAGGTGGTTCACCGTACGAACCATTCCCAGGATCTGCGGAGTGGCTTCCACTTCAACCGAAGAGTGCAGTTTTTTCAGGCCCAGTGCCACGATCGTCTTCTTCTGACGCTCAGACCTGTCGATAACACTTTTTACCTGTGTGATTTTAATCTTTTTCATATCCTGCCCGGAGGGCTTTTTTGAGTTCTGGAATGTGATGTCAGCTTACCCCTTTCGCTAATAACTACCCGTTGAACACTTTCTTCAGGGAAATATTACGGGTCTTGGATACGCTAACCGGCTCACGCAGCATCGCGAGTGCCTTAAAAGTTGCTTTTACTACGTTGTGCGGATTGGCGGATCCCAGGGATTTGGCCAATACGTCTGTCACACCGGCGCTTTCGAGCACCGCACGCATGCTGCCACCGGCGATTACACCGGTACCATGAGCCGCGGGCTTGATCAGCACTTTGGCAGCGCCTTCCTTGGCCAGCTGGTCGTGGGGAATGGTACCCTTCATGACCGGAACCTTGATGAGGTTCTTCTTGGCGTCCTCGATGCCCTTGGTAATGGCTTCCTGCACTTCCTTGGCTTTTCCAAGGCCATGACCCACCACGCCTTTCTCATTGCCTACCACTACGAGCGCAGAAAAACTGAATGCACGGCCGCCTTTGGTGGTTTTCACCACGCGGTTGATGGCAACCACTTTCTCCTTCAGTTCGAGATCACCGGCTTTTACCCTGCTGAAATTGACTTTAGACATTTATAATCCGATTAAGATGTGTACGATGAGTTTTGCTTAGAATTTCAGGCCGCCTTCCCGTGCACCGTCCGCCACGGCTTTCACGCGACCATGATACAGGTAACCTCCGCGGTCGAACACACATGTGGCCAGTCCGAGGGCCGTGGCTTTTTTCGCCAGGGCTGCACCTACCAGCTTGCTCAATTCCGTCTTGTTGCCTTTCTGGGCAGCTACGTCCTTGTCTTTGCTGGAAGCGGCCGCGAGCGTAACCCCGTTCTCGTCGTCGATCAACTGGGCGTATATATCCGTATTGCTGCGGAATACACTAAGCCTGGGCTTCTGGGCGGTTCCGGAAATTTTTTGGCGGATACCATATTTGATCCTTGTTCTTCTTGCAACTTTTGCGTCCATTTTTTTCTATTTAGTCCTGATGCTGCCAGGATTTTTTTGATTTACGAAGTACGATCTGGGAAGTAAGAAGTATTTATACTTCTAACTTCTAAAATCTGACTTCTCACTTCTACTTGCCTGCTGCCTTACCGGCCTTCCTGCGGATAAACTCGCCCTTGTACTTCACACCCTTGCCCTTGTACGGTTCAGGCTTGCGCAGGCTGCGGATTTTGGCTGCCACCTGGCCGAGGAGCTGCTTGTCCACCCCTTCCAGGACGATGCGGGGGTTATCACCCTTTTCCTGGGAAGTGGTAACTTTCAGTTCCTTGGGGATTTCGAATACAATATTATGCGAGTAACCGAGCGACAGGTCCAGCAGGTTGCCCTGGTTGGAAGCTTTGTAACCCACACCTACCAGTTCCATCTCCTTCTTAAACCCCTCGGTTACGCCCAACACCATGTTGGCCACCAGTGCACGGTACAATCCATGCATGGCACGGTGGCGGATCTGGTCAGTAGGGCGTGTAAAGCTCACCTGGGTGTCTTTCACTTCCACGGTGATATCGCGGTCAATGTCCTGCTTCAGCTCGCCCTTTGGGCCTTTCACCACAATGACATTGTCTTTCCCTACCGTCAGGGTCACTCCCTTGGGGAGCTCGATCAGTTTCTTACCTATACGTGACATAATGCGTTAATTTGTATGTTCTGGCCGGTTGCCCCGGATGATTCTAGTAAACGTAGCAGAGAACTTCACCGCCCACGTTCTGGGATTTGGCATCCTTATCGGTCATCACTCCTTTGGAGGTAGACACGATGGCAACGCCCAGGCCGTTTTTCATGCGGCGGAAATCTGCCGGCCTCGAATACTGGCGAAGACCGGGACGGCTAACACGTTCCAGGGTTTTGATAGCAGGCTCCTTGGTCTGCGCATCATACTTCAGGGCGATCTTGATCACACCCTGTTTGTTGTCATCCTCGAATTTGTACTTCAGGATATAGCCCTGGTTGTACAGGATCTCTGTGATCCGCTTTTTGAGGTTGGAAGCCGGGATCTCCACGATCCGGTGACCAGCCATTTGTGCGTTGCGGACTCTGGTCAGGAAATCTGCTATAGGATCTGTTGTCATATTGATTTTCCTCCTTTTGCTTCTCTGTGAGAAGAAAATTCGTTTCTGTTTTCAGTTTCAAAACTTAATGATCACCCCCTCGGGGCACCTGCTTACCAGCTGGCTTTCGTTACGCCCGGGATCTTGCCGGCGAGGGCCATATCACGGAACGTTACCCTGGAAACACCAAAGTAGCGCATATAGCCTTTGGGACGGCCGGTCAGCTGGCACCTGTTCTTCAGGCGCACTTTGGAAGAGTTCTTGGGAAGCTCGTCCAGCTTCTGCCATTCGCCGGCCGCTTTCAGAGCCGCACGTTTTTCCGCATACTGGGCAACCATTTTCTCCCGCTTGCGTTGCCTGGCTTTTACTGATTCTTTTGCCATAATTGTATTTGTCAGCTATACAGCGGCCGGAGCCGTCTGCAGGTGATTAATCTTTTTTGATGTTCTTGAAAGGCATGCCCATTTCCTTAAGGAGTTCGTAGGCTTCCTCGTTATTCTTGGCTGTGGTTACGAAGGTGATGTCCATACCCGTAATCTTGCTCACCTTGTCGATGTCGATTTCCGGGAATATGATCTGCTCGGTGACACCCAGGGTATAATTACCACGGCCGTCGAATGACTTATCATTGACCCCTTTGAAATCGCGCACCCTGGGAAGGGCGGAAGCGATCAGGCGATCCAGGAATTCATACATCTTCGTACCGCGAAGGGTTACGCGTGCGCCGATAGGCATGTTCTTACGCAACTTGAAATTCGAGATGTCCTTACGGGACATGGTCGGCACGGCCTTCTGCCCGGTGATCATGGTCATTTCCTCCACGGCGATATCCACCAGCTTCTTATCAGCAACCGCGCCGTTCACGCCACGGTTCAGGCAGATCTTGGTGATCTTCGGCACTTCCATGATGCTTTTATAGCCGAACTTCTTTTTCATGGCAGGTATCACATCGTCGTGATACTTTTTCTGCAGTCTGGGTGTATATTTTACGGTGCTCATTACTTAATTACCTCCCCGGATTTTTTGGATATACGAACTAATTTTCCCGTTTCGCGGCTGCGTTTGACCTTGGTAGGCTCCCCGGTTTTTGCGTCCCATATCATTACATTGCTGATATGGATGGACGCTTCCTTCTTCACCAGCCCGCCTTTGGTATTCTGGGCGGAAGGCTTGGTGTGACGGGTGATGATATTCACTCCTTCCACCAGGATGCGGGACTTGTCCGGATATACTTCCAGCACTTTACGCGGCTTCTTCAGGTCCCTGTCCTCGCCGGCGATCACCACGATGGTATCGCCCTTCTTGATGTTGA
>Ga0114938_1001250_pt1 | contig 17713 bp, 14 predicted proteins | sample AshMeaBigSpring_FD_88675 | JGI IMG/M metagenome (GOLD analysis project Ga0114938, IMG submission 88675) | Groundwater microbial communities from Big Spring, Nevada to study Microbial Dark Matter (Phase II) - Ash Meadows Big Spring | ecosystem: Environmental > Aquatic > Deep subsurface >...
TATAGGTAATGGAAAATATTCTATTCATACTACTGATTTTTTTACACCCATGATAGAGGATGCTTACACTTATGGTAGTATAGCTGCAGCTAATGCACTGAGTGATATATATGCTATGGGGGGTACTCCTGAACTTGCCCTATGTATATTGGGATTTCCTGTAGAGTCGATACCTATCGCTATGGTACAACGGATAATGCAAGGGGCCAACGATAAATGCCATGAAGCTAATATCCCCATAGCTGGAGGTCATAGCATTGAATCTAAAGAAGTGATATTTGGACTTAGTGTGACAGGTAGTGTAGTTTTTCAGAACATGAAAGCCAATAATACAATACAGGCTGGTGATATATTGTATCATACCAAGGCATTGGGTACAGGGATAGTATTGTCAGCATATAAAAAAGGACTAGTATCAGATACTGTATATGATAAAACCATAAATAGCATGAAAACATTGAATAATATAGGAATGAAACTAGGGCAGTATGAATGGGTGCATGCAATGACAGATGTCACAGGATTTGGATTATTAGGACATCTACTAGAAATGATAAGGGGTAAAAACAAAAAAGTAAAATTATATTATGATACGATAAATACTATAGAAGATATACAGCCATTGGTACAAGCTATGGTAGCACCTAATGCCACATATCGTAATTGGAATAATGTAAGTAACTTTTGCAACTCGCTCAGTGCAACTCAATTAATAAGCCTATGTGATCCGCAGACAAGTGGTGGATTATTGATAGCTATTGATAGTAAATACAAAAGTGAAATGGAAAATTTACTAATAATAAATGATTTACAAGAATATACTACAGCTATTGGAATCATAGAGGACGCAGTACAATCTCATATAGAAGTCATATAAATATACTTATGATAAATCTAATTAAATTTATTTCATGCTTATTTATAATACTAATTGTAAATACAAATTGCATAGCTCAATCTAATAAAGATAATTTTCTAGCGCAACCCCTATCACGATATCCTATACAAACGATACGTATAGCCATTCACGTAATGCAGCGAGAGGGAAAGGACCCTCAGAATTTTACAACAGCAGACATTCCCCATTTGGAAAAATTAGTGGCTTTATTAAACTCAACACGACAATGGCCTCAGCCACTTGAACCTAACCCTTTGCAATGGGAACTATCTGATTTCCGATTGCGATTCTTACTTGATACTATTACATTTTATCAGAATGATTATTGGTGGGATTTTAGCAATCAAGCATGCAAAATAGATACCATAAAATGCAAAACAACATGTCGTAATAAAATAGACTCATTATATAAACATTATATTTTAGACAATCCTATATTCACTGAAAAACAAAAACGACGCACATTGCATATATTTATTACTGGTCAACGAGCACCATTTAAATGCTATAATGGTGAGGCATCAGGTATTGGCAGTGGTAAATGGCTCATGATGCGTACATTTTATACAACCATGATCAATAATCCAAAATTTGCCCTATGGGATAATTTTTTATTGCTAAATCATGAATTGGGGCATAATTTAGGATTGACTCATGTATTTGAATCAGTAAGTTGCTGCTATGGCAAAAGAGTAAAATCTGGTGAAACTAATAATATAACAGACTATTGGCCCAAGGGGGGTCAGGCATTATGCCCTTGTCAAGCATTACAGATGCACCAAAGTATTATGATGAGTAAAAGCGACTATCCCTTGAAGAATGCCCTTGTAGAGGAGTGCTGGTATGATCCTGCCTATCGCACTATTATCAATAGTGGTGATAGTGTGGTATGGCATGCTGGTACATTAGTACAATTACAATCGAGTATAGAGATACAAGATGGTGCTATACTTGTAGTAAAAGGAGATTTAAGTATGCCCAATAAGCATGGAGCAATTATCCTAAAGGGAAGTGCCAAATTAATAATCGATGGCGGCACAATATACAACCGATGCGGTCATGAATGGGCTGGAATATATATAAAGAGCAAACGTCGCCTAAATAAATTTTTAAAATATAAAAATGAAGGCGAATATAAAATCAATGATGCCACAATAATTATAAAAAATAATGCTTTGGTATTAATATAATTAGTATTCAAATAGCGTATTCAGATGTGTCATGGATATGACTTTTGCCATGGCATCAGTTATACTGAGTCGCTCTTGTTGCATGCTGTCTCGATCACGTATTGTCACTGTTTGATCTTGCAATGAGTCATGATCTATAGTAATACAATAAGGCGTGCCTATAGCATCCTGTCGTCGGTAGCGTTTGCCTATAGCATCTTTTTCATCATACTGCGCATTTAGATGTAATCTTATGTCATGAAATAGCCTCTTAGCAAGTTCAGGCAGACCATCTTTTTTTGTCAATGGCAATATAGCTACTTTGATTGGTGCCAACGGTCGAGGTAGATGTAGCACAGTGCGCACGGTACCATCATCCAAAGTCTCCTCATCGTAAGCTGCACTCAATATACTCAAAAACATGCGGTCAAGTCCCAAGGCAGTCTCCACCACATAAGGCACATAACTCTGATTGAGTTCGGCATCGAAATATTGGAGTTTTTTGCCAGAATATTTTTGATGCGCTGCCAAATCAAAATCAGTGCGGGAGTGTATGCCTTCTAATTCTTTGAATCCAAATGGAAAATCAAATTCTATATCACAAGCTGCATTGGCATAATGAGCTAATTTTAAATGATTATGAAAGCGGTGCTTTGAATCATTTTTATATAAATTGCGATGCCACCTCATACGTGCTTCTTTCCAGTACTCATACCATTGCATCTCTTCTCCTGGTCGCACAAAATACTGCATTTCCATTTGCTCAAACTCTCTCATACGAAATATAAATTGTCTTGCTACGATTTCATTGCGGAAGGCTTTACCTATCTGAGCTATTCCGAATGGTACTTTCATACGCCCTGTTTGTTGTACATTGAGAAAATTGACATAGGATCCTTGTGCTGTTTCTGGTCTCAAATATATAGTAGCAGTATCATCTGCACTACCTAGTTCTGTACTGAACATAAGATTGAAATGACGCACATCAGTCCAATTGCACGTGCCGGAGATAGGACATACTATTTCCTCATCGAGTATGATTTGTTTTACTTCAGCAAGATCATTTGACTCAATAGCTTTTTTAAATTTTGTCTCCAGGGTATCCGCTTTTTGTAAATATTCAATCACTCTAGGATTTGTGCTACGATATAGTGAAGTGCCCATGTTTTCGCCAAATTTTTTTGCAGCTTTTTCAATTTCCTTATTGGCTTTTTGACGATATTTTTCTATTTGCTCTTCTATCAGTACATCGGCACGGTAGCGTTTCTTGCTATCTTTATTGTCTATCAAGGGGTCGCTAAAGGCATCTACATGCCCGCTTGCCTTCCAAGTAGTAGGATGCATGAGTATAGCGGACTCTATGCCTACTATATTGTCGTGCATATATACCATAGCTTTCCACCAATACTCTTTTATGTTTTTTTTGAGTTCGACGCCATTCTGACCATAGTCATATACAGCATTCAACCCATCATATATATCTGATGAAGGAAAAATAAAACCATACTCTTTAGCATGAGAGATAAGATTTTTAAATAAATCTTGTGTATTCATAATGCTTGCGAAGATAATATGAAATACGGCCAATGATATTAATAGAAATTATTAAAAAGAGGAATAATATTCAAAAAACTAATTTGGTATTGACTGCCATTATTTGAAATTACTATTTCACATATATAAAAAGAATTGCACTATGTAAATTACATTTAATAAATAATTGGCTATTACTAAAAAGTGTGTTATTTATTACTAAGGAGTAAGGAGTTATTTTTACTATTAAGAAAGCAATCTTTCAAAATATTATTTTTGTGATAATATTATGATTATACAATATCACAGATGGCATATAGAAAATTATATTAAGATTTCTAATTAATGAGATTATAAGGAAGAGCAATTAGCTAAATATATTTATTCTCCTCTGAAATTAGCTTGTCGTTTTTCTAGAAAGGCGCTAGTTCCTTCTTTGAAGTCAGATGAGGACATTATTTCACCAAATGCATTTATCTCCATAGCGAAACCATCCTTGGTTTCATCATACACGGCATTGGCACATTGTATAATGTGATGTATTGCTAATGGTCCTTTGGCGCTTATTTTATTGAGTATCTCGTAGCATTTGTATAGCAACTCTTCTTCTGGTACTACATGATTTACCAGTCCTAATGCAAGAGCCTCATCAGCTTTTATTATATCAGCAGTCAGCAATAATTCTAGGGCTTTACCTTTACCTATAAGTTGCACCAAGCGTTGAGTGCCACCATAACCAGGTATTATGCCTAGATTGACCTCGGGCTGACCAAACTTAGCATGCTCACTAGCTACTCTGATATGACAAGCCATAGCCAACTCGCAACCACCCCCTAAAGCAAATCCATTTACCGCAGCTATAACTGGTTTGGAGGATTGTTCTATTTTATTATATACAGCATGACCTGCAGCAGCCATTTCTTTACCTTGTGCCACACTGAAATGAGCAAACTCTGCAATATCTGCACCAGCCACAAATGCTTTTTCTCCAGCACCGATTATAATAATACCCACAACATTTGTATCTGCGAGAGCTTCATCCATTGCCATACCTATCTCTTTCATAGTGAGGATATTGAGTGCATTCATTTTATCGGGACGATTTATTGTGATGATAAAATATGAATTTTGTAAGTCGGTGATAATATAAGTGTACATATTCTATAAGGTTATATTTGATAAGATCAACTTATGATTTTAATACATTTAGTTTTTTTCCAATATTAATGAATGCGGCAATGGCTTTATCTAAGTGAATGATGTCATGCCCTGCAGAAATCTGCACTCGTATGCGTGCTTGCCCTTTAGGTACAACGGGATAATAAAACCCTATAACATAAATACCTTCTTGCAACATTGCATCAGCAAATTGCTGTGCCAATGTGGCATCATATAACATAATCGGGACAATAGGATGAGTGCCGGCTTTGATATCAAAACCTGCATCAGATATATGTTTTCTAAAATAAGCTGTATTATATTCTAGCTTATCTCTAAGTGCTGTAGTCTCCTGCAGCATATCCAGTACAGCTATGCTCGCACCCACTATACTGGGAGCAAGAGAGTTGCTAAATAAATAAGGACGACTACGTTGGCGTAGCATATCTATCACCTCTTTGCGACCCGAGGTAAAGCCCCCCATAGCCCCTCCCAATGCTTTGCCAAGCGTACCTGTTATGATATCTATTTTACCGACTACATTGTGATGCTCATGTGTGCCACGACCAGTCCTCCCCATAAATCCACTACTATGACACTCGTCTATCATTATCAATGCATTATATTTTTCAGCAAGGACAACTATTTTGTCTAATTGAGCTATGGTGCCATCCATACTGAATACACTATCTGTAACTATAATCCGATGACGTTGTGATTGGGCTTCTTGCAGCTTAGTTTCGAGGTCGCTCATATCATTATGATTATAGCGATACCGCACTGCTTTACATAGTCGCACGCCATCTATAATAGAAGCATGATTGAGCGAATCGCTCAGTATGGCATCTTGCTCAGTAAATAGAGGCTCGAATACACCCCCATTAGCATCAAATGCAGCAGCATATAATATCGTATCTTCTGTCCCTAAAAATGTAGCTATTTTTTGCTCTAGCTCTTTATGTATGTCCTGAGTGCCACAAATAAAGCGCACACTACTCATACCATAGCCATGCGAGTCTATAGCTTTTTTGCTAGTTTCAATAACATGCGGGTGTGAAGAAAGTCCTAAATAATTATTCGCACAAAAATTGATTACTTCTTGACCAGCTTGTAATCTTATAATAGCACCTTGTGGTGTCTCGATAATATGCTCGTTTTTATACAATCCTGCTTCTTGTATAGATTTTAGTTCTGTTTGTAGGTCTTGATAAAATGAAAGTGACATCGTAATAAAATATTTGCAAAGCTAAAAATAATAATAGGGATTCTTATTATTATTTATTCTTTATAAAAATAATTTATTACCCTTAATATGAATAAATAGCTTTATGTACGATACCTGTATGCAGAAGGCTCAAGAAAAACAAGGAAAATACTTATTATAGCGATTATCTATTACATATTTCACATCGGTATTGCTCAATTTCTATTGCGTGATTAGGCTTAAATATATTTATTAGTATTACAATAATATAGCAATTAATTATACCACCATAGAAATACCATAGGGGATAAATAATATTTTGAAAATGAGGTAATACAATGTGATAACATTCAAGAATCAGACACAACTTTTACTTGTTATTTTTTATAATTTTTTGAAGCATTTGTCCATTGAGCAGGGCGGCGCTGCTGCTATCTAATAGTAATTCTATATTTTCAATAATTGGTGTATTCGCTTCAAAATTATGCATATCTAGCAGGGATGATTTTTTTAAATCTAAAGTCATATGTGTTATTATAGCTGCATTTTGTAAATATATTTGACTATTTATAGTATTTATTATAAAGTGTGTATTGTAATTACCATAGTTATGATTTAGAGGTGCTATAAAACGTAGCGATGATTCAACTAAATTCAAATACAAATTATTTACGCTATCAGTAATTTTTTCATTTCCTCGCAAGGATACATCAGTGGTCTGAGCTGCTATAGTTTTGTTGTTGATATTCATAGTTATTTCTATTTCTATATATCCATTATAGCTTTCAGTACTAGCTTCTTGAATGGGTGATGCTAAGTATAATGTGTCATTTTTTAGCGTATATACTATAGCGTCTATAGCTCTATAGGATTTTTTATAATGCAAATTAAAATTTTCAGATGGTTCAGGATTGATGATTACAGAATTTATATTTTGTATAGCTAATACTTTGAAATCTTGTGTTATAATAAAATCTTTGGCAGTCTCAAAAGGTGGTGCTTGATATAATACACTTATTTGAGCAAGCATTACTATAAAAAGCATACTTATGAAAATAATACATGTAAATAATATTGATCCAATTTTCATTTTTAGAATTTATTTTATTAAATTTCTCTTTCTTTTATATGCCAATAGGCTGTGATATATAATAATAGGGCTATGGCATACTTAAAAAAATGCTCAACTATACTTACTAAATAATAACTACTATTATATATAGGCTCGGTAGAATAATAATTATGAACGGCATCAAAGCCGCCATTGTAGATAGCATTACGAAAACATAGTGTGCTGAACATACTGAAAAATAATATCACTATAAATCCACTAAGTAGCGTCTTGACAAAAGCAAAACGCTGAAAGTAAGCACCTCCTAAAAAGAAAAAAGACTGTGCAGCAATAAATCCTAAAAATAAATTGAAAATTACTTTGCCACTTGGTCCTGAATACGCTGTGTTACTAGGGTTCAATATGCTTATCACTTTGATAGCGTCATCTTGATGTGCTATGATGTTAGAATCGTTTATAATATTTACTATGGCAACAAATAAATAATCTATTGAGAAAAATGTAAAATGATAGACTACAATAAATACTGGAATAGTAAATAACAAAGCGCACAATAATTTTTCTAGCGTACTAGCCGGCAACATCAAGTAAGTGATAGCTCTATCCTTATCTTGCAATGCACTGAGAAATGTGCCACTGAATATACACCCTGCTACAAATAGTCCAAAAAAATAACATATATATTGTACTTTTTCATCAATAGCATTATTTCCATCCAGTAATAGCATACAGATAGCAGCAAATAGCATGATGCTAACCATCGCAAGTGTAAATAATAAATAGCGTTTGTTATATTCTGCCCAGTGGCTACGTATATAGTTTTGAAACCTAGAAAATGAAAATAGCATAAGGTATTACTTTATCTTTTTAAAGCGGGAAATAATTTTTCAGGACAATGTATTGCAGCTTTATATAGCATCTCTAGATCAGGAAATTTAGAATATAAAATATTGTCTGATTGCTGTAGTACTATATATTCGCCGCCACCAATATGGGGCTCATGATATATACTTTGTGCTATTATATCTTGATTTTCTGTAAGTATAAATTGCAAATTTTGCTGTATATCGACGATACTTTGATCCATCAATAGTCCTGCTTGATCAATTATCGCTACTCTATTGATAATACCCTCTAGATCCTTGGCCTGGTGAGAGCTGATGATGATACACCTATCTTTATAAGATAATCTTTGCAATATGGTTTTCCATTGTGATTTACTAGTGATGTCAAGACCATTGGTCGGCTCATCCATCAATAGTAGCGGAGTATTACAAGCTAATCCAAAGCATATAACAGCTTTTTTCTTTTGCCCAAGACTCATTTCTGCAAAACTAGGACCGCTAGGCACTTCAAATATATCTAAAAACTCTAGGTATTCGTCGGAGTTAAAATTTGGATAAAATGGAGCATAGTAATGAAGGAGTTTTTCAGTATTTACATCGGGCAGATTAAATTCTTCTGGTATCAAATATACTTGTGAGAGAAAGGATACTTTTCTGTTTTTTGGTATGTGATGCAAAACATCAATTTTGCCTTTTTGAGGAAATATTAATCCGGCTACTAATTTTAGAAAAGTAGATTTACCACTACCATTTTTCCCAAGTAGTCCATAGATATTTCCTGAGAACATATGCACAGAAAAATCATGATAGACTTGGTTTTTGCCATAATTAAATTGTACAGAACGCAGATTGATCATAATGGTATTTTTTACTTTCTAGATTCTAATAATGAGTCAGATAATTATAATAAAAATACATGGTTTTATATATTTAATTTTAATTATTGGTTAAATGGTGGAACTATAAACATGAACGGTAAATTGCAATATATATTATAGTATCATTATTTTTAATTTACACCTTAATTATGCTTATTTTGTATTAGATTTGATAAATTTTATTTTAGTATGAAAAAATCTATATTGGTAATTGTATCAAGTTTACTTTTGATGCAATGGGTATATGCAGATAAATATTTGAGAGTATATTTTGAGACAGCATCTTGTAATCTAGAGCGGTTTTATTATAAGGGTATTGATATGGAAGCGATATATCCAAGCGCTCACGGATACATAGGAGAGCTGAGTATAACAGAGTGGCAACAAATAAGTGCATATACATGCTACTCAGAAATCCAAGTCAATGACTTAGAAAAATGGTATGCTGATAGATATGCATCCAGTAAATTGTCTTATGATGATACTCGAGGGAGTGCAAGTAAAGGAGTGCCAGCCGCTTTTAATTATGGCAGTATGGGAGGATTTTATACTTGGGAAGAATATATAGCCGAAATAGATAGTATGATAGCGAACTACCCTAGCTTGATTTCGCCAAAAGAAGTGCTTGGCACTACAATAGAAGGGCACCCTATATATGCCGTAAAAATATCGGACAACCCTACAGTAGATGAAAGCGGAGAGCCGGAAGTATTATATACTGCCGTACATCATGCTAGAGAGCCTATGTCATTAATGCAGCTTATCTACTTTATGAATTATATTTTGGAAAACTATAATACAAATGATACAATCAATTGCCTTATAAATGAACGAGAATTACACTTTGTACCCATGATTAATCCTGACGGGTATGTGTATAATCAGATTACTCAACCAGCTGGTGGAGGTATGTGGCGTAAAAATCTAAGGGATAATTTAGATGGTACATTTGGTGTGGATCTCAATCGCAATTACGCATATAATTGGGGCTGGGACGATGAGGGGTCAAGTACGATAACCGAAAGTAGTACATATAGAGGCACAGAGAGGTTTTCTGAACAAGAGACAGCAGCTATTAGAGATTATTGTTTGTCTCATAAATTTGTCAATTGTCTTAATTACCACTCATTTAGAAATGTATTGATATATCCTTGGGGATATGATTATAGTATATTTACCCCAGACCAAGAGTGTTATGCTTCATTAGCGAATACTTATACACAGTACAATTTCTATTTGTCAGGCACAGTAGATGTTTTGTTAGGATATATAGCAAATGGCACATCTGATGACTGGATGTATGGTGAGCAAGTCGATAAGAATAAAATCATGGCACTAACCCCAGAAGTAGGTAATAGCAGCGATGGATTTTGGCCAATTATAGATAGAATTATTCCGCTAGCAGAAGAGAATATTATGCAAAATATATGGCACGCTTGGTGTGCTGGCGCATATATAAATGCAAGTACGTCTAGTGCTCTATTATATGGTGATACCGTTACTGTTTTATTGCACAATCTTGGATTGGCAGATGGTGAGGTGTTTATCACAGCATCTTCTACTTCCCCTTATTTTATAGAATCTAATAGCCCATCGTTAATAGTAGATAGTATGAGTTATAATAATACGCTGTTGGAGTTTAGTTATGCTGTAAATACCCCATTGTATGAAAATATCCCCGTAACATATACTGTTACCCATGGATGTATGACGAGTCAATTTACCATTACTATGATAAATACCAATCCTCCACTAGTTGCTATAAATGAAACAGATATATTTGATATTGCTATTTATCCTAACCCTAGTACAGATATGTTTACGATCAAAGGAAAGATACAAGATACGTATTTACATATAATAGATGTGCTTGGAAATAATGTACTTCAAATTTATTGTAATGATACAGATGAGAATATAAATATTGAGTCACTTAGTGCTGGCATTTATTTAATACAAATACAAAAAGGCGAACAACTTGCTACCTATAAGTTGATTAAACTATTGCATTAGTTTTTTTGAATATTCTACTATACAATCGCCAAGATCATATACATCTTTTATTCCTGCTTGTGATAATATACTAAGAGCAGCCGCACTACGATAGCCAGCAGCACAATGTATCATAATAGGCTTATGAGTAGGTATTTCGTATAGGCGTTCTCGCAGCTGATGTAACGGGATACATATAGCATCGGTAAAAATTTTACCTTGATTGACTTCGTTTGTATTCCGTACATCGAGTTTGATATATTTTTTATTGTCTGTATCAAAATCTATAAGATTGCAATCAGGTAATGATTGTTCGCCATATGTTGTTGTAAGCAATCCATAAATTTGTGATTCATAGCCTATTTTTGAACAACGTATAGCGAGCCGCTTTGCATCTTCTTCAGTGTATGCCAATAGATAAAATTTTTCGCCAGGATTTACAATTGACCCGAGCCATGTTTCAAATTTTGTACCATCCATAATATTATAGGAATTAGAAAAATGAGATTTTCTAAAATCCACTTGCTTACGAGTGTCAATAATTAATATAGCTTTATCAATACGCCTTGTACATCCAGCACAATGAATACTATCTACCACTAATGAATTTAAAATTGTGGCTGCCGAGCCAATTCCTTTTTTATTGAGGGTTACACTTTGTTCAAAATATTTTGGTACAAAGGGCTGATCAGAAATTAATTCTTGTACAAATGCAGTCAATGATTTGGGTTGCATAGCTATATTACTTTGTTTTTCTTTACCTATCGTACTGCTCAATTCAGTACTTAGGTTTTTACCACACAGACTTCCAGCACCATGTGTAGGCAAAACCTGTGTATCATTGTGTAGCTCAGCTATTTTTTCATGCAAGGAATGGTACATTTGCTTAGCCAGCTCTTCACGAGCTGCTGTTATATTACCTATATTTTCTCGTAAATTAGGGCGCCCAAAATCACCGATAAATAAGGTGTCTCCTGTAAATATTGCTTTTTCTATTTCATTTTCACGCACGATTACACATATACTATCAGGAGAGTGTCCAGGCGTATTGAGTGCATGTAGATATATTGCACCCAAGGGGATGACATCGCCATCATCAAAGGGGATGTGATCATACATAGCTCCTAATAATTTACTTACATAAATACTAGCACCTGACAAAGAAGCCAAAGCATGATGACCACATATAAAATCAGCATGAGGGTGAGTTTCTATGATAGCAATAATCTAGATAGATGTTTTCATCCCGCTCTGGGTCAATAATAGCTGCTTGTTGCTGGCTATGTATAATGTAACTCGCCTGAGCCAAACCTTTATCATATATTTGTTCGATATGAAAATTCATATTATTATTTTTTGAACTGTATAAATACAAAAGCAAATATTACTTTGTTTCAAAATTAATCATGAATTTTATAGTAATTTTGATGTCAATAGATTATGAATATTATACCCCCTTATCTTAAAAAGGGCAGTACTATAGGTATATGCTCAGTAGCTAAATCTATCACCCGAGAACGTATAGCACCAACCGTAAAGATGCTTGAAGAAGCTGGATTTAATTTAGTAATAGGCAATACAATAGGACTTATTCATTATCAATATGCTGGCAGTGATGAGCAGCGTACGATTGAGTTACAACAGATGCTCGATGATGATAGTATTGATGCTATACTATTTGCTAGGGGAGGCTATGGTACGATACGTATTGTAGATAAAATAAATTATAGGAAGTTTAAAAAAAAACCAAAATGGCTTTGTGGTTTCAGTGACATTACTGTATTGCATGGGCAAATACAGCGACTGGGTATAGCGTCAATGCACTCTCTTATGTGTAGTACACATGATCAAAGCATAACACCAGATTTACCTTTTAATAGTTTAATAAAAGGATTGAGAGGCAAAAAAAATGTGTATCAAATAAGTATGAATAAATGTAATAAGGGCAAAGGGAATGTGAAGGGCGAAATAGTAGGAGGTAATTTATCCATATTATGTGCACTCAATGCTAGTAAAAGTATGCCTCATACAGTAGATAAAATCTTGTTTATAGAAGATTTGATGGAGTATTTATATCGCATAGATCGCATGATGTATAATCTAAAGCGCAGCAATAAATTGGCAGGACTTAAAGCCTTATTGGTAGGTAGCTTTACTGATATAGAAGATAATGAAATCCCCTTTGGTAAATCGATAGAAGAAATAATATTAGATGCAGTTGTGGATTATAATTTTCCAGTGATATTTGGTATGCCTAGCGGACACCAAGGGGATAATAGAGCAATAAAATTGGGAATGCATTGTGAATTAAAACAGCAAAAAGATAAAATCATTTTTATTCAATAGCATTAATTATTAGTATAATTTATAAATCACATGGGTATAATATGATAATACGTATTTATAAAAAATAAAAATAGCGGTAATAATTGTTGTGAAAAATTGAGCAATAAAAAATGTTTTCTTGAAATAAACATCAAAAAAAAAGTATCAATTTTGTCCATTATATCAAAAAAAATGTTTGAATATTCATATTATCCATACAGCCGAATCGGCATTTGAAGAAGCGAAACAAGCGCAATAAACTTTGAAAAACATTACTAGTCCTTTGAATATTGTAATACAGAATTATTTATTCGATAAAAACACCATTCCATTTCTTAATTATTTTCCGCCAGATATTAAATTTAAATATCCAAACGACACGACCAAAATTTTCTTCAATCAATTATTGGACATACCCCTGAGCTATCGTGAGTTGTTTTTCCGTTGCTATGACTTTAGGAAAAACCAATCAATATTTCACTAGCTTATGAGTGCTTTGCAAACCATTTTCAGTAGTGATGTTGAGTAGGTATATGCCATTTGCAAAAGCACTTATATCAATTGTTTGCAGTACATTCTTTTTTGAAGCTACCTGATGATACACTTCTTTGCCAAGTACATCCAATACAGTTATTTTTGTAATGTTTTGATTTATACTGTGGATGCTAAATGTCCCTGATGAAGGATTGGGTGTAATGTTTATCGTGTTTTCATCGCTGCAATTGTTCTTCACCATTTGGATGGAAGAAAAATCTTGTATAGCGTTTTTGTAAGTGGAGGCGATGCGATAATAAGTATTTACAGTGGCTTTGTAGGCGTCTTTATAAGAGTAATTATTAACTGCATTGCCATTGTTTAAAACTGGAACATCAGCTACATTTTCCCAGTTTTGTGCATCGAGGCTTCGTTGTAGTGTGAAATAATCTATATTTTCATCATGCGATATGCCCCACTGCAAGGCCACTTCATCACAGGTGCTGGTAGCAGAGAAATGGAGGAGGTCGAGGGCGAGGGCTATGGATCTGTTGCAATTTAAAGTAAATCCGGCCACTGCGGACAAATCATTAAAATAAAACACCTCTCCGTTTTGGGTGGAACAATATAAATTTAAACCAATTCCATCTCCAGTTGTTATTAAGCCTAAATTATCTGCTATAACTACTTCTTCTATAAATCCACTATCTATACTAATATCATATTTTTTACAATGATATAAAAATCCAGAATTTAGTAAACTGAAAGTATCAATCACTGTAATCAAATTATTATTAAATAAAGCTGAATTATACGAATCTCCAATATTCACATTAAATTTTATATATAAATCGGATAACCCCGTCAAAATATTATATTTATATATTGTTTTAGAAAAAGTATCCTCTCGTAATAACACAAACCCATTATTCATCCAAATTGAAAGTGTTGTATCATCTGGATAACCAACATTAGAAATTTGAGAGGATTGTTTATTAAATTTACTCCAAATAAAGCCCCCTGCAATTGTATCTGATATATATTCTTTTTTTTCAACATTTAGATTATCATATCCTCTTTCTAACCACCACCAAGTGTTCTGATTAAGCATTGGAGTATAAGGAACAGATGAAAGGCGTGCATCATTTAGCGTGTCTATATAAGAACACATATTAGGGTTTATTGTTAATGAACTAAAACCCGAAGTAGGTGCCATTTCAGTACCGTTTTGCACAGATATATATTCGCCTGCCTCCAAAATATTTGTTGAAGTATTCGTAAAATTTGCTGGACCTTCTGGTATACTTGTAGTGATGTTCTGTCCAATATTAATATTATCTAAAACTAAAAAATTATTTGAACCAGAATTATAAGTTATATTCTGTATATTTTTTATATTAGGTACAATTACTGGAGCTAATATAGTACTTGCAGATAAAAAATCACGCATTCTTTGACCTTGACCATTAGAATAATAAGACATACAATTTGGTTTAGTATATGCCATTATATTATTCGCATCGGGGTTATAAGTATCACCATGTATATCAACAGTTGATCCTGTACAAGAATACCCAGTCCAAATACAAAGCGATGAAAATCCACTAGGGATACTGCTTGCAGGATCAGCCGGAGTATCACAAACTAAATCACCGCAAGTAGCACAATTACTACCATCAACATATTCAAGACATCCTCCTCCTTCACACCCATGAAATGTATGCCACAAGCCAAGTAAATGCCCAAATTCATGTGCCAAAACCAGGCTATTAGCTAGGTATGAACCATATAAAGTCCCACCTACCATAAGAGCAGTGCCAGGAATACTACGTGCTATACCACCTGTTTTACCATCAGAAGGCATCATATAAATATTTATATTATTAGGTGTGCTTTGGAAAGAAACCAAATTATTTAAATTAGTTACGGTGTATAAATATTCGTATTTTGTATTATCATCAATGTATTCAACTGATGTAAGTGATATACAAATATTATGAGGGTACAAACTATTTTTTAATAAAGTCAATGCGTTATTTAGTTCGGCGAGTGTCATGCCTCCAGTGCCGTCCGTGTGTCGTATAATATGCACTGCTACACGAAGCATATAATTCTCTGTACTTGGTAAATAAAAACTAGATATTGTGGGGTCACTTTCAGCTAAAGTGGATGCTGTGTTACAAAAACTTTGCGCAAAAATAGTTTTTGTAAAAAACAATAAAAATAGTATTATAAAATTTTTCATATACCTTATTTTTTATTTGATTGTAAAGTTTTTATATCCTGCTTCAAAGCATTTATTTCTTTATTCATTTGTATAATGTACAGCGTAAGCTCTTCTATTTTTTCCATTTGCTTGGCTGCTATCTCTACTACGTCTAAGCCGTTTGCCTCCATTTCTTGTGCTGAAGGGATGTTGGGCAAGTGTTTATTTGCTTTTATATATGTTTCAACCTTATTTAGGGGCATCAGTTTATAATCGTTTGTAAATACATAATCTGCCCAATTGATACTTCCTAATATAGCTACTTTTAGTTTTTCGGTAAGTATTCCCCCTTGTACAAATAATTTATATGTACCAGGCGTACCAGTTGTAGTATATGTTGAAGTTGAAATACTATTACCAATTATTAATTTATCTTGTATGTGTGTTATTCCATTAACTTGTAAAGAAACATTTGGGTTTAATGTAGTAGTATTCACACCTACGCCTTGGAAATTTACAAACAATGATGGGATAGGTTTATTATAAAAAACCATTAAAGAATTAGCAATATTATTAACGCAACTTGGTGGTTCGCAACTATAACAAAGGGGATCGACTACATAATTATTAACACCCAAAGATATGGTTCCTGTATTAGTTGCACTAATATTATGACCAAATGTATATGAATTTGCACCCGTACTATTTAATGCAGAGCCAATTGCAATACTTTGGCTGCCTGATGCTTTCACGTTATATCCTAATGCCATTGAATAATACCCGATTTTCGTATAATCCCATTCGGTACCAGCTGCATAACCTGCTCTAAATGCTCTTTTAGCAGGCACCCACATCATTCTTGAACCATAGCCCGTAATTGGCACTGCCGTCGTTCCAGTTCCGCTAAATACCACGTTTCCGTTTAGCACACTTAAACTGGGTACTGTAGAAGTAGTGGCAGATGTAAGACTCAATAAGGGTGAAGTGGTAGTAAGTGCTGTGCTTCCTCCGATATTTACTTTGCCCGACCGATAGATGTCAGCCGTTGTAGAAGTGCCAGTTGGCAGCCATTGTGCTTTTGTTTCTATATTTAAAAACAAAGAAATAAGCATTACTAAAAATAGTTTTTTGTAATTAATGCTCTCTCTCTCTCTCTCTCTCTCTCTCTCTCTCTCTCCACAGTGATGCGGGTTTCAGCCATTAAGGTCTGAAAAAAATGATTTGTGTTGTGTGGATTTTTCATAATAAATTATTTTAGAGGTTTAAATTATTCCTTAAATATAGCTATTTTTCTCATATAAAAAAAATTTTTTTTAATTTAACTCAAATTACCCAATAGAAATTGTGTAATACCAAAGTGAAATATGTAAGAGACCAAAACTTCGTACTTTGTTTTGTTCATAATATATTTTAGCACTCAGCATATACCACTGTAAGAAATATAAGATATTGGACAGCCTTATATTTCACATTGGTATAAACGATAAAGTATTTGTAATCAATAAATTAAAAAATTATTGATACATATACTAAATCGGGCTTGCCCTTATGGACACTTTAGTGTGTTTTTTTAAAACTCCTAAAGCGTAATATGAGTTTAACTTACTGTGAATACATGTTATGTTATTGTAAAACAAGCATCAATCATACTAAAATGGGCAAGTGTATCGTATGTAATTGCCATCACATATAGCATAATACCTATATTTACTTTAGATTTGATTAGTCAAAAAAAAAATAAAAATAACCGTGCTGCAAATACAAAGTTTTATATTCAATGATTTTCAAGAAAACACGTATATTATTTATAATGAAAATAAGGAAGCTATCGTTATAGATCCCGGTTGCTATACAAGCAATGAAAAAAAACGCTTACAAACCTACATAACACAAGAGCATTTGCAGGTAACTCATCTCATTAATACTCATTGCCATATAGATCATATCTTGGGCAATGCA
>Ga0114938_1001251_pt1 | contig 17684 bp, 4 predicted proteins | sample AshMeaBigSpring_FD_88675 | JGI IMG/M metagenome (GOLD analysis project Ga0114938, IMG submission 88675) | Groundwater microbial communities from Big Spring, Nevada to study Microbial Dark Matter (Phase II) - Ash Meadows Big Spring | ecosystem: Environmental > Aquatic > Deep subsurface >...
AACCACACGGATTCCCGGGGACGTTATCGTGGGGTCGGATGGAAACGGTAGGGATCGCATGGAGGAATTGGCGGAATGTGGGGCTTTCTGGAATCTCTTTGAGCCGCGGGGCTGCCGTCCTGCTCGACAACTCCACCGTCAATCCGCTGCCGCAGATCAACGCGCAGTCCGGCGCGAACTGCGGGACGCTGACCATCGACGGCGTGGTGAACGCGACGTTTCTCAACTACGGCGGCGCGACGCCTTATCCCCTGAATTTCTACGGCGCGAGTGTAAACGCGGCAAACACGGGACCGCTGCTCAACATCACGACGAATTCAACGACGTCCGTGACGGCCAACAAGATCAACTTCGTGCTCCGCACAAACGGGGAACTGCGCGTGGACGCTGGCAAGACGATCACCTTTTCGAATTCGTTCATCTCGCAAAACGGCACGCGCTCGTTGACCAAGACCGGCGCGGGAACCGTGAAGTTTTCCGGCAGCGGTTCGCTCGTCAGCTTCACCGGCGGCCTCAACATCGAACAAGGCATCTGGAACGCCGGCACCGATACCGAGAACCTCCCGGTCGCCGGCACCATCACCTTCACCAATCCGTCCGGCACCGCCGCCACCATCACCTCGACGAACTCGCACAGCATCGCCGCCCTTGCCGGTGGCAATTCGAACAGCGAACTCTACGCCACGGGGGGCACCGGCCTGACTCTCACCGGCCCGGCTGTCACCACCTTCAGTGGCCGCCTGCGGGGCGACACCAAGCTCAACCACAACGGCAACGGCACGCTGACCTTGAATGGCAGCAACACCTTCACCGGAGCCACCACCATCAACGCCGGCACACTCGCCATCGGCAGCTCCGGGAGCATCTCCGGCACGCCGTCGATCGCCATCGCCAGCGGCGCGAACTTCGATGTCTCCGCCCTCGCCGCCGGCTTCACCCTCGGCTCCGGCAAGACGATCTCCGGCAGCGGCACAGTCACCGGAAATCTAGCACTTGCATCAGATGCCACCCTCTCGCCCGGAGGCAGCGACGTCGGCATCCTCACCATCACCAACGGCCTGACCCTCGCGGCGGGCTCCCGTCTCGGTCTCGAACTGAACGGCCCGGCCACCCACGACGCGGTCACCGTCACTGGCGGAAACGTCTCGCTCGCCGCCGATCTCACCGGCACGACGCTCGGCTACACGCCCGCCATCGGCGATACCCTTTACCTCGTACGCAACAGCGGCCCGGGCACCACAACCGGCACGCTCGCCGGCATCGGTGAAGGAGGGAAAATCGATATCGGCGGCAAGTGGTGGCGTGTGAGTTTCACGTCGGACTTCGGCGGCACGGGCTTCGCGGTCGGCGGCGCGGGCAATGACTTGGCGATCCGGCGAATCGACGATCCATCGCCGAGCGGGACGGGCGTGGCCATCGTCGGCGCTACGGGTGGGGCGGTGATGCAGCTCTCGCTTTCGTGGCTGGACAATGCGACCACCGAAACCGGCTATCGCGTCCATCGGGTGCTTGCGGACGGTTCGCTGGAACTCGTGGCGACGCTCGCGGCCAACGCGACGAGCTTCTCCGAAACGGTGAGCAGCTACACCAGCCACACCTACGCAGTGCAGGCCTTCGATGCGGGTGGAAACCTCGGCGACCTCAGCTTCTCCGCGCCCTTCCAGACCGGCACGAGCTACGCGCAGCGGCATGATGCGATGCTCGACTTCCTTTCCTCCGAGGTGCCGAATCTCGGGCAGTTCGATGCGGGGCCTCACCGGATCGGGCGCACCGGGTTCTGGTGCGCGACGGGGCGGCTGCTGCGCGGCGACGCGGCGACGGGGCTCTCCTACGTCACCACGGCGATCGAGGATGCGGACGCGGAGGGTGGAAACGGGGGCTTTTCCATGTGGCCGGGCATGGATGCCTATCTGCGCTGGAATCATCTTTTCCCGCAGTCGCTCAAGGACCGCTACCAGCAGGTTTATGTCGGCTCGGGAATTTACAACGACGGCTCCACGCCCAACCAGCGCTTCATGCTCGCGGTGGCGTCATTTCTCGCGAACGAGGTCTGGGGGCCGTCGGTGAACTCGGTGTCGAGCGCGTCGAACGGCATCGGCGCGGCGAGCGGGCGCGACTTCATCCTGCACATCCTCAACAAGACGCCGTTCGACAACCACGAGGAGCACAACTCTCATCAATATCTGACCTACACGCTTTCGGCCATCGAGACGCTGGCGCAGTTCGCACAGGATGCGGAGGTGCGAAACAAGGCGCGCATGGTGGTGGACTGGTCCTTCGCCGAAGCCGCGGGCTACATGCACAACGGCCGCTGGGCGGTGTCTTCGACGCGTGGACGTGCGTCCTTGAAGCAAAACGACTACAGCAACACCGGCTGGATCTGGTTCCTCGCCTTTGGCGGCCCCGCGCCGGTTTCGTATTTCGATTCCTTCGCGACCGCGCCGTTTCTCGCGCCGCAGTTTCCCGCGCTGTCGGCGGAAGTTCTCGCCGCAGGTACGCAGCGCACGCAGAGCTTCCGCCGACGCTCGCTCGCCCAGCGGTATCTCAGCGGCGGTGACGTCGCTTATTTCAAACAAAGCTGGGTCACGCCAGGCTACACGCTGTGGAGCCAGGTGGAGGGCGATGTGACCTACAACGCCGATGGCAGCTTGAATCTGCTCGATGTGGACACGGCCGGTATTCAGGACGCCTATCAGGGCAACCGCTGGGGCCTCGCTTGGGATTCGCCGCCGGGGAACGACGCGATGATCACCATCACCACGCCGACCACCTACAGCGGGACCACGAGCGGCATCTCGATCTGGGAAGACACGCTTCAGCATGAGGGCACGGTGATCGCCGTGTACAACATGCCGGTCGGCGGTGGCGGCAGCACGGGCAACAACGGCAACTTCGCCAACGAATACATCAAGGGCGACATCCCGAACGGCTACCTCTCCTACATCGACCAAAGCGACGCGCTCGGCCGGATTTTCCTCCACTACGACAGCGTGCTCGTCTCCATCCAACTGACAGACACGTTCGGGAACTACGTCGGCAGCCCCGGCTTCCAATACCCCTGTAACAAGCAGGGCGTCATCGTGGAAACCGCCTTGCCTTCCGAGTATCCGCAGGCGACCGCGGCGGACCGGCTCCTCGCCTTCCGCGCCGACATCCTCGCCAACACCGTGACGGACAAGACCGGCATCAACGACGTCGCGCCTAAGCTCGTCTACACGAACCGCCACGGCGACGTGCTCGGGCTCACCTTCGGCCTCGCTGGGAAGATCAACGGCGTGACCGTGGATTACCAAAGCTGGCCCATGCTCGAGGACCCGTGGATGTATCAATCGCAGAACGGCCACCTCCACCTCTTCGGCGCGAATCGCGCGGTGACATCGAACTTTCGCGACTGGACCCGTAGCACCAACACCCGGCCGCTTGTTTCGGAACACGCGAGTGTCACCGCCACCACCACCGGATCGCCGGTGGATGTGGACCTCGCCGCGCGCGTCGCCGACGGCGAAACAGCCGATGCGAATCTCGCCTTCAAGGTCGCCAACCCGATCGGCGGCAGCGTTGTCCTGCTGCCCGATGGCATGACCGCGCGCTTCACGCCCACCGCCTCCGGCCCCGCATCCTTCGACTTCACCGCAAACGACCGCGGCCTCCACCCGCACGTGGTCTGGCATTACGATTTTGAATCCACCGCGACAAACGACGCCAGCGGCCAACTCCGCAACGCGACGCAGACTCTCGTCGGCACCGGCACCGCGGCTTTGGAGAACGACAGGCCCGCCGCGACCGGCGCGAACAGCGCGCAAAGCCTTCGCCTCACCGAAACCAGCCCGAACGCCGCGAAACTCTCGCGCCTCGTCACCCGCTCGAACCTCGAAATGAGCAACGGCAGTTGGACCTTCGCCACCTGGTTCAAGCGCGCCAGCCGCACGACCGAAGACTTCTTCTTCTACATCGGCGCGGGCGACGGCTTCAGCGGCAATGGCGACGAACTGCAGCTGCGCTGCGCGGCCAACGCCGACACCTTGCGGCTCGAACACTACAACTCCGCCAACTCCGGCGACCTCACGCTTATCAGCCCCGCCACCGCCGTGCAGAACGTCTGGCACCACGCCGCAATCACCTTTGAAAAGACCGCCGACAACACCGGCACCGTCCGCCTTTACCTGAACGGCATCCCGGTCGGATCGCCCACGACCGTGACCTGGGCACTGCGCCAGGACCTCCCGCTGGTCATCGGCGGCGTCACCAGCACGAGCAGCGCCGTCACCTCGCGCTACTTTAGCGGCTGGCTCGACGATGCCGCACTGTTCCGCGGCGCGATGTCGGCCGCCGAAATCGCCAGCCTCGCCAAGCAGAGCGTCGCCACCTTCAGCGGCCTCTCCGCCAGCGGAAGCGTCGCGCTCTCCTCATACGCCGCCTCGCCTTGGGAAGACTGGCGCAACGCGAATTTCAGCTCCGCCGAACTCGCCGACCCTCTGATCAGCGGTCCCGATGGTGACAAGGATCGCGACGGCCTCGTCAACCTCCTCGAATACGCCACCGCCACCAATCCCGGTCTCCCCAACACCGTCCCCGCCACCGCGGAAAAGGACGGCGCCACCCTTGAGTTCACCTACACCCGCAGCAAGGCCGCCACCGATCTCAGCTTCCTCGTGAAATGGAGCGGAACCCTCGCACCCGGCTCGTGGAGCACCACCGGCATCCTCGATCAGAACCCCGCGCCCCTGTCGGAAACGGCCACCACCGAAACTCTCCGCATCCTCATCCCCGCCGGCTCCATCCGCCGCTTCGTTCGCCTTGAAGTCACCCAGCCATGAGAACCCGTTGCCTGCCCATGCTACTCGCGGTCGTCGCGGCTCTGCTGCCCGGCCATCTTGCAGCCCTCACCTCCACCTCGTTCTTCCCCGCGAACAACGCGACGAACGTTTGCGCCGACACTCCGCTGAAGATCACCTTCGACACGCCCCCCGCGGTTGGAACGAGCGGTGTGGTTAGGATCTACAACTCCGGCGGAACTCTTGTCGAAACACTGGATCTGGCCGTCCCGCACACCCGCACCATCGGCGGCACGTTGTACAACGCCCTGCCTGTGGTCGTCACCGGCAACACCGCGTCGATCTTCCCCCGCTCCGGCGTGCTGGCCTACAACACGACCTACCACGTCACCATCGATTCTACGGTGTTTCCCGGCTACGCGGGCATCTCCAACTCCACCACGTGGCGCTTCACCACGAAATCCGCCGCGCCGTCATCCGCAGGCACCTATTTCACCGTCGCCGCGGATGGAACGGCTGACTTCTGCACCGTCCAAGGCGCGATCGATTTGATCCCGGCCAACAACACCACGAAGCGCTACATCAATATCCGCAGCGGAACCTATCAGGAAATCGTCCGGGTCTCCTCGAAGCACAACCTCGCCTTCCGCGGCCAGAATCGGAAGCGCACGATCATCGCCTACCCGAACAACAGCAACCTCAACGCCAGCACCAACACCCGCCCTCTCTTCAACGCAGTCGCCAACGACGTCAGCTTGGACAACCTCACCCTCCACAACACCACCCCCGACGGAGGATCGCAGGCCGAGGCCTTGCGGGTGAACGCCCAGCGCTGCGTGGTCAACAACTGCGATCTGCGGAGCTATCAGGACACCTTCATGGTCAACAGCACCGCGGACACCGCCTACTTCAAGGACTCGCTCATCGAAGGCGACGCCGACTTCATCTGGGGCATCGGCCGCGTGGTGTTCCAGAGCTGCGAGATCAAGTCGCTCTCCGGTGGCTATGTCTGCGCCATGCGGAATCCCTCGGGTCAATACGGCGCAGTCTTCCTCGACTGCCGTTTCACGCGATCGCCCGGCGTCACCGGAGTCGTCTTCGGTCGTGAGGATCCGAATGTCTATCCCGCGAGCGCGGTCGCCGTTGTCAACTGCGCCGTCGATGCCCACATCACCGCCGCGGCATGGACTCTATCCACACCCGGTCCGACCACCGATCTCCGCTTTTGGGAATACCAAAGCACTGATCTGTCAGGAGCGCCTCTGGACGTGAGCGGGCGGGCCTCGTTCTCATCACAGATCAACAGTACCCAGGCCAACGCGTTGCGCAGTCTCTCCACCACCTTCGGCGGATGGACGCCCGTCCCGCCGCTGCCCGCATTCCCCGGCGCGGAGGGCGCGGGCATGAACACCCTCGGCGGCCGGGGAGGGGACCTGTATTTCGTTACCAACCTCAACGACTCCGGTGCCGGTTCCCTGCGCGATGGCATCGCCACCGCCCCCGCTTCAGGGCGCACGATTCTCTTCAATGTCTCCGGCACCATCGCCCTCAACTCGAACCTGACCGTCAACAAACCGCGCATCACCATCGCCGGACAGTCCGCCCCCGGAGGCGGGATTTGTTTGAAGAACTGGTCGCTGCGGGTGGATGCAAACGACATCATCATCCGCCACATCCGCTCCCGCCTCGGCACCGATGCCAACCGCGAGGACGATGCCATCACGGTCTGGAACGGCATCAACGTGATCCTCGATCACTGCTCCGCCTCATGGTCGGTCGATGAAGTCCTGAGCAGCACCGGAAAAACCGACAATCTCACGACGCAGTGGTGCTACGTGACCGAAGCGCTCGACAATTCGATCCATTCCAAAGGCCCGCACGGCTATGGTTCGATCGTCGCCTCCTACCTGCCCGGCCGCCTCTCGTGGCATCACAATCTCTACGCCCACAATCAGAGCCGCAATCCGCGACCCGGAAGTTATGACGGCTCCATCATCCAGTTCGATTTCCGCAACAATGTGCTCTACAATTGGGGCTTTTTCTGCGGCTACAGCGCCGGCAGTCCGGAGGCGACGGACATGAACTACGTTGGCAACTACCTCATCAAAGGCCCCGGCTCCACGACCGACTCCGCCTTCCGCGGCGGCGGCCCGAGCACGCGGATTTTCCAAAGTGGAAACAAGATCGATCTCAACAAAAACGCCACGTTCGATGGCACGGACACCGGTTGGTCGATGTTCAGCGGCACTTACACCCAGCAGACAACCGCCTTTGATTTCAACCAGACCACCACCACCGAAAGCGCCGACCTCGCCCTCCAGCGCGTTCTTTCCCAAGTCGGTGCCATGCCCTGGAACCGCGACACGAAAGACAGTGCCATCGCAACAAACGTCATCGCCGGCACCGGCGGTTTTGTCGACAGCACCAGCGAGGCCGGCGGTTATCCAATCCTCGCCTCCGCCACACCGCCGCCCGACAACGACCTCGACGGCATGCCGAACAGTTGGGAATCCGCCTTCGGCAGCGATCTGAACGTCGCCAATCACAACGCCGACGCCGATGGGGACGGTTACACGGATCTTGAGGAGTATCTGAACTGGCTGGCCGCACCGCATGCAATCACGCCGAAGGATCAATCTGTGGATATCGATCTGGCCGTCCAGAATGGCAACCGCAGCGGATTGACATACACCGTTTCAAATCCCGTCAACGGCACCGTCACTCTGCTTCCCGACGGCCACACCGCGCGATTCACCCCGACGCCAGGTTTCCAAGGACTGGGCGGTTTCAATTTCAGCTTTACCGCCTCCGGCCAAACCGTCGTCCAGGCCGTGGGAGTCGCCATCACCACCGGGCTGCCGAAGGATCTCTCATGGACCGGCACCACCGCCACATGGGACGTGGCAAGCACCGCCAACTTCACCGACGGCTTGTCCGCCTCGACTTTCGCGCAGGGTGACAACGTGAGTTTCCTACAAACAGGATCGAATCCGACGATCACTCTATCAGGCACCATCACGCCCACCACGATGACGGTGAACGCCGCGAAAAACTACAGCTTCAGCGGCGGCAGCCTCTCCGGCACGATGAATCTCATCAAGTCCGGCAGCGGCACGCTCACCCTCGCCACGGCCAACGCCTTTACCGGCGGCACTGCGATCAACGGCGGCAGCGTCGTGCTCGGAAACGCCGCCTCCCTCGGGACGGGGCCGGTTTCGATCAACAACGCGACGCTCAATATCGCCGGATTCACCCTCGCCAACCCTGTCGGTTTCAGCGGCACCAACACGGTCACCGGAAGTGCCTTCGCGACTCTCAGGGCCATGAGCGGCGACGGCACGGTGAACCTCAACATTTCATCCAGCCCGTTCGGCCTCGGCGGCGACATGAGCGCCTTCACCGGAGTGGTCGCGATCAACGGCAATTTTTATGTACGCTTCCTGACCGGAACCACCGGAAGTTCCTCCGCAACATTCGACCTCGGGAACGGCACCGGCTACGCCAACGTGCGCAACAACCTCCCGTCGGTCTCCCTCGGCGCGCTCAAGGGCGGCTCCGGCACGATCCTGTATGGCCAGAGCAACGACAACCTTCCCACCACCTTCACCATCGGCGGAAACGGTCAGGACTGCACCTTCTCCGGCGGCATCCGCAACGGCACGTCGGGGGCCTCGGCGACCACCTCGGTCACGAAAACCGGTATAGGAACCCTCACTCTAGCAGGAACCAGCAACTACACCGGCGCGACTTTGGTCAACGAGGGCACGCTCCGTGTCACCGGTGCTCTCGGCGCGACCAACGTCACCGTCGCCGATGGTGCGGCTCTAACCGGAACCGGAACCATCGGCGGATCGGTCCTTGTTCAGGCGGGCGGCAGCATCGCCTCCGGTTCCGGCGGCGCGGGCACCCTCGCCATCACCGGTGGTCTCACGCTCAATGACACGGCGCTCACCTTCGATCTCAACAACAGCACCACCTCCGGCGGCGGCGTGAACGACCTTTTCTCCATCGGCGGCGCGCTCACCTTGAACGGCACCATCGTCGTCACGCCCAATCTCCTCAACGGCCCGCTCGCCGCCGGCACCTACACACTCATCAGCGGTGGAACCTCCACGGTGAACAACGCCACCTTCGTCTGGGGCGGCACTCCGAACGGCGGTCGCCAAATCATCGCCTTCGACACCAGCGTGCCCGGTTCCCTGAAACTCATCGTCACCGGCACGCCCTCCGCCTCGCTTTTCTGGAACGGCACGCCCGGCACTACCTGGGACTCCGGCGATCCCGTCAATCCCGCCATCGGCGCGGCCAACTGGCGCAACGGCGTTTCCCCGGATCGTTTCGTGAAATACGACGCCGTCACCTTCGATGACACGCTCACCAACGGCACCGCCGTTCTATCAGGCAATGTCGAGCCCGCCTCGGTGATCGTCAACAACCCCACCAAGGCCGTCACTATCAACTCCAATGCGGGAAGCATCATCGGCGGCACCAGCCTCGCCAAAGCCGGAGCGGGCACCCTGACCCTTTCAGGCACCAACACCTACAGCGGAGGCACGATCGTCATCGGCGGCACGCTTGCCATCAGTTCGGCCACGGCGCTCGGCAGCGGCCCGGTCGCCTTTGAAAGCGCCGTTTTCAACATCGGCGCGTTGAAACCCGCGAACACGCTTTCCTTCAGCGGAACCAACACCGTTTCCGGAGGCAGCACCGGCGGTCTTGCGGGAATCGCCAATCTCACCGGAGACGGTCTGGTGAATCTCTCCATCACCACCGGTGTCTTAGATCTGACGGGCGATCTCAGAGACTTCACTGGAACCTTGCGCATCACTACCAACAATTCCCTTCGCCTCGTGGGCAGTTCAGGCGGCGATGGCGTGACCCTCGATCTCGGAAGCGGCTCGGGAAATCTTTTCAACCGAAACGGGATCGCCGCGGCGTCTTTCGGCGCGCTTCAGGGCGGCGCATCCACCGTATTGAAAGGAGCATCCAACAGCAACACCACCACGACCTACACGGTGGGAGCGAAGAATCTCAGCACGGTCTTCGCCGGCAGCATTCAGGACGGCACGGGCGGAGCCGCCGCCTTGACCGCTCTGGTGAAAACGGGATCCGGCACCCTCACGCTGAGTGGAGCGAACACGCATTCCGGACCCACCACGGTCCATGGCGGGACGCTCCTGGTGACCGGATCGGTCGGCGCTTCGGCGGTCACGGTCGCCGGCGGGGCGTCTCTCGCCGGCACCGGCAGCCTCGGTGCCACGACCATCCAAGGCGACGCCACGCTCCGCCCCGGCGACGGCGGGCCCGGCGTGCTCGCTTTCGCCAACGGCCTCACCCTCGCCGCGGAAAGTGTCACCGCATTCGATCTCGGCGGCACCCGCGACCGCGTCGATGTCACCGGCAATCTAACGCTCAATGGCCTCATCAACTTCATCAACACCGGCGGCCTCCTACCCGGCACCTACACGATCATCAACTACACCGGAACCCTCGGCGGCAGCGGCCTCGCCATCGGCAGCGTGCCGCCCGATTTCGGCTGCGCCCTCGACACTGCCACCACGGGGCAGGTGAAAGTGGTCGTCACCACCACGCTCAGCGCTCTCCAGCAATGGCAGATCCTCTGGTTCGGTGACTACAACGATCCCGAGGCTGCGCCGGGTGAAGACCCCGATCTCGACGGCCAGACGAACAACGACGAGTTCATCGCCGGCACCGATCCCACCTCCGCCGCCTCCGTGGCCACGCTGTACTGGCGTGGCGATGGTGCCGCCAATCTGTGGGACGTCCAGACCTCCGCCACCTTCTGGAACGGCAACCGCCTTTCCACCTTCACCAACGGCAACCCGGTGGTCTTCGATGCCTCCGGCTCGGCGAATCCCACGGTCAATCTATCAGGCGCGCTCTCGCCGGTCTCCGCTTCCGTGAACAACACGGCCGCCATGACATTCACGGGATCGGGCAACCTCACTGGTGCCGCGACCCTGACGAAAACCGGAACCGGAACCCTCAACCTCCAGACCGCGAACTCCCACACCGGTCTCACATCGGTCAACGGCGGCATCGTGAACCTATCCGGAAACCAGGCGGGTGCCACCGGCGGCTACGCCTTGAACGTCGTGAACTCCGCCACGTCGACGCTCAATCTCGGCAGCGCCTCGCAGACCGCCACCACCACGGTCGTGGCCGGTGTTTCCAAATCCATCCAGTTGGGCGCGATCCCCGGCGTCAACACCGCGACCAGCACCTCGGCGCAGACGGTGAACGTGAATGGCGCGGCAGGATTTCCCACGACCGTCACCAACAGCGGATCGCTCTTTGTCGCGCGCAACGCGACCCTCAACCTCGGGAGTCATGCATCGTGGAACCAGAGCGGCCCCGTCAACGTGCAGGCCAACGGCGGCTACGGCGCCAACCTCAACATCGGCACCGCGGCGGGCAGCAACGCCGCGATGGCCTATACCGGCACATCTCCCATCCTGCTCTCGCAGACCGCCAGCACCAGCAGCGTGAGCACGCTGACCGTCAGGGGCGGCGTTCTAACGACCGGACAGCCCGTCCATTTCAACGGCGCTTCCGGCAACGCCAATGGCTACGGGAGGATGATCCTTACCAATGGCGGCACGTTGAAATTGTCCGCCAGCATTCCTCAGCTCGTCACCGGCGACGCCAGCGGCCGTCTTATCCTCTCTAACGGCGGAGGTGGTATCATCGACACCAACGGCTTCAACACCACCATCGACCGGGTGCTCGCCGACAGCAATCCGGTCAGCTTCATCGGCTCCCTCACCAAGACCGGTGCCGGAACCCTCACGCTATCCAACACCCACACCTATACCGGCACCACCACGGTCACCGGCGGCACGCTGTTGGTCAATGGCGGCATCCCTTCCAGCGCAAGCACCGTCATGTCAACCGGCACGCTGGGCGGCACCGGCAGCACCGGCCCTGTGACCGTGGAGTCAGGCGGCACTCTTGCTCCCGGTGGGGAAAATCCCGGCACGTTGGCCACCGGTCCGCTCACGTTCCTTGCCGGCAGTTCCAGCAATTTCCGGTTAGGCAGTTCCAGCGACCGCGTGAACGTCACCGGAGCCTTGGCGCTCGGCGGCACCATCACGCTCAGCGACACCGGCAGCGCGCTCAGCGGCAGCCATACGATTTTTACCTACAGCGGGATGCTCTCCGGCACCGCGTCCGTCACTCCTCCATCGGGTTTTGCCGCCGCGCTCGACACCACGACGCCGGGAGTGGTGAAGGTCACGCTCATCGCCAACCTCTATGCGACATGGTCCCGCGATCACTTCACTCCTGCCGAACTCGCCAACCCCGCCATCAGCGGCCCGGACGCCAGTCCCGCCAATGACGGTCTGACAAACCTGCTGAAATACGCGCTCGGTCTGCCGCCGAAAACCCCATCCGCCGCCGGTCTCTCGCTCGCCAAGCCATCCACCGCGTGGCTCTTCACCTATACCCGGCCCGCGAACCGCCCGGACATCACTTACATCGTGGAGATTTCTCCCGATCTAACGAATGGCACATGGACGACCAGCGGTGTGTCGCATTCCCGCATTGCCACCGGTGATCCCGAGACATGGCAGGCCGGCCACACGCCAGGTGCCGCCGAAAGCCGGATCTTCTTCCGGTTGAATGTCAGGCAGCCATGAATCGCTCATGGCATCCTCACCTGAGCCGGAGATGCCGAGTTGCCGGGATGGAAAGAGGACGTCGTTTTTTCGCCAGCGCTCACACGGTAGGTTCCCTTGAATCCACGCCATGAAATCCTGCCCTGGGAGTCGGTGGTCGCGGTCTTGCGGGTGTGGAAACGTTTCGTCGTCCACTCCTCCCATGCGAGGCCGATGGGTTTCACGCTCCAGTCCTTCCGCCAAAGCGCCGCCTCGGGAATCCAGTGCCGGCCCTCCCAGAATCCCCAGATCAGAAACCCGTCGTATGCATGGTGGCTGAAACACGCGATCAGGCAGTCGCGCAGGTAGTCCGCCGCAAGCTGCTCGTCGCCAAGTGTCACGATGTCGAATTCCGTGACGACCTGTTTGGGCACCACGGCGGCGAAGCGGTTGGTGATGCGCAGCAGTTCCTCGGGCGACGGCAGGAAGCTGCTGTTGAAGTGGGCCTGGTTGCCGAGTCCGTCGACGCGCACGCCGTCGCGCTTGAGTTTTGCCAGCAGATCGAAGGTCTTGTCCTGCTGCGGGCCGGGGCGGAAAATCTGGTCCTCATTGATGATGAGCGGAAGTTTCGTCAGCCGACGGGCCTCGCGGAAAACCTCCATGCCCAGCGTGTCGAGCGGCGGCCCTTTTTGTCCCAGCATCTCGGCTCCACCCCAGGCGATGGGGTGATTGATCACATCCCACTCCGTCACGCGGTCACCGATGAAGCCGATCCGTTCGCGGATGCTGTCCATGTAGGTTTGCCTGAGCTTTGCCGGGTCGCCGAGGCGGTCGCGCGTCCAGCCATCGAGCGCCTCCTGGATCAGGTAGTGTCCTCGAACGGTGATGCCGTTGGCTTGCAACCATGCGAAGCTATTGTTCAACTCAGCGCGGCCCTTTTCGTCATGCGGGAAGCTGTCTGGCTTGAGGTCGTTTTCAAACACCACCCGGCTGCATGTCCGCCGCACGATGTCGCGGTAGCGGTCTCCATCCGGGCCTTCCCTGGTCAACATGCCGCGTGTGACGCAGGTGCCGAAGCCGAAGTCATGGCGGTGCAGTTCAACCGTTACCGGCTGGTTGGCCAGGGGCTTGCCATCCGCGCCGACGATGCGCGCGGCATAATCGGCCATCCGGAGATTCCCGATGCGGGTGAAGGCCGCCTTGCGCCACGGAGCATCCGGCTCGCGGCCTTCATACGTGACCTTCTGGCGCGGCAGTTTGGCGAGGTCGAAATCCGGTCCGTAGTTGAGCACGCGGAGTCCGCCGATCTCCACGGTCTGGATCTGATTCCCGAAGAACATCGTGACTTCTCCCGTGCCCTCCGGTGCGTCGTTCGAGGCGATCAGCGGTTGGTTGACCGGCTCCCATTCCTCGCCGAATTTCGCGGCTTCCGTCATCCCGAGCTGGACATTGGAAGGATGGAGTTTCTGGATTTTCGTGATGGCGAGGCCGGTGCCCCCGGAGACACTGCGGGCCATGTACCGGACCAACAAGCGGTCGCCCTTCTTCACCGATCCGGTGGTGAACGGGATGGCGAGATACGCGCTCCACGGGCGATCCGGTGTCGCGGTGGCGACCGAGATCCGCATGGCTTCGGTGAATTCCTGTCCGGTGACCGGTGTTTTCACGGCGTGTCCGTTTTTGCCTCCGTTGGCGGTGAGTTTTTCCTGAGTGGGCACCAGATCGATTCCACCGGAGGGGAGCGGTTCGGCTTCCGCGCAAAGCGGGATGACGAGAGCGGTGAGCAGGCAGGTGATGAGACGCATGACGGGTGTGGGGAGACTGCCGGGATTCCTACGTGGAAGCCGATGGCAAATTTCCGGGTGCTCCCTGCCCGATCAGGTAGGGATGTCGGCCCGCGGCCTGTCGGGATTTTGGCTTTCCATTTCCACATCATGGACGAACGCTGGTCCACGCACCTGTTCATGGCATCATTCCGAGTCATTGTTCTTCTGGCGTTGACGCTCACCGGGCTGGCCGATCCATCGGGTGCGGCTTCCGCCGCGGAGCCGGTCACCAGCGTGGAGATCCTCCGCGGCCTGTCGCGTGAGGACGCCGCCAAGGCGCTGCCGGTGAGACTCACGGGAGTGGTGATTTATCTGGGCTGGGAGCATTTCGTCATCCATGATGGGCGGGCTTCTGTGTTCGCCGATTTCCGGTTCTCCAGGGTCAAGGGCTTTTGGAAAGGCCGGGTGCCGGACCTGCGGGAATTGCAGCCTGGTGCCGGGGTGGAGATCGAGGGCGTCACCGATCCCGGCGGTTTTTCGCCGATGGTGCTGGTGACCAAATACCGACGCATCGGGACGCAGATCATTCCTCCGCCGATCCGGCCGTCGATGGACAAGTTGCTTTCCGGATCGCAGGACACCCAGTGGGTGGAGGTGGAGGGTGTGGTCCGGAAATACGAACGCACCGGAGCCGACGTGGGGCCGGCTTGCTTGACCATGATTTTCGAGGGGCATCCCTGTCCGGTGATCCTGCGAACCGACCTGAAGCTCTCCCGCGAGCAGGTGGTGGATGCCAAAGTCCGGGTGCGCGGCGTGGTGCTCAACATCGCCAACCTCCGATCCCAGGTGTCCGGCCTGAAAATCCACAGCAACGGGGAGCGGGACATCGACATCGTCGTCCCGCCGCCCGCGGATCCCTTCCATGCGCCGCGGGTGTCGCTGGACCGCCTCATTCCCTTTGCACCCGACTCGGATCTGGACCACCGGAAGGTTTCCGCCGGCGTGGTCACCTTCGTCGTGCCCGGCCGGTTTTTCTACCTTCTGGACGGCGGAGCCTGTGTCCGGGTGGAATCCGTTGCCTCCGGCATCAAGCCCGGTGATCTGGTGGAGGTTTCCGGTTTCATTGACACCGATCGCGTCCTGGCGTCGTTCAGCGAGGCGCTCGTGAGGGTGATCGGCAAGGGCGAGGTGCCTCCTCCGGAATCGGCGAAAATCGCGGACATCCTCAATCCCAGGGTGCGCAGCGATGAGGAAATGGTCACCGAGCCGGGCCATCCCGACCGCAGCGGGCGCTTGATCCGCCTCGACGGGGTGTTGCGCAGGGTCCTGCCGCAGGACAAGGAAGGAAACGCCACCTTGGTGATCGAATCGGGCAAGGATCTCGTGCAGGCATTTCTTCCGGTCCCCGACGGGAGGACATCACAGAAGATGTCCCAGTGGGTTGAGGGATCCGTCGTCGAACTCACCGGTGCCTGCGAGCTGGAAATCGACCGCATCGACAGGATGCCGTGGTTCTCTATCACCGGCTTCCATCTCTGGCTGTCCTCGCCGGAGGATCTGCGCGTGGTTTCCACCCCGCCCTGGTGGACGCCGCAGCGTCTGGGCATCCTTCTCGCGGGGGTTCTGCTGGTGCTCTGCCTCGCGCTGGCCTGGGGATATGCGATGCGCCGGCAGGTCGCCAAGCGAAGCCGGCAGTTGGCCGGGGAAATCGCCGCCCGCGAGGCGGCCACGCTGGAGTTCGACGCGATCCTCCGGGAGCGCAGGCGCCTGGCGAATGACTTGCACGACACCCTGGAGCAGGCACTCACCGGTCTCGCGCTCCAACTCGAGATCACGGAACGAACCAAGGCGAACGACCCCGATCTGAGCGCCAGGCACCTGAACCTTGCCCAGCAGTTCCTCGAACGCAGCCGCAGGGAGGTGCACCGCACCGTGTGGGATCTGCGTGCGCACGGCCTGGACGGCCGCGATTTCCTCGACATCCTCCAGGAACGCGCCAATGCGATGGTGGCGGGCTCGCCGGTCGGCGTCAGCGTCGGGAGGGAAGGGGAGGCGTTCGTATTGCCGGATCTGGTGGCGGGAAACCTGCTGATGCTTGCGCAAGAAGCCGTCACCAACGCCCTCAAGCACGGAGCTCCCGGAAAGATCGATCTGCGCCTAGTGTTCTCCCCGAACCGGGTGGAACTGGAAGTCAAAGACAACGGGCGTGGCTTCGATCTCCGAACGGCACCCGGGCAAAGCGACGGACACTTCGGCCTTCAGGGCATGCATGAGCGGGTGAAGCGCCTCGGAGGAACGCTGGAGGTGAAGGCCTCCCCGGGCCGTGGTGCGTCCATCACCGTGTGGGTGCCGATTCCCTCGGACAAGCCGCCGACCGCGGACTGAGATTCGGTTTCTGTCCGCTTGAAATTTCAGACCATGGCGCATAGGTATCCCGCCCATGCAGCGCAAGATCCGCATTCTGATCGTAGATGATCATTCCATGGTCCGGATGGGTATGGCGGGCCTGCTGGCCATGGAGTCGGACATGGAGGTTGCCGCCGAGGCCGAAGACTTGGAGCAGGCGGTGGAGGCTTTCCGCTCCCGTCGGCCCGATGTGACCCTGATGGACGTGCGGATGCCCGGTGGCAGCGGCTTGGAAGCGCTCGCCCGCATCCGCGCGCTCGATCCATCCGCGCGGGTCGTCATTCTTTCCACCTACGATCTCGAGGAGCCGATTCTCGCCGCGCATGCCGCCGGGGCCTGCGGTTACCTGCTCAAGTCGATCCGGTTCGACGATCTGGTGGCGGCCATCCGACAGGTGCATGCCGGTGGAAACTGTTTTCCTCCGGCGCTGCAGGATCACATGGCGGCCCGGGCGAAGTCCAAACCCCTGACGCCCCGCGAGATCGAGACTCTGGATCTCCTGCGCCGGGGATTCTCCAACAAGGATATCGGCAAGGTGCTGGATATCTCCGAGAACACCGCCAAGTTCCACGTCAAGGCGATCCTCTCCAAGCTCGAGGTCACCGACCGCGCCGAGGCCGTGGCCGCGGCATTCGAGCGCGGGTTGCTGCAAGTGGACTGATCCGGTCCGGCGACGGAACGTTCCGGAATCTTCCCCCGGGCGCGGGATGCCGCCTCCACTTCACCTTCAACCCCTCCCGGTCCCTACCCGATCGGGCGGTAGGCGAAACGGCAGGCGCTGCCTACCTTGCGGAAAATCCGGTATGGAAACCGGTCTTTCCGGTCAAGCCGTCCAAATCCGGAGACGCGACGTCGCTTGATTGGGGATTTCGCTTCCCGTCCGGGAAAACCAACCCTTTCCGCCCGTTCCCGACCTTCATGAAATCCCTGGCAGCCATGACCCATGCATATCCAATGACACGTTTCGGACGATTCAAAGTGCGTCTGGTCTTGTCCGCCCTCCTGCGGTTGGATGGTGGGGGTGGGGCCGTCGGTTTCATTGCCCCAGGTCCCGCCATCGCCGACGATGTTGCGGAGGATGGAGACACCTGCGCCTTTTTCGGTGGAAAACAACAGAT
>Ga0114938_1001252_pt1 | contig 17672 bp, 13 predicted proteins | sample AshMeaBigSpring_FD_88675 | JGI IMG/M metagenome (GOLD analysis project Ga0114938, IMG submission 88675) | Groundwater microbial communities from Big Spring, Nevada to study Microbial Dark Matter (Phase II) - Ash Meadows Big Spring | ecosystem: Environmental > Aquatic > Deep subsurface >...
CATCGACAACAGGAGTCAGGCATGAAGTTCTTCAAATTGGTGGCAACTGCAGCGGCGGCATCCGCCTTGTTGGCCGGATGCGGCGGCGGCGACAGCGTAAGCGACGGCCCCAGTTTCGATCTGTCGGGTGCGCCCGGCAGCCTGATGGCCACGCCCACGACCTTGACGACCCTCACGCCACAGGCCTTCCAGGCGGCGGCTCCAGCCAGCCTGTTCCAGGTAGCCGGGGTACCCAAATGTACCGTCACGTTCAACTATTTCCAGTACGGCACCGTCGGGGGGGCTGGCGAAAAAACCACTGCCTCAGGCGGCATCATGGTGCCCAGCGGTACCGATGCGGCCTGCACGGGCGAGCGCCCGGTACTGCTGTACGCACACGGCACCACGATTGACAAGAACAAGAACATGGCCAGCCCGTCGGACAGTGAAGCAGCTCTGATCGCTGCCATGTTTGCCGCCCAGGGCTACATCGTGGTGGCACCCAACTACGCCGGCTACGACTCGTCGACCCTGCCCTACCACCCGTACCTGAACATGGACCAGCAGGCCAAGGACATGGTGGATGCGCTCACAGCCGCACGCAAAGGCTTTACTGCCGTGGGAGCGAAAGCCAACGCCAAACTGTTTGTTTCGGGCTACTCGCAGGGTGGTTTTGTTTCCATGGTGACCCAGCGGGCGCTCCAGTTGGCAGGCACACCCGTGACCGCAGCGGCACACCTGTCAGCCCCCGTCTCATTGAGCGCCTTTGGCGACGCGGTCTATGCTGGCAATGTCAACCTGGGTGCCACCATCTTTTCTCCACTGCTGATCACCAGCCTTCAGCGCACCTACGGCAACATCTACGGCACACCTGCCGACATGTACGAGGCAGCCTACGCGCCTCACATCGAAACGCTGCTACCCAGCAAAACACCACAAAACGAGTTGTTTGCAACCGGTAAGCTTCCACCGACTGCCTTTTTCGCAGCGGACTCACTGCCCAAACCGGCAGGCTTTGAAACCTTCTTCGGCGCTGGCAACCTGATCAAGACCAGCTACCGCAACGCCTACCTCGCTGACCTGGCCACCAACCCGACCACACCCAAGCACCCCTTGCGCATCGCCGCCAACAAAAATGACCCGCTCAAGCAGGAATGGACGCCAAACCGTCCCATGCTGATGTGTGGCGGCAATGCCGATCCAACCGTCTTCTATGCCTTGAACACCCTGGGCGCACAGGCTTACTTCACGTCCAAAGGCGTGCCCGCGCAAGCCGTCACGGTACTGGATGTGGACAGCGCGCCGAGTGGGGCAACAGACCCATTCGCCGCCGCAAAAGTGGGATTTGGTTTGGCCAAGACCGCTGCTGCCGCAGGTGGTGTCAGTGCCGTACTGCAGGCCTACCACGGCAGCCTGGTGCCGCCTTTCTGCAACGCAGCAGCCCGTGGTTACTTTGCCCAGTTCTGAACTGCCTGATTCCATCAGCCCCTTTTTTGTATGGAGCACTTCCGCATGAAACACACCCTCATCGCAGCCGCTGCCTGCCTGGCTTGCACCGGCGCGTCGGCACAGGTCAGCCTGTACGGCCTGGCCGATATCCACCTGACCCACATTTCGGGCTATGCCCAAGGTGGTGTCACACGCCTCAACAGCGGCCACATGGACGGCTCCCGCTGGGGCCTCAAGGTCGAAGAAGACATGGGCGGCGGCTGGAAAGCCCTGGCCACCATGGAAGGCCGCGTCGAACTGGAAAACGGCAGCCTGGGCAACCGCCCCAACTCAGGCAACCAGCTGCCTGACCGCCTGACGGTGGGTTTGCCGCCATCGGTCGCCAATGCACTGACCAACACCGCCATCGGCCCCACATTGGGTGTCAACACCACCAACAACCTGTTTGACCGCCAGGCCTGGGCAGGCCTGGTCACGCCTGTTGGCGGCATTCTGGCAGGACGCCAATACACCCCAGCGTTCGAGGCGCTGGCCACCTTCGACACCATGAACACCCAAAGCTCGCTGTCAGTCGGTCAGCTGGGCACGGTGCCGCCAATAGTAGACATCCGCTACAACAGCACGGTGCAGTACCGCATCGTCCAGGGTCCATGGAATGCGGCGCTGATGTATGGCTTCCCCAGCGGCGCAGCCGGTGACGACAGCCGCCTGATCGGTTTCAACACGCTCTACAAAACCGACAGCTTCAGTGCCGGCATTGCACACAACACCAAGAAAAACACGGCTGGCCAGCAGTCACTGAAGACCACCATCGTCGGTGCGTCGATGAACACCGGCAACTGGTTGGTATCTGGCCTCTATGGACGCATTGAAGAGCCCAACTCGTCCAGCGGCCCTGCGTTGAACGCAGGTCTGACTGCTGCAGGCGTGCCTGCTGTGATCATCGGCAACGTCCTCGACCGCCTGAAACAGGATGCCGACCTGCTGCATATCGGCTTGCGCTACACACTGGGCCGACCAGGACACCACGTGACGGTTGCTGTCAACCGCCTGAATGACAAACGTGCGGCCAACGCCGATGTCACCTCCTATGGCATTGCGTACGCCTACCCCTTGTCAAAGCGCACCAGCGTCCACACCGTGCTGACGCGCTTCAACAACTCGGGCACTGGTCAGGTTGCACCCGGCGGCAACGGCTACCTCGGTGGCGTCACCGCACGGGCAGGTGCCGACGCCACCTCCGTGTCGGTCGGACTGCGCCACGTGTTCTGACGGCCGTTGACGGTGCCTTGGGGGCTGCATGAGCCCTCAGGGTGCTGAGCAAAGGACACGCCAAACAACGTGTCGCTTGCTCACCTGTCTGGCGCAGCATCTGTGCCGATATCGGCGCCTTTGCCACGGAACAACAGTTTCATGGCCAATATTCCGCTGGCCAGCGCCAGCGTCACGGCATTGGCAATGACCACCGGCCAGGCCTGCAACAACCAGCCGTAAGCCAGCCACAGGGCCACGCCCGCCGTGAAAACGCTGTACATGCCCAGTGAAATGCCGCTCACGTCCTTGGTCTTGAACGTCAGCCAGGCTTGCGGCACAAAACTGACGGTGGTCAGGGTGGCGGCCACAAAGCCAATGATCTCATTGGTGGTCATGGGGTCATCATTCGTTGAACGCGCCGCCTCAGCGCGGCTGGTTGGCCACCCATTCCAGCAGGGCATCCAATGCCGGCCTGCCCTGGGATGCCTGGGGGTGATTGATGATGCCCACCACTGCCCAGAGCGTCCCGCCCTGGCTCTGCACATAGCCGGCAATGGAGGCCACATCGCGCAGCGAACCTGTCTTGACGCGCGCATTGCCCAGAGCCGCTTTGAGCAAGCCCCGTTCACCCATCCGAACTGCCGTGCCGTCAACGCCCGCAACGGGCAAGGACTGTTGCAAAACCGGACCTGCAACAGGGTGTGCCGCCGCATCGCGCAGCAACACCATCAGGGCATCTGCCGTGATGCGTTCCTCACGCGAAAGGCCCGAACCGTTCTCGACATTCGGCGGCGGCACTGAAGCCCCCAGGCGCTGTGGCCACCAACGTGCCAGCCACGCCCGCGACCGTTCGAATGTGCCCACGCCTGCCAAGGCCGGCGGCGCACCGTGAACAGCCCCCCCTGGCGAACGCCCCAGGGTCAGGAACAACTGCTGCGCCATGACGTTGTTGCTGAATTTGTTGATGTCGGCCACCACATCGGCCAACGGCAGCGAGTGCGCCGTGTGCACAGGTTGTGCGGTGGCCGGCACAGCACCCTTGCGAACCTGCCCTGTCAACAGCCCGCCGCCCGCGCGCCACATGCCTTCCAACGCCCGTTCGGCGAAGGTTGTCGGTTCAGCATAGGCCACCGGCCATTCACGCGCACCGCAGGCAGCCGGGTATTTGCCTGCAAACCGGATGGCCGACGGTTGATCGAACCGTGCCTGCAACGTGCTCCGCCAGTCGGCACAGGCCCCGTGCTGAAGGGGCGCGACCGTGTCCACGGTCACACCCGCCAGTGGCGGCTCGTGTGCGATGCGGACCACCTGAGCCGCCACATCCGGCGTGAACTTCAAGATGACGGATTTGAAGTTGACTAGCAAGCCCTCTGGCGTCACGTTGTAGGGGCGAAGCCGTTCACCGTCAAACGCAGAAGGATCGACGGGTGGCAACTGGAACACGCTGTGGTCGATCACGATGTCACCGTGAACGACGCTGATACCCGCTTCGCGCACCGCCTGCAAAGCCGCGTCGATGCGCTCCATCACGAACTTGGGGTCCCCCCCGCCCTTGACGTACAGGTTGCCTCGCAGCACACCTGCGCTGGGCACACTGTCGACCAGAAACTGTGTGTGCCACACAAACTGCGGGCCCAGTGCATCGAGTGCTGCATAGGTGGTGACGAGCTTCATGACCGATGCCGGGTTCACCGGCCGATCAGCCCCCACACGCAAGCGGGGCACTGCGTCACGGGTAACAGGCACCGCCACCATGGCAACCGCGTCAACCGGAATGTTGGCTTTTTTCAGCGCCTGCCGGACCGTCTCAGGCAAACCCTGTGCAGCCACCGGCAACCAGCCCGTCAGCCACAGACACGCCACGCCCCAACACTGCCAAACTTTGAACCTGTTCACTGCAAACATCCTGCCCCGCTCCATCCACTTGCTCCGCCCACCAGCAACGGCTACCTGCTACCTGCTACCTGCTACCTGCTACCTCGCCGGTCACGGCCGAGCCTAACGCAAACTGCGGTGTAATGTGCTCCCTCGCCCAAACCATCACCGCATGTCAGTCGCTCTGCCGTCACCTGTCGAGCCCACCGCCACCACCCGGCTGGCCTTGCTGGCCATTGAAACCAGCACCCACCTGCTGTCGGTGGGCGTGCTGAGCCGGTCGCTGCCGGCCAACTTGCTGCTGACCCAGGGGGAAGGCGGTGCGCAGGCCTCGGCCAACCTGTTACCGACCATCACAGGGCTGCTGGCGCAAGCCGACATGACGCTGGCGGATCTGGATGCCGTGGTGTACGGATGCGGGCCTGGTGCATTCACCGGTTTGCGCACCGCCACGGCCGTCGTACAGGGTCTGGCCTATGGCACGCGGTCGGCCCACCACCCCGACGGCCTGCCCGTGCTGGGCGTTGACACCCTGCTGGCCACCGCTGAGGCGGCTCGCCATGCGCTGCAAACCCAGCAGGGCCTGCCCGAAGGGCCATTGATCATCACAGCCATGCTCGATGCTCGGATGGACGAACTGTATGCCGCAACCTGGCAGTTCGACGACCCGACAGCACCCCATGCCCATCAGGTGGCTGGCCCCTGGTTGTGCAAACCCGAAGCGCTGGCAGCTCAACTTCCCCCGCAGGCACTGAGCGGTTGGCTGGCGGGCAACGTTTTCGAGGTGTACGGCCAACGCCTGCCAGCCCTGGCTCCATTGGGCCTAACTGCGTCAGGCCAGCAGAGCGCCACACCGTCAGTGCGGCACATTGCGTGCTGGCCCGATGCGGCAGCCCTGCTGCGCCTGGCCCCCGGGCTGCTGACGGCGGGGCATGCCACTGCCGCTGCCGGTGCCCAGCCGGTCTATGTGCGTGACCAGGTGGCCAAGACCACCGCCGAGCGCGCAGCGGAGCAGGCGGCTGCACATGGTGCCGCCCAGGCCGCCGTGACCGACCGCTCAGCATGACCACCGCGCCCTTGCCTGACGGTGGACGAACCGTGCAGATCGAGCCCATGACCGAGGCCGACCTGCCCTGCGTGACAGCCACCGAGGAGCGCGCTTGTACGCACCCGTGGCAGCTGAACCACTTTCGCGATTCGCTCACCACAGGCTACCCGGCCTGCATGCTGACTTCACCGGTAGCCCCCACAGACCCCGACCACCCCCGCACAGCTGCCGGGCATACGTTGCTGGGGTACTGGGTGGCCATGCGGGGCGTGGACGAGATGCACCTGCTCAACATCGCCGTTGCACCCGAGCACCGCCGCCAAGGTTGGGCCCGTGCCATGATGCAAGCCTTGGCGGCACAAACGCTGGCAGAAGGGTTTACCTGGCTGTGGCTGGAAGTGCGTGCCAGCAACGCACCCGCACAAGCCTTGTACACGCAACTGGGCTTCTTGCCCGTTGGCCTGCGCAAACAGTATTACCCCGCTGCAGCAGGACAACGCGAAGATGCCGTGGTGATGAGCCTGAACCTGCGCGCCAACCCCATGCCTGCCCTCGCCACATGACCACAACCGACACCCGGCACAGCTTGCACCTGGACCAGCGCCAACGCGACATGCTGGCGGCGATGGGCATCACGCTCTGGTGGCCAGAAGCGCAGGCTGAGGCCAGACCGGCCCCCGGCGCAAACGCACCTGCAGCCACGCAACCACCCGTCACCCCATCAGCCAGTACGTCTGCCGCAGGCTCACACGGACAACCCACAGCACGGAAAGCTGAAAAATACATAGCTGAAAATGCCATAGAAATAAGCGTCGGAGCCACTTTTCATTCAGAACCCAGCCCATCATCACCGCCCACCGAGGTTCCTGCAACTCCTGCGGACTGGTCGGCGCTGACAAAGGCCATTCAGAACTGCACCGCCTGCGGGCTGTGCCAAAACCGAAAACAAGCCATCGTGGGCATGGGCCATGCCAAACCCCGGTGGCTGATGGTGGGCGAGGCCCCCGACGAACAGGCCGACAAGTCGGGGCAGCCCTTTGTCGGCCCCGAGGGCCAGTTGCTGGATGCGATGCTGACCGCAATGGGCCTTGACCGCGAAGCCGATGTTTACCTGACGCACGCCATCAAGTGCCGCCCGCCGCACAACCGCAACCCCGATGCCAGCGAACTGGCCCGATGCACACCGTTCCTGCACCAGCAGATCGCGCTGCTGCAACCTGACATCATCGTCGCAATGGGTCGCATGGCGGCACAAGCCGTGCTGGCGGGCGAGGCGGACGTCCCGCAGGGCAACGCCCCCCTGGGCAAACTGCGGGGGCGCATCCACCAGGCGCACGGCAAGCCAGTGGTGGTCACCTACCACCCTGATTACCTACTGCGCACCCCTGCCAAGAAAGCCGAAGCGTGGTACGACCTGTGCCTGGCGATGGCGCAAATCGGGTACAACCCGCTGCAAACCAAATTTACTGACACCCCGCATCGCTGAAATAGCGTTCAGCTTATACCCATTACGCGCCAAAGTTTTTCGCACTCTGAAACTACCAAGACATTCAAAAATAGAGATGTCTGTTCCAATGTATTGGGACCGAATACCCGTCGACTACATGAGCCTGTCCGGAAGCAAAGTCCTGCCGAAAACCTGCCGAATTTCAAGCCATCCGTAAAATTCGTCAGATGACCTTCATCGACAAGCTGGCTGCGGCCACCCAACAACACAACAGCCTGCTCTGCGTGGGCCTGGACCCAGAACCTGCACGCTTTCCTGGCGACTGGAAAGGCGACAGCAGGCGCATCTTCGACTTCTGCGCGGCCATCGTGGACGCCACGGCCGACATCGCCCAATCGTTCAAACCCCAGATTGCCTACTTTGCCGCCCACGGTGCCGAAAGCCAGCTTGAACAGCTGATGGCTCACATGCGCCGCGTGGCCCCACGCGTGCCAGTGATCTTGGATGCCAAACGCGGCGACATCGGCTCCACTGCCGAGCAGTACGCCAAGGAGGCATTCGAGCGCTACCAGGCCGATTGCGTCACGTTGTCCCCCTTCATGGGCATGGACTCGATCATGCCCTACCTGAAGTACGAAGGCAAAGGCGCGTACCTGCTGTGTCGCACCTCCAACCCCGGTGGGGACGACTTTCAGGCCCAGCGGCTGGCCACTGTCGATGGTCAGCCTTTGCTGTACGAGCACGTTGCCCGGCTGGCGCAAGGTCCTTGGAATGCCAACGGCCAACTCGGCCTGGTGGTGGGTGCCACCTACCCCGCTGAAATTGCGCGGGTGCGCGCACTGGCCCCGAGCGTGCCGCTGCTGATCCCCGGTGTGGGCGCGCAAGGCGGAGACGCCCATGCCACGGTGCAAGCCGGGTTGACGGCGGCTGGGCTGATATCAGTCAACTCGTCGCGCGCCATCCTGTATGCCAGCAACGGTGCCGACTTTGCCGAGGCCGCCCGCCGTGAAGCCATCCGCACACGTGACCTGCTGAATGCCGCCCGTCAACCCGCCCCTGCTGCACCATGAACTTTGCCGACAACCTGAAACGACTGCCCCCGGTGGCTCACCTGGCTGCACTGCACCTGCTGGGCTCGGAAGGCAACGTGGTCGCCACGATCGAAAACAAGCCCGGCAAGGCAGGGTCCCTGGCGGTGTACGCGGCCCTTGCGGCCAAACACGGCGGCATCACTCCCGCAGCCGCCGAAGAGGGGCTGCAGCTCTTTGCCGAGCACACCGAAGCGGCCCGACTTCACCCTGGCAGCCATCCCAACATCGACCGGCTGTTGAACCTGATCACCACGGGCGAAACCCTACAGGTCAGGTTGATCACTCAATAGAGACCTTGTCGCGCTGCAAAGGGTGCACGTCAGCAACCCATGTGAAATTTTCAGGCTAGCGACACCAGGTGGATTTCGACCACAGTCAACTCACCTGACACACTCCACAAGCGGTGAGACACACGAAGTGTGTGAACGCCCTGCGCGTCACTGACCTGAACCAAGTCACCGTTTACGGGTATTCCTGTGAATGCGGTAAACGACATATTGGAGAGCTCCCCATGGCTGACGCCCGGCGGAAAGACAAATCGAACAGATAAGTTTTGCTGCATAGTGCTTGCATTGTAGGTTGGGCAGGGCTTAAAGTGAGCTCGGGATCTGCAGTGGCACAAGTCAGCCGAGAAGGAGACAGGCATGCTTCATGTTCGCGTGATTTCTGTTCGATTGGTTTTGATGACGCTTTTCGTCACGACAGTGCTTCTGGGCAACTCCGCCAGAGCGCAGCCACTATCGGTCATCAATGATTTCTTTGCTTGGGCCGAACGTGAGTTCGCATCCGTCTTCCCGTGTGGTCCCAGCACACAAACACTGTCGCCTTACACCTACCGCGCATACAGCACTGGGCACTACCTCGCGGTATCAGTAGGAAAGGTGTACGTGCTGGGGCCACTGACTGGCAATCAATTACTTGACCTGGGATCATTCGGGCAATTTGCCAGTCAAGTCACCGCCAGCACAGCAACCGGATGCACCGGTGGTGGCACATCAGGCAGCAGCACTGCAGCAAGCGTCAACCTGAGTCCGTCTTCGAACACACTCGAAATCGGGCAATCCTACCGCCTGACAGCCAAAGTTCTGGGCAGCAACGGGACTGAGTTGACCGGGCGCACAATCAACTGGGAGTCCTCCAACAACGCAGTCGCGACTGTTGACTCCAGTGGCGTGGTGAAAGCCCTCGCGGCTGGCTCGACCCAGTTAACGGCTCAGGTCGACGGCAAAAGCACAACTGCGGCACTCACGGTCAGCCCAACACGTACAGCGACGCTCCAAGTCCAACTTGATGTGTCGGCTTCATCTGGAGCCGTGCGCGACGTATTCGGCGTCAACCGCCGCCCCACTTCTGCCGCGCGAACCACCGGAGCTTCTGACACGGACGGCACCAACCTGTACACGGCTTTCGGCGTGTCGCAGGTTCGCATGCACGACACAGGTGTTGATCTCTGCACCACGTACACAGCCGCTACCAAGCTGAACATGGGTGTCAACCCACCGACCACTGTGTCGGGCTGCACCCTGGTAGGAACCGCTGCGTCTCAACCCAAACTCAAATGGACCCCAACCTCCACCGCAGATGCCGACCTCAACAACCCCGACAACTACGACTTCACTGAGGTGGATGCCGCAATCCGCGCTGCCACGAACACAGGTGCCAAGATTTACCTCAGGCTTGGCGAGAGTTTTGATGGCCCCAATGACACAGGCGACCCGGTTGCCTGGGCCAAAGTCGCCACCAACATTTACAGGCATGTCATCGGCGAGTTCAAACCCACGCAGGGTATTGCCGTTGACCCCGCGTTCATCGAAATCCACAATGAACCAGACGGTGGCTTCTGGACCGGCAGTCTGAGCACCTTCAACTCGCTGTTCCGTGAAACCACTACACGTGTCAAAGCGGCGGCCACCAGCGCCGGGCGAACGGTAAAAATCGGTGGCGCAGGCTTTACTCACAATGTGCTGACCAACGCCAACAGGCCCAACAACCCCGCCAACAATTTCATTTCAAACGTCGGCGCGTCAACCATTGACTTTTATTCGGCACACCTCTACGACACCTGCACCACGGCAACTCTCACATCGTCAGCAACGTTTTTGCGCAATTTGCGTAGCTTGGTCAACACCCAAGGGGGAAGCAGCAAGCCCATTCATCTGACTGAGTGGAACATCGGCCTGGGACAATCCTGCGGCAACACGCTTTACGGCGAACCTCGGATGCAGTCGTACGCCAGCGGTGTTTTGTCCCTGCTCCAGGACCCTAGCCTGTCAATCGAAGCCGCTCATTTCTATGCGGGCATGCCCATCATGGCGTTGTTTGACTTCACGCTGATGAATAACGCCGTCCGAATCAACCCATCGGCCTGGGCATTTTGGGCACACAGCAAACTCAAGGGTGGCAACCTGTTGTCTCCACAGGTTTGCAACGGCAGTTCGAGTTGCGTGGCGGGCTATGCTTCCGATGCAACCGCTTTCATGGCCGTTGGGGCTCAAACAGGCACGGGCACTGACCAAGTTCGACGCCTGGTGATCACCAACGATTCCAGCAGTGAAGTGATTTACAGCTTACAGCTACGCAACCTTTCAACGGGAAGCAGCGTCAGTCACACAGCCACCATCAGCAGTCCTCCCAGCGGAAGCCGAGACGTTTCAGCCAGCGGAAACCCGATGACTGCCAGCACAAGCGCGGTGACTGCACTGATGGGGTCGCCTACTCAGCAAGTGCGCGCGTCGCTGATCACGACCAACGGCCAATTGAACCTGACACTGGCAATACCAGCCAATGGTTTGCAACTGATTGAACTGAGCAGCCGTTAAAGCCGCCTACCAACGAACCCGGCATGGAGCCATCCCGTTTCGAGGCACGGCGCTTGTGACCATCATCACCATGTGGGGCAAACAAGCCCCTCCAAATCTGAGCCCAGCAACCACAATCGACAAGCCTTCAAGCACCCAAAGAGGTTTCAAATGCTTGCTTTTTCCTCACCTGTTCAGCCAGCAGCATGGAAAAAGTTCATGTTCTGTTCGGCGCTGTGTGCCAGTTCGTTTTGTCTTCAAGCAGCACCTGCCAGCTTTGCTGACGCTGTGCATCATGGGAACAATTCCAGCCTGAGCCTGACGGCCAGCTTCACCCCCGACAGTGCTCACAAGGACCATGAATTACATGTATTTGCGCTGGCGTGGGTTCCAGTTACACGGACTGCCCAGGGCCTTACCGGGCGGTGGTTTGCCAAAACAAGCCAAAACTGGATCCCATTGTCCGTGGGACAAACCTGGCCAGTAGCAATGACCATCCCACCTGGCCAACCGCCGCAACCCATTACATTGCTCGTCGACGACGACTTGCGCAGCGTGATGGGCACGAGTGTGTATGTGGGTTACGGCGTTTCCAACAAAGATGCCGCATCGGCAGCAGCTGACATGGTGGCAAACACACGTTACCGTATTGTCTACACGGTCAACCAGTCACCTTCCGATACAGGGCAGGCCAATCACTCCGTGGGGTTGACACCTGTCAACGAACAAACGCTGAGTGCCGTGTTTGCTCACGTTCAACGCATGGGCGATGATCCGACGGGTGGATTTCCCCCTGGCACAGAGCTGATGCCAGTCGCCACGACCACTGCTGTCGGCAACCAAACCGCCGTTAACGTTTCGGCCACTACCCTGCAAGAAGCCGGCGTTGACGAAGACGATCTTGTCAAAACTGACGGCGCCTTCTTGTACAACCTGTCAACGGCAGAGACTGCAGATCGCGGATCACGCAACGTGTTGCAACGTCATCGTTTGAATGCCAACACCCCGCAAACCGATGCACCCGACACAGTGGTGTTACCTTGGGGCAAAGGGCTGGCAGGTTCGGGATTTTTTCTGGACACAGAAAGGAATCAAGCCATTGCATTGGCGCAAGGTGGTTTGAGCAATGGCATTCACGACCTGTGGTTCGCTCCTGGCCGATACTGGGGTACCGGCGTAACGGAAGTGACATTCGTTGACACAGGGAGATCATGGCGCGTCAAACGGCACATGAGACTCAGCGGCGCGCTCATCGGTAGCAGGCGCGTTGACAGCACCCTCTACCTGCTCTTGCGCAGCTACCCAATCTGGCCATTGACCACCCCGACCTCTCTCCCAAAGGCTGACCAACTAGCGCTCGATGCAGCAGCGCTGCTGCCCACCCAACAAATCGACCAAGGTGTTGCCCAACCCCTCGTCCAGACAGCTGATTGCCTCGTTCCCCGGAACGGCACAGATGTGCAGCCATCTGGTGACATCATTACCCTGGTCGCTTTGGACCTTGCATCTCCAGAGAGCAGACAAGCATCACGGTGTTTTGTGGGGCCGACCGAAGCGTTCTATTTATCGGAGCGCAACGTGTACCTGGCCACCACAGGTCAAACCTATGCACTCAGTGGACGCTTTCCTGTGTATTCGACACTGGCGCGTACAGACATCCATCAGTTCTCACTGAATGGACTCGAAATGAACTATCAGGGTTCTGGCAGTGTGACAGGACATCTGGGCTTCGAGCAAAACCGCAAATCATTCCGAATGGGAGAGCACAAAGGCGTGCTTCGTGTGTTCACACAAACCGGCCGGCAATTCGGTGGTTGGGTGGGGCTGCCTGTGTTGGCTCCCGCAGCACCGTCGAGCGCAAGCGTTGATACCGCCTTGGCAACAAATGCCAATATGCCTACGGAATCACCTGGCAAGTTGACTGTGCTAAACGCGCGAAACGGCGTTCTGGAGACGATTGGTGAACTGCCCAACGCAAGGCGGCCGAACCCACTGGGCAAACCTGGCGAGCAGTTGTATGCATCCAGATTCTTGGGCAACCGGGGCTACCTTGTCACTTACCGGCTGATCGACCCTCTGTACGTGATAGACCTGACCGACCCGGCAGACCCACATGTGCTGGGCGAACTGGAAGTCAGCGGCTATTCCGACTACTTGTTCCCCTTATCCGAGCATCTGTTGCTGGGGGTGGGCAAAGAAGCCATCTCAGACAACAGCCTGGGCGATGGGAGGGCAGCTTGGTACCAGGGAGTCAAGTTGTCAGTCATCGACCTGACCGATCCGACCCGCCCAACGGAAATCGCCAAAAGCATCATCGGCAAGCGCGGGACCGATGCCACAGTCCTGCACAACCACCACGGCATTGCATTGCAACATCGGCCCGACTCTGTCAGGGTGGCTTTACCCATCTCCTTGCGCGAGACGGACACGGCCTACACCACTGGGCGTGTCAATGATTTTTATGGCTTCACCCGGAACGAACTGCGCAAGTTCGAAGTGAATGTGTCTGCACGCTCCCTGACTCAGAAGCCTGCACTGGTTGTAGACGCCATAGAAAGGAACCTTGACGATGATCGGGCGGTCATTTGGAACGACCAGGTTCATCACTTCACAGGGGAGAAATGGCGGTCCGAGTCTTGGTGATGCGCTGACGACAGGTGTGCTCACCGCCGTTCAGTATGTGCGTGTCGAACAGGTTGCGCGCCGACACAACGTGATCTCACGCTAAGGCCACGCAAAGCCCGCTCCCTAAATCGACAGGTATCACCCGAGATACCGCCGCAAATACCGCCCCGTAAAGCTGACCTCGCACGTTGCCAGCTCCTCCGGCGTGCCCGATGCCACCAGCGTGCCACCGCCCGCGCCACCCTCGGGGCCCATGTCGATCAGCCAGTCAGCGGTCTTGATGACATCCAGGTTGTGCTCGATCACCACCAGCGTGTTGCCCGCGTCGCGCAGCTGGTGCAGCACCTTCAGCAGCAACTCGATGTCGGCAAAGTGCAGGCCGGTGGTGGGCTCGTCCAAAATGTAGAGCGTGCGGCCCGTGTCGCGCTTGCTGAGTTCCAGCGCCAGCTTCACGCGCTGGGCCTCGCCACCTGAGAGGGTGGTGGCGCTCTGCCCCAGCCGGATGTAGCTCAGGCCCACGTCAAGCAGGGTTTGCAGCTTGCGGTGGATGGTGGGCACGGCGCTGAAAAAATCGGCCGCTTCGGCCACCGTCATGTCCAGCACCTGGGCGATGTTCTTGCCTTTGTACTGCACCTCCAGCGTCTCGCGGTTGTATCGCTGGCCGTGGCACACGTCGCAGGGCACGTACACGTCGGGCAGAAAGTGCATTTCCACCTTCACCACGCCATCACCCTGGCAGGCCTCGCAGCGCCCACCGCCGCTGCCCTGCGCCACGTTGAAGCTGAAGCGCCCGGGGCCGTAGCCACGTTCCTTGGCGGTGTTGGTCTCGGCCATCAGCTCGCGGATGGCGGTGAACACCCCGGTGTAAGTGGCCGGGTTGCTGCGCGGGGTGCGGCCAATGGGGCTTTGGTCCACGTTGATGACCTTGTCGAAGTGCTCCAGCCCCTGAATCTCCTCATGCGGAGCAGGTTCCTCGTGGCTGCGGTACAGGTGTTTGGACACGGCCGCATACAACGTGTCGTTGACCAGCGTGCTTTTTCCGGAACCGCTCACCCCGGTCACGCAGGTCAGCAGGCCGATGGGGAACGGCACGGTCACGTGCTTCAGGTTGTGGCCGCTGGCCCCCACCACGGTCACCCAATCCCACGGGCCATGCCGCTCGGTCGGCACGGCAATCTGGCGCGTGCCATTGAGGTATTGGCCGGTGGGTGAATCGGGGTGGGCGGCCACCTGGTCGGGCGTGCCCTGGGCCATCACGCGGCCGCCATGCACGCCCGCGCCGGGGCCCATGTCGATAACGTGGTCGGCGGTGCGGATCATGTCCTCGTCGTGCTCCACCACCAACACGGTGTTGCCCAGGTCGCGCAGGTGTTGCAGCGTGGCAATCAGCCGGTCGTTGTCGCGCTGGTGCAGGCCGATGCTGGGCTCGTCCAGCACATACATCACGCCGGTCAGGCCCGCGCCGATCTGGCTAGCCAGGCGAATGCGCTGGCTCTCGCCACCGCTCAGCGTTTCCGCGCTGCGCTCCAGACTGAGGTAGTTCAGGCCCACGTCATTCAGAAACTTCAGCCGCTGGCGGATTTCGTGCACCACCTTGGCCGCGATGTCGCCCTTGGCCCCGGTGAGGTGCAGCGACTGAAAGTAAGTATAGGCCTCGCCCAGGGTGATGTGGCTCACGTCGAAAATGGCGCGCTGCTGCGCACCCTCGCCCACAAACACATGGCGCGCCTCCTTGCGCAAGCGCGACCCACCACACGCCGGGCAGGGCTGGGTGGCCCGGTAGCGGCCCAATTCTTCGCGCACGGTGGGGCTGTCAGTTTCGCGGTAGCGGCGTTCGAAGTTGTGCACGATGCCCTCGAACGGGTGGCGCTTGACGACCTTACGCCCCGCCGTCTTGCCCGAGTCAATGGTGTACTCGAACGCGACATCCTCGGACCCAGACCCGTACAGCACCACCTGGCGCACGGCATCCGGCAGCGCTTCCCAGGGTGCCTCGACATCGAAACCATAATGAGCCGCCAGGCTTTGCAGGATGGCGAAGTAATAGCCGTTGCGGCGGTCCCACCCCTTGATGGCACCGCTGGCCAGGCTGAGCGTGGGAAAGGCGACGATGCGTTCAGGGTCGAACACCTCGGTGTGCCCCAGGCCATTGCACGTGGGGCAGGCACCCTGCGGCGAATTGAACGAAAACAGCCGCGGCTCCAGCTCCGGCAGCGAGTAGCTGCACACCGGGCACGCAAATTTAGAAGAAAAAAGTCTTTCAGAGCTTGATTGATATTGCTTCTCAGCTATTAAATTTGAATTTTCCTGATCGGAAGCATCCAGGTTGACCACAAGGGCACGTCCATCGGCCAGGCGCAAAGCAGCCTCGAAGCTTTCGGCCAGCCGCTGCCGCTGGGCCAGGAAGGCCTTGTGATCCTCATCATCAGGGTTCACCTCGCCGGTCGGCGCGGCCCGCACTTTCAGCCGGTCCACCACCACATCGATGTCATGTTTGTGTGCTTTGTCCAGGTCGGGCAACTCATGGCTTTCCACCACCTGCCCATCGACGCGAAAGCGCACATAGCCTTGCGCAATCAGCGCTTCAAAGGTATCGTGGAACTCGCCTTTTTTCTCGCGAGCGATGGGCGCGACGATCAGCAGCCGGCTGCCCGCCGGCCAGCCCATCACCACATCGACCATCTGGCTCACGCTCATCGCGGTCAGCGGCTCCCCATGCTCGGGGCAGTGCGGCGTGCCCGCCCGGGCGAACAGCAGGCGCAGGTAGTCGTGGATTTCGGTCACCGTACCCACCGTGGAGCGCGGGTTGTGGCTGGTGGCTTTCTGCTCGATGCTGATGGCGGGCGACAGGCCCTCGATCAAATCGACATCGGGCTTGTCCATCAGTTGCAAAAACTGGCGGGCGTAGGCACTCAGGCTCTCGACATAGCGTCGCTGGCCTTCGGCATAGAGTGTGTCGAAGGCCAGGCTGCTTTTGCCCGAGCCCGACAGCCCAGTGATGACCACCAGCTTGTCGCGCGGAATGTCCAGGTCGATGTTTTTCAGGTTGTGGGTGCGCGCGCCCCGCACACTGATGCGCTGCTGGCGCAAGGCCAGGTGAGCCGACGCATCGTGGCGCACTTCCCTCGGCGCATTCCCCGGCACATCCGCCGATGTTTGGGCTGACGAAGTGGGCAGCAGGCGGTTGTCAGTGGTCATGGTGGGCGGCAGGTGGCGTCAAACAAGCAACCGGGCATTATCGGTCCGGGACCGTCCTGGCGGGTCTGGTCTGCCGGGCCCGGTCGGCTGTGGCGGTAAGATCAAAACAGTCTGACCGGTGGGCAAGCGTGCCCCACGTCTCGATCACACCTGCCACGCCCCAACCCTCGCCGACGGCGACAATCCGCACTCCCTGTGCCCGACCATTTGCCATGCAGCCTTCAAACGGCCCCGACAGCCACCTGATGACCCCCACCGAACGCCGGGCCAGCTTCTCGCTGGCCACGGTCTTCGCCTTGCGCATGCTGGGGCTGTTTCTGGTGCTGCCCGTGTTCATGCTGGAAGCCCGTCAATACCCCGGAGGCGACGACATCGGACTGGTGGGCCTGGCCATGGGCGCCTACGGCCTCACCCAGGCGCTGATGCAGATGCCCCTGGGCCTGGCCAGCGACCGCTGGGGCCGCAAGCGCATCATCTATCTGGGGCTGGCCGTGTTTGCCGCCGGCAGCCTGGTGGCAGCCCTGGCCGAGAGCGTGCAGGGCCTGATCATCGGCCGTGCTTTGCAGGGCGCAGGCGCCGTCGGGGCGGCGGTCACGGCGCTGCTGGCCGATCTGACCCGGGACAGCGTGCGCACCAAGGGCATGGCACTCATTGGCGTGAGCATCGGGCTGATGTTTGCGCTGTCACTCGTGCTGGCCCCGCCACTGGCCGCCGTGGCCGGGTTGCCGGGCATTTTCGGGCTGACCTTTGTGCTGACCCTGCTGGGTGCACTCGCCGTGTGGCGCTGGACCCCACCGGAGCCCGACCGCTCCCTCCATCCGCAGGCATCGGGTGGGCTGGTGGCCGTGCTGAAGCATCCCCAGCTGTGGCGGCTGAACATTGGCGTGTTCACCCTGCATGCGGTGCAA
>Ga0114938_1001253_pt1 | contig 17664 bp, 17 predicted proteins | sample AshMeaBigSpring_FD_88675 | JGI IMG/M metagenome (GOLD analysis project Ga0114938, IMG submission 88675) | Groundwater microbial communities from Big Spring, Nevada to study Microbial Dark Matter (Phase II) - Ash Meadows Big Spring | ecosystem: Environmental > Aquatic > Deep subsurface >...
CCGCTCGAGGTTCGCTTCCGCGCCTCCTACTTCCCGTTCACCGAGCCTTCGGCCGAGGTCGACGTGCAGTGCGTCGCATGTTCGGGCAAGGGGTGCCGTCTCTGTAAGGAGACCGGCTGGCTCGAGATCGCCGGCTGCGGCCTGGTGCACCCGGAAGTGTTCCGCCACGCCGGCGTCGACGCCACACGCTGGCAGGGCTACGCCTTCGGCATGGGCATCGAGCGTCTCGCCATGCTGCGCTACGCCGTGAACGACCTGCGGCTCTTCTTCGAGAACGACCTGCGCTTTCTCGCGCAGTTCAACCGGGGCTGACCGTGAGAGCCGGCCTCGAATGGCTCAACGAATGGGTGGAGACCGGCTGGGACGCCGCCACGCTCGGCGCGCGCCTGACCATGGGCGGCATCGAGGTCGAGGCCTTGGAGCGGGCCGCCGAACCTTTCACCGGCGTGGTCGTCGGCGAGGTGCTCGCGGTCGAGCGCCATCCGGGCGCCGACAAGCTCACCGTCTGCCGGGTTTCGGGCGGAGGCACGCCCCTGCAGGTCGTCTGTGGCGCACCGAACGTGCGTGCCGGCATGAAGGCGCCGCTTGCGCTCGAAGGCGCGCGGCTGCCCGGCGGGCTCGTGATCAGTCGTGCGAAGCTGCGCGGCGTCGAGTCGGCCGGCATGCTGTGCTCCGCACGCGAACTTGGCCTGTCCGAAGAGCACGAGGGCATCCTCGAGCTGCCCGGCGAGCTTGCGGTCGGCCGTGACCTGCAGGCCGCGCTCTCGCTCGATGACTCGATCCTCGTGCTGAACGTCACGCCGAATCGCGGCGACGTGCAGTCGATGATCGGCGTTGCGCGCGAGGTGGCGGCCATCGCTGGCCGCAAGCTGAAGATGCCGGTGATCGAGCCGGTGCCGGCGGCGCACCGGACCAAGTTCGAGGTCAAGCTCGAGGCGCCCGGGGGCTGCCCGCGTTTCGCGGGTCGCGTGGTCCAGGGAGTGGACCCGGCGGCCCGCACGCCGCTGTGGATGCGCGAGCGCCTGCGGCGCGCAGGCCTGCGACCGATCAGCCCGGTGGTGGACGTCACCAACTACGTGATGCTGGAGTTCGGCCAGCCAATGCATGCTTACGACCTGCGGCGGCTGGATGCGCGCATCGTCGTCCGTCACGCAAGGCCCGGCGAGCGCCTGAAACTGCTCGACGGGCGCGAGATCGCGATCGAGCCCGGCACGCTCGTGATCGCGGACGCAAGCGCTCCCGTGGGTCTCGCCGGCGTGATGGGCGGGGAGAAGAGCGGCATCGCCGCCGACACGACCGACGTATTCCTCGAAGTCGCGTACTTCGCCCCGGACGCGATCGCCGGGCGGGCGCGGCGCCATGGACTCGTCACGGACGCTTCGCAGCGCTTCGAACGCGGCGTGGACCCGCGCGGGCAGGAGCGTGCGCTCGAGCGCGCCACGCGGCTGCTCATCGACATCGCGGGAGGACGCCCGGGCCCGGCCGTGCTGACGCAGTCCGAGCCGCACCAGCCGAAGCGGCCGGGCGTGACGCTGCGGCCCGAACGGGTGGAACGACTGCTGGGCGCCGAGATCCCGCGCAGCGAGATCGAGGAGATCCTGCGCCGGCTCGGCATGCAGGTGGCGGGCGCCGGCGACGTGCTGGGCGTCATTCCGCCGAGCCATCGCTTCGACATCGCGATCGAGCAGGACCTCATCGAGGAGATCGGCCGCATCTACGGCTACGACCGCATTCCGCTCCGCGATGCGCGCATGCCGCAGCGTCCGCAGCCGGTGACGGAGCAGGCGGTGACGCGCGAGCGCCTGCGGCTTGCGCTGGTCGACCGTGGCTACCAGGAAGCCGTCACCTACGGGTTCGTGGACGCGCGGCTGCAGCAGCTGCTGTTCCCGGGACAGGAGGCGCTGGCGCTCTCGAATCCGATCTCGGCCGAGATGGATGTCATGCGCGTGTCGCTGTGGCCCGGGCTCATCGAGGCGTTGCGATTCAACCTGCGCCGCCAGCAGGAGCGCGTGCGGCTGTTCGAGGTGGGCACGCGCTTCGAAGTGAGCGGCGGCCGGCTCCGCGAGAGCCAGGCGATCGCGGGCCTGATCGCGGGACCGGCGCTGCCGGAACAATGGGGCGCGGACCGGCGCGCCGCGGATTTCTACGACCTGAAAGCGGACGTCGAGGCGCTGTTCTCGCTGACCGGCAGGACGAGCGCAATAAGTTACGTCGCTGCGCGGAACGACTGCCTGCGTCCGGGCCGGACTGCGGCGGTGATGGAGGGCGACGTCCGGCTCGGCTGGCTGGGACAGTTGCACCCGGAGATCGCGCGCAAGCTCGACATCCGTGAGTCGCCGTGGCTGTTCGAGCTCGCGGTGGATCCGAGCTTCCGCGCGGAAGTACCTGTATTTCAGGAGATTTCCAAGTACCCGATGATCCGGCGAGACCTGGCGGTGGTCGTCGACGAACCGGTCACGCTGGACGAACTGCGCAGAAGTGTTAATTTGGCGGCAAAAGGCCTGCTGCGCGAGCTTCACGTGTTTGACGTGTACCGGGGCAAGGGGGTAGAACCCGGTCGAAAAAGCATCGCTTTAGGCTTGATTTTACAGGAAACTTCTCGCACCCTTACCGACGGGGAAGCCGATGCCGTCATGGCCTCGGTGATCGAACGGGTCAAGGGTGACTGGAAGGCGGGGATCCGGGAATAGTCCGAATGGCTCTCACCAAGGCGGAAATCGCCGAAGCGCTGTTCAACCAGCTCGGCCTCAACAAGCGCGAAGCGCGCGAGCTCGTGGATCTCTTCTTCGAGGAAATCCGTGCCGCGCTCGCAACCGGTGAGCAGGTGAAGCTCTCCGGCTTCGGCAACTTCGACCTGCGCGACAAGAACCAGCGCCCGGGAAGGAATCCCAAGACCGGCGAGGAGATCCCGATCTCCGCGCGCCGCGTGGTCACATTCCGTCCCGGCCAGAAACTGAAGGCGCGGGTCGAGGCTTATGCTGGAAGCAAGTAACAACAAGGACCTGCCGGCGATCCCGGCGAAGCGCTACTTCACGATCGGCGAGGTCAGCGACCTCTGCGGCGTGAAACCGCACGTGCTGCGCTACTGGGAGCAGGAGTTCCCGCAGCTGAAGCCGGTGAAGCGGAGGGGCAACCGCCGCTACTACCAGCGCACCGACGTCATCACGATCCGCCAGATCAGGAGCCTGCTGTACGACGAAGGCTTCACGATCGGCGGCGCGCGCAACCGCCTCGAGGGCGACGAGGCGCGCGAGGACAACACGCAGAGCCGGCAGGTCATCCGCCAGGTGCGGGCCGAGCTCGAGGACCTGCTCAGGATCCTCCGCCGCTGAGCCCGGCCCGCGCCGGATCGGCTATCATTCCCCGGTCGGAGCGTGGCGCAGCCTGGTAGCGCACTTGCATGGGGTGCAAGGGGTCCCGAGTTCAAATCTCGGCGCTCCGACCAAATTCCTCCCGCTCACCCTTCTTCCGGCGGCTTCAGGTGCCGGAAGCCCCACAGCAACGCTAAGTCGTAGGCGATCTTCAATACGCCGCAGATGATGAATGGCCAGGCGGAGAGCCCGGCCGCAAACAGTGCGCCTGCGAGCGCGGGGCTCGCAGCCGAGGCGAGACCACGCGGGACCGAGGTCACGCTCGCCGCCGCGGCGCGCTCCTGGGGCGTCACGACGGCCATCACGTAGGACGAGCGCGTCGGCACGTCCATCTGCGACAGCGCCGAGCGCGCGAGCAGGAGCGCGAGGGCGAGGTGCAGGTTGGGCACGAGCGCCGCGCCGATGAGGCAAAGGCTCGACGGGACGTGCGTCCATACCATCGTGTTGACGAGACCGATGCGCGCCGCGAGCCAGGCGGCCGCCGGGTACGAGCACGCGGCCAGCAGCCCCGACCCGAAGAAGAACAGGCCGGCCTCCGCTAGGGACAGGCCGAACTTCTGGAACAGCCACAACGCCATCAGCGACTGCACCGCGAAGCCGCCCGCGAAGGCGTCCACGGAAAAAAGCGCCGCGAGCCGGTACACGATCCGCTTCGAAGGACCCAGGGCAAAGTGCGCGCGCCCGCCGGCTGCGGCCGCATCCCTCGGCACGAGCCGGTACATCAGGCCCCCGGCGACGCCCAGGACCGCGTAGAGCACGAACATCGCCCGCAGCGCAGCGAGCCTCGTCCAGCCGGTCGCGGCGAGCAGTTCCGGGATGCCTGCCGCCAGCGAGCCCGCCGCCGCCGCGAACGCGCCGACAAGACCGTAGATCGCGAACATGCGCGTGCGGTTCGCGTCCGGGGCGATGCCCGCGAGCAGGGCATGCTCCATCGGCACGAAGATGCTGACGTTGCCGGCGGTAGGGTTGATCGTTCCGACGAGCGCCACGAGCAGGACCAGGACGTAGCTGTCGGCCGCGGCGAAGGCGAGGCCGGTCGCGATCATCAGCGCGGAGGCGGCGAGCAGCAGCCGGCGCTGTCCCGCGGGCGGCGCATACACGCCGATCGCGAGCGTGATCAGGGAGGAGCCGACGAGCGCGGTCGTCGAGACGACGCCCACTTCGAAGGCGCCGAGCCCCAGCTCGGCCAGGTATACGGCGAGCAGGACCGCGACGAAGCCGTCGCCGAAGTCCCGCAGTGCCCGCGCGGCGTAGAGGCAGGTCGCGGGACCCGGTCGCCTGGCGTGCGGCGCGGACCCCGCGACCGGCAGGTGGGTTACGGACTCTGGGACGTGATCTCCCACATGTAGTCCGCGTGGCTGCCGCAGATGTCGGTGAAGGTGTCGCCCAGCGGTTCATCCTCGAATGCGGCGATGATCGCCTCGCGTGCGGCCAGCACGGCCTTCATGTCGGTCGCACTGTAGGTCTCGAGGCGCCGGTACTGGGCGCCGACGATGTGCTCGTTCCAGCCCCAGGACTTGAGCTTGCCCTCGGCGACGAGCTTGTCGTACATGGGAGCGAATACGCGCTTGACCAGTTCATCGGCCTGGGCTTCGCGGCCCTGGTCGCACTCGTAGTAGACCGAGAACGCCGCACCGCCGCGCCCGACCGTGCCGATGTTGCCGGCGACCGTATGCCAGATGTAGTCGTCGTGCGAATGGCAGATCTTCGCGAACTCGCCGCCGACTTTCCTCGCCTTCATGCCGGCGTCGACCTTGTCGCCGATCTTGTCCTGCGCGTCCAGCAGCGCCTGCACGCTGCCGGCGCCGAAGTACAGTGCGCGCCGCCACTTGCCGCCGGTGTGGTGTGCCAGCCAGCCGTAGCCGTTGATCGTCCCGTCGGCGACGGCGGCGTCGTACACGGGCTTCTGCACCTGCGCGAAGATCTCGTCCGCGCGCTCCTGCTGGGACAGGTCGCACACGCTGTAAGTCACGTAGGTGTACCGTTCGGCGGGCTGGTCCGCGGCGACCGCCGCGCTGGCGGCGAGCAGGCAAGCACCAGCCTGGAGCGTGATTGCCCCATGCATCCAAGTCTTCATTGTTGTCCCCCTGTTGCCGGGCAATGGCTGGCCCGGTGGCAGCGCCGGCAGTATAGACCCCTTGTGAGGAGCGGGTTGGCGGGTGAGACTGGCAGCGGTCAAGGGGGTGTCCCATGCGCCTGCTTCGCAGCCTGACGATCGCGTTGCTCATGTCGCCGCTGGCCGCGTACGGGCAGCAGGCGGATGAGCCGGTCGCCATCGAGGAGTCGCCCGCGGAGGCGGAACCGCATCCTCTCTCACAGCTCGACTGGATCGTCGGCCCGACCGACGTCGAGGTCGGCAGCTTCGCGACGCTCGCGGTGCCGGAAGGGTTCATGTTCCTGCACCCGGAGGAGACGACCAAGTTCCAGGAGTTCATCGAGAACCCGACGAGCGGACGCGAATCGCTGATCGCCCCGGACGACCTGCGCTGGTTCGGGCTGTTCGAGTTCGAGGACATCGGCTACGTAAAGGATGACGAGGAGATCGATGCCGCCGCGCTGCTCGACTCGATCAAGGAAGGGACGAAGGCCGGCAACGAGGAACGGCGCAGGCGCGGCTGGGCGGAGCTGCACATCACGGGCTGGCGCTTCGAGCCGCGCTACGACGCCGCGACCCAGCGCCTCGAGTGGGCGATCGACGGCGTTTCCGAGAACCTCCCGGTCGTCAACTTCAACACGCGCCTCCTCGGGCGCAAGGGAGTGACGTCGGCGACGCTCGTGGCAGATCCCGAGTCGCTCGACGCGGCGGTCGGCGAATTCAAGGACGTCCTGTCCGGCTTCGACTACACCGCCGGCGAGCGCTATGCGGACGTGCAGGAAGGCGACCGCATGGCCGAATATGGCCTGGCGGCGCTGATCGCCGGCGGCGGCGCGGCCGTGGCGGCCAAGAGCGGACTGCTGAAAAGCCTGTGGAAAGTGCTGGCGGCCGCGGGCGCAGCCGTTGCGGTCTGGCTCGGCCGCCTGTTCAGGGGCAAGAAGCAGCAGGACGCATGACGACGGACCGCCTCGAGCTGCTGCTCGCGTTCGGGATCGTCGCCGTCCACCTGCTCGACGCCATGCGCTTCCTGCGGCCGCGCGAGGCGCTCGTGGAGCTCCTGGGCGCGCATCGCTGGCGGGTGTTGTTCGGCGCCGTCCGCTTCGAACTCCTCGGACGCCGCCCGACAATGCCCAATCCGCTGCGACCCGACCGCGCACTCTGGCTCGCGCACTGGCGGCCCGGCGGGGGCGCCGCCGCTGCGCCGGCCGTGGCGTGCGCCGCCGGGACACGCGGCAGCGCGGTGCTGGGGGCGCTGTGCGCGGCGCTGCTCGTGATCGTCGTCGTGGCGGCGCCGGTGCTGCTGATGATCGGCGAGGGGTTCTGGTTCGCGGCGGCCATTACCGCCGGTTACGTGGTTGCACTCGCGGCAGCCGCCGTTCTGGTCGTGCGAGCCGCCGACTTCGGCCTGCGGCGCAGCCAGGCGATCGGCATCGGCGCGATCGGCGTGATCTGCCTGCCGTGCGCCCCGAACCTGTTGCGCGCGGCCTGCGGGAACCGGACACTGTCGGTCGAGCTGCCGGCATTCGCCGAGGCCTCCGCGGGCGATCGCGAACGGCGCGGATTCCGCCAGCGCTTCAGGCGCGTGTTGCAGAACGAACTCGCGGCGTCGGGCGACGACCCGCGGCAGGACGAGGAACTGAAGGCAGTATTGCGGCGGATCGGGGCGGGACCATGAGCCCTTACGAGATCGGCATCATCGTGCTCGGTGCGCTCGTGGGCTGGTGGGGCGTGTCGTGGATCATCGACAAGGTGCGCGAGGTGAACTCGCGGCCGAGGGTCTTCGAGTTGCCGGGCGATCGGCCCGCGAAAAAGGACGGCGAGGGGGACACATGAGCGGCAGGCTGGCATACGTGACGGGAGGCATGGGCGGCATCGGGACGGCGATCTGCAAGCGCCTGTGCCGCGAGGGCCTGCGGGTGGTCGCCGGCTGCGGCCCCGGCTCGCAGCGCAAGGACAAGTGGATCGCCGACATGCGCGCGCAGGGATTCGACGTGCATGCCTCGGAAGGCAACGTGGCCGACTGGGAGTCCACGCGCGCGGCGTTCGAGCGGGTGCGCAACGAGCTCGGGCCCGTGGACGTGCTGGTCAACAACGCCGGCATCACCGCCGACGGCACCTTCCGCAAGATGACCTTCGAGCGCTGGCACAAGGTCATCGACACCAACCTCAACAGCCTGTTCCACGTCACCAAGCAGGTGATCGACGGCATGCTCGATCGCAGCTGGGGGCGGATCATCAACATCTCGTCGGTCAACGGCCAGAAAGGACAGTTCGGCCAGACCAATTACTCGACGGCGAAGGCCGGCATCCATGGCTTCACGATGGCGCTCGCGCAGGAGGTCGCCTCGAAGGGCGTGACGGTCAACACGGTTTCGCCGGGATACATCGGCACCGACATGGTCCGCGCGATGAAACCGGAGGCGCTCGAGAGGATCGTCACGACCATCCCGGTGGGCCGCCTCGGCACGCCGGAGGAGATCGCCTCGATCGTCGCCTGGCTCGCCTCGGATGACGCCGCCTTCGCAACCGGCGCCGACTTCTCGCTGAACGGCGGCCTGCACATGAGCTGACGCGCGAGTCATGCCCGCATGAAGACGCGAGCCGCGGTTGCCTGGGAGGCGGGAAAGCCGCTTGAAGTCGTCGAGGTCGATCTCGACGGGCCGAGGACCGGCGAAGTGCTGGTCGAAATCCGGGCGACCGGCGTCTGCCACACGGACGAATTCACCCGCTCCGGCGCCGATCCGGAGGGGCTGTTCCCGGTCATCTTCGGCCACGAGGGCGCGGGCGTCGTCGTCGACGTCGGTCCCGGCGTGCGGTCGCTGAAGAAGGGCGACCATGTCATCCCGCTCTACACGCCGGAATGCCGCGAGTGCAAGGCCTGCACGTCGCGCAAGACGAACCTGTGCACGGCGATCCGCGCGACGCAGGGCAGGGGCGTCATGCCGGATGGCACGAGCCGTTTCTCCTGCGACGGGCGGATGGTGCACCACTACATGGGCTGCTCCACCTTCGCGAACCACACGGTGCTCCCCGAGATCGCGCTGGCGAAGATCCGCGAGGATGCCCCGTTCGAGAAGGTCTGTTACATCGGTTGCGGGGTCACCACCGGCATTGGCGCGGTGATCAACACGGCGAAGGTCGAGCCCGGCGCGAACGTGGTCGTGTTCGGCCTGGGCGGCATCGGCCTCAACGTCATCCAGGGCGCGAGGATGGCGGGCGCCGACAGGATCGTCGGCGTCGACGTCAACCCGCGCCGCCAGGCGCTGGCGGAGCGATTCGGCATGACACATTTCGTGAATCCAGAGGAAGCCGGGGGCGACCTCGTCGCGCACCTCGTCGCCCTCACGGACGGCGGCGCCGACTATTCCTTCGAGTGCGTCGGCAACGTGGACCTGATGCGGCAGGCGCTGGAATGCTGCCACCGCGGCTGGGGCGTGTCGGTCATCATCGGCGTCGCGGGCGCCGGACAGGAGATCCGGACGCGCCCGTTCCAGCTGGTCACCGGCCGCGTGTGGAAGGGGACGGCATTCGGCGGGGCGCGCGGCCGCACCGACGTGCCGGGGATCGTCGACTGGTACATGGAAGGCAGGATCAACATCGACGACCTGATCACGCACGTGATGCCGCTCGAGAGAATCAACGACGCGTTCGGGCTGATGCACCGGGGCGAGTCCATTCGCAGCGTCGTGACGTTTTGAGTCCCGCCCGGGCTCACCTCTGCAGCAGGCGCAGGATCGCGCGGAACTTGCGGCCGTAGGGCGGCATCAGCAGGCGCGAACCGGACAGGCGCCCGTCGTGGAACACGGGCTTCAGCTTGGAAAACGTGTCGAAGCCCGCCTGTCCGTGGTAGTGCCCCATGCCGCTCGGACCGACGCCGCCGAATGGCAGGTCCTCCTGGGCGACGTGGAAGGACGTGTTGTTGACGGTGACGCCCCCCGAGACCGTGCGCTCGAGCACGGCGTCGAGGCGCGCGTCCGGCGCGCCGAAGTAGTAGAGCGCGAGCGGTCGCGGGCGTGCGTTGACGAAGGCGATCGCCTCTTCGATCGATCCGTAGCCGACGACCGGGAGGATCGGGCCGAAGATCTCCTCCTGCATCAGCCGCATGTCGTCGCTCACGTCCGTCACGACCACCGGCGACAGGCGCCGGCGCTCGGCGTCGGTCGCCTCCTCGTGCAGCGCATGCACCGTCGCGCCCTTCTGGCGCGCGTCCTCGAGGCAGGCCGCGAGGCGGCGGAACTGCCGGTCGTTGACGATCGACGTGTACTGCGGGTTGGTCGCGAGCGTCGGGTAGAAAGCCGTCGCCGCGGCACGGCAGGCCTCGATGAAGGCCCCGACCGCGGGTTGCGGCACGAGCGCGTAGTCGGGAGCGACGCAGGTCTGGCCGGCATTCATGAGCTTGCCGTACATCAGCCGGCGCGCCGTCTCGCCGAGGTCGAAGCCGTCGGCGACGATTGCCGGCGACTTGCCGCCGAGCTCGAGCGTCACGGGAACGAGATTCGCGCTCGCGGCCTTCATGACGTCGCGACCGACGTGCGTCGAGCCCGTGAACAGGAGATGGTCGAAGGGGAGCGCCGCGAAGGCCCTGGCGACCGCGGCGTCGCCGTTGACCGCGACGACCTCGTCCGCGGAGAAGTTCCGCGCGACGATGGACTCGAACAGGGCGCCGAAGCGCGGCGTGAACTCGGACAGCTTGAGCATCGCCCGGTTGCCGGCGGCCAGCGCGGCGGTCAGCGGCGACACCGCGAGGAACAGCGGGTAGTTCCAGGGCGCGATGATGCCGATGACGCCGAGCGGCTGGCGCATCAGCCGCGCGCGACCGGGCAGGCTCCACCAGGCGACCGCGCGCCGCTCGACGCGCATCCAGCGGCGCAGGTGCCCGCTTGCGTGCCGGATGCCCTCCAGGCTCGTGAACAGCTCGAGCAGCCGCGTCTCCTCGCGCGCGCGGCCGCCGAAGTCGGCGCTGATGGCGTCGCAAATCTCGTCCGTGCTCTCGGCTAGCGCGCGCCGCAGGCGGTCGAGGCGGTCGTGGCGCGCTGCAACCGGCGGGTTGGGATCCGCCTGGAAGGAGCGGCGCTGGAGTTCCAGGGCCTGCGTGAGCTGCGCAGGATGGGCCGCGAGGCGGGCCGGGTCGTGTGCCGTGGCCATCGGCAGTAGTTTAAGCGGATAATCGCGCCCGTGCCGCCGCCATCGTGGACGCGGCCGGCGGTGGCCGCGAACCGGCCCAGGGGGAATCCGTGAAGATCGGTTGTCCGAAGGAAATCAAGGTTCACGAGTACCGCGTCGGCCTCGTGCCCGCGGGCGTACGCGAGCTCGGGAGCGCCGGCCACGAGGTGATGGTGGAGACGGGCGCGGGCGCCGGCATCGGCATCGGCGACGAGGCCTATCGCGCGGCGGGCGCGACCGTGCTGCCGGACGCGAAGTCCGTGTTTGCCGCGGCCGAGCTCATCGTCAAGGTCAAGGAGCCGCAGCTGCCGGAATGCGCGATGCTGCGGAAGGGCCAGGTCCTCTTCACCTACCTGCACCTGGCCGCCGACCCCGGGCAGGCCAAGGCGCTCGCGAAATCCGGGGTCACCGCGATCGCGTACGAGACGGTGACCGTGCCGGACCGTTCGCTGCCGCTCCTGACCCCGATGAGCGAGGTGGCCGGGCGCATGTCCATCCAGGTCGGCGCGACGGCCTTGCAGAAAGCGAATGGCGGCTTCGGCGTCCTGCTCGGCGGCGTGCCGGGCGTCGCCCCGGCGCGGGTCGTGATCCTGGGCGGCGGCGTCGCGGGCACCAACGCCACGCAGATGGCGGTCGGCCTCGGCGCGCGCGTGACGGTCGTCGACCGCTCGCTCCGGCGGCTGCGCGAGCTCGACGTCCAGTTCGGCAGCCAGGTCGAGACCGCGTATTCGACGACCGAGGCGATCGAGCGCCTCGTGCTGCAGGCCGACCTCGTGATCGGCTCGGTGCTCGTCACGGGCGCCGCCGCACCCAAGCTGGTCACGCGCGACATGGTGCGCCGGATGGAGAAGGGCGCCGTGCTGGTGGACATCTCGATCGACCAGGGCGGCTGCTTCGAGACGAGCCGGCCGACCACGCACGCGGACCCGACCTACGTGGTGGACGGCGTCGTGCACTACTGCGTCACCAACATGCCGGGCGCGGTGCCGCGCACTTCCACGTTCGCGCTCACCAACGCGACGCTGCCCTACGTGCGCGCGCTCGCCGACCTCGGCTGGCGCAAGGCCCTCGCCCGCGACCCCGGCTTCGCGGCCGGGCTCAACGTGCACGAGGGCGCGATCACGCACGAGGCCGTGGCGCGCGATCTCGGCATGGAGTACCGCGCCTTCGCGCCCTGATCAGAACCCGGCGTCGGGAATCGCGATCGCGGTGTCGTCGAGCGAGCGCAGCAGCTCGAACGCCGGGCGTGTCTTCGGCAGTTCGTAACGGAAGAAGTAGCGGCAGGCCACCAGCTTGCCGCGGCAGAAATCCTGCGTAGCGGCATCCGCGCCCGCGAGCTTCGCGAGCGCCGCCTGTGCCTGCACCAGCCAGCGCCAGGCGACGACCACGTGGCCGAGGCCGTCAAGGAAGAGCGTCGCGTTCGCGAGAGCGCGTTCCGGGTCACCGGGCATCGCGCCGACGAGCAATCGTGCCGTGGCGCCCGCATCCGCGATGGCGGCGGCGAGCGCGGTGGCGTGCGCGCCCAGTTCCGGGCTGTCCCGCGTCGCGGCGATCGTCCCGCCCATGCGCGCGAACAGGTCCTTGAGCGCGGCGCCGCCCTGCATCGGCACCTTGCGGCCGAGCAGGTCGAGGCCGTGGATGCCCTGCGTGCCCTCGTGGATGTGGTTCAGCCGGTTGTCGCGGTAGATGCGTTCGACCGGATAGTCGCGCGTGTAACCGTAGCCGCCGAGGACCTGGATCGCGAGCTTGTTGGCCTCCAGGCAGAACTCCGAGGGCCAGGATTTCGCAATCGGCGTCAGCAGTTCCAGGAGCAGGGTGAGCCGGCCGCGCTCGGCCGCGTCGGTGGCGCAGCGCTCGTGGTCCTGCAGCCAGGCGCAGTACAGCACGAGCGCGAGGCCGCCCTCGACCCAGGCCTTCTGGGCCAGCAGCATGCGCCGCACGTCGGCGTGGCGGATGATCGGCACCGGCGGTGCGGCGGGATCCTTGCTCGCCAGCGGCCGGCCTTGCGGCCTTTCGCGCGCGTAGGCGAGGGCCTCGCCGTAAGCCGCGTAGCCGAGCGCGACCGCGTTCATGCCGACGCCCAGGCGCGCCGCGTTCATCATCTGGAACATGTAGCCGAGCCCGCGGTGCTCCTCGCCCACCAGCTCGGCGCGGCAGTGACCCTGTTCGCCGAAGGACAGCACGCAATTGGTCGTGCCGCGCCATCCCATCTTGTGATTGAGGCCTGCGAGGCGCACGTCGTTGTCCGCGCCGACGCTCCCGTCGTCGTTCACGCGGTCGCGCGGCACGGCGAACAGCGAGATGCCCTTCACGCCCGGCGGGCCGCCGGGCACCTTCGCGAGCACCAGGTGCACGATGGTCTCGGCGAGTTCGTGGTCCCCGCCCGAGATCCACATCTTGCTGCCGGTCAGCCGGTAGCTGCCGTCCGGCTGGCGCACCGCGGCGCTCCGGATGTCGGTCAGCGACGAGCCGGCATGCGGCTCCGACAGGCACATGGTTCCGGTGAAGCGGCCCGCGAGCATCGGCCGGACGAAGCGGCGGCGCTGGTCGGCGCTGCCAAATGTCACGAGCAGGTTCGCGGCGCCCGCGGTCAGTGCCGCGTACGAATGAAAGGCGACGTTGGCGCTCGCAAAGATGGCCGTGCAGGCCTTGGCGACGAGGAGCGGCAGTTGCAGCCCGCCGTCGGCGGCGTCGAAGCTCGCCGCCGTGAAGGCCGCCTCGTTGTAGGCGGCGAGCGCCGCGCGCGTCTCCGGGATGGTCCAGGCACGTCCGTCGACGATCCGCGGCTCCTCGGCGTCGCAGGCGGCGGCGAACGGAGCGAAACGTTCGGCGGCGATGCGGTAGGCCGCGTCGAAGACGCCGTCGAAGACGCCGCGGTCGTGTTCGGCATAGCGCGGCAGGCGCGGGAGCGTTGCGGCCTCCAGCACGTCGAATACCTGGAATTCGAGGTCGCGGCGCGGGATCAGCATCGCGCGATTGTAGCGGCCGTGCGCCCGCCGCCGGAATGCTACGATCGCGCCGATGGCCGATGAGTTCGACCTGTCCGGGCGTGTCGCCTTCATCACCGGCGCCAGCCGCGGCATCGGGCGCGCGATCGCACTCGCACTCGCGCGCCACGGCGCCATTGTCGTCGCGACGAGCCGCAAGCCCGAGGGCTGCGAGGCCGTCGCCGCCGAGATCCGTGCCGCGGGTGGCGCGGCTTCGGCGATGGCCTGCCACATCGGCGAGCCGGAGCAGATCACCGGCGCCATGCAGGAGATCGACCGGCGCCACGGGCGACTCGACATCCTCGTCAATAACGCGGCGACCAGTCCGTACTTCGGCCCGGCGCTCGACATGAGCCTCGCCGCCTACCAGAAGACCGTGGACGTGAACATCCGCGGCTACTTCTGGACCTCGATCGAGGCCGGCCGGCGCATGATCGCGCGCGGCAAGGGCGCGATCGTGAATGTCGCGTCGGTCAACGCGTTCCGGCCGATGGACGGCCAGGCGGTGTACTCGATGACCAAGGCCGCGATCGTCAACATGACCCAGGCGCTCGCGCGCGAATGGGCGCGGCAGGGCGTGCGCGTCAACGCGCTGGTGCCGGGCCTGGTCGAGACCCGGTTTGCGGCCGCGATCCACCAGAACGAGAAGCTTCGCGCCACCATGGAACGCCTCGTGCCGATGGGGCGCATCGCGCAGCCGGAGGAGATGGCAGGCGCCGTCGTCTACCTGGTCTCCGATGCCGCCACCTACACGACAGGCAGCTGCCTGACCGCCGACGGGGGCTGGCTCGCCTGAGCTGCCGGCGCCGCCCCTGATGAGCCGCATCTACCTTGTCCGTCACGGGCAGGCGGCATTCGCTCCGGACGGCATCGGCGGCCTGACGCCCGTCGGCCTGCGGCAGTGCGAGGCCCTGGCCTTCCACTGGCATTCGATCGGCCGGCGCGCGGATCTCATTTTCTGCGGCAGCCTGATGCGCCAGCGCGAGTCCGCGGAGGCATTTGCAGGGTCGCTCGCGGCGCGGGGCGATCCCGCCCCGGCGGTCCGCATGGTGCCGGGCATCGAGGAATACGATCACCTGGCGCTGATCGCCGCCCATGCGCGCGCGGCCGGCGGAGTGCCGGATGCCCACGGTCTGCCCGGCCGACTGGTTCCCGCCCTGCAGGCTTGGGTGGAGGGCGGCCTCGCAGGCGTCGAGAGCTTTGCCGGCTTCCGCGCCCGCTGCCGCGCGGCGCTCGATGCCGTGATCGAGGCGACCGGCCGCGGGCGCCAGGCGGTGCTCTTCGCCTCCGGCGGCTCGCTCGCGGCGTCGATGCAGTCGTTCCTCGGCATCGGTGACCTCGACCTGATCCGCCTCAAGCTCACGTTTTACAACACCGGCGTCAGCTGCTTGCTGTCGGATGGATCGCGGGTCACGATCGAGTCCTTGAACGCGATCGGCCATCTGGAGCAGCCGGCGCTGCTGTCGTTGATCACCCATCGCTGAATCGAGGCCGCCATGGACTTTCACCTCGAGCCCGCAAAGCAGGTCATCGTCAATCGCTTCCGCGAGTACGTGGACCGCGAGCTGGTGCCGCTGGAGGCGGCGTTCCTCTCGTCCGGGTTCGCGGCGCTCCTGCCGGTGCTGCGAGGCAAGCGCGCGGAAGTCCACCGGCTCGGCCTGTGGGGTCCGATCTATCCGCACGAGCACGGGGGGCTCGGGCTCGACCTCGTCACCCACGGCCTGATCTCGGAGGCGCTCGGACGCTGCCCGTTCGCGCACTACGTATTCGGCTGCAACGCACCCGACGCTGGCAACGTCGAACTGCTGCACGAGTTCGGCACGCCGGCGCAGAAGAAGCGCTGGCTCGCCCCGCTGGTCGCCGGCGAGACCCGCAGCTGCTTCGGCATGACCGAACCCGGCAACAGCGGCGCCAATCCGCTGATGCTCGAGACGCGCGCGGTGCAGGATGGCGATGGCTGGGTGCTGAACGGCCGCAAGTGGTTCACCACCGGCGCCGACGGGGCCGCCTTCTGCATCGCGATGGCGGTGACCGACCCGGACGCGCCGCCACACGGCCGCGCGAGCATGTTCATCGTGCCGGCCGACGCGCCGGGCTACCGCCTGCTGCGCAACACGCCGGTGATGGGCCACGAGGGCCACGACCTCTTCTCGCACGGAGAAATCGAGTTCGCGGACTGCCGTGTGTCCGCGGACCACCTGCTCGGGCCGCGCGGCGAGGGCTTCCGGCTCGCGCAGTCGCGCCTCGGGCCGGGGCGGATCCACCACTGCATGCGGTGGCTCGGCATCTGCGAGCGCGCGCACGAGCTCATGATCGGGCGCGCGGCCTCGCGCGTGATCGGCCCCAGCGGCCGCCGGCTCGGCGACAGCGACATCGTGCGCGCCTGGATCGCTGAGTGCGCCGCCGAGATCCGCGCCGCGCGCCTGCTCGTGCTGCACGCGGCCTGGAGGATCGGCCAGACCGGCGCCAGGGTCGCGCGCGACGACATCGCGATGATCAAGTTCCACGTCGCGGGCGTGCTGCAACGCGTGGTGGACCGCGCGCTGCAGGTACACGGCGGCCTCGGCGTCACGGACTACACGCTGCTCGCCTGGTTCTACCGCGAGGAACGGGCGGCGCGGATCTACGACGGTCCGGACGAAGTGCACAAGATCGCGGTGGCGAAGCACCTGCTGCAAGACCGCCCTGCATGAGCCTGGTCGATCAGGCAGCCGCGCCGCGCCCGGGCGAGACGCTCGACGCCCAAGTCCTCGGCGAGTACCTCGCACGACAGCTGCCAGGACTCGCGCTGCCGCTGACGGTGAGGCAGTTCCCGTGCGGTTTCTCGAACCTGAGCTACCTGCTGGCGGCCGGCGACCGCGAAATGGTCCTGCGCCGCCCGCCATCCGGCATGCGCCCGAAATCCGGCCACGACATGGCGCGTGAATTCCGCGTGCTGTCGGCGCTCGCGGGCACCTTCGCCCAGTCCCCGCGGCCGCTCCTTTTTTGCGACGACGAGTCCGTGATCGGCGCGCCCTTCTACGTGGTTGAACGCATCCGCGGCATCATCCTGCGCCGCGACTACCCGCCGGAACTGGAACCCGGGCCGGCGCTCGTGCGCGCGCAGCAGGAAGCGCTCGTGGACGTGCTCGTGAAGCTGCACGCAATCGACTGGCACGCGCTCGGGCTTGCCGGGCTCGGGCGGCCCGATGGCTACGTCGCGCGTCAGGTCGAGGGCTGGACCGGGCGTTACGAACGCGCCCGCACGGCGGATGCGCCGGATGCGGGTCCCGTCACCGGCTGGCTCGCGGCCAACCAGCCGCCGACCGGCCCGCGCGCCGCGCTGATCCACAACGATTACAAGCTGGACAACGTGGTGTTCGATGCGGCCGAGCCGTCCCGCCTCGTGGGCGTGCTCGACTGGGAGATGGCGACCGTCGGCGACCCGCTCATGGACCTCGGCTGCTCGCTCGCTTACTGGGTGGAGGCCACAGACCCGCGACGGCTGCAGGCGACGCGCATGCTGCCGACGCAGCTGCCGGGGTCGCTGACTCGCCGCGAGGTGCTGGCGCGCTACCTGGCGCAGAGCCGGCTCGTGGTCCCCGCATTCCGCTTCTACCGCGTATTCGGCCTGTTCCGGCTCGCGGTGATCGTGCAGCAGATCTACTACCGCCATTTCCACAAACAGACGCGCGATGCGCGCTTCGCCGCCCTCGGGCCGATGGCGCACGTGCTCGTCACGCAGGCCGCCGCGGAAACCGCGGATTGACGCGGGCCCGCCCGTTCAGCGTTCATTCAGCGCAACTGGACAACACTGTTCACGTGATTTGCAGACCGGCGCGCCGTGCCGTATAGATTACGCGTGTCCGGGGAGGGACGATCCGATATGACATTCCGCAGCCTCCGCTGGGCGGCATTTGCGATCGCGGGCCTGCTCGCGGCATCGGTAGTGCCCGCTGACGACATCCGTCCCGAAAGCCGCCTGCTGCAGACGCCGGGCGCCGCGCGGCCATTCGCCGACGAGAAGTGCATCGAGCGGTGCGACATCGAGTCGGACAAGTGCATGGCC